>Ga0182030_10026512_pt1 | contig 10487 bp, 7 predicted proteins | sample 812S3MmetaG_FD_121299 | JGI IMG/M metagenome (GOLD analysis project Ga0182030, IMG submission 121299) | Permafrost microbial communities from Stordalen Mire, Sweden - 812S3M metaG (Illumina Assembly) | ecosystem: Environmental > Terrestrial > Soil > Wetlands > Permafrost | place: Sweden... | reverse complement strand
TACAACATTGCCGCGGGTGTGCAGGTCATGAGCGGAATGGGAATGAATCCCTCCACGGCTCTGGGCGCTACCATCGGTCGCGCCTACATGCAGCTGCAGATGCAGGCCATGACGCTCTCCTATATCGACGCCTACATGTTTCTGGCCTGTTGCTCGACGGCCATGTTCTTTCTCTCGTTTCTGGTGCGCAAGAACGACCCTCACTCGACCGAGCAGATCATGGGACACTGAGCCGGTTCCGGGCAGCCCACCTGTCAGGGCAAACGCGGAAATTACTGCGCAATCCTGGGCATCCGGTTCAGAGATGAGTTCGGCAACCCTTGGGCATGCGGCGTGTCAGCGGGAATCTGGGGCACAATGACATTGAGCGCGTCCTGACAGGGCCTCGAACACAGCGTTGGGCTTCGATTGTCGGGCCTGGATTGTCACGCACTCTGGTATTCTGAAGCCTTCCCGACCTACAGGAGGATGCCATGCCGGAGCACAGAGCAAGAAAACACCATCAGGACCGTGTGGCCGAAGCCCTGCGTGAAGAGATTGACGCCATGATCGAGGGCGAGCTCACCGACACCCGCATCGAGTCTTGCCACATTTCCGAGGTCGTACTCAACTCCGGCGGAAAGTCAGCCTACGTCTACGTAGTCGTCGATAGCAAGGTTGACGACATTGAGAAGGCCGAGGAAAACACCGTCGCCGGCCTCGAAGCAGCCAAGGGGTACATCCATATCGAGCTCAAGGCGCGGCTCGGCGTGCGCCATGTGCCGGAACTGAGCTTCCTCGTTGATCGCTCCGGCCGTTACCAGGCCCGCATCGACGAGCTGATGACGCGTGCCCGCCAGCGCCAGAAGAAGGCTGCCAGGACCGCCACCCAGCCAAGCACGACAGAAGCAAGCTCGTGAGCAAACAGATCAACCTCTCCATTGGCCGTGACTTCAGCGGCCGAGTGGACCGGATCGGGCCAGCCCCCAGTCTTCGAGCCAGATTCCGGTCGTCCAACGACGGGATTCACTCAGATTCCGTGCAAATCTGTTAGCCTTGCCCTATCGAAATTGAAAACGCGTGGTTCCGCCCCAGTTTTTGAAGGGCGAAGGAATCGCGCAGCTTTACTTTAAAGCAATCACTGCGTTGAGCTCCATTCAAGAAGAGTTGAGCACTGCAGGGGAGCGGCTAGAAGTGGAAATGACTACGGAACCAACCGGAGTTGAACCTCCAAAGAGCTGGAAAGATCGTCTTCCTTCCTGGGCGATCATCTGCGAAATTACAGTATTTCTTATATTTACAGTATTTTTCCTCTGTTATGGCCTGACCCCCATGCTGGGCGGACCCGGCCTTGGGCTGGTGGGCGCCGACGAGCCCCGCTACGCCCAGATTGCCCACGAGATGCTGGACCGCTTTGACCAGGCCGATACGGTCAAGGGCAAGCTCTCAGCCTGCGTTACGCCTTATCTCTACGGCAAACCATGGCTGGAGAAGCCGGCTCTCTACTACTGGCGCGCCATGTTCCTGTTCCAGGATTTCGGCGTCCACGACTGGAGCTCGCGGCTACCATCTACCACCTTTGCCTTCATCATGGTGGCGCTCATCTACCTGCACATGCGGCGATTCCGCCCTGGCGGGCACGTGGACGCGGCTCTGATCACCGTGGCCTGCGTGGGCATCATCGCATTCTCGCGCGGCGCATCCACTGACATGCAACTGGCCGCGCCTCTGGCCATCGGCCTGCTGGGGTGGTACGCCTGGTATGAGACCGACTCAAAGTTCTGGCTCTACGACATCTACTTCTTCACCGGCCTGGCCACGCTCGCCAAAGGGCCGGTCGCGCCGTTCCTGGCCATGGTCATCATCGGCGCCTTTGCCCTGCTGCGCAAGGAGTGGTCCATCATCCGGCGCTCCTTCTGGTGGCCGGGCGTAGTGCTCTACTTCGCCATGGTGTTGCCCTGGTTCATCGCCGTCCAGCATCAGAATCCCACCTTCTTCCGCGAGTTCTTCCTCGAACACAATCTGGAGCGCTTCGCCACCGATCGTTACCAGCATCAGCAGCCCTTCTGGTACTACTTTGCGGTCGTGATTCTGGCCATGATGCCGTGGTCGGTGGTTGCCGTCCGGGCCCTGGCCGATGGCATTTTCACCTCTCTCTCAGAGTGGCGCGCACGCCACTCAAAGAACTCCAAGCCCTGCGGAAACTGCACCGGCGACGCCTTTCCCGAGTTTCTGGTTCTCTGGGCGCTGATCCCCATCCTTTTTTTCTCCTGCTCCAAGTCCAAGCTGCCCGGCTACATTCTGCCGTCGCTGCCTCCCATCGCCATCCTCACCGGCGACTACCTGTTCCGCCGCCGCCAGCCAGGCCTGAACCGCTGGATTCTTCTCGGCCACTCGGTGCTGAGCGGCGTCATGACCACGGCGGTGCTGCTGTTGCCCTGGTTCGTGGCGCATGGGCCCAAGCTGCCGCCCGTACCGGCCATTGCCGCCGCGCTGGTGGCTGGAACCGGCGCAACGCTGCTGATTCTCATCGTGACCAAGGGTTTTGGCGTGGCGCGGTTGCGGCTGGCCACCTGCACGGTGCTGGTGGTGCTTTCGGTCTTCCTCTACGGCATCGGTCCCTTCTTCGGGATTCCCGCGGTCGCCGCCTCCAAGCGCGTCATTCAACTGCTTGATCGCTCCTACTCGGCCCGGCCCATCGCCGACCGGCTGGCGCAGGTGGCTCCCTCTACGGATACGGTGGCCGTCTTCCGCGTCCGCCGCGATGTGGAGTACGGACTGGCCTTCTATCGCAACCGCGAGGTGGCCAACTACGAGTCCAGCGGCGTACCGGACGAGCAGCACCTGCTGGTGGCCCGCATGACCGGCCGCAACGGCATCGATCTGCACACCTACGCGGCTCTCGAGCAATATCTTGAAGGCCGGCACTACGAGCCGCTCTTCAACTGGCCGGAGCAGGGTTTGGAAGTCTTCCTGGTGGGCGCGAAGTAGGCTGCGCGGGAGAAGCGTGCCTCCATTTCCCCTTTCGCCCAGGAAACTGCTTGCCGTCCGGCCTGATTCGACAGCAGGGAGGCCGATTTGCTCCCACTGCGCGGTCGAATCTGCAGGACCCACCATGCTACTCTGAGTCTTCGAGTTTGGGAGTAATTGCTTGGAATCCAGCACCTTCGTGATCCGCGTCTTCGAGTTTGTCCTGCTGATTTTTTCGCTCAGCTTCCACGAGTGCGCCCACGCCTGGATGGCTTCGCGGTTGGGCGACCAGACGGCCCGTCTGCAAGGGCGCGTTACGCTCAATCCCATGTACCACGTGGACCCGGTCGGCACCCTGCTGTTTCCTGCCCTGGTCATCTTCGGGCCGCTGATCGGCCTCCATCTGCCATTCATGCTTGTGGGCTGGGCCAAGCCCACGCCGGTCATCACTCGCAACTTCCGCAAGATCGTCCGTGACGACAATCTGGTTACGCTGGCCGGTCCCGCCTCAAACCTGATTCTGGCTACTCTGGCCACCGTGGTTCTGCTGGCCTCGGCACGCTTCTCGCCCGGCGGCCCGGTTGTGGCGCTGCACTCCTATCTGGCGGCGATAGGCATGGAAGACGGCACCGGAGCCAGCCCCGTTGCACTCCTGGCCAGCCTGGCCATTGTCATCAACCTCTCACTGCTGTTCTTCAACCTGCTGCCGATTCCGCCGCTCGATGGCAGCCGGGTGGTGCGCAACCTGCTGCCCTACAACGCCATGCAGGTCTACGACCGCATCAGCGGCTGGATCAGCTACCTGCTGATGATCTTCGTGGGCGGCTTTGTTCTGCGGCTCGCCCTCAGCCCCTTGCTGAACTTTGTCTACAACCTGCTGGCTAACATGCAGACCTTGCCGATGCAGATTCAGTAACCCCTCCAGAGGCTTGCCTGCCGCTACAATGGAATGAGCCTTTTCCGCTCCAAGGCGGCAGAAGGCTCCATTCTTTTGGGCAGTACCCAGAATCGAAAAGAGCACAATGGTAGAACAAGCACAGTCTCCGTCCCGCCCGCGCGTTTTGAGCGGTATGCGCCCCACCGGCAAACTCCACCTGGGCAACTACATGGGCGCCCTGGCCAACTGGGTCAAGCTGCAGGACGGCGGCCAGTACAAGTGCTTCTTCTTCATCGCCGACTGGCACGCGCTAACGACCGACTACGCCGACACCTCAACCGTGGAGCAGAACACCATCGACGTCATGCTCGACTACTTGGCTGCTGGTCTCGACCCGGAGCGCAGCACGATTTTTCTGCAGAGCCAGGTGCTCCAGCACTCCGAACTGCATCTGCTGCTCTCTATGATCACTCCTTTGGGCTGGCTGGAGCGCGTGCCCAGCTACAAGGAACAGCAGGAGAACCTCTCCGGCAAGGATCTGTCGACTTATGGCTTCCTCGGCTATCCTCTGCTGATGGCCTCCGACATTCTGCTCTACCAGCCGGATTTTGTGCCTGTCGGCCAGGACCAGACGGCGCACGTGGAGCTGACGCGCGAAGTGGCTCGCCGGTTCAACCAGTTCTACAAGCTGGCTGGCCGAGAGGTGCTGCCTGAACCAAAGGTGCTGCTCACGCCCTCGCCCAAACTGCCCGGCACCGACGGACGCAAGATGTCGAAGAGCTACGGCAACACCATCCAGCTCACTGACCCCGAGCCCGAGGTGCGCAAGAAGCTGAAGACCATGGTCACCGACCCGGCCCGCATTCGACGTACCGACAAGGGCGATCCGGACAAGTGCCCGGTGGGCGACCTGCATAAGGTCTTCTCCACGCCGGAGACGCTGGCCAAGGTCTACGACGGCTGCCGCTCGGCTGGCATTGGCTGCATTGAATGCAAAGGCTGGGCTGCCGATGCTCTCGTCCAGGTGCTCAATCCCATCCAGGAGCGTCGCTCTTCGTATACGAAGAGCCAAGTGGAAGATCTGCTCGTCGATGGCTCCAACCACGCCCGCCTCCGTGCCCGGCAAACCATGGACGAGGTCCACGCCGCCATGCGGATGCCGCTCCACAACCTCGCGAAGAAGTAAGTCAGGCGCAAGCCGTCCAGAGAAACGCAGATGGCCGAGAAGACAATTCCATGGTGGCGCAAGGCCCTGAACTATCTCCGTGCGGGATTGGGCCTGCTGGCGCGTCCTGCGCCAAAGGCCGAGGCCGAGCCCAAGCCCGAGGCGGACAGCAAGGCTTCCGAGAGTAAGCCGGCAGAGCCTGTTGCGCCGCCGTCTGCGCCCACCACCGCGCACGACGCTGCCACGCTCTACGAACTCTCCCGCGCCCGCAAGCACAAGACCAACAAGGATCGCCAGAAGACTCTGCGGATGAAAGCCGCCATTGCCAGCCAGACGGCAGCTAAACCCGTTGTGCCCACGCCGCCTGTCTTGCCCGTGCCGGTCAGGGCGGCTGTGAACCCTGTCGCTAAACCGGCCGCCACGCCTGCCGTTTCGTCGGTGGCCAGACCCGCTCAAGAGCCCGCCACGAAGACCGCTGCTGAGCCGCCGCCGCAGCCTGTTCTGAAGGCCGTGGCGTTGGCACAACCTGCGCCAGCCGCCAGGGTTGAGGCCAGACCAGAAACCAGACCGGCGGTTGCGCCCGCAGCCAGGGCTCAAACCAAGCCTGAAACTAAGCCCGAGATTAGGCCCGCAAACAAGCCCGAAACAAAGTCAGAATCCGGGCGCGAGAGCAAATCGCCTGCGAATCCGCCGGTAAAGTCGGAACGGGAGCCCGAAATTGCCGCAAAGGCTCAGCCTGCAACCCCGGTTGCGCCCGTGCCCAAGGCTGCATCAGTTGCACCGCCCGCGCCGGAAGCCGCTTCTGCCGAGGCCGCGCTGGCAGAGCCCGCTCCTGCGTCCGAGACTCAACCCGAACCGGCCTACGAACCCAAACCTGCGCTTCCGCCGGAGCCTGCGGCCAAGCCTGAAGCTAAGCCCGATCCAGTGCGTGTTCTTGAACCTGTTCGCGAGCCTCTTCCTGAGCCCAGATCGAAGCCTGCGCTCAGTTCCGGAGCCGCTCGTGCGCCAAAGCGCAAGCCTGAGCCGAAGTCCGCTGCGCCAGTGCAGATCCCCGCGCCTCCACCGGCTGCTGTGGCCGCAATGCCGGAGCCTGTGAAGGAAACCGGACCGGAGCCTGCAGCCGAGCTTCCGGCCCCTGTTCCAGCGCCCGAATCGGTGCCCGAAACCACGACCACGCTCACACCAGAACTGGAACCCAATTCCGTGCTAGCCCCCGAGCCAGCACCAAAACCCTCCCCTGCTGAGACCAGCGTCCAGTCGGCGGTTCCGCAACAAGAAGCGGCAAACGAAGCGGCTGAAGAGGTGGTTGAAGAAGCGGAACCCGAACTCACCGCGCCGGAAGCCGTGCTTGAAGTCCCGCAGGCAGAGTCTATTGAGCCCGAACCTGCGCAGTTAGAGCCTGCGCAGTTAGAGCCCGCGCAGCCCGAACCCGCCGCAGAACCCACAGCCGAGCTTCCGCCTGTGGAAATTTCTGTGGAAGAGTCCGCTTCTGTTGTGGAAGAATCTGCCGCGCCCTTGCCAGACGCCGCCTACGAAGCCGTGCCAGAGCTGGAGATTGCTGCGCAGCTTCCTGTGGAAACGGCCAGCGAACCGTCTGCCGCGCCACCCGTTGAAGCTCTGCCTGAACTTGAACCGGTCCCCGAACCACCTGCGGAACTATTGATCCGGCCTTCAAATGAAAGCACCGTGCCCCATCCATTTCGCAGGCTTTATCGCGAAATGGGTGGGAAGCTTACACACTATCTAAGGGCCGGATCAATAGACTCTGAACTCCTCACGGAACCGCCGCCCGAACAAGCGTCCGAAGTTCTGGAGCCAGTTGAGGTATCTATTCCAAAGCCCGTAGCTCTACCGGCCGAGCCAGCCGCCATCGAGATGGTCTCCATCTTCTTCGACGCCCCGGTCTCGCTTGACCTCCATGCACTTGACGTCCCAGACCTCGATCTGCCTGTAGCGGATCTTCCGGCGGTTGAGGAGCCCGTACCACCCGCAGAGCAGCCAGCTCCTGAAGCAGCCCCAGTCGAGCCGTCAACGCCGCCAGAGCAGCTTGACCCCGACCCTGATCTTGCTCCTGCCCCGCAACCTGGAACTGAATCTGAGGAAGCCGAAGCCGCGCTTGAGACAATGGAAGTGATGGAAGTTCCCCAAAATCCCGATCCGGCCTTCGATGCCGAGAATGATCTCCAACAGGAAGCAGTAGTTGAGCCTCCCACGGCGGAAGCGCACCCGGCTCCGTCCGAGCCCGGTGCCGATGAAGCCGCCGCCGCCTTTGAGCCTGAAATTGCATCCGATCAGCCACTGACGGTGTCAGTTGAGACCGAAGCTGACAGTCAGACCGAAGAGATCGCTGATTCCGAACCGGTTGCTACCCCCGACGAAGCCTCGGAACCTGTAGCCGTCGCTGAAACAGCTGTCGAGCTGACTGCAGGGGAGCCAGAAAGCGCAACAGAAGAATTGCCAGCCCCGCCGGATGAATCGGTTGAGCCTGAATCTGCGGCTGCGGCAGAATCCAGCCAGCCAGAGAACGCTGAACTTGTTGCTTCCGATGAGTCCGCTGCAGACGAGCAGCCAGGGACTGCGAGTGAAACTGAAGCAACCGAACCTGTTTCGCCCGCGCCCTCTGCCTCCAACGAAGACCCCGAGGGCTCTGGCCCAACGCCGGACGCCGAGCCCGCCGTCGAAACCAAACCCACACATCCCATGATCACGCGCGAAGTCAGTGACGACGCGCCCTTCGCCATCCTCGTCAACCAGGTTTACGATGGGCCGCTCGATCTGCTGCTGGATCTGATCCGCAAGCAGGACATCGACATTTACGACATCCCCATCGCCAAGATCACGCAGCAGTTTCTCAGCTACGTTAACCGGCTCAAAGCCACCGATGTGGATACGGCTGGTGAGTTCATTTACATGGCCTCGCTGCTCATCCACATCAAGAGCAAGATGCTGTTGCCGCGCACACCCACCGGTCAGGACGATGCCGCCGAAGACCCGCGCCGCGAGCTGGTGGAGCGGCTGCTTGAGCACGAGCGCTTCAAGAACGCCGCCCAGATGCTGCTGGAAAAGCAGATGCTCGAGGCCGCCAGCTGGTCGAACCCTGGCATGCGCGAGTTCCGCCACGAAGACAACGCCGATACCGAGATTGCCGCCGATACCACCGACCTGGTCCGTATCTTCCGCGACATTCTCGACCGCGTCCGCAGCCGGCCGGTCATCGACGTTGAAGAGGATTCGGTGACAGTGGGCCAGATGATCCAGTTCCTCTCGCGACGGCTCACCATGGAAGACAAGCCTGTGGCCCTGCGCCGCCTGCTCAGCCACACCCGCTCGGAGCGCGCCCTCATTGCCATGTTCCTGGCCCTGCTGGAGCTGGTTCGTATGCAGGCCATTCTGCTCCGCCAAGACAGCGCCTTCAGCGAGATCTTCATCAAGAAGCACTCCGGCTTTGAGGCAGTGATGAACCAGGGCGCAGCCAACCTCGAAGATGAGTGGCGGTAGGTTATAACATTTGTTATAATCACAACTAGAGGCTTCCATGGCCACGACCACTCGAATCATTGCCATTGGCAATTCGGCTGGCATCATCCTACCGAAGGAGACCCTGGCGCGTCTGAATCTGCAAAAAGGCGATTCGCTCCACGTGCAGGAGACTCCTGGCGGCTTGCAGATTAGCGTTTACGATGAGGAATTCGGCGCCAAGATGGAAGTGGCCGACCGCATGACCCGCCAGTACCGGGATGCCTTTAAGAAGCTGGCGGAATAAGTGAAAGAGCCGATCTGGATACGCGAGATCGAGGCTCTTGCTTTTCACGCGCAGCTTCTTTCGCTTTTTGGCGGGATTGAAGGCATTCGCGACCATGGGTTGTTGCAGTCGGCTTTGGCGCGGCCGAAAAATCTGCTTGTCTATGCGGAAACCCCACCGTCGCTTGCTGACCTGGCGGCGGCATACGCCGTCGGTATCTCCAGCAACCATCCTTTTGTTGACGGGAACAAGCGAACCGCCATGCAGGTGGCATTTGTGTTTCTTGCGTTTAATGGCATGGAAGTCACAGCCAGTCAGGAAGATGCGTGCCTCACGTTCCTGCGGCTTGCGGCAGGGGAAATTACAGAACCCGCGCTGGCTGAATGGCTTAGAGAACACACCGCTTGATCCCGCAGTCGCGCGTGAAAGCTGCCGCCTGCCCGGCGGAAGGCCTGACTTTAGGTCCTCGATTTCCACCCTTCCCGCAAGCCGAGCCTCGCGTCGTACCGCGTTCCGGTGTAAAATTATGAATGTTCGGTCAAAAATTCTGCTTTGGCCGGGAATGACAATCGTGTTTCAATGCGATTGTTGGGGTTTTATGGACGCCTTTTTCATCGGCCCTTCACACACCTTTCCCAGGTCGTTCCTCTCCTATTTCCCTAAACTTTCCGTTGTTGAGTTGCACGGCTGGAGGCCCAGACTGCGCAGGAGTATCTCCGCGCACGTCGGTGATTTCTGATGGCAGATCTCGCAACGGCAGTCGAAGTTATGCCTGCTGGTAAGTCCCTGCTTGACGGCAGGATCATGAAGCCCTCAAGCCGCGCTGGAATCGCTGTGTTTCTTGCGGCTCTGGTCGGCGGCCTCAGCTACATCTGTTTCCACGTCGCTCGCGATCTGGACAACGTCACCATCACCAGCATCGGCCCCTATCTGCTGCTGGCGGTAGCTCTGCTCATCGCTTTGGGCTTTGAGTTCGTCAACGGCTTCCACGACACGGCCAATGCCGTGGCCACCGTTATCTACACCCACTCGCTTGAGCCGCATATAGCCGTGGTTCTCTCCGGCATCTGCAATCTGCTGGGAGTGCTGCTCTCTTCGGGAACCGTTGCTTTTGCCATCATCACGCTGCTGCCCGTCGAGCTGATTCTGCAGGTCAGTTCCGGTGCAGGCTTCTCGATGGTTTTTGCGCTGTTGATTGCCGCCATTCTGTGGAATCTGGCCACATGGTGGCTGGGTTTACCCGCTTCCAGCTCGCACACCATGGTGGGCTCCATCATGGGCGTGGGTGTGGCCAACCAGCTGCTCAACGCGCGCACCGGTACCTCCGGCGTTGATTGGGATCAGGCCTCCAAGGTGCTCAAGGCGCTGGTGGTTTCGCCGCTGGTCGGCTTCTTCTGCGCCGGACTGCTTCTGCTGCTAGCCAAAGGCATGGCGCAGTCCAAATGGCGTCGTTCGGTTATCTGCTTTGCCATTGCCGCCAGCGCTGCGGTTCTTACTCGCACCTTCGTCGATTCCTGGTGGATTATGGCCGCTGTGGGAGTGGCTGTGCTGGTTGCATCCTGGCTGGTTGCGCTCTGGCTGGCGAATTATCCGGCCATCTTCGAGGCTCCGCGTGGCCAGCAGGCTCCGCCCTTGCCCATCCGCGTCATGATGGTGCTCAACTGCATGGGTGTCAGCTTTGCCCACGGCTCCAACGACGGCCAGAAGGGCATGGGCCTCATCATGCTCATCCTCATCGGCACCGTGCCCACTGC
>Ga0182030_10026511_pt1 | contig 10488 bp, 11 predicted proteins | sample 812S3MmetaG_FD_121299 | JGI IMG/M metagenome (GOLD analysis project Ga0182030, IMG submission 121299) | Permafrost microbial communities from Stordalen Mire, Sweden - 812S3M metaG (Illumina Assembly) | ecosystem: Environmental > Terrestrial > Soil > Wetlands > Permafrost | place: Sweden... | reverse complement strand
GAAGGGTGGTTGTGCGCGAGGATGAGGGCGCAGGAGCCAAGCTCCAGCGCGCGGCGCACCACCTCGCGCGGATAGACAGGCGTGTGATCGATCGTGCCTACGCCTTGCACCTCGTCGGCGATCAGGGCGTTGCGCTTGTCTAGAAACAGGATGCGAAATTCCTCGCGCTCGGCATAGGCCATGGCCGTACGGCAATAGTCGATCACATCCATGAAGGAGGAAAGCACGGTGCGTTTTTCCAGCGTCACGCGCGCCAGCCGACGCGCCGCCGCCTCGACGAGCTTGATCTCGCAGATCGCCGATTCCCCAAGCCCCTCGATCTCGCGCAGCCTTTCAGGTCGAGCGGCGATAACCTCGGAATAAGAGCCGAAACGCGTGAGCAACGCTTTCGCCAGCGGCTTTACATCGCGTCTTGCGATGGCGCGAAACAGCAGCAGCTCCAGAAGCTCATAATCGGCGAGGGCCGCGTCGCCGGCTTCCATGAAACGGTCGCGCAGACGCTGGCGATGGCCATGAAAATGCGGCGTCGGTTCGTTGAGGCCGGGAGAAGCCGGCGGTTGTCTTGATTTTTCGCCTTCGCCCACGCCGCTCATGAGGCCGCTGGCGGAGGCGCGGTGGGGTTGTCGCGTCCGATCAGGGAGGAGGTGAAGATTTCGGCCCCGCTCTCGGTGACGCCGATGGAGTGCTCGAATTGCGCGGAGAGTGAGCGGTCCCGTGTCACGGCGGTCCAGCCGTCGCTCAGCACCTTCACCTGCGGGCGGCCAAGGTTCACCATCGGCTCGATGGTGAAGAACATGCCGGGGCGCAGCTCCACGCCTTTTCCCTTGGTCCCGTAGTGCAGAATGTTGGGCTCGTCATGAAAAAGCCGGCCAAGCCCATGGCCGCAAAAATCGCGCACGATCGAGCAACGTTCGGCCTCGGCAAAGGTCTGGATCGCCGCCCCTATATTGCCGGTGGTGGCGCCGGGCTTTACCGCCGCGATGCCGCGCAGCAGCGATTCATAGGTCACGTCGATGAGGCGCTGGGCGCGGCGCGGGATTTCACCCACGGCGTACATGCGGCTGGCGTCGCCATGCCAGCCGTCGAGAATGAAGGTCACGTCGATATTGACGATATCGCCCTCGCGCAAAGGCTTGTCGTCGGGGATGCCGTGACAGACCACGTGATTGATCGAGGTGCAGATGGATTTGCGATAGCCGCGATAGTCGAGCGGCGCCGGATAGGCGTCATGGGCCATGGCGAAATCGAACACCAGATCGTCCAGGGCCTGGGTCGTGACGCCCGGCTGCACATGGTCGATGAGCATGTCGAGCGCCTGCGCGGCGAGACGCCCGACCCGGCGCATCGCTTCGAAATCCCCGGGGCCGTGCAGCTTGATATGCCCTGTCTTGCGGCCTGCGGGCGCAAGGTGGGACTCGATGAAGGTCATGATTCCTAAGTCTCTGGGTTCGTTCTCGCTAATCCGGCCCAAGTTAATGATTAGACGCATTAAAGCAAGCCGGGCCGCTAAACATTGGCCGCGCGATCCTTCCAAAGCCACGCGGCGCCGCGCACGCCGCCGCTGTCGCCGTGGACATTGGGCCGGATTTTCGTTTCGAGAACGTCGGTGAAGGCGTATTTTTCCACGCGGCGCTCCAGCCCCTCGTAGAGGCGGCCGATATTGGAGAGGCCGCCGCCCAGCACAATGACGTCGGGGTCGACGATATTGACCACGCTGGCCAGCGCGCGGGCGAGACGGTCCTGATAGGCTGCGATCGTTTCGAGGGCGAGGGGGTCGCCCGCCTCGGCCAGCGCCGAGATGGCCTCGCCAGAAGAACTCTCGCCGCTGCGCACGAGGAACTCATGGACCAGCGCCCCGCCCGACAGAAAAGTCTCAATGCAGCCGTCGTGGCCGCAATAGCATGGCCGTCCCGGCGCCTCGTCGCCGCGCATCCAGGGCAGCGGGTTATGGCCCCATTCGCCAGCGATCCTGTTGCGGCCATCGACCAGCGCGCCGTCGATGACGAGCCCCCCGCCGACGCCGGTGCCGAGAATGACGCCAAAGACGATCCGCGCGCCCGCTCCTGCGCCGTCCACGGCCTCGGAGAGAGCAAAGCAATTCGCGTCGTTTTCCAGCCGCACGTCGCGCGCGAGCGCATTGGCGAGATCGCGGTCCAGGGGGCGGCCATTGAGGACCGCCGTGTTGGAATTCTTCATCAGGCCCGTGTGGGACGAAATCGCGCCGGGGGTTCCAACGCCGACGGCGGCCCGGCGTCCCAGCTCAAGCTCCAGCTCATGCACCAGCACGACGATCGAGCGCAGGATCGCGTCATATTCGCTCGCCGGGGTGGCGACGCGGCGCCGGGCCAAAATCTCGCCATCGCCGGCGAGCGCGATGGCCTCGATTTTCGTGCCGCCGAGGTCGACCCCGATGCGGATGGATTCATGCGTCATTTAAACCGTGCGCGATCGATATCCTTCGCGCCCTTCAAGGCGTCCTTGGCGGACGCGTCCAGTTGCGCCGAATCGAGGTCGAGCCCTTCCGCCTTAGCGCCATCCCACGATGCGCCTGTGAAATCCGCGCCCGCGGCGTCCGCGCCCTGGAGGCGGGCGCCGGAGAAATCCGCTCCCGCCGCGTGGAGGTAGCGCAGGTCCGCGCTCATGAGATCGGCGGCGGTGAAATTGGCGCCTTCCGCGATTGCAGTCGCGAGCACGGCGCGCATGAGCCCCATGGACTGGTTTTTCATATCGGCCGACAGGTCGGCTTCGATGAACTTCGCGCCGCGCAGGCTGGCGCCAGTGAGATCGCCAGCGATTCTCGCGCGCGAAAAATCAGCGCCGTCGGCGCGGATGCGTTGCAGCTGAGTTGCGAAAACATGAGCGCCGACCAGCGACGCTCCGGTGAGGTCGGCCTCCAGAAGCCACGCCTGATCCAGAATGGCGTGATCGAGCTTCGCGCCGGAGAGCCGGGCCTTGACGAGCCGCGCGGCGCGGAAATTCACGTAGCTGAGATCGAGACCGGAGAGGTCCAGGCCGTTGAGGCTCTTGCCGGAGAAATCCAGCGGCGCGCCAGGCTTTCGAGTCTTAAGCGCCGCGACGATGGCCTCGCGGCTGTAATCGGAAGTCGAATAGGCGGGCTGTGTCAGATCGACGCCGCGCAGCATGTCCTGCGCAAAGGCGGGAGTTGAAGCGGCTCCGATGGAAGCGCCAAAAATGAAAGCCAGCGCGGCGGTCTCAAAGCGCGAGATCCTGAACTGGTCATGGCGTCGCCCCGCGTTCATTTCGATTTCTCCTCGCCGCCAGTTCCGGCGATCAATGCGCGGGCCTGCTGAATCCATTTGCCGCGTTCCACGCGTCCGGGACTGGCGAGCGCGGCGCCGATCCACCGGGCGTTGTCGATGTTCCAGGCCGCGATCTGATCATAATGGAATATGCCCAGGGCATGGAGCTTTTCGAGACTCTTGGGGCCAATGCCCTTGATCTTGCTAAGGTCGTCGGGCGAGCCGCCGCGCGGTTCCGGCAGGCTGTCGGGCTTCTGGCCGGCAGGCGCCTTTTTTGCGGGCGAGTTCGCCGCGAGTCCGGCCTCATCGGCGAAGGGTAAGGTCGAGACTCTCTCGTCCGATTGCCTCAGCGCTGGCGCGGACTCCCGCGCACGGGAGGCTCCGCGCAAAATCACGGGCGTCGGCCTTGGCGGCGCGCGCAGCTGCGCCGGGACGGGCAGCAGGCCCTTGGCCCCGCCGCCCAGCGGCAGGCCGAAAAAATAGGCGAGGCTGGCCAGCAAGGCGATTTCCAGCCAGAGGCCCGCGCGGCCGGGCGCAAGCTCCAGCGCGACGCTGGCTCCGGCGCCCGCGAGCAGGGCGATCGCCAGCAGAATCACCCAGCGCCCCGAGAAACGCCCCTCGTCGCCGCGCGTCGCCGTCGCGAAGCCGACGAGGAGGCCGAGCGCGCCAGCGGCGGCGAACCATTCCCAGCCGGAAGTCAGCACGTAAAGCATTCGCCTTCTCCACCCTTTGATCGGTGATGGACTATTTCGCCACAATCTCGATGGCGTGACCGTTCGGTCCCTCAGTGGCGACGCCAACGGCTGTCAGGCGTCCGGCGTCGACGCCAAGGTCGACGAGTCGATCGATCACCGCCTGCGCCCGCCGTTTCGCGACCTCGCGAATGACCTCCTCGATGCCGGTCCCTCCGAGATGGCCGACAATGTCAAAATTCACGTCGGCGCTGCGCAGCAGTATTTGCGCGAGTCCGTCCAGCGTGGCGGCGCCCGGATCGGCGAGCGACGTCTCCTGTCCGGCGAAGGAGAATGGAGACTTGGCGAGAAGAGCGTTGATCGCGATTTGGCTCTCGCCGGATTGCAGCTGCGTTCCGAGCGTTCGAGCGCCTAGCTCCACATTGCTGGCGTAGCCCTGCGGCAACGCCGCCGCCAGCCGCTTGCGGATATCGGCGATGGCGCCCTCGAAGGGCGCTTGGCCGCTCAGCGTGACGGAAGTGTCGGATACGACCAGTTCGCCGCTTGCAAGCCGCGCGAGCGTCGGCAAGGAGGCGGTTATCGCCTGCGCAAAATTCCGTGGCGCGCCGGCCGCCTGAGCAAGAGTGTCTGTAACGGCGCCGCCCCCGATGCGCGACCGCGCGGCCGCCCGGATGTCTTCAATCGCTCCAGAATCAGGCGCGTAGCCCGAAAGCGTCAGTGCGCCATTCCGCAGCGAGGCCGAGAAGGAGAATGGCGACGGCGGCCCATCAGAGACGCTGAACTTCGCTAAGGCGAATCCTTCCGGCAAATGCGCCTTGATGTCGGCTTCCAGCGTCGCCGCGACGACATTCTGCCTGCCTTCGCCTTCTATGGTCAGCCCGGCGTCGCTCAGCGCGACTTTGCCTGACGCCAATTTGCCGAGTTTATCAAGCGCGACGTCTATCGCGCCGATGAAGTCGCCCTGCGGGGCGCCGGAGCCGATGCGCGTCGCGTCGCTGACGGCGGCGCCGGCCGCCTTCCCCGCCGCGCTTGATAAAATGCGCGCGCGCGCCTCCCCTGTCGGAATGAATCCCTCCAGCGCGATCATCTCGCCCTTGCGGCTGGCGCTCCAGATATAAGGGGACACGCGGGGCGGCTTGATGTCGAGCCGATCCACCCGGGCGCCGGTTGGCGGGGATTTTGCGGACGCGACGAGCTTCTCAAGATCGGCGTCGGGCCTTGCGTCGCCTTGGAGCGAGATGGCGTCGTCGGTCAGCGTAGCGACGCCCGGGTCCATCTCCGCCAGCCGCTGCGACGCAAAGCGGGCCAGATCGAGAAATACAGACGGCGCGCCATTGGCGTAACTGGTGTGATCCAGGACCTCAAGGCGAAGCGACGCGAGCTCGGCGCGCAGTCGGTCCCGTTCGCCATTGACCGGCATATTGCCTTCAAGCGTCACGCGAGAGCCGTTGCGCTGCAACGTCAGGACGAAGGGCTGGGCCAGTCCGACAAGTTTCGTCCTGTCGAGCGCGGCCCGAACCCCGTCGAGCTTGCCGACGCCGAGAAGCGCCTGATCGCGGCCATCTTCTGATAGCGCCACGCCGGAAACGGCAATGTCGCGGCCTTCCGCGACGACATTCGCGCCGTCGAGAGCGCCTTGAACGTGCGCAAGCTCCAGCGCCGCGCGCCGGGCGATGTGAATTTCAATCTCTCGCGTAAGGGAATCAGCCGCGAAATATATGATTCCCGCGAGAATCGGCAGTCCGACCCACCATTTTCTTGGCTGCTGCATAGCCGTGACGACTCCCGCCAAATAACCAGAAAAGAATCACGCCTACCACGCAAGAGACGAATGCATGGCGCCGGCTGGTGTCAAGAAAATGGCTGCGCGTTGCGTCCGGCCCTCGAAATTGGGCGCCCGCGCGGACCGCTGAACGGCGTCAACCAATGAGCGGCGGCCTATTCAATGCCAGGCGCTTGCCGTCTGGCGCTTCCGCCGTTGAAATATTTGAGGCGGCCGTAGCGACCTGGGGCCAATAGGCGTCGCGTCTTATCGTTAACCTTTTATTAACCATGATAAAACTATGGTTTACGGTAAGTTTTGGATGACGGCCCCGCCCTGAAATAGCCAGGGATTTCGCCCAAGCTTGAATTTCAAGGGGCGCGGGGTTCAGGGCTTCGGTTTTTCAAGCAAGCGTTCCGGATGGCGTTGCCGAGTAATTGAGGTGATCGACGCTTGGCGATGAAGCCATGCTTGTATCCAATCCTTCGGATAAGGGCCGTTTAATGACGAAGAAGATCCTGATCATGGGGCTGCCGGGCGCCGGCAAAACCACTCTTGCCCGCCTCCTGGCGCCAATGCTCGGAGCCGTGCACTTCAACGCCGACGAAATCCGGGCGAATGTGAACAAGGATCTGGGATTCTCGATCGAGGATCGAATAGAGCAGGCGCGCCGCATGGGGTGGCTGTGCGATCAGGTCGCGAGGTCGGGCGTAACGGTGGTCGCGGATTTTGTTTGTCCGATCAAGGAAACCCGCGAAGCCTTTCGCCCTGATTTCGTTGTTTGGGTCGACCGGATAGCGGAAGGTCGCTTCGTCGACACAAACCGCATTTTTGTCCCGCCGGCTCCTTACGATGTGCGGGTATTGCAAGACGGCTCTCCGGCTCTCTGGGCCGAACGGATCCAGCGTGCGCTGGTTCGCAGGGTCAATCCTGATTTACGGAGCGCCATGACGCGTTAGCCCGCAAATTTTCCTGTGTGGCCGTTAGGAAAGCCGGCCACTCTTTCCGCGTATTCTTGCGCTTTCCTGCGGGCCGGCACTCGCATGCGGAACGGTTTACGCATTCCTGGAGCTGCGAGATCGCGCCTGATCCGGCGCCGACAAGGAGAGAATCGGATGAAAAGACTTGTGGCGCTGACGCTGGTCGCGGCGACGGGACTGGCGCTCACGGGTTGCTATTCGCCGGGAGATCGGGCCGTAGGCGGCGCGGCGATCGGAGGACTTGGCGGCGCGGGCATCGGCGCCCTAGCCTCTGGCGGACGAGCCGGCCCAACGCTCGCTGGCGCGGCGATTGGAGCGGCCACCGGCGCCGTGGTCGGAGCGGCGACCGCCCCCCCGCCCCCACCCGGCCCGCGTTGCGCCAGATGGGGCCAGGATTACTATGGCCAGCCAGTCTGCCTCGCCTATTACGGCGGATATTAAAAAGCCGTTCGCTGACTGGCGGCCGCAGGCGCCGGTGTGCTTGCGGAGCGCCTCTACGCCATGAGTGCGTAAATGGCGTCTATCCGCGCGCCATGCGCCAGGCCTTCGACGATGACGATCTCCACGCCGGCAGCCTCCGCGTCAGACAGCACGCGTTCAGATATTCTTTGCGCCTCGGCGGCGCTGGCTACGAAGGCGAAGCCGGTCGGACCCCAGGAGGTCTGGCCGCCGCCCGTCGCGCCTTCTCGCATCAGCCGCGCAACCGTCGTTTCCACGGCTGCGCTCGTGAAGCGGCGTCCGTTTTGCGCTGGTGCGAAATAGTCGCCCACGACGATCTGGATTTGCGAAATGGCTTCGCCAAAAGCCCCGATGTCGCGCTCCACCAGCGCTGGCAGGGCCTGCATCAGCACGCGCCGGCAGATCTCTCCCGCGTGAGCCTCTGAAAAGCGGGGAAGCGCCGAAAAGGCCTCTCTTTCGCTGTCGCCATGAAGCCCGACGGAGTGCCTGTCGATGACCAGCAGCGCCCGCCATTCCGCAGGGAAAGGCAGGCGCGCGATCACGGGAGGCGTAAGGCCGCCGCCGCCGCGTCCGCCGTCCACCACGAGGCCGCCGTCCTGGAACAGGCCGGCTCCGAGGCCCGAGCGCGAGCCGCGCTCCATCAGCGCGGCGTCGCTCGCGGGGTCGGCTGGCAGATCCTCCAGTCTTCGCAACGCCCCGGCGATGGCCAGCGCCAGCTGTGTGCCCGAACCGAGCCCCGAATGCGCCGGAATAGCTTCTGAAATGTCGAGATGATGCCGACCATCGGGCGCCAGCGCGGCCTGCGCCTGTTGCAACAGGCGAAGCGCGCGCTCCGCTTCCGCCCCCTCGACGCGGTTCGTCTCAGCCCTGCTGAGCGTCAGCCTCGTGGAAAACCCGGAGATGGCGAGGCCAAGGCCGCCAAATTTGCGGCCAAGACCGCCGTGCATGTCGAGGAACCCGAGATGCAGCCTGGCTGAGGCCGTGACGCGGACTTCGGTGACGTTTGACTGGGCCGGCATGACGTCCCGTAAGGTCGAGCAAGACTTCAGAACAGGATCCTGCGCCGTCTTCCATAATGTCGCATAGGGCGGAAGGCCTCCGATGGATTTGGCGGCGGCGCTGCTGCGCGAGTAAGGCGCCCGGCCATCATTGGCAAGGAAATTTCGCCTTCGCCACGACGCTCGCCAGCGTCTTGATAAAGTTTTTCGGGATTTTCGCACAGGACATTCTAGTTTCCTAGGTGAATCGCCCTGAAGGGAGAATGTCATGACGACCAAGGAACACGCCTACTCCGAGAGCGAGATCGCCGCGAGGCTGGCCGGGGAGTTGCCGCGCTGGCGCTTTGAAAACGGATGGATTCGCCGCAAATACAAGACCCATTCATGGAAGGGAACGCTGATGGTCATCAATGCCGTCGGGCATCTCGCCGAGGCGGCATGGCACCACCCGGACATCGCCGCCTCTTACGCCTTCGTCGAGGTGAAGCTGATGACCCATACCGCGAAGGGAATAACCGACAAGGATTTCGAACTCGCCCGCAAGATCGAGGAAGTCATTTGCTGGCGGCCCGGCAAGACCGGTGGCGCGCTCGAAGGAACGCCGGAAGCCGATCCGCGATTCGCCTATTTGAAATATGACGACTAAAACGCCCCGCAGGCATTGGACGCTGCGGGGTTTGGAGTGTCGGAGCGGTATTTGGACATCGGCGCGGCGCGGGAGAAATTTCTGGCGAGCGTCGCGGCGGGGCCGACGATCATGGGCATCGTCAATGTGACCCCGGATTCTTTCTCGGATGGCGGGCTCTTCGTCTCGCCGGGGGCGGCGCTGGCGCAGTCCCGCAAGCTCGTCGCCGACGGCGCGGCGATTGTCGATGTCGGAGCGGAGTCGACAAGGCCCGGCCATTCTCCGGTGCCAGCGGATGAGGAATGGGCGCGACTGGAGCCCCTGCTGGCCTCATTGGTCTCCGGGGCGGGCGCGCCGGTCTCGGTCGACACCTACAAGGCGCAAACGGCCCGGCGCGCGCTGCAAACCGGCGTGGCGGTCGTAAACGATGTGTGGGGCCTGCAGCGCGATCCTCAGATGGCCAGCGTGGTCGCGGAGGCGGGGGCCGCAGTGGTCATCATGCATAACCGAGAAAGCGTTGACCCCGCGATCGACATTGTTTCGGACATGCAGCGGTTTTTCGAGCGTTCGCTTGGCATTGCGCGCGCCGCCGGGGTGCCGGAGCGCCACATTCTGCTCGATCCGGGCGTTGGTTTTGGCAAGAGCCGCGAGCAGAATCATCAGGCGCTTGCCGCGATTCCCTTGCTCGCACGCGAGGGCTTTCCCTTGTTGATCGGCGTATCGCGCAAATCAATTTTTCGCGATCTTCCCGATGGGCTGGTCGAAGGCCGATTGGTCGGCACGCTCGCGGCGAATATTTTCTCCGCGACGCTCGGCGCAAGGGTTTTCAGGGTGCACGACGTGTTGGAGCACAGGGCCGCTTTCACCGTGTTGGCGGCGTTGCAGCAATATCTCTAAGGCCATGAAAGGCAATGGTTATGTCTCTGATGCGGGTCGGCTTCGGACTGGGTTCAAACATAGGCGACAAGCCGGGGAATATCAGAACGGCGCTCGATCTTCTGACCCGAAGAGGGGTGGCGCGGCTCAACGCCATATCCCGCATTTATCGCACGCCGCCCTGGGGCGTTACGGACCAGGGCGACTTCGCCAACGCCTGCGCCGTGGGAGAGACGGCGCTCGCGCCCTATGAATTGCTGGCGGCCGTGAAGAAAATCGAGGCAGACATGGGTCGGGAGCCCACGCGCCGCTGGGGGCCGCGTCTCATTGACGTCGACATCCTGTTCCTGGGCGACCACAGCCTGGAGGATCCGGAGTTGACCATCCCTCACAAGGAACTCTTTTCACGGGGCTTCGTCCTCGCGCCGCTGGCCGAAATCGCGCCCGAACTGGTGCTGGACGGCGCATCCGTCGCCAAAGCCGCGGCGGAGGCCGATCTCGCGGGAGTCACCCTCTGGCCGGAGTGAGGCCGGCTCCCGGCGTTGAGTCGGAACGTCCGGCGTCAAAATCCCCCCGGGGAGAAATTTATGTCGCTTTGAAGAAATTTCCCGGGCTCGCCCAAGCCCGGATTATCGTGCAGCGATCTGTAAGGAATCCCATTGAATATATTTTTCGTTCATTATCAAACCCTGGCCCGCGTCTCGTTGTAAGGGGAAATCCGCGGCTGCCTGATTAGTGCGGTGCAGCACGGAATGTCGCAGCCCAAGGGGCTGGCCTTTTTTTGGGGTTGATTTTGGGTTTTCGATTTGGGGCGCTGTTTCACAAGGGATTGATAT
>Ga0182030_10026510_pt1 | contig 10489 bp, 8 predicted proteins | sample 812S3MmetaG_FD_121299 | JGI IMG/M metagenome (GOLD analysis project Ga0182030, IMG submission 121299) | Permafrost microbial communities from Stordalen Mire, Sweden - 812S3M metaG (Illumina Assembly) | ecosystem: Environmental > Terrestrial > Soil > Wetlands > Permafrost | place: Sweden... | reverse complement strand
GCGGCTCGGAATTGGAAGCCGCGCACCCGCCAGGCGTTCCGATCGCAGTAAGTGTCCATAACCGCGGGCCAGCAGAGCAGCGCCTGTAGCAGAGCTACCGCCGGCAGAGCCCCCCAGGAATCTGCCATTGCCAACCCAAAAGCCAATGCAAAGAATGGGATGGCCGGTATCAGAAAGCGGATTTCGGTATTCAGAAAAGCCGGGATGGAGTAGACCGCTCCCGCCAGCAGTAGCCGGCGGCCGTGGGGCTGCCGCAGGGCCAACAGGGAGAGTGGCAACAGAAGCCATGCCGGGCCAATCATCCCCGGAACAAGTCCTCCTAAAACAGTAAGTTGCAAGCAGGAGTTCCAGTATGACTGGAATACCGGATAATGGCTCAATCCAGCCAGGTACTCGTGTTCGGCGGCGGGAGTCCAATACCGGTTCGGGAACCACGAATTCAGGAACGGAGCCGTCGGATTGCCCAGCCAAAGCCAATTGCGTAGCACCCACGGGCCGGCGGTCACGGCAGCCCCGACCGAAAGCGCGATCAACCGCCGACCCCGTGTGAATCCCGCAGCCAAGGGTAAAGCCAGCCCTGCGGTGTATTTCACAGCATATGCGAATCCACACAATAAACCAATTAAAAATATCGATTTAGAGCTATTTTCTTCATAGTTTACTTCAAGCAGATAAAATACTGCAAAACTGAGGGTTGCAACTGTAAGGTCGTTGTACGCGGAGATCCCGGTAATGCCAATCACCGGACAGGCATACGTCAGCAATCCGGCGAACGCACCCGCCCGCGGAAAGCCGAAACGACGGCCATAACAGAGGACAAGCAACGGCAGTGCCGCCTGAAACGCCATGTGGACCATGGCCGCCGCGGGGTGCCGGCCGATGGAAAAGGCCACCAGGAAGAGCATCTCCATTCCTTGCGAAAGCGAAGAATAGATGCTGTGGTAATCCCAGTCGAACCCCGCGTGGCGCCAGTACCGTGCCACATTCCCCAGATGGTAGCTGCTGCCGTCGGGGCTGATTTCCGGCGCCAATGCATTAAAGAAGTAACAGGCGAAGAAGGCCGCGAAGACCGCTACAAAAACCACCCGCCAGGCGCGCGGAACGTCGGGAAGTGGGGATCGAAGCCAATTTCGCCGGCCTTCCCACACGGCCCATCCGATCGCTCCCATGCCGCCAACCAGGAAGACCGCCAGACGCGCCTGATGGACCAGGCAGAGGACGAAAGTGGCCAGGCTGAGGCAGGCCGATCCGGTGACGAAGGCGAAGAGCGCAGCTTCCAGGCGATGGAACTCGATCCGCAATTGCCGCAACAGCAGCGACCCGAGCGCCAGACACACTCCCACGGTAAAGGCGGCGCCGCAGATCGCGCTAACCACCGGCATTAGTCGTGTCACGAAACTGCGAGTATAGCAAGGCCGTTACATTGCTCCCTGTTGTATACTGCAACTACCGAATAGGATGACCGGCCTGTATGAGGATCTGCGCTACGGCCTTCGGGCACTAGCTAAAAACCGGCGATTCACTGCCGTGTGTATCTTGTCGTTGGCCCTGGGGATCGGCGCCAACACCACTATTTTCACGTTGGTGAATGCCATCCTTCTGCGGTCGCTCCCAGTCGAAGATCCCTCCCACCTCGCCGAACTGTACACGCTCGACTCCCGCAATCCCGGGTTCTGGCCCTGCTCCTACCCAAATTATCGGGACTACCGGGACGAGAACCGGGTCTTCTCTTCCCTGCTCCTCTACACCGGAATCGGCCTCAACCTCACCGGCGGCGCGCAACCGCGTCTCGTCATGGGGCAACTGACGTCGGCCAACTACTTCTCGACACTGGGAGTGAACCCGGTGCGCGGCCGTGGATTCCTGCCCGAGGAAGACATCGTGGGCGGAGCCAGCCCGGTGGCGGTGATCAGCAACCGGTTCTGGCGGCAGGAGTATGGGGGCGATCCCGCGGTACTCTCGCGCACGGTCAGTTTGAACGGCCGCCCCTACCGCATCGTGGGGGTGGCGCCTGAAGGATTCGAAGGCCTCAATACCCTGACGGCCACCGACATCTGGGTCCCCATGATGATGTACCAGGAGTTGCACCCCACCCCGGCGCAGGTGACCCAGCGGCGCTTCCTGGCTTTCTCGGTGGTGGGCCGGCTGAAACCGGGGGTCACTCTGCCGCAGGCGCAAACTGCCATGCAGACCATGACGCAGGATCTGGAAAGGCAGTACCCCCAGGATAACCAGGGACGTCGCGTCCTACTGACCACGGTGACGGACGCCGCCATCCCGCCAGATCAGCGGGCGGAAATTGAGCGCGCCAGTGCGGTGCTGGTGGCGATTTCGGCGGTAGTGCTGATTATCGCCTGCGGCAACCTGGCCAGCCTGCTGCTGGCGCGGGCGGCCAGCCGCACCAAAGAGATTACCGTGCGGCTGGCTCTGGGCGCGAACCGCTGGCGGCTGGTCAGGCAACTGCTGACGGAAAGCGTGCTGCTGGCGATTCTGGGCGGGGCGGCCGGCCTGCTGATTGCAGTGGTGGCGCGCGATCTGCTATGGTCCATGCGTCCGCCCACCTTCAGTCACGCCGCCGTCCGGATGAGTTTGGACCACAGGGTGCTGACCTACAATTTCGTGGTATCGGTGTTGACCGGTCTCGTTTTCGGACTGGCGCCGGCGATCCGCGCGACGCGGGCCAATCTGGCAACCGACCTCAAAGAGCGCTCCGCTCAGGCAGCATACGTCAGCGGCCGTTGGAACCCGCGTTCCGTGCTGGTGATGGCGCAGGTGGCCTTCTCGGTGGTCGCGCTGGTGGGCGCCGGCTTGTTTGTCCGCAGCCTCCGCAACGCCATGCGCTTCGACCCCGGTTTCGATTCCGCGCATCTGGGCATCGTGGTCTTCAACGTAGCCAACCATGGCTACAATGAGGCCCAGGGCCGCGACTTCCAGAGGCGCGTGCTGGAGCGGGCCCGCGCCGTTCCCGGTGTGGCCGCGGCCAGCCTGGCCAGCGACTGGCCGTTTCATGTTTCGCTCTCGCGCACCATGTCCGTCGAAGGCCGCGTCGATGCATCCAGCGCCTCCGGGCAGATTATTCTGAGCGAGTTGGTGTGGCCCGGGTTCCTGCGGAGTGTGGGCATTCCGCTCGATCGCGGCCGCGATTTCACGGATCGGGACACCCGCACCAGCCCGCGGGTGGCGATTGTCAACCAGGCTGCGGCCACCGCTTTCTGGCCCGGCGAAGATCCCGTGGGCAAGCGCGTGAAGTTCTTCGGGGAGACCGCCGCCACGGAAGTAATCGGCGTGGCCCACACCGCCAATTACCAGACCATCGGCGAGACGCCCCGACCTTTCGTGTACTTTTCGATGATGCAATATTACTTCCCGACCGCGGTGCTGTGGATTCGGACCGCGGGGGAGCCGGATGGGGTATTGGCGTCCGTGCGGAGCGAAGTGCAGGCCCTGGACCGCAACCTGCTGCTACAGGCCGAAACGGTGAATACCACCATCCGCCAATCCTTGTGGGCGCAACGGCTCTCGGCCGGCCTGCTGGCGGTATTTGGAATGCTGGCGCTGCTGCTGGCAACCATCGGGATCTACGGAGTGGTCTCCTACCTGGTGTCCCACAGGGTGCGCGAATTCGGCATCCGGATGGCGTTGGGAGCAACGGCCTCGGATGTGCAACTCATGCTGCTGCGAGAAGGTGTGCGGCTAGTGGCAGTGGGCGTGCTAGTGGGGCTGGTGATTGCCCTGCTGGGCGCCCGGGCGGTGGAGAGCATGTTGTTCGTAGTGAGTTCCCGCGACGCTGTCACCTTCGTGCTGGTGCCGTCGATTCTGACTCTGGTAGCGATTCTGGCGTGCTGGATTCCGGCGCGCCGCGCCACTCGGATCGACCCCATGGTGGCGCTGCGGGACGAATAGCGGCACGCGCTCTTCGTGCAGGACACCACGAAGGGCACGGGGAAAGGTCGAAGCACATGTCAGGGTAGACGCCCTGGTCCCACAAAATTTCGGAATCAGCCGGCCCGCTTTAGACCCTCTCTGATGGCTTGCTTGATCACCGTTTGGTAGCCGACACCGGTCTTTTCGGCGATCTGCCGCGCCTGTTCGAGGTCGGCGATCGGGACACGAATTGAAATGGAGCGCGTCGCCTTCCGTTTAGCCTCTTCCATGAGCTGCACCAGCACGTTCGGATCGGTTTTCGCAATTTTCGATCCGGCCGAGCGAATCAGGGTTCCGTCCTTGAGCGCGCCAGCAAACTCTCGCTGCGTCTGCCGGCGACCGTGCGGGGTCGCGTACCAGTCGGCTTCCCCGGCGTTGGCCTTGGATTTCATGACGTCAGTCGATTTGTGGGGCATACTTGCTCCTCTCTGCGGTATTCATTTCATAAGCGGTCACGGTTCGGGGATGATGACCCATTTGCCGCCCGTGACCTCTTCGACTTCGAAAGGCGTGACAACGTGGCGCACGATATGGCCCACGTTGGCGCTGTCCCAATCGAAGCCCTCGATCTTGTCCAGCACGCCTTCAGTATATACGACTAGTGTATATACAGCGAACAGTCCCGAGTCGAGCGCCAGGCGAAACGAACCCAATCACGATGGCGTTCGCTGTTTCCTCAAGAAATGCATCCAACTGAAAATGTTGCCCCTGTTCCCCCGGGTCTGCCCCCAAAACCTGCGCCAATCGACCCAGCCACTTCATCCAACCTGCTGAGATATGAGACATGTTAGTCTGGAATCGCAAGTGCATACCTTCTAAATCTTATGCAGACGTATTTGGGTCAGCCCCAACTGCCCTCCGACGATAAGCGCTGGAAAATCGTCGAGGCCACGGCCCGCCGGCACGGGCGCGAACCCCACGCCCTCATCGAAACCTTACATACCGTCCAGGAATGCTTCGGATACCTTGATGAGACCGCCTTACGCTTCGTCGCCGCCACGTTGCGCGTCCCGCTCAGCCGGGTCTACGGCGTGGCCACCTTTTACCACTTTTTCACTCTCAAACCCAAAGGCAAACATACCTGCGTGGTATGCACCGGCACGGCCTGCTACATCAAGGGCGCCCCGGCCCTGCTGGCCGCCGTCGAAAAGGCCCACGGGATCAAGCCTGGGGAGACTACGCCCGATGGCGAACTTTCGCTCCTGACCGCCCGCTGCCTCGGTTCCTGCGGACTGGCGCCCGCGGTGGTAGTCGATAACGTGGTGCATGGCAAGGTCGCGCCGGCCGGCCTGCTGGCGCGCGTCGAGAAAGGGATCCACCCATGACTATCGACGAACTGCGGAAAATCGGCGAGGCCGAGCGCGAAGCTCAGACGAAGTTCCAGCACCATGTGTGCGTCTGTACCGCGGCCAGTTGCCTTTCCTCCGGCGCGGATCACGTCTGCGACGCCATCAAGAAGGAAGTCGCCGAGACCGGGATGAACCACGAGGTGCTGGTGAAAAGTGTGGGCTGCATGGGGTTGTGCAGCGCCGGCCCGCTGGTCGCCGTGGAGACCGCCGGGCAAACCTACGCCAACGTGACGCCGGAACAGGCGCCCGACATCGTCCGCAGCCTGGATACCGGCAGCGACGGGCTGGAACATTGCCCGCCCGACATGCCGTTTTTCGCGCGCCAGAAGAAGATCGTGCTGGAGAATTCCGGCAAGATCGACCCCGAACGCATTGAGGACTACATCGCTCACGATGGCTACCACGCACTGGTCACCGCCATCACGGAGCTGAGCCCGCAGGAAATCGTCGTCACCATGGTGCAGAGCGGTTTGCGCGGGCGCGGCGGCGCGGGTTATCCCACGGGTCTTAAGTGGAGCACCGTGGCCAAGACCGGCGAACAGGAAAAGTACGTCATCTGCAATGCCGATGAGGGCGACCCGGGGGCATTCATGGACCGCGCCGTGCTCGAAAGCGACCCCCATCGCGTGCTGGAAGGCATGGCCATCGCGGCCTACGCGGTGGGCGCACAGAAGGGCTTTATTTATGTGCGCGCCGAATATCCGCTGGCGGTGAAGCATCTCAAGACGGCCATCAAGCAGGCCGAGCGCTTGGGACTGCTGGGCAACAACATCTGCAACACGCGCTTCAGCTTTCACGTCGATATCCGGCTGGGTGCGGGCGCTTTCGTTTGCGGAGAAGAGACCGCGCTCATCGCGTCGGTGGAGGGCAAACGCGGCACACCGCGTCCCCGTCCGCCGTATCCCGCGCAGGAAGGCCTGTGGGGCTGCCCTACCCTGATCAACAATGTGGAGACGTTTGCCAACGTGGCGCCCATCCTGCGCAACGGCGCCGCGTGGTTCGCCGCCATCGGCACGGAAAAGAGCAAGGGCACCAAGGTCTTCGCGCTGGCCGGCCGCGTGGCCAATACCGGTTTGATCGAAGTGCCCATGGGGATGACGCTGGGGGAGATTGTCAACGAAATCGGCGGCGGCGTTCCTGAAGGCAAACGGCTGAAAGCGGTGCAGACCGGCGGCCCTTCGGGCGGCTGCATCGCCGAACAGTACATGAACACGCCGGTGGATTACGAATCGCTGGCGCGGGTAGGTTCCATGATGGGCTCGGGCGGCATGATCGTGATGGACGAGACTTCGTGCATGGTGGACGTGGCCAAATACTTCACGGAGTTCTGCATGAGCGAATCCTGCGGCAAATGCGTGCCGTGCCGCGCCGGGACGCAGCAAATGCTCTCGCTGCTGGAGAAGATTGCCTGCGGCCAGTCGACCCAGGCCGATCTGGCGGTGCTCGAGGAGCTTTGCGACCTGGTGCGCAATACCAGCCTGTGCGGCCTGGGCCAAACCGCTCCCAATGGCATCCTCACCACCTTGAAATACTTCCGCCAAGAATACGACCATCACATTGCCGGCGGCGCTTGTCCCACCTGCCGGCCCACGGAGGTGTCCCAATGAGCCGCCATCCAACCCGGGGAACGGTCCCTAAAGGGTTGCCCTCCGGCCTCGGCGCGGGATCCGTTTCTGAACCCACGGAGGGCGCCGGGTCAGAAGCTGTAAGAGAATCGTCAACCGGCAGGGCCGGCAAGCGGCGCCGCCTGCCCCACCACTGCAGGCCCAGGACCTGTCCCGGTGTCGCAGGCAGCGCTCAGGGAGTGGTACTTTTCCGGAGGCCGCGCAATGACTAAAGCTCCTGTCCGCGTGAGAACCCTGACCATCGATGGCACGGAACTGGGCGCCCGCGAGGACCAGACCGTGCTGGAAGTGGCGCGCGAGAACCGCATCTTCATCCCCACCCTGTGCAACCTTCCCGGCCTGAGCACCGTGGGGGCCTGCCGCATGTGCCTGGTGGAGGTGAAAGGCGTCAACCGCCTGCTGCCCGCCTGCACCACGGTAGTGTCCGAAGGCATGGAGGTGACGGTCCACTCCGAACGCATCGACCGCTACCGCCGCGGCATCCTCGAATTGCTCTTCGCCGAGCGCAACCACGTCTGTTCGGTCTGCGTGGCCAACGGCCATTGCGACCTGCAGACGTTGGCCATGAAGCTGGGGATGACCCACGTGCACTTTCCCTACCAGTATCCGCGCATGCCCGTGGATGCCTCGCACGAGCGCTTCCTGGTGGACCACAATCGCTGCATCCTCTGTACCCGCTGCGTGCGGGTCTGCGACGAAATCGAAGGCGCGCACACCTGGGACGTGACGGCCCGCGGCACGAATTGCCGCGTGATCACCGACCTGAATCAGCCCTGGGGCCAATCGGAAAGCTGCACCGGATGCGGTAAGTGCGTGCAGGTGTGTCCCACCGGCGCGCTCTCCGAGAAAGGCAAATCGGTCTCCGAAATGTCCAAACGCCGCCAGTTTCTGCCGTACCTCACGCTCATGCGGGAGGAACGCCGATGAAAGTCCGTTTGGCGACGGTCTGGCTGGACGGCTGTTCCGGCTGTCATATGTCCCTGCTGGATATCGACGAGCGCCTCATCGCTCTCGCCGAACGCGTACAGGTGGTATGGGGGCCGCTGGTGGATGCCAAGGAATTTCCCCTGGAGGTGGATGTCACGCTGGTGGAAGGCGCCGTCTCCAGCGTGGAAGATCTGCATCGCATCCAGTTGATTCGTTCGCGCAGCAAGCTGCTGATCTCGCTGGGCGATTGCGCCATCACCGGCAACGTTTCGGCCCTGCGCAACCGCTTCGGCGCCGATTCCGTCCTGCGGCGCGCGTACCTGGAAAACGGAACGGTGGACGCGCGCATCCCGCGGGAAGTGATTCCCGCCCTGCTGCCCATGGTGCGGCCGGTGCATGAAGTGGTGCCGGTGGACATCTTCGTGCCTGGCTGCCCGCCGCCGGCCGACCTCATTTTCTCGGTGCTCAGCGACCTGCTCGAAGGGAAGCACCCCAGCCCGGTCGCCAAATTCGGATAAACCATGCCACGGAAAACCATCGTGATCGATCCCGTTACCCGCATCGAGGGTCATTCCAAGATCACCATCCACCTCGACGAGCAGGGCCAAGTGGAAGAAGCTTATTTCCACGTGACGCAATTCCGCGGCTTCGAGAAATTCTGCGAAGGCCGGCCGTTTTCCGAGATGCCTTCGCTGATGGCGCGCATCTGCGGCATCTGTCCGGTGAGCCACCTGGTGGCCTCGGCCAAAGCCTGCGATGAGATTCTGGCCGTGCGCATTCCGGAAAATGCCGCGCGCCTGCGCCGCATCCTGAACCTGGCGCAGTTGGTGCAGTCGCACGCCCTCAGCTTCTTCTATCTGTCGTCGCCCGACCTGCTGCTGGGCATGGACGCCGACCCGGCCACGCGCAACGTTTTCGGCGTGATGGAGGCCAAGCCGGCGCTGGCGCGCGATGGCGTCCGGCTGCGGCAATTCGGCCAGCAGGTCATCGAAAAGCTGGCCGGCAAGCGCATTCATCCCTCGTGGGTGGTGCCGGGCGGCGTGAACGAACCGCTCAGCGCCGCCAACCGCGACTCCATCCTGGCGGGACTGCCCGAGGCGCTCGCCATTGCCAGCCGCACGCTCGATTGGTTCAAGAGCGAGATGGAGCGCTTCCGCGAGGAAATCCGCGTCTTCGCCAATTTCCCCACGATGTTTCTGGGGCTGGTGGGCGCGGACAGCGTTCTGGACCACTACGACGGAAAGCTGCGCTTCCTGGATGCCGGCGGCCACATCGTCGCCGACGGGATTGAGCCGGCGGAGTACGCCCGCCACATCGCTGAAATGGCGCACCCGTGGACCTATCTCAAGAGTAGTTTCTACAAGCCGGCCGGCTACCCCGACGGTGTTTACCGCGTGGGACCGCTGGCGCGGCTCAATATTGTCGACGGCATCGGGACTCCGCGGGCCAGCCAGGAATGGGCCGAATTTCGCGAACTGGATCGCGGCGCGGTGCTGAGCTCGTTCTACTACCACTACGCGCGGCTGATCGAGATCCTATACGCGCTGGAGAAGATGGAGCAACTGCTAGGCGCGCCATCGATACTCGACTCACATGTGCGTGCGCATGCCAGCGTCAATAATTCCGAGGGCGTGGGCGTATCGGAAGCGCCGCGCGGCACCTTGATCCATCACTATAAGGTGGACCGCGACGGCCTGATCGTGTGGGCCAACCTGATCATCGCCACGGGGCACAATAATGCCGCCATGAATCGTGGGGTGTTGCAGGTGGCGCGCCACTTCGTCCACGGGGCGAAGATTAGTGAGGGCATGTTGAACCGCGTGGAAGCGGTAATCCGCACGTTCGATCCGTGCCTGAGTTGTTCCACTCACGCCGATGGCCGGCTGGCGCTCGAAGTGGAGCTGCGCGGCAGGGACGGCGAATTGCTGGATCGGTGTTACACGTTGTGACTAAGTGGGGCCCTCCAAGAGGGTCGAAATGAGTCTCCGAACTCCTGATGTCATGGAATGCAGGTGAGAAGCCGCGAAAGAATATCCTGTGCATTCAGACCCAACCGCTTGCTCCCGCGCGCGGCTCGGCATGCGCATTTGACAGAGCCGGGCCCAGAGGGCACCCCGTTAGGGAGCGATGGCGCACTTTCGAGACATTTGGTCAGCTTATTGTTTCGCGGGCTCTAAGTTCTTCGAGTCCGGGCAAAGACATTATGGGCCACGGATAAACACGGATGAACACAGATAAAAAGGCCAAAAAAGGAGGGTTTTTCTTATCGGTGTTCATCTGTGTTCATCGGTGGCTGAATTTGTTTTGTGCGGCGCGGTGGCTCAGTCCGATCCCTCGGCAGCACCTGGCGACGGCATGAGCGTCCTAATCCTCTGCTACGGCAACCCGCTGCGGGGCGACGATGGAGTGGGCTGGCACGCCGCCGAGGGCCTGCGGGCCGTCATCAGGGATCCTCACGTGGAGATTCTCGCGCTGCACCAACTCACTCCCGAGCTGATGGAGGCGATCAGCCACGCCGATCGAGTGATCTTTATCGACGCCTGCGTCGGTCCGGTCCCCGGCGAGATTCAAGAGCGCCAGGTAGAGCCCCAAGCCGGCGGCGCCGCGTTCACGCACCACATCACGCCCGCGGCCTTGATGGCGGGCGCGATGGGGCTATACGGT
>Ga0182030_10026509_pt1 | contig 10489 bp, 8 predicted proteins | sample 812S3MmetaG_FD_121299 | JGI IMG/M metagenome (GOLD analysis project Ga0182030, IMG submission 121299) | Permafrost microbial communities from Stordalen Mire, Sweden - 812S3M metaG (Illumina Assembly) | ecosystem: Environmental > Terrestrial > Soil > Wetlands > Permafrost | place: Sweden... | reverse complement strand
CCATTAACCGTGGTCACGGCACTCGCACCCAATGGAAAAGCTGGTACTGCGCATTTCTCGGTATCAGACCCCAGCGGTGACTCAGCCATATTTGAATACATTGACGGTAAGATTGTGATTCATCATAGCCCAGAATATACGGTGATGACAAACTCCCCTACCTATGATCAACAGCTCGCATTAAATACTTATTGGGAGCTTATTGGCGGAAGAAATATGCTCCCCGGCACAATTACCGCTGCTGATCGCTTTGTCCGCGCCAGTTACAATCTCAAATCATCGCCTAAATATAAAGATAAAGAAGCAGTCGCAGCGATATTTTCGCAGATGCGTTCGATAGGTGTGCCCTTGGGCATGGAAGACCCGGATAAACCTAACATCGCTTCAACCCTATGGCGATCTGTGGTTGATCACGATAAGAAACGATACTATTTTGAATCCGTACTTAACCCAGCAATTTTCTGGGTGGATTTTAAAAACTTAAATTTTGAACCCGGGGCAAAAACAGTGAGTCTTAAACTCGATGGCCCTGATATCATGGCAGGGGAAGTATCTGCGCTGTTTAAGCCCGCAGAACCTTTCAAGTTTCTTGCACCCAAATGGGCACAGACTCTGGAGGAGGCCTCCTAAGCCGCCTCGGTATAATTACCGAGCATCTCATCCACATCGCCCAAGTCAGCGACCTTGCCGTCTCTGATGAGGGCTACTTTGTTACATATGCGCCGCATTATGCTTTCATTATGGCTGGCCATAACCAGGATGGAGGAATTCTCGATAAGCTGGGTAATACGGGCCGTAGCCTTTTCGATAAAGAATTTGTCGCCCGTGCCGATCGCTTCATCTATCAACAGAATCTCGGGCTGTACGGACGTGGCGATCGCAAATCCAAGACGTGAGCGCATCCCATCGGAAAAATGTTCCAGGTGTTGATGAATGGAGTTTTCCAATTCTGAAAACTCGACAATTTCCTCAATTTTGCTTGTGACTTGATTGTTAGGTATCTTCAACAAGGCGCAACCAAGACGAATATTCTCAATGCCTGTGAGCTGAGGATCGAGGACAAATCCTGAATTGAGAAGGGTCGTCACCCGCCCTTGAACCTCAACCCTGCCAGCGGTAGGTCGGTATATTCCTGCAATAACCCGTAACAGCGTCGATTTACCAGTTCCATTTCCGCCGATAAGACCCAGCTTGACACCATCTCGCAATTCAAGATTGATGCCCCTAAGGACTTCTGGCATCTTGTCTTCGGCCGGCTCCGCTTTGTTTTTGCCGAACCAAGTCATCAGCTGCCCTACGGCAAGGCGCCGCAAGGACAGATCTGTGCTTTTCATATCTTTAAATCGCAAGTGCACGTCTTCTAATTTTACGTAAAAACTCATATGCCCCCCTTACGACCACAAAACAAGTTTGTTTTTGCTACCCACGTATAAATAAGCCGAAAGCAAAAAGGATACGACCAACAGCGCCAGGCAATTAATATAATAATGCAATGGAACAAACCCTCCCAATATGGGAGCCCGTACGATCTCTAGCAGCTGATAGATGACGTTAACCTCTAGCAGTATAGTTTTGCGCCCTGTAATCATCTCAGGCTTCCACAGTATGGGCATCATGAGAATCAGTACCTGAAAGATTGAAGGCAATACAAAAGCAATATCTCTAAACCGACAAGCCATAATGGAAATGGCCAGCCCCATAAAGAACGTACAGGTGACGAATAGCGTTAGCCCAAAAAGCAGTTCAGGAATATTAAAAACAAACCCTTTGTAATAGAGGACGATTAAAAAGATGACCGGGATATTGTGAGCAAATATAATCACGGCACGAGAGAAGAGTCTGCTATAAATCACCAGCGGACTGATTTTATTATTTTTCAACAGGTGCCCATACCAAATAAAAGTGACTGAGCCATCCTGGATAATGTTCACCATCAGCATCCATAGCAAATACCCCGCCGTTAGGAACGGCACATAATCACTAAGCTGGATACCAAAAGCTGAGCTGTAGATGAGGCTGATAACAGAAATAAAAATGATGTTGCTCAAGACCATCCATAAAGGACCCAACACGGATGTCTCATAACGAGATTTGATCTCATAGTATGCACTCAAGACACTATAGCCAGAAGTAAAGTAGGCATCAGCCAGGTCGCCAAAGAACTCTTTGAGAACGGATAACATGCCCCTTAATTTAAGGGATTTTTCCGGGGTGTAAATCTGGACTTCGCTGCTCATTTCTTCCCTTTGTGTTTCATCATTACAATATCCACATATTACCTTATATACACAAGTTTTTTTAGATCATTCACTTCATCGAAGATATAATCAAGGATACATTATGCTTCATCAGCGAGACATAGTCAGGCGCAGGCCCATCCACATCCGACAAGGCGTCGGAATACAAGGTGCCACCAATACGGGCGCCCGTGCTTTCGCGAATCATCTGCATTTGCTTCTCGTTGGTTATATTCTCTACAAATATGGTTTTAATGTCTTCCTTGTGAATCAGGTCAATCAATGCCTTAACCGCTTCAGGGGTTGCCTCTGCTTGGGTGCTCACCCCTTGGGGTGCCAGAAATGCGATTTTATATTCGTGGGCAAAATACTGGAAAGCGTCATGGGCCGTGATCACCTTACGTTTTTTGGGATCAATACGACTTAGTTCATCCTTCACCCATTCATCCAAAAATCTTAACCTTTGTTTATAAGACGTGGCGTTCCTCTTGAATTCCTTGGCATGCTCGGGATCTGACTTCTGCAAAGCAGTTGAGATGTTGTCCACGTATTTCATAACCAGCGGGATACTATGCCATGCATGGGGATCCTGGGGGGATCCCTGATGAAATGTGGATGTATTTTCTTCCAGTTTTATAGGCTTAACACCTTCACTCGCAACGATCACCGACCCTTTGAATCCAGATGCCTTAATCAGCCTATCGATCCATCCTTCAAAGCCGAGACCGTTAACGACCACCACATCGGCCTTGGCCAACATAACACTGTGTTGGGGCGCGGGATTAAAGACGTGGGCATCCTCGTTGGCGCCAACGATATTGTCAATCGCCACGTGGTCTCCACCAATCTGCTTTACAATATCAGCAAGAATGCTGAAGCTAGTGACCACTTTCAAAGCTGCCATACTGGGCGAGCTCAAGAGAACTGTTAGTGCTAGGGCTAAAAGATATCTCATGCCAGCCTCTGCCTTAAGCTGCCATAACGGCCAACCACCAAGGAAAAGATGTAACAAACACCAGCCAGCAATACGATGGAAGGACCAGAAGACCATTTAAAATGGAATGACATCAACAAGCCCATATATCCAGAAGCCATGGCAATCATGAACGCAACCAGGAACATCTTCCATATGTCCCGTGCCCAGAATCGAGCTGAAATAGCCGGCAGCATCATCATACCCAATGCCATCAGCGCACCCAACGCTTGGAATGCTGCAACCATGCAAAGGACGATAAGTACTATAAATGCCCCATGGTAGAAACCACCCCAGGCACCCAGCGACCTCATATATTCAGGATCAAAGCATTCCATAATCAAGGGACGGTAAATAAAAGCCCCCACCAAAAGCGTAACCGTCGTGATCATAGAAATCAGCATCAAGGCAGGCTCATCCACGGCTAAGATTGTGCCGAAAAGAATATGAATCAGATCGACATTGCTGCCCTTTAGGGAAACGATCAACGAGCCGAATGCCAAAGAGATCAGATAGAAACCAACCAGGCTCGCATCTTCACGCAACAGGGTCGTTCTTGAAACAACACCCGCTAACAGGGCCACAACCAGGGCGGAAATAAATCCCCCGATGCTCATGGCTGTTAAAGACAAGCCCGAAATCAGAAAGCCGATAGCCACGCCTGGTAGAATAGAGTGCGATAGCGCATCCCCCATCAAGCTCATGCGCCGTAGTACCACCAGAACGCCCACCGGCGCACAACCCAGAGATAAGGCAAGACAGGCCACCAGGGCCCGTTTCAGGAATAGATAGTCCGCAAAAGGCTCAATGAAAAACTCGTACATTAAGCCTCCGCTATGGCTGGTTTTAGCTTGCGTTCCTTGAGGGGCAATGGCGCACAGGCCGCCTCCCATGAAACGCAGTAAACCTTCGCTCGCCTTAAGTTCTCGCGGGTCAAAACATCCTCTGTCGCACCCCAGGCTATGGCTGAGCGAGCCAAAATAACCGTATCCGGAAAATAATCCCGAACGATATCCATATCATGCAGCACCGTAATAATGGTCTTGCCCATGGTCTGCCACTGGCGCAAAACATCAGTGAGAATATCCATGGTCGACGCATCAATGGCGGCAAACGGCTCATCCAGAAGAATGACGCTGGCGTCTTGTAAAGCGATACGAGCAAACAGCACCCGCTGGAATTGTCCGCCCGATAGGCAATGTATGGGACGATTTAAGTAACCTTCCAAGCCGACTTCAGCCAAAGCCTGATTAATTTTCTCAACATCGGCCGTCGAAAATGCGCGATAAAACCCCACACTGGCACACAAGCCCATACCGACCACATCACCAACGGTAATGGGAAAACTGCGATCGATATCAGGCGATTGAGGGAGATAGGCAATACTATTCTGCTTGATATTCTCTATATCGACCAGGCCTGAAGCCATCTTCTGAACCCCGGCCAATACCTTCAGGAATGTAGACTTACCGCCACCATTTGGACCAACAATAGCTGTCAGGGATCCTTTGGAGAACTGCCCCGTAATATTGTCCAGCGCCCGTAGCTCATGGTAATCCACACAAATATCCTGACAGGAAATAACAACCTGAGAGGAAGACTCTGACTTTGATCGGTTCTGAATATGGTTCATGCCCTGCCCTATAACGCCCACCAAACACACAGCCATAAGAATAGGATGAGTGTCATAACAAACATAATCCGCTGCAATGAGCTCTGCTGAATAGGTGTCATTCTTTATCCACAGTAATAAGTTAGTAACTCCCCAAGTAGTTACGGGTAACTCTTCAGATAGTGCGCCAGATGCTAGGAAGATCGAGCACCGGAGCGGAGCGTATTCTTCATACGTGAGCACCGGAGCGCAGATCTGACGACGCAGATGGTGTGCTAGCTGAAGAGTTACATAAGTTATGCAGTTATACCATATTTGGGCAAATAGTCATCCAAAAACGACTCCAGGATAGAAACCACAGCCTCCATATCTTTTTGGGCCCCTAAAGTAATCCTTAAGTGGTTTGGCAAACCATATCCCTTGACAGGCCGGACGATATAACCATCTTCCGCCAACCGCAGATAAACGGCATCCGCTGTAAAAGGACCCTCACTCTCGAACTCAACCAGTACGAAGTTGGTCACACTCCGCACATAATTCAACCCCAGCGTACTTAGTTTATCCATAAACCAGGGAAGCATGGTTTGTTGATGATGGCGAACCAGATCTTGGTGCTCAACATCCACAAGTGCCGCGATGCCGGCCTCCTGTACGCCTGAGTTGCAACAAAATGGTGCTCTTATTCTATTAACCCAATCAATAATCTGAGCGGGGCCATACATCCAACCTAGCCTCAACCCTGCAAGGGCATAAAATTTCGAGAATGTCCGCGTCATGACCACATTGTCGAACTGATCCACCAAATCAATGCCGGCCGTATAATCTTCAGCAGTCATATATTCAGCATAAGCCGAATCTAGAACTAACAGCACATGATCTGGTAAATTCCGCCTCAAACGAAGCACTTCATCTCGACCGATATAACTACCGATGGGATTGCGAGGATTGTCCAAAATGACGATTTTTGTTCTTGGACTCACCGCAGCCAAAAGCGCGTCCACATCGATATTATATTTGCGAGCAGGTGCCGCCACTGGCGTTGCTCCTACCGCAAGGCTTACGATTCCATACAAAGAGAATGCATGGGCGCTGAAAAGCACTTCATCACCAACCCCCGCGAAGGTCCGGATTAACAGGGTCAAGCCATCTTCCGAACCATTGGTGCACAAGATCCGATCTTTATCCAGCCCATGGAACTCAGCGATGGCCTCCTTTAATATGCGGGAGGAGCCACTGGGATAAACATGGGCCCTTTTGGCCGCATCCTTAATAACCTGCAAAACCCGAAGACTCGGACCAAAGGGGTTTTCATTGGATGACAACAAAACCTTGCAGGTATAACCCTTGGGAATGATGTCCTCGCCCCCAATGTAGGGCTTGATGTTCAAAATACCCGGTAGTGGTCGAACGGTGTCAGACATGATGTACTTTCCCTAGAACGATTACCGAAACAGAATCCGGAATCCAGAAACCAGAAGCCAGAATCCAGAATCCAGAAGCCGGAATCCAGCGCCACAGTTCGGAGCAAGTAGCTCTGGTTTCTGGTTTCTGGTTTCTGGATTCTGGATTCTGTTTTAGTATACTATCAGGATATCCTGTCAGCCCTTGCCACGCAAGGCCTGGTCTGAAGTAACTAACACATAAGAACCAGGCGCATCCTCAAGAGCCTTATAACCAGCTGAACCCGGAATTCTAGCACTGGCATCGATTTCTGTGTCCGGGAATTGTTTGATCCATTTAGCCCACGTCAGCCACCAGGAGTCATTGCTATATTTGGCCTGACTCAACCATTGCGCCGCATCTTGGGTATAGTCATCATTCTCCCAATGGCCATATTTATTGAGCTGAGGAGGATTCACCACGCCAGCTATATGCCCTGAAGCGCCCAAGACAAATTTTACAGGGCCGTGTAGTTTAGGAATGGCCGCATACATGCTCTTCCAGGGTGCAATATGATCATCATGAGCACCGAACAAAAACACGGGGACTTCGGCCTTGGATATATCTACATCACGCCCCATCATCTGGGTCTGACAAGGATTCATAATGGCATTCTTGACGAACATTTCCTGGATATAGAAATTAAACATGTTGCCAGGCAGGTTCGTCGTATCCGCATTCCAGTACAGCATATCGAACTGAGTTTGTTCATTACCCAACAAGTAATTGTTGATAAAAGCTGACCAGATCAGATCATTAGCGCGCAGCAAATTAAAAGTGGCACCCATGGCAGGCCCGTCCAGGAGTCCAAGCTCGTCCATACGACTGGCGACTGTTTTTAAATAATCTCGATCCGTAAAAATGGTCATCTCACCCGCTTGAGAAAAATCCAAAGGGGCGGCCATCAGCGTCAAAGATTGAATCATCTTCTTGGCGTCCTTCTGCAGGTACCCCAGCAACATGGACAAAGATATCCCACCTAAACAAAAGCCAATCAGATTAACCGACTCCTCCCCAGTAATTTCCTGCATCACCCGGATAGCCTCTAATGAACCTTTTTTCAGATAATCCTCGAAAGGGGTATCTTTAAGAGCGGGACCAGGATTTACCCAGGATATAATAAAGACCGTATTACCCTGATCCACCAACCACTTCACAAAAGAATTTTTTGGATGAAGGTCAAGAATATAGAACTTGTTAATCCAAGCCGGCACCACCAACAGGGGGGTCTTCTTTACCTTTTTGGTAGTAGGTTGATATTGAATCAGTTGCATCATCTCGTTCTGAAAGACAACTTTGCCGGGGGTGCTTGCCAGATCCTTCCCGATCTTAAATGCTCCTCGGTCGGTATTTTCTATATTGACCAGAGACGTGCCATTTTTCAGGTCCTCCAGGAATTTCCGCATACCACTAATGAGGTTTTCCCCATTGGTTTCCAGAGTTTTCTTCACAACCATGGGGTTAGCCCAAGCAAAATTGCTAGGCGCCACCGCGTCCACAAATTGTCTTGAATAGAACTTGAACTTGCGCCGGGATGCATCATCCAACCCTTCCAAGTCCTCGGCCACGGAATCTATCCAGCGGGCGTAGAGCAAATAGGCCTGCATGAGATAAGACGACAGCGGATTTTCCCCCCAAAGAGGATCCTTGAACCGCCTATCCCCCACATCGGGCGAAATCACGGGCGTCGAGCTTATTGCCCCCATGTTCTGCAAACTGCTTTGCCATAACTGAAAGGAATCAGCCATGAGTTTTTCCGTGGCTTCCTTAATTTGCTCAGGCCTTTCGAGCAATTCTTGATAAGCATCCAGGAAGATTTGTCCATGACCCATGAAATTCAGAACCTGCTGCGAAGACGCAAAAGCTGGACTATCAGGCTTTGATGAAGCCGCCAAGAAATCCTGTATCTCCTTGTTGAGTGCCCAGAATTCTTGGGACATCTTCATTAATTCTTCCGGTGGACAAGCAAAAGGATGCTCGGGCTCTGACTTTTGATGAGAAGACATAAAAAAATTCCCTGTTTTGTTTTGAGAGCAGTATAACATTATGTTAGATTCCTTGCTATATAGATGAATTATGGAACAACGATGACAACCTACAAATCCGAGTTTTTACGACAAGCAGACCAACGGGGGTTTATATTCCAGGGCACCGACCTTGAAGCCCTGGACCAGGAATTATTAAAAGGCCCCGTTACTGCCTATATCGGATTCGATGCCACAGCCGATTGCTTGCACGTAGGCAGCCTATTGCCTATCATGCTTCTCAGGCTCTTTCAGCAAACAGGTAATAAACCCATCGTGCTCATGGGTGGTGCTACAACCAAGGTAGGCGACCCCTCTGGCAAGGATACATCCCGCCAGATGTTAAACGATGAACAGGTCAATCACAACCTGGTCTCCATATCGGAAATCTTCGACACCTATCTTCAGTTTGGCACAGGCCCCACGGATGCAGTTCTCGTGGACAACAGGACATGGCTGGATCAACTCAATTATCTCGATTTCTTGCGTAATTTTGGCCCACATTTTACCATTAATCGCATGCTGACGTTCGATAGCGTTAAATTACGCCTGGAACGAGAGCAACCGCTTACATTCCTCGAGTTTAACTATATGATCCTGCAGGCCTATGACTTTGTGCAACTAGCGGTCGGTATGAATTGCGTAATGCAAATGGGCGGATCCGATCAATGGGGCAATATCGTCAACGGCGTCGAGTTGGGACGCAGAGTCGCCCAGAAACACCTCTTTGGCTTGACGACGCCGCTCATCACCACGTCTTCCGGCGACAAGATGGGTAAAACCGCTGGTGGGGCTGTGTGGTTACGGGCAGACAAACTCTCCCCTTACGACTTCTGGCAATACTGGCGTAACACCCAGGACGCCGATGTGGGACGGTTCTTAAGATACTTTACCGAGCTTCCCATCAGCGAGATAGAAAAACTCGAAGCCCTTAAAGATCAAGAAATAAATGAAGCGAAAAAGGTCCTTGCCGATGAAGTAACATGCTTACTCCATGGCCCCCACGCAGTCGAGGAAGCTCGCGCAACCGCTGAGAAGTTATTCGAACATTCAGCCGGCGGCGATCTCTCGGCCCTGCCTTCTATTGATATAAGTCACACCAGATTAATACCCGGCGTTTCTTTGCTAGATCTGCTCGTGGAAACTGGCCTTGCTACCAGTAAGGGAGAGGCTCGACGCCTAATCCGTGGCGGCGGCGCACGCCTGAATGATCAACCCGTTGAAGATGAGGAACGACAGATAACCGCTTCAGATGTGGTCAACGATGAAGCAATCAAACTATCCGCCGGCAAAAAGCGGCATGCTCTGGTGAAGGTCGTAGGGTGATTCAGACACCTAAGCAACCGCCACTTCAGTGACCCATCAACCACCTTATCAGCGACATCATCATAGAAGAAAACATAGCTATAGACTTATAAATAAATGCAGGAACAAAACTCGGAATATAGGCCCCCAAAAGGTTTATCTTAATTGCCAAAAGCCCAAATGTGCCTAAAAACAAATATGAATACAAATTAGCTTTCCAAACCGCCTGTTTAACGCTACCTACATGTTCACCATAATTCTTCCTCAAGTATATAATTGTAATCCAGCTTTCTAGCCACGCGGAGACAAAATAGAACGGGATCAGTAAGAACAAAAATGCTGCCGGTATCATCCAATATAATTGAGTTTCGTAAGGGACCAACCAGGGAGCCTGTACGGTCACACTCAAAATCATTTGCAAAGGAAAACTCAGACCGGGGTAAGTACCACCACCACCCGGTGAACAAACTTCGAGGAAAAACAATACAGCCCAAACAATGGGTATTCCGAATAATGTAGATAAGACGTTTGACAGGGAAGCTGCAGATAATAGTTTTTTCGAAGGAATTGCCAGTAGCCGCCGTTTCATAACAAACCACTCAATGAGAATAATAGGAATTATCGCCACCCAAAACAGGGGCCAAATGACGACGATCATTGGCAGACCCACGTTCGCATGAGCCTCAGTTGGGATAATCAATAGAAAGGATGCAAGACTTAACACACTTAACAATCTTTTCATTTCAATATTCCTTTTAATAATCTCTAGAGAGACATATGCAAGACTAAGACTTCTTAGGCTGCGAGGCCGAATCTTGAGCATTAGCCGGAGCTGCTGCTGGAGGTGCCGCTGGAGCTCCTGCTGGAGGTCCTGCGGGAGCTGCTGGATTTGGCTGTG
>Ga0182030_10026508_pt1 | contig 10489 bp, 3 predicted proteins | sample 812S3MmetaG_FD_121299 | JGI IMG/M metagenome (GOLD analysis project Ga0182030, IMG submission 121299) | Permafrost microbial communities from Stordalen Mire, Sweden - 812S3M metaG (Illumina Assembly) | ecosystem: Environmental > Terrestrial > Soil > Wetlands > Permafrost | place: Sweden... | reverse complement strand
TCTCCTGCGCCTTCTCAGTTCTGAAGATGTCAGGGTGGCTCGATGGGTCATCTACCATTTGTGCAAAGATCACAGCTCGCGCTGCAGCCAGAGGTCGCCGCGCCCACCAGAGGTGCAATGTGCTTGGGTGTCCATGCCGGATAGACTTCTCCCGCGCAGAAGCGACGTTGATCGCCTCCAGCGGCAGCGCCACTTCAATCAGCTTCTTGCGAATCGTCACATTGCTTGGCATTCCTACCGTTAGCCTTCCCTGTCCATTAAACTGTCTTCTCACCCGGCGTTCGCAAGACTCAAAGATACCGCTTCGCCTGGAGGTTCAACTCGTTTGAAACAGCTTGATCCCTGCCTGCTTCTCGAACGCCTTACAGATGAGGGATAGTCTCTCTGCCCGGAACTGCCTGAAGCCAGTCTTGACCCCACGTTCCCAAACGCCGTTCTCCGGCCTTACGGGAATCAGATGGCTCCTCATAACACTGTGGAAACGAGATCTTCCAGCATCCCGGTACTCAGCCAAATAGCCACGGGGCAACTTGCTGCCTATTTGCTGATTGTCGCGGGAGACGAGGAAGCAGATATTGCATAGGCCGTTGTAGACGCTGGATGAGAAGCCATAATGCTTCAATTGCATTCGAGGGAACACATGGTGGCGATGGGTCTGGCTGGCCTGGCTCAAGATGCCAGACCCCAGAGGGATCTCCTCGCCATTCTCGAGATACCTGGGCTTCAGTGTGGCAAGCAGGCAAAAGAACGCTCGCGTTCGTGCCGAGGATGCGTTGTAATGTTCCCCCTGAATGTCGTGTACCGGGTCGATTCGTTCCTGAAGAACAAAGCGCCGTTTCTTCCCAGTAGCAAGTGCCTGAAAAAGCTTGGCATCCGCAACGATGTTCCGGTGGTACCCGGCGCCGCTGTACCGCTTGGCTACGCCGGTTGCCCAAAACCATTTCCGAATCTCTCCAGCCTGATAGGCGTTCGGTTGCCCCTGGTGATGGAAGAAGAACACGGAGAGGGTTGCCAGCATATTGATAGAGGGAAGATATGATTCGTCGAATACTGGAAAGCGGTCATGCAGGTACTGGACTGCGGAAAGAAATGATCTCTGGGATCTGTGCCACAGTTTCTTGAAGTCGGTCTGGGCGGTGTCGTTCTGTTCAATCAGTTTCGACCAGCGCTTGGCCATGACCTCGAGCTTCGGTGGATCCCCGTCGAGGTCGAGCCTCTCGGTAACCAGGTTGAAGCCCATGAGGATAGGATCAACACTCCCGAGGGAGAAACCGCCATCACGAATCTTGTGGCGCAGTTCATCCGCCATTGCATGCACGTCTAGCTTGCCCATCAATGCGATCGCTCGATCTGCCGCGGTGACGCGCATCCCCAAGGAATTCACACGGGTAAACACCTCTCCGATCTCGCTCAGCGTTGCCGACTGAACCTTAACGATCGGAACGGAGTAGTTCAAGATGCGCTCGCGGCATTGTTGAATCTTCGCAAGAAATGCCTTCGGACACCTTCCGAACCTCTTTCTCCAGTCCGCCGCAACAATGTCTTTTACAGGTACAAACTGCCGCTCAACCGGCTTTCGGTATACGACCCTGGGGGCAAATTCGTCATCTCTATCTGGATTCACTACGAAGCAAAGCCGTCCGAAATCGATGTCGCGTCCGGAATCATTCTTACGCTTCTCAGCAACGAGGGCCTGATAGATAACCGACAGGCGCTGCTGGCCGTCGATCACAAACCAGATCGTAGAATTGGTGGTAGCAAAAGGAGGTAGTACATTGGCTGCTTGCCGAATCAGGTGAGCAGACTTTTGATCCATCTCCCATAAAAACAGAGAACCAATCGGCATGTCTCGATAGATGCTATCCAATAGCTTTGCTGCACGATTGCCGTCCCAGACGAAATTGCGTTGCAGCTTTGGGACCGCGAACCGCTTTTGAAGCAGATGCGTGTGAAGCGACCGGATTTTCAACGGCGTGAGCTCTGCTGGCTTCATAGCTGACTTTCTGGCCCAGAATCAAATAATCACTGGCGCCGGCTTACGAATCCCGGCACTATCCACCGGCCGCCGCGTCAAATACCACTCGGTAGCTCGCGGGGTACAGCTTGATGACGCCGTCCTCTTTCATCGATTGGAGTCGCGAGCCTATGAGTTCAACCGGTCGCTCCTGCACATCGGCAACGAGAAACGCGTAAGTATCAGGGAATCTTTCGATTAGACCCCATACCTCTGCGTCGATTTGCAGAGGCCCGCTCTCCAAACAGTGATCCTTTGCCCAATAATATCGGACCACGGCGCCCCCTGCCGCGTGCCGCTCCCAGAAGGGACTGCCGCTGGACTTCGATATCCAGCTTCCATCGTCATGGAAGAAGCGGTCGCTTCCGTCCTTCTGGAACCCGTGGACAAGTGCGAACCGCTCCATGATGCTCGGCTTGACGGGTCTGGATACGTGATGTTCCCGCGGAGGCAACGTCGCGCCATCGGTCGGACCAGGCTCGTCCTCACCGACGTGTTCAGATTCCAAAATGACATGGTCGGCGGGAGCTTCCCCCAATGAGTCATTTGTTCCCGCCCCATTATTGATCACTACCACTGGTACCCATGTTGAAGGCTGCAATGGTGGTGCAGATCCCGGCCGGTTTGCGATTGGATCCTCCGCATCGGCTGGTGGAATCATCTTGGCTTCAGAATCGCGCGGGGCGAGCCTGAAGTTCTCTTCCATGTACTCGCTTACAACTTCGGGGGAGCGCTCAAAGCAAAACTTGATGGCGTCTGCAATAGTCTGACGCCCCGAAAACGCTCGGCCGAGTTCCTGGCACACTGCTTTGGCGACCTTGGCAATGGGTCGGTCCTCCACGTAAAGCACATGATCCTGCCAGAGGGCTTCTGCCTTTCTAGGCGTTCCCGCAGGCACTCCGCCGATATAAGGGATTAGTTCCAAACCGGGCACGGTCTGCCACACGGTAGCTGCAAGAGAAGCCGCGAGCGCCCGGATCTCTGCCGTCTCAGTTTGTCCGTCGTCATCGAGGCGCTTCAAGTCTTCGCCGAGCTGACGAAGCCAGGCCGGTCGACTGGAGGTCTCGAAAAGGCTCGGAGTTTTATGGAACTGCTCCTCGATCTGAGTAGCCAAGGGGGAGAGCATTGAAAACGGGGGCATCCCCGCAATCTCCGCTGGAAGTAGCTGAAGATCCGCCGTCTTCTGTTTGACCCATTCATGCAAGTGGCTGTAGCGAACCAGGGATTGCATACTGAGCGAATAGCCGAGCGACGATGTCGGTGCCCACTCGCTGGCAAGACTCAGCCAATGCCCACATTCCTCCCAGATTCGGACTGCATCTCGCGCAAGTACAGCACGCACACGACGAACATCCGCCTGCGAGAGCACCTCGCCGGAGGGGAGCAGCTTCAGCCAAGCGAGGGCAAGTTCAACTGTGGGCCTCTCAGCTATGTCGAGGCGTCTCCAAAGAGCCAAGTGCCGAACAGATGCACGGATAACTTCCGCGCCGGGCACTTGTTCTTCGTCGGAAGAGAGGAAGACTCCGGTGAGGGTCGTCCATGCGTCACCTTCGGTGAAAATGATCCTCTCTTCGCTAAATGCCTTCTTGATATCGGACATTTCGGACGTCGAGCATTTCTCTATCATCTGGTCCAGTCGGCGATACCACTTTTCAACCTCGTAAACTGGGGGGCGCGGCGCTCTTGCAAGTGCCCGTAAGCGATCAAGCAACAGATCGGGGCCGGTCGGTGTTGCTCGCACACCCAGGAGGGTCAACAATGGCCGAGCTTTCTCGCGATCCAGCCGCCCCTCAACGAATGGCTCCACATCCATAAACGACTCGGTTTCAGGAGTGCGAATCAGAAGGTCGGTGGGCTTATGGTGGACGCCACGGGTGTCAGGAAGACAAGGAAGAGCCCTGAGACGAAGAACCCAAGCGGGTGAAAGGGGTTCATAGATAACTGTTTGTGTACGCCCCGTGGTCGCTACTTGCACAGCGCTCGCGCCCTTCGCCTTCGACCAATATGAGTCCGGCTGAGCCAGGATTCGTTCACATACACGGGCCCAAATCCGAGGATCATCTTTTGCTAAAGTGTTCCAGTGCTGCCAATGGCTTTCTTCAAAGTCCCAGTCGACAATCTGGAAGTTGCTTGTCCTATAAGGGTAGGTCGGTGTTCCTGTGAATCCTTTGGCGCTCAATTCGGCTATCAGACTTCGCTGGCCCCAAATGGTCGACCACTTCTCTTTGATCGGAACAAACCCGTATAGCCCCGCACGTCCGCCGGAGACCCAACGAACCCAATCCTCTCGGGTGCATGAATTGAATGAATTGGAGTAACCTCGATGCAGTAAATGTTCAGTAGACCAATCTTCTGGTAAGAGCGATTCAAGGGACCCGTCATCGTCATATAAGAGCGTTTTAATGGCGCCGCGCAGGCGATTATCCTTCGTAACAAATTGGAATGAATCACCAGGAGCCGCGTCAAGCTTCGCCGCAATTTGAGCTAACTGAATGCAATCTGCTACCGTGATGCCCTGTGTCGCGAAGAACTTGGCGGCGACCTGCTCGACAACTTTGTTCGCGTCACTGGATTCACCGAGGCCTATCGCGGTCAAGACCGCGAAAGCTGCATCTGCTTCTTCCTTAGAACTGGCGTCCATTCGCTCGTCGGCTAATCGGCGGTGCTCTGCAAGGAATCTCGGCCAGTTCTGATTCAGGACCAGCAAATGTGCTGCCAAGAACTCCCAGTCAGCCTCAGATTGCAGTAGCCTCTTTTCTGCGAGCCTTACGACCTCGCTCGCCGAGTAAAGAACTTCCTTCCCTTGGGCTGGGATCAGGCGGAGACTACCACCGCTCACGCGACTTCGATAGCCAGTCACATCGGGAGCAACAAACGCCCAAAGTTTCAGCAACTGGCGCCAGCTTTCAGGCTTCGGCAAGTGTTTTTGCTGGAGAATAGCCAAGAAATCAGTTTTGCTGATCTCTTCAATGCGCCCCCAGTTCATAAGCTTCCGGCGATCACTGTATGCAACATAGCGAGATAAAGGGGGACGGTTGCTGCTGTCCAAGAGCGCTGTGATCTGATCCTCAGACCAAACATCCAACAACCGCTCCGGGATGATCAGACATTCTTTGGCCGGTTTGAGTTCGCCGGTGTTTGTTATCAGGAATGGTCGATCCGCAATCACGTCGCCGAAGGAGAGCTCAGTAATCGTTGCACACACTCCCTCAACCGTATGGTCGTCCCGATTCACATCCGGGAACAGTCTGTATGCTCGAGACCGTTCCTCAACACACGAGCTCTCCTTTTGCAGCCACTCAATCATCACTTCGCCCGCAAACCTACCGGCTCGTTCCAAAAGCCAGCGATTCGTCGGCGAAGTTTCGGGATCTTTTATCTTAAGACGCGCAGGATCTTGAATGAATGGCGCATTGCATGCAAAGGGCAGCGTTGTCTCGACTCCTGTAGGGAGCACAACGTGCAACCTTCCTTTGACCCCGAGAACTATGTCTACGCTGCATGGCGGGAAATCCGCGAGCTCATCAACTCCGAGTGACCGCTCCTCTTTTATTTCGTCCAGCGCCTCCTCGGGAAACTTCTCAATTAGTGACCTTGCGATTAGGATTGGATCATCGGTACTGCCGGCAATTCTTGTCCACTCACTATTGGGCACAGGCCCGGGACCAATGCCAGTCCACCGGATTTCTCGATCCTCGATTTTGAGGGTACGGATGTTTCTAAAGAACAAGAGCGAAAGCGGACTCTTAATCCAATCTTCAAGATTGCTTCTTATCTCCTGCTCCCATTTCTGTCCTCGAAGCGGCACCCGTATTTCGGTTGAGTATTGACATTCCGGCGCCGAATCCATCCACTTGGGCTCAGTGAACCTTCCCTTCTCGAAGCAGACGGAGAGGGTCGGCGTAAACACGCCGACTGAATCTCCAAGACTGAAAACACTCTTGAACCCGACTCCACGGAACCCGATGGTATGCAAAGCGCGCTTGTTTGAAAAGCCAAAGCGGCAAAGCGAAGTAAAATGCTCTTCCGTGAAGTCGTCCCCGTTGTGCCCGAATATGAATTGACCGTCCTCGATTCTTACCGAGGCTTGAGACGCTCCTGCGTCGTCGGCATTCTGAAGTAATTCTGACACGACATGGCGAGCGCTTTGAACTTGGCGAAAGAGCTGATGCCATGGCGCAGCTAATACCCGATCGCGCTCCAATTGATCCCACAGAGCCGCGGAGACGCTGCGAACAGCCTCGAAATAATAGGGAGGCCCCTTCATCTCGGTGATTCCGCCCGCAATAGTAGATCGCCGAAATCATAATTGACGCTCGTCACGCCAAAGTCTGGCTCACGCTGAAAAGGTCTGCGCACATAGTGCACTCGATGCTCACTGTCCCCGAGGAACTCGACGATGGCTAGAATAAAGTCCTCTGGCTTATTCAAAGAGTAGAGGATTTCGTTCTTGGTTACAGTAATGGTTGCCGCCCCGGTCACACGACCCTTCACTTCAAGAAAACGCAGACGACCCGTGCCTTGTTCCCGGCTCTCGATGTCGTAGCCAAGCTTCTCAAATTCTCGATCCGTAGGCTCAAAACCCAGCGAGCGCTCGACTTCCATAACAACCGCCCGCGCACGCGCTCCTGCTGCTTGCGTGTCTGCGGTCTGCGCAGATAATGGCAGCGACGTCCCAGTCATTTGTGCCAGCAGTCCTGCCGGCACAATTACCAAGCCTCCCAATGCAACTGGTGGCACAGCCGACACTTTCGCTTCGAGGTCGAGTTGCTCCATCCGCTTTTGCAGTCGTCCCTGCAGTTCGTCTGCGCGCCGGCGAGCTTCCTGAGAGTTCACACGGGCATTGGGTCTGCCTGCCTGTTCCTGGATCTTGAGTTCCTCCGCGCGATGGTCCCAATAGCCAATTTCCTTGGTCAGCCTGTCCTTGACCGCAGCACGGGCCTTCTCGATCCAGGCGTATCGCCGGTCACGCACTTCCTTGAGGTGCTCTGGAACAACTTCGGCAATGGCGTGCCCGAGCGCCTTCTGCTCCAGGTCCCGCGTTATCCAAGAGAGTTCAGGTCGGGCGAAGAGCGCATCAACTTTCGGCTCATCCTCACGGAGAGGGCGATAGTCGAGATAAGGTGCGTAATGCAAATGGCGTGCCTCACCCGACCGCTCAAGTTCGACATAGAGCATTCGCTTCGAGATAGTGCGGCGATCCCCATTGCTAATTACACTTGCGTCTTGTATTGCGTGTTCCAAGTAGAAGAGAACACGGGGCACGGTGCCCGAATCTCGCTCATCGACAAGAATCGAACCCCGCCGCAACAGGTCGCGATGGCGCTCAAGCGTCAAGTCCAGAGTCGCATCCAGCAGAGGGTGACCGGGACAGACGAAAGCGGCTAGAGGCTCTCCTTGCGGTGCAATCAAGGACTTCTCAAATGCAATCCGCTCATATCGTGCTAATACGGGTTCTCCAGTTCCAATCAAACGATCCCGATTTCGCACGGGTGCTGGAACGTGAGTCACCTCATATCGACGGGCCTCGCGCTGGCGGACAGTACCGCCGAGTTGACTGAACGCTTCGAGGAAGAAAGACTCGATATAGAAAGGTTGCAAACGACGTGCTGCAGCGCGTTCCATTTCCTCGCGAACCCGCGCCACCCGGCTTACATCCATGACGTCATGTGCCAAAGCACGGTCTTCGAGCAAGTTTTGAAGCTGCGATGTATCCACAGCGTTGGCGATGGCTTGCGTCAGCCGCGCGCGAATCTCGGGTTGCTCGCCATACCGAATTGCCTGAATCAATAGTTCCCGAAGCGGCCTGCCTTCAAACTGAATCTTGCCGAGCACATCAAATACCTGTCCACCGAGCGCTTGCCGCGCCTGCTCCAGCTTTTTCAGCAGAGTGTAATAAACGTCGCCTTCGCGGGTCTCTTCAGCGACCACATTCCAGAGATGGCATACTTCGGTTTGGCCGATTCGATGGATGCGCCCAAACCTCTGTTCAATCCTGTTGGGGTTCCAGGGCAGGTCATAGTTGACCATCAAGTGGGCACGCTGCAGGTTGATACCTTCACCAGCTGCATCGGTGGCGATCAAGACCTGCACTTCGGGGTCGTGCTTGAAAGATTCCTGCGCCTTCATGCGGTCTTCGCGACCCATTCCGCCGTGGATAAGAACCACAGCGTCTCTGCGACCGAGCAAGGTCGACACGCGACCTTCGAGATAGCTAAGTGTGTCACGGTGTTCCGTGAAGATAACAAGCTTCTGACGTGGAGAGGGGACAGGAGGTGCAATTCTGATTGCTTCCCCCGTTGTCTCCTTAGGAACTGAATCAGGTGAGAATATCTCTCCGAGCAAGCTGGCAAGCTCTCGCCATTTGCGGTCTTCACCGCGGCGACGCACTGAAAGTGCCAGCGCCTCGAGCCGGCTGAGCGTCGCGATCTCAGCTTTCAGTTCCCCAATCGTGCGCGCCGCCGTCGCTTGGTCGAGAACTTCCTCCTCGGCAGCCTCTACTTCATTATCCGGTGCATCCTCCAGGTCTTCGACGTCGTCAGGCTCGAGAGCTGGACTTACGGTTGCAAATGCCTCTGCCTGTGCACCCCGCTGCAGGATTTCAAGTTCCCTCAACCGCTTTTGCAGGCGTTCACTGCGCCGGTGCAGCGACTGGTATATGGCCTCAGGAGAGGACGCGAGCCTACGTTGAAGGATTGTTAAGGCAAATCCGACCGTCCCGGCCCGCTTATCGTTGGCAAGCGCTTCAGCGCGATTAAACTCTTCGCGCACGTAATCCGTGACTTCCCTGTAGAGACGAGCCTCAGGCTCTGAGAGCTTATACGGGACCGTGTAAGCAATCCGCTCGGGAAACAAGGGAGTGCCATCGAACTTGAGTAGGTTCTCCTTTACCATGCGACGCATGAGGTCCGAAATGTCCACCTGGTGGACACCATCACGGAAACGGCCTTCAAAGCGATCACCGTCGAGCAACGCCAAGAAAAGCTGAAAGTCCTCTTCCTTGCCGTTATGAGGAGTCGCCGTCATAAGAAGGAAGTGCCGCGTCAGTCCGGACAGTAGTTTTCCAAGGTGGTAGCGCTTCGTGTACTTCACTTCGCCGCCAAAGACTGTGGCGGAGAGCTTGTGAGCCTCATCGCAGACCACTAGATCCCACTGACAATCTGGGGCTTGCAACTTTACCTGGACGTCTTCATCACGGGAAAGCTTGTCGAGGCGGGCAATCACGAGGTTGTTTTCGAGGAACCAGTTTCCGGTTCGTGCTGCCTCCAATTTGTCGTTCGTTAGAATCTCGAAAGAAAGATGGAAGCGGCGGTAGAGTTCGTCTTGCCATTGCTCGGCCAAACTGCCAGGGCAAACCACGAGGCATCGCTTCAGATCGCCACGGGCTATCAACTCCTTGATAAATAGGCCCGCCATGATCGTCTTGCCCGCACCAGGATCGTCGGCGAGCAGAAACCGTAGAGGCTGACGCGGCAGCATAGCCTCGTAGACAGCTGTAATCTGATGCGGCAGGGGTTCAACGAGAGAGGTATGGACGGCTAATACGGGATCGAATAGATGAGCCAATCGGATGCGGTGTGCCTCAGACACCAGCCGGAACATCCGACCGTCTCCATCAAAGCTCCAAGGACGGCCCTGCTCCACGACCTCAAGGCGAGGTTCGTCAGGACGATACAACAGCTCATTCCCGACACGCCCAGAGGGCGCCTTGTAGGTCAATTCCAGAGCCTGCGTCCCGAACCACTGGACACTGACCACGGTGACAAGTTGGTCCGGCAATATTCCACGGACAGCCGCGTTGGGCAGAAGGTCTTCGAGGCGCATAAGGTTTCATTCCGAATGACTTAAGGGATGCTTCGCGCCCTGATTATAGTTCACGGATTCAGTGCCTCTCCCACACGCTCGGCCGGCCCGCTTCCTCCGTCGGAACTGGCGGTACAGACGGACAGGGGACCGAGCAACGGCCGGACTCGCACTGGAAGCGGTCGAGATTGCGGCTTTTCTATTGTTACCTGGGTTCTGGCTCTCCGGCGGATACTGTGCCCTCCGAACCCCACCGCAAGCGAGGGCCGATTCTGCAAGGATTGTAGCCTTGTGAAATCAATCATATGCGCCTCGCAATGCCTCGTCGCAGCTAGATTTGAGGTCTGCTCGTAGTCGGACAGTGTCAGGAATTAGTTGGGTTAAACTGTTGACATTGTCTCATCTTTCGTGCCAATATACGTCATCGCTGAGGGACCCTATGCGCGATGGCATCTATAAGAGCCTGAAACTCGGACAGGGTTGGAAATCTCTGCTGAAGTCGTGCGAACGCGAGAAAGAGCGCGGCGACATGGCGTCCGGCAAGGCTCGCAACGCCATTGCCAGAGATCTCTATATCGAGGTGTCCGCAGTGTTTGTCCATGAAATCTTGACCCGAGTGCGCCAAAGCGACCTCTTGCCTGGGTTTAGGTCAATTGATGCTGAACTAACCTG
>Ga0182030_10026506_pt1 | contig 10489 bp, 5 predicted proteins | sample 812S3MmetaG_FD_121299 | JGI IMG/M metagenome (GOLD analysis project Ga0182030, IMG submission 121299) | Permafrost microbial communities from Stordalen Mire, Sweden - 812S3M metaG (Illumina Assembly) | ecosystem: Environmental > Terrestrial > Soil > Wetlands > Permafrost | place: Sweden... | reverse complement strand
GTTGTTGTTGTTGTTGTTGTTGATTCGACGGGCATTTCAGCTTGCAGAGCTGCCACAGGGGCAGCAGGTTCCGCCGAGGCAAGCACAGGCTTTGCTCCGGGCATCGGCTTATTGGCAGGACCAGGCTTTGCTCCTGGACCTGGTTTTGCTCCTGGACTAGGTTTGGCACCGGGACCAGGTTTGGCACTAGGACCAGGTTTGGCACTAGGACCAGGTTTGGCAGCAGGACCAGGTTTCGATCCCGGACCAGGTTTGGCCACTGGGCCTGCCATTTCAGCAATGGCAGGCTCTGCTCCAGTTTGCTCCGCGGCAAGTTCCGAACTTACAGCGCCACCAGCTGCGGTGCTTGCTTCACTGCGCAACATCGCGGTTTCTTGTTCTAATTCTTGTTTCGCCTTAGCGTAGCCTTGCTTGAAAGCTTCCTCCGAACTCATTTGAATGAGCCCTTCAATCTCTTGCCTGCCGACTTCTTTGCCCTTGCTAAATGCTACTTGCTTGGCGCTGGCTACTGCAGTTTCATATTCTGCTGGTTCAATCGAAGCAGCCGTGCCTGCTTCCAATTCTGCTTTGGCAGATTCGTATCCTTCTTGCCAGGCATCTTGCTTCGCTGCTTCCAGGCTGTTTGTAAACTCGTCTTTCGCTGCATTGTGTCCATGCTGCCAGGCTTCTTGTCGAGCTTCTTCGTGCGCATTTTCTGTTTCGATTTTGCTTGCTTCGAAGTCGACTTTTGTGGCTTCTAGTTCTTCGCGAGCAGCATCATTGCCTTGCTGCCAGAACTCTTTCTTAGCCTCGTCCAAGGCAAGCTCTTGTTCCTGGCGTGCTTTCTCGATTTCAGTCTGCAGATTTTCAATTTGCTGCTTCAGTTCAGCTTCAACTGCTGAGCTCGCTTCGGTTTGAGCCAGTTCGGACTTTGCCGACTCATAGCCTTCTTGCCACGATTCTTTCTTGGCCTGATCGAGACTTTCCACAAGTTCTTCCAGTGCTGAATCGTAGCCTATTTGCCAGGCCGCTTTCTTTGTTTCTTCTAGCTCTTCTGCGCTTGCCCCTGAGCCTGCGGCTTGCGCTTCAGCCAATGCTGCTTGCGATTCGGCTAGAGAACTTTGTGCTTCGGCAAGACTTGCTTGTGTTTCGGCAAGGGAAGTTTTAGCTTCTTCCAGCGCTGTGTCGGCTTCAATGAGTGACTGCTCAAACTCGGCTTGAGCTGCTGTCAATTCCGCTCCGGCTTCATCTTTGCCTTGCTGCCATGCTTGTTGCTTTGCCGCTTCCAGTGCTTCTTCGAACTGGGGCGACGATTCTTGCAGTGCGGCTTGTTTGCCCGCTTCGAACGATTCTGTTTTGGCCGTTTCAATTAGAGCTTCCAACTCAGCGCGTGCTGTTGTCGCTTCCTCAGCAGCTGCACTGTGTCCTTGCTGCCAGGCCTCTTTTTTGTTTTCCTCATGCTGCGCTTCCAGTTCGGCACGAGCCGTTTCTGCTTCTGCCAGAGCTGCCTCGCGTCCCTGTTCGAACGCCTCCGTTTTGCTTTGATCAATTTGTGCTTCAAGCTCAGTGCGAGCTGCTTCTGCTTCTACTAAAGCCGCAGCGTGTCCCTGTTCGAACGCTTCTTTTTTGCTTTCTTCAAGTTGAACTTCCATTTCGGCGCGAACAGCGGCGATTTGATCCTGATTGCCGGCAGTGGCAGCCTGAGCAGAAGCGTCTTTAGCTGCTGCCAGAGCGGCTTCGAATTCAGCTCGCAGAACTGCATCTGCTGCTTCGGCTTCTTGCTGCGCCGCAGTTTCACCTTCGCGATAGGCAGCTTGTCGCGCCGCTTCCAGTGCCAACTCGAACTCGGCTTTGCTGTCGCTCGCTTCTTCTTGAGCTAGCGCGTAACCTTCATGCCACGATTCTTTCTTAGCTTCTTCAATTGCGGCTTCAAACTCAGCTTTAGCAGCTTGTGTTTCCAACAGAGCTTCATCTTTGCCTTCTTGCCAGGCGTCTATTTTAGCTTGCTCGAGTGTCAGTTCAAACTCTTGTTGAGCGCGCTGGAGAGTAGCTTCCAATTCTAGTTTTGCTTCGTCTAGAGTGGTCGAGAGACTCTCTTCCAGGCTAGACTCGAGTTCGCTTTTACCTTCATCGCTGCCTTTCTTGTAAGCATCGACGCGTACCTGTTCTAGAACGGTGTCAAATTCTTGTTTTGCGGACTCATAGCCATGTTGCCACGACTCAGCCTGTGCCGCCGGGTCGCTTGTCTTTTCCGCTTCTTGCGCTCCAGCTTGCAAGCCTTTCTTGTACGATTCTTGCATACTCAAAGCCAGCACCTGGTTGGCGCTTTCCAGAGCTTTTACTTGATTCAAAAGCCTTTCGTTGCGTACTTGCAGGTCTTCCAGCTGCTCGTTTGATTCGACCAGCTGATCGCTCAGCTCGATGATCTGCTCTTCCAGCTCGGGTGGCACCACAGTCTCAGGCACGGCTTGAGCAGCTGTTGCGGCTTCGAGTTTGGCTTCTTCCAACTGTTGTGCCAGCGATTCTCTGACAGTCTCCAGCTCAGCAAGTTGCTGTGCTAAAGCCAGTTGCGTTTCTTTAAGTGAACTGTTTTCTTCGACCAGAGCTTCGTCATTGCCTGATTCGCTGGCTCCTTGCCCAAGAAGCGATGCCGTTAGTTCTTCAAGTTCGTCAACACGTCGCAAAAGCTTATTGTATTCACCAGCGACGATGCCGTGAATGTCGCCACGAGCGTTTGACAGCGTTTGCATGACCTCGCCATCGAACACGATAGAATCTAATCCGACTTGCATTTCTGCTGCAAGCGAATACGGATTGAGATCTACCCCCCGCTTTTGCAATGATTCGAGGGCTTTGATTAATGAATCGTTGGAAATTCGTTGTGACGTAAGAACCTCTTCAGCCATTTATGCTGCTTAACTCCGAAGCTTGCTAATGCCTTTTTCGGATATACCCAGTGACCCCTGACGCCTAAGCGGGCGCGCAAATAAGATGAGAAATTACCCTCTAATTTATACTATTGAATTCTCCAAGGCTTTATTGACAAGCCTTATTTGGGTCTTTAACGCAAAATTTTGAAACCTGACCGCTCTCCATCCAGCTCAGCGATCCACTCAACGGCGACCTCGCTGACGCGTGCCGAGGGCGGACCCTCCCAACACCAAGAAATGAGGATTTCAAGCCTCTCTTTCTCACCCTGCACATCGAGTTTAACCGAGCCGTCGTTTTCGTTGGCGACCCAGCCGCTAAGCTCTAATGATCGCGCTCGTTCTACTGTGCTCTGTCTATAACAAACACCTTGAACGCGTCCTTTCACATTGACAAGAACTCTTGCTGTCATAAATTTGATGGCTCTTGAGCTAATTTATCTGACGCGAACCGGGACCTTCGAATAGTTTGTAGGCTTCTTTAACCATGGTGGCATCAAACTCCTGCTTTTCTCCATCAGTATTTGAGCCCGCTGGATTTTGCTGCGGAGTTTCTCGCCTTTCTGACACCGGTGCAGTTTCCTCGGAAGGGAAACTTTGGGCAATAGATGGCGTTGCCGCAGCTGCCGAACGAGATTCGGCGTAGTTTTGATTCTGCGAATTAGGTTGAGCCTGTGGGCTCGCCTGGGGCTTTTTTGGCGCAGCAGTTGCCTCCGAAACTACACGAATTCGAATAGCCAGATCGCGACCGCTAATCGCCTGACAGGCCACGCGCAAATGATCGACCTTACTTTCCAGCATTTTCTGGAAATTTTCTTTCATGACACCAATTGACACTTCTCTCGAGCCGATGCGCAAAGGAAATGCATGAGTGGATGTGAGGCTATACGTCGGCAAATGGCGACGTTGTAATTCGTCAAGAACCTGCTGCCAGAAATATTCTATGTCTGCGTTCAGCGATTTGATGTGCGGATCGTCTGATTCGTCGTCTAAGTCTGGCGCTGCTGCGGGTGCAGCTTTGGCTGCCGGGGCTGGACGTGCAGCTGGAGGCGGTGCTGCCGTAGTTCGCGCCGGCTCTGTTCTTTCAGCCGTGTGTGACTCGGCGACAAACGCCGGTGCCGGAGCTGCTGCTGTCATGGCGATTGAGCTTATTTCAGCGCTGCCTTGATGCGCCGGCGCTGCTTGAGCAGCAGTACGAGCCGCAGCTTGACCGTAGCCAGATGATTCCGGCTGCGCATAGGCGGCTGGAGCCGCCGCCGCAGGACGAGGCGGCGGCGCAGTTGCCTGCTGTTGAACCGGAGCGGCGTATTGATGTTGTGGACGAGCCTGCGGAGCCGCTACCGGCCCACCAGCTGCTGCATGTTCTTCTAAGCGTTGTATCCTCTGCAACAGGTCTTTGACCAGATGAATATCATGGCGATGACATATGCTGAGCAGACCAATCTCAAGGTGCATTGCCGGCTGGCTGCTGCGGCGGCAGGTTTGTTCGAGCCTGTCGATTTGTTCGATAATCTGGCTTAATTCAGCGCGTTCGAATAACTCTGTTTGTTGGATCAAGCCGCTAAGGTAAGAGCCGGAACCAAGGACAATTGAGTTCAGCGCATTGCTTTCGATCTTTTTGTCGGCGCTCAAATAAGAGGCTTTCATAAGATTGAGAAAATGACGCGCCAATTCTTGCAATACAACTTGTGGTTCACGACCTTCGTCAAGAAAACGACCGACCGAATCAATAACCGCTTGCCCTGAGCGCTCGGCGATTTGCCGACTCAGGTCGAGCAGTACATCTTCATGAAGCGCACCCAGTAAACGCAGCAGATCGCCAACTGTGGCAGGTTGACCGGGCGCCGCCAGCAAACTGGCCTGATCTAGGTTGCTCAGCGCATCACGCAAGCCACCACCAGAGCGGCGCGCGATTAGCTCAAGCGCTTCATCTTCGATTTCAATGCCATCGCTGTCTGCGACATAGCGCAAATGCTTGCCTAGCGCGTCTTGATTTATCAGCTTAAACATCAGGCGCTGGCAACGGCTAATAATCGTCGGTAGAACTTTATGCTCTTCTGTTGTTGCCAGAATAAACACCACCTTTGGTGGCGGCTGTTCTATTGTTTTAAGAAGGGCGTTGAATGCTTCTTTTGTAAGCATATGGCATTCGTCGATTATATATACTTTGTAGTCGCCCCCAACAGCCACAAGGGGAGCGCGCTCAATAAGAACGCGGGCATCATCAACACTATTATTCGATGCTGCGTCTATTTCAAAAACAGCCGGCGAGTTGCCCTGTGTAATTTCCACGCAGCACGAACAGGTCTGGCAGGGCTCGACAGTGGGACGCCCTGCGGTTTTGCAATTGAGTGACTTGGCCAGAATGCGTGCTGATGAAGTTTTGCCTGTTCCCCGGGGACCGGTGAATAGATAAGCGTGCGACAGACGGTTGTTGTCGATGGCATTGACAAGTGTGCGGAACACGCCTTCCTGACCGACAAGCTGAGAGAGCGATTGGGGTCTGTATTTGAGATACAGTGGCTCGTGACGTTTGAACGGAGTTTCCTGCACGGTACTCCTACCTCTTTACAAAAAAACAGCAACAATACCTACTTTACCGCAAATATCAGAACGCTAACTACTTGCGGTGAAGATTCGCCCGGGCTCCTGGCCAGTTGGAAACCAACCTGACTGATCGGATATATATAGTTCTTGCCGGTGGTGTCGTTGTGGGCACTTTCACCATTGGGTTCGGGCAAGAGGAAGGCCGGTTCGCCGAATCGTTCTTTTACAACTTCCAGTTGGTCTCCGGGCGACACACCAAACCCGCTTGAGATCAGCTCAGGGTCAAAAATACGTATCGCATCGAGCAGTCCGTGTCTGAAAAATAATTGCAGGGCATCGCCACTTTCGCCTTCTTTTCTTATCCAGGAGTAAACTATCCAGTCGCGAATTTTTTGCATTTTGAGCTTGCCGCCTGAGTGCGACAGCGCCTGCATCGCCTGCGCTTCGCTGGCACCAAGGTTTAGGTTGAGACCAGGAATGCCCGTAGCTACGCTTGGCGGAAGCAAGGCCAGGCGGTCGCGTCGGTCGCGCAGTTTCGGTTCGGCGGCGGCAGCTGCTTGATTGTAGTTGGAATAAGCGCCATTTGAACCGCTCTTTTTGTTGGCTGTATAGCTTGCCGGCTTTTCCACTTTTTGTCTTCTTGCAGACATGGCACTGGGAGCTAAGCTGGCGTCTAGATTGCCTCTGTCTGCCGCTGCCAGGCTAACGCCGCCTGAATTTCCTGAGCTGCTCACAGTAGTAATTTCGCGCATGTCTTTAATGACAGGACGATCGTCGATTGTCTGGAATTCTCTGGGGCTATTAAAGCGCGCTTTTGCTTTATCGAATGCGACGTTTTGCTGCGCAGAAAAACTGTCTGCCATGGTTTGAACGTCTTCAAGACCCTTACTTGTCTTGTAGAGGCGATTTACAGCCGTCGCCAGATCTGGTACTTTGCGCGCCTCCTCGTTTGTCGGCCGGGCACGACTATAAGCGTTGGCTGTGTGGTTCATGAGGAGCCCTCTGTTGGCCATTTCTGCATCGGCAGAAGCTAACTGGCTGCTGCGTGAGTTCTCCCACAATCCGGTTTTTTCTCCGCCAGAGTTACTATTTGAGGCAGACTGTTTCATCGCAACTCGCGATAGTGCGCCGCCACGCCAGCTTTCAGTTGTACCTTCTTCGTTGATTGCTTCTCCCTTCATTTCGCCTTGACCCCCAGCGCCGCCACCGCCCGCGCTTGGCGCTGATTGCAGGCTCGGCGGAGTTGGAGAAGACATTGGGAACGGTGTTGACTGGGCTGGAGCCTGTGCAATGACGAGTGGCAGCTTCGGCCCGGCTGCGAAAGCTTTGCCGCTTTCTTTGGGGCGAATCGCCAGTTTGAAATCGGTCGGACTGTTTTGTTGCTTCAAGTTCTGGGCAATTTGTGTATTGGATTTTGTCAGAGCAACCTGGGGGATATTCATCACGCGGTTTATGATCGTCTCAAGCAGCTGCACGCCGGCATCTGCATCAGAGCGTTTGGCGTTGCGCGCTGGAGCAGATTTTGCGCGATTGACGCTTAGATAGCCCTTTGCGTTTGTCGACTCCTGCGCCAGCACTGGTGGTAGAACTAGAGGCACAAACAGCAAAGCGCATACTGGTGTAAGCGGCAATAAATACCGCTTGAGCGCCGCAGAAACAAGAGGTTTTCTCCGCTTGCCGCGCGACTTCTGATTTGCCAGCCTCTGGGGCATCATTGCTGCTTTTCTCCTCCCACTTTAACCTCAAACAATTTTTGCTCCCAGTCGTCTAGTTCAGATAGATTGATCAATCCGCGTTTATATGAGAGATATACGGCGCGACAACGCTGATTGTAGTCAGTGTCAGATTGCTCGCCGCGTCCGGGAATTGCCAGCTTTGAGTAAAGCGATTTCAAACGTGATTGCACTGCTTTTTCCGTAAGGAAAAGTCTGCGGGCAATTGATGAATCTGTTAAACCAAGTGCAATGCAGACCAGCGCCTCGAATTCGGCAGCCGTTAAACTGGTGGCGCGATTTTGCGTGCGCTGAATTACGCGTGAAATACCGGGATGGATCCAGCAATCGCCGGAGAGAATTGTGCGAACAGCCTCGACAACTTGCTCATTGGAAGCGCTTTTAAGAACGTAACCAAACACACTGTCCGCTGGTACGACCTTCCAGAGCTGTCTGACATAAACTTCGTCCGAGAAATTGGAAAGAATAATCACACCCGTGCGCGGCAAGCCGGCAAGAATCTGTTCGGCGGCTTTGATACCGGAGAGATGAGGCATTTTAATATCAAGGCAGACCAATTTTGGCTTGAGCTTAGCTGCCATATCCACCGCCGTCTGACCATCAGAGGCTTCGTGAATTGGACCTTCTTCCGGAAGATGTTTGACGAGCAGGTCTTTAAGCCAGCTGCGGTCACGTTCTTCATCATCAGCTATGAGAATGGTCATACTTTTCTTTCTAATCCTTTCTGTAACTGTAATTCGAGTTCCCTGGCGTTAGCGCTATGCATGGTGTGCACCACTAAAACAAATTCTGTTCCGCTGCGGTAGTTGCTTGGGCTCAGCCATTCAACTGAAGCGCCGAGAAGAGCGGCGCGGTGGCGGATGTTGAGCAAGCCGTGCGAGTCTGGTCTGATCGCTTTGGGATCGATGCCCTTTCCATTATCAATTACCCTGATTTTGAGCGACTCACCCGCTTTACTTAGCTTTATCTCGGCGGTATTAGCGCCGGAATGCTTGCGCACGTTGTTCAGAGCTTCCTGCACAATACGATATAGCTGCAATTTGGCAAAATCGGGCACGTCGCTTTCCTTAATTTGTGGGTCTGCTTCGAAGGTACACGATATTGGCTGTTCGCGCTCTAGGATATGCACTAGATTTTCCAGCGCTGGGACAAAACCCATGGTTTCCAAAACGGAAGGATGCAGGTCATTAATGACGCGGCGCATTTCCTGAATCGTACTGTCAAGTCGCTCGCGCATTTGCCTCGGAGCTTTGCTTTCACCATATTCAGCGGTCATGTCGTCCACCATGCGGGCGATTGAGGAGAGGGCAGGCAGCGTTTCGTCATGTAGATCTTCGGCGATGCGCTTGCGCTCTTCTTCAGCACGAACTTGCATCATCTCACGGGCGGCAGCTAGCTCGCGATTGCGCTGGCGCAAGTCTGTGTCGAGGTTTATTACTGTACCAAGAATGAAACCGGATACTATAACGACTAGCGGCGCCACTACCGGTAGTAGCACATGCAGATATTGAAAAGATATCTGCGCTAAAATTACGAGCAGACAACCCGACAGAATCGTAGCCAGGGTGCGCTTACCCATCGGCAAAATTGAGGCGATGGCACCGATCAGCGATCCTACAATTAAGAGAAATTGCTTCGTATAACTATGAGGAAAACTCCAGACAACATCGTTGTTGATTACGCTGGCAAGAGCTTCTGCTTCAACTTCAATATCTGAAGCCTTATCTTTAAACGGCGTGTGTGTTTGCTGCGGATCTTTATTGCGCGGCGTTAGAGTCGAACCAATCAGTACCACCTTGTCTTTGAACACATCAGCATTGAAGTGCGACTGCAAGACTTTCCACATGGGGTAGCTCAGGTATTCCTGGCGCTGATAGTTTATATAACTGAACTGATCTTGAAAAGCCGGAACAAGCCTGTTTGCGTAGTCAACTCCTGTGCGAGCGCTCAGAGGCACGAGAATTGCCCTGGTCAGGGAAGGCACTTGTTCTGTACCGGTTGGTTCCCCGGTGTGCGGCTCTGGCACTTGATCGGGCAGGCGTACGACCATGCCCCCAGGTTCTTTACTAAGCTCGCGGTAGCCGGTGGCGGCATGTTGAATGAATTCAGCTGACGGAAGATCGGTGCTTCCTTCCAGGCTGCCGAAAAGTGAGAGAACCACGTTTCGGTGGTAGCTCATCACATCAATAAGAGCTTGATTAGCCGCTCCACGCAAGTCAAGGTCGAGCACTACTGTTGCCGGATCTGCCCCTTCGATTTTGCTGATTACTTCGGAAAGACGCGACTGCGCTAGAGTATCATTGAAGCGCGCGCAGCCGATTTCAAACTGCGAATCGTTGTCGAAGGCAACTATAGCAATTTTTGACGCTGCAATATTTGCAGGACGAGGAAACCAGCTTTGTTGGCTGAGCACATCGGCAATTTTATAGCGCCAGTTGAGCATGCCCAGCTCCATAGTTTCCAAAATAGGCGAATCACTATACAAGAGTGCAATTAAAGCTCCGACCAGCACACCAAAAAATAGCCTTATAAACAATAGGCTGTGGCGGCCGTCCACCAGTGCTGCGTCGAATAATTGATTGAAGCGTTTCAAATTGAGGTTCTAACTTAATGACTTACTCAGTTTAACATTTGTTATAAGCGCACGGGCTGATCCTAGCCCTGGTTTCAATCCATTCAGAAGGCAAATGATCAACTGGGGGAAACCCCAGGAAGATAAAATTGCTTTCCCGGTCGCTTATTTATGTCGGACTGGGTAGGCTGTTGATATACCAGATATAGTCCGAGCTATCCTAAAAGAAGAGGATTAAACATGAAAAGCCGAGCGCTCCCGGTCATTTTGAGTCTTGCCACTGGCATGATGCTTGCCCCGCTGGCCAACGCCGCCGGCATGATTGTTATCGACCCGATTATGGGTGGGATGCCGGTGATGCGCCCGGTGCCGATCCGCCCTGGTGTGACGCCTCGCCCGGGCAGCCCTGCGCACCCCATAATCTTAAAGGGGCAGGTTAGTTTCGGTTTGCGCCTGGAGAAAGCCGATGTTCGAGTTGAAATTAACGATCAGGTGGCCAAAACATATATAACGCAAACTTTTTTCAATGATACCGACCGCAATTTGGCCGGCACCTATTTGTTTCCGCTTCCTGAAGATACGACTTTCAGCTCTTTCTCACTACATATAGATGGGAAACCGGTGGAAGGCAAAATTCTTGAGGCTAACGAAGCTCGGCAGCAGTATGAAACTATTGTGCGCCAGATGGTTGATCCCGGTTTGCTTGAGTATGCCGATTACAAAACTGTGCG
>Ga0182030_10026505_pt1 | contig 10490 bp, 5 predicted proteins | sample 812S3MmetaG_FD_121299 | JGI IMG/M metagenome (GOLD analysis project Ga0182030, IMG submission 121299) | Permafrost microbial communities from Stordalen Mire, Sweden - 812S3M metaG (Illumina Assembly) | ecosystem: Environmental > Terrestrial > Soil > Wetlands > Permafrost | place: Sweden... | reverse complement strand
GCCATCACCGAATACCCGATTCCGACCTCGAATGCGAACATCCTTCAGATCGCCGCAGGCGCGGATGGGAATCTCTGGTTTACGGAAAATGCCGTGAATAAGATCGGCAAGATCACCACCAGCGGCACGGTTACAGAATACCCTCTGCCGAGCGGCGGCAATCCCAACGGCATCGCCAAAGGACCCGACGGAAACATTTGGTTCACTGAAGCGCAAGGCAACAAAATCGGTGTGATCACCACAGCCGGCGTGATCACCGAATTTACCATCCCTACCGCCGCCAGCCATACCATCTCCATCGCCGCCGGTCCCGACGGCAATCTTTGGTTCGCCGAAAATGTGGGAGGCAATATTGGCAGGATCACTCCCGCCGGTGTCATCACAGAATTTCAGGTACCCACAATTCCCGCCGATCTCTGGTCAATCACCGCGGGACCCGACGGGAATCTATGGTTCACGGAGAACGGTGGAAATAAGGTCGGCAAAATTACGCCATCCGGCGCAATTACCGAATACCCCGTCCCGGCAAACGCGAGCGCGCTCGAAGGCATCACCGCGGGAGCCGACGGGAACATCTGGTTTCTCGAAGACACCGGGAACAATGTCGGCTTGATTTATCCTTACGGACAAACCTTCGCTCACCTCGCGGTCGGACCACTCGGCAGCGATGTATGGACCACCGCGATCATTCTGAATAACACCGCCGCCAATCCCTCCACCTTCATCGTGAATTTCACTCAGGACACGGGCCAGCCGCTGGCTCTGGGCCTCGGCATTTATGATGAAACGCATCAGGCGCTCACGCAGTCCACCACCGGGACCTTGATCACCGGCACAATTCCGGCACACAGCACCGTGACCGAAGTGCTCTCATCAAGCACGTTCGCCGAAGGTTGGGCGACGCTCAGTGGTCCGGGCATTACCGGCCAGGTTGTATTTCATCGCCATACATCTTCGGGCGCGGATTACGAGGCGACGGTTCCGCTCGCAGCGGGGGGAACTCAGTTCCAAGTGCCGTTCGATGCGACCACATATTTCAATGGAGCCGCCGCAGTCCCGTCGCTGCCTTATATCACCGGCATGGCGCTCGCCAATCTCGATCCTGCCCGCAGCGCAATCATCAACTGCACGATTCTCGATCCGAACGGAGTGGTGTTAGGCTCGGCCAATCCCATCACGCTTCCGTCCATGAACCACACCGCGCTTCAACTCAACGCCGCTGCTGGCTTCGCGAACGTCGGCGGGAATATCGGATCGCTCAACTGCTCTTCGAACGGCCCCTTATTCTCCGTGCTCGGCTTGCGCTTCCTTGGCGGGAACGATCTCACCTCGTTCGCGGCCATCAAGCTGAACTAACCGGGAAACGCCGAGCCTCTCTCGCGCATCTCCTTGTCAGCTGTCATATGGCCGGATGGACCCTCGTCGTCCGCGAAGGCGATCCGCGCTCGCGAAAAAATGTTATTCTGCGGACGCGAACCCGTCCTCGCCCGGTTTCTATTTCTAACCGAAAAGGGGACGTTTGTGACCAAGACTCATCATCTGCTGACTGCCGCTTCGCGGCGCGTGATTTTCGGGATTGTCCTTTCCCTCACAGCGGCAATAGGCTTCGCGCAAACCCCGGTGGAATACCCGATTCCGACCAGCGGTGCCGGTCCATCCGGAATCGCGCTTGGGCCGGACGGCAACATGTGGTTTACGGAAACGAATGCGAGCCGGATCGGCAAGATCACCCCGGCCGGCGTGATCACCGACTACGCCACTCCCACCGCCGCCAGCAATCCCACGGGAATCGTTGCCGGACCCGACGGAAATCTCTGGTTCACCGAACCCGGCGTCAACAAGATCGGCAAACTGGTGGCCTCCTCCGCCACGATGACGGAGTTTCTCATCCCCACGGCCAATAGCGGCCCGCAGGCGATTACTTCGGGCCCAGATGGAAATCTCTGGTTCACCGAATCGAACGCCAGTAAGATCGGCAAGATCACCACCGGCGGCACGGTCACCGAATACCCGGTGACCACCGGCCTCTCGCTTCCTTACGACATCACCACCGGACCCGATGGAAACCTCTGGTTCACGGAACAATCCGCCAACAAGATCGGGTTCATCACCACCTCGGGAGTGGTCACTGAATTCTCCACCCAATCGAGCGGCGGAAGTCCGCAAGGTATTGTCGCGGGGCCGGATGGCAATCTTTGGTTCGCAGAAAGCGGCGCGGACATGATCGGCCAGATCAGCACCGGCGGCTCCGTCAACAGTTTTCACATTCCCACCGCCGCGAGCCATCCCAACCAGATCATTAAGGGCTCGGATGGGAATCTCTGGTTTACCGAAACCAGCGGAAATAATATCGCGAAGATTACCACCGCGGGCCTTGTCACCGAGTATGCGCTGCCCACCGCGAACAGCGGTCCCACGGGCATCGCTTCGCCGGCGAACGGAACCATTTGGTTCACCGAGAATACCGCCGGCAAGATCGGAGCTCTGGTCGCGTCCGGTCAGGCGTTCGCGCACATGGCGGTCGGTCCGCTGGGAAGCGACGTCTGGACCACCGCGATCATTCTGAACAACACCACGTCGACGGCTGCCAACTTCACGTTGAATTTCTTTGAGGACACCGGCCAGCCCTGGCTGATCGGTACTTCTGTTTTCAACGAAACGCATCAGCCCAACATCGTAGTCACCCAAAGCGGCCAGACCTTGTCGGGACCGATCCCGGCCAACGGCAATCTGACGCTGGTGCTTTCCGCCAGCGCATTTGCCGAAGGGTGGGCGACCCTCGCCGACCCCTCCATCTCCGGGCAAGTCGTCTTTCACCGGCACACTTCCACCGGAGCCGACTACGAAGCCACCGTGCCTCTTGCGGCTGGAGGCACCCAGTACATGGTGCCGTTCGATTCCACCACGTATTACAACGGTTCCAGCGCGGTGGCCTCGCTTCCCTACATCACCGGCATGGCGCTTGCGAATCTCGATCCTACTTCGACCGCGACCATCTCCTGCGCCATCCTCGATCAGGACGGCTTGAGCTTGGGCACGGCCACTCCCATCACGCTTCCGCCCATGGGACACACCGCCGTGCAGTTGAATGCGGGCTCGGGCTTCGGCAATGTGCCCGGCAATATCGGATCGCTCAATTGCAGCTCGAACGGTCCGCTGTTTTCGGTCCTGGGTCTGCGCTTTCTGGGCGCGAACGATCTCACCTCGTTCGCGGCGATCAAGCTGCATTAACCCTCGCGCGGGGGACTGCCGGCTCTGTACCGGGCCCCGTGCGCCCTTGCAGGTCGGCCTTCCTTGCAGGCGGCCTTCTCTTTTAGCCCGGTGGGGCGGACCCCCGGGTCCGCAGCCGACCCCTGGTCGGCCTTCATTGCAAGTCGGCCCACGACGGGGACAGACTTCTCTTTCCCGAAGGCGGTGCACTCCCATTTCCCAAAAAATCGTCGGGCCCGAGTGGACAGAGCTGTCTGTCTCCCGGCGCAAAATCCCCGCGCAGCAACCGCCGTTTCCATCAAATCTAACGCCAGTACGGAACCCCATTGAAATGATTTGTTATACTCCGCCTACCGGGGACTTGAGCTCGTGGCGATTCTGCCGCGGCCGCAACCAACACCCGGAAGAAATCCATTCCGGAGGATGTACCATGTTCTCGATTTTGCGCGGTAGTCGTGCGACCTCATTCGCACTAGCGGGCGTGTCGTTCGCGGCCCTTCTCATCGTTCCCTTGCACGCGGCAGATCCAGATTTCGCCACGGCGGTGACCGCCACGAATCCCGTCGCGTTCTACCAGCTCGCCGCCACGACCGGCAAGAGTGAAGTGGGTTCCACCACCTACAAGTCCCAAGGCGGCGCGACCGCCTCAAACACCGGAGGGCCCCTCGCGACTCCCAATAGCGGCTACGCCAAGCTCGATGGCCATGACGGCTGGATCGTCACCACGCAATCCGGCGGCGTCGGCCTCGCCGCCAGCATCATGTGCTGGGTCAATCTGGACTCGCTGCCTTCGCAGGAAAACCACATCTTCTACGTGGCCGGCGAATCGCAGAACGGCAACGACCTTGACTTGCAGATCGAAAACGACAACGCCCTCCGGTTCTTTACCGCCTCCGGAGGCAACCTCGCGTTTAAGCCTCCCACGGATTCGCTGCTGCACCAATGGCACATGATCGTCGCGACCATCAACACAGCCACGCAGGCGCGAACCATCTACTGGGATGGCAAAGTCGCGTCGAGCGATAAGGGCGGCGGCCGGGCAGGCAAAACCGGTGTATTTTCCGTCGGCGCGAGCACAGTTTTCGGTGGCCGGTTCTTGAAAGGCGGCGTGGCTGAGGCCGCTCTTTGGAATCGCGCGCTCTCTGCAGCCGAGGTCGCGTCGATTTACGCAGCAGGCAAATCCACTTCCGGCGCGGCCGCGATTTCGAGTGCCGCGGCACCCGGCCGATCCATGGGCTCTGGCGGAGGCGCCGGCGGCATCACCACGAAGGCTAAGGTCGAGGTCGGCACGACGGACGCTCCTGTGCCATTGAAGCCCGCCGAGCAGGTCGCGGTCCTGTTCCTGACTTCGATTCAACAAATCGAAATGGAATGCCAGAACAATAAGCAAGCCTGCACGCTCGACCAGCTTCTTGCCGGAACCAAGGGCGGCAAGTTGAAGATCGATCCGCGGACCGATCCGAATTACACCTACGATCTCGCAGTCAACGGTCAGGCTTGGGAAGCGCACGCAACACCGAAGAAGCCGGGCCTCGCGGCATTCTATTCGTATTCGAAGAGTTTCCCGACCAGCGAAATGCACTATAACGCCGACGGAAAAATCGCGTCTCCCATCAGCACCGAACTCGGCAACCGCAGCGTGGAAAACAACGACTTCATCGCGTTCTGACTCGAAACACGGGGGGATTGCCCACGCTGTCCCGAGCCTTCACGTAGCGACGGCCGGCGACGGGGACAGACTTCTCTGTTTCGAAGGGCGAGTGCATTCGCATTTTCCAAAGAATCGTCGGGCCCGAGTGGACAGAGCTGTCTGTCTCCCGTCGCAAAATCCACCGCGCTGGGGACTGCCGACTCTTGCCCAAGCGGGCCAAGCGAAGGGGACCGCCGACTCTTGCCCAAGCGTGCCAAGCGAAGGGGACTGCCTACCCTGTCCCAAGCCGAGCAGTACCTTCCATGAGCGTCATCTGCCCTTCCATGAGCGTCATCTGCCCTCGGCGGCGCGTGGACAGGGCGGGCTGTCCCCCTCGCGCATCCTCCCGGCTGGAAAAGATCGACGTGTCAGTTCCCGTCTTTGGTCGCTGCAGGTCAATCCGCAACCCGTTCGCGGCTGATATCCTTATCAATCGAATGTCTCCCTCCCGCTGGATGGCTCTTACCGTTGCCTTCGCAATCTCTGCGGGATCACTGGCACAGCGCATCGAACCTTTGGTGGATCTTCCTCCGCAGACGAGTTCCCTGGCCCTTTCTCCGGACGGGGGGACGGCGGCGTTTGTGCGGTGGAGAGAGGACGGCCCCTCGGGAATTTTCCTGCGGCCTGCCGCTGGGGGCGAGCCCGTCCCCTTCGCCGCTCTAGATGATAACGGGGAGGGTTTGCCGGACCACCCCCGATGGTCTCCCGACGGAAAACAAATCGCGTTCATTCGGTACTATTGCCGCTCTTGCAATAGCCGGCTCTTCGTGAAGAGAATCGGGAGCGGCACAGCGCGCGCACTGGGCGACGTATGCTCTGGACCTCCATCCTGGACCCCTGATGGCCGCTTCATCGTGACCGCCCAACCAGTGAGTGCTTACGACGATTGCAGGATCGCCCTGATTCCGGTCGACGGCAACCACCGAGCTGTGATTGCTCCGAAGGGCAATCTCGCGTCCGTCTCGCCGGATGGCAAACATCTTGCATATTCGGATGGAAATAAGCTCAAACTGGCGACTCTGAATCCAGAATTTCGTTCTCAGGGTCCGATCACGATCGCCACCGAACCGCACGCGATTTCGTCGATCGTCTGGCTTCCGGACGGCATGGCATTCATCTACCAGGTATGGCGGGGATATTCGAAACTGTTGATGCTTGGTGCTCCAGCGCGAGCGCGGCTTTTGGAGGCGGCCAGAAACGTCGAGATACAACAGGTCCTCCCCGATGGGGGAGCGATCGGCTCCCAGGTACTGAGCGAGCGGACTCTATGGCGCATCGACCTGAAGGCATCCACACAAAATCCCGAACGCGTGGAAACAGTCCCGTGGACCGATCGCAATCTATCCTTATCCCCTGACGGCAGCGTTATTGCATTCGAGACAATTCGTTCGGGGGAAGAACAAATCTGGGTTTCGCGGTTGGACGGGAGCGATGCGCGCGTGCTCGTGCAGGCGATTCCGCACTTTGACGCCGTAAGCGACAACACGGCTGTGGACGGCATCAGCTGGTCTCCCGACGGAAAATGGATCGCTTGGTCGATCGACCCTGAGATAGGAAATGGAGTCGATGACGCGCGGGTCTATATTGTTCCGTCTTCCGGCGGCCGGGTTCGGAAGCTGGTCGAGCTGTGCTCGCAAGATACCGATGCGCCCCTCTGGGCGTCAGATAGCCGGTCGATCTTCGTTCCTAAAGAAGATGAGAACTTCAAGCAGGCGTTCCTGCGGGTGGATCTAGCCGCCGGGAAGCAGACTCCAGTGACCGAAAGCGAATTGCCCGGCAGAGCTCGTGACTTATATCCGTTCCCTCCCGATGCTCAGCAGTCCCAAGCGGTCGGGAATGGGCGCTACCTTTACTTCGAGCGCAAGGAACCGCGTTCATTCGTTGAGCAAATTGTGATTCTCCACGACTTTCTTCCGCGTCCGACGGCCGCGCATTAATCGCGACTCTACGCGAGGGGACTGCCTACCCTGTCCCTAGCCGGGCGGGATCCCATTGCACGTCATCTGGCTTCATCGGCGCGTGGACAGGGCGGGCTGTCCACCTCGCGAATCCCCGTTACCACGATCGAACGCGGCATCAATCTTGTCGTCCTTCTCCGCACGACCTCAACAACTCCTCCGCATAAATCGCACCCGCCGGAGTATCTTCGTGTTTGAAAAATACATACACGTCGCGCCCATCCGCCAGCAGCTTCCTCGTCCGCTCCGTGATCTCATCGCGCTCTTCGGGTAAATAGTCCGTCTTGCGCAGACGCACGTAAACAAACGGAGCCGTCACCACCTTCGGCACCTCGAACTTCTCCGATTCCGCCAGACACAAGGCCACCCCGTGCTTTTCGAGCAATCCGTACACTTCCTCCGTCATCCAGCTTGCGTTGCGAAATTCAAACGCGTACTTCAGGTCTTTGGGAAGCTTCTCTAAAAAAGCCCCCAGCAGCGCCGCGTCGATCTTCAGATTCGGCGGCAACTGAAACAGGACCGGTCCCAGCCGTCTCGCCGCCCTCAGCGGATCGATCGCGCGAAAGAACACGTCCGTGAATTCCGATTCCTTCAACCGCGAGATGTGCGTGATCCGCTGATGCGCTTTGCAGATGAACAGAAACCCGTCGGGCACTTGCTGGACCCAATTCTCAAGCGTCTTCGCGGAGGGAAGCTGGCGGAAGGTATAGTTCACCTCCACCGCGTTCAAACGCGTCGCGTAATGTTCCAGAAATCTCTTGGCGGGGAGCTTGGCCGGATAGAAGCCCGGCTTCCAGCTCGCATAGGCGAACCCGGACGTGCCAGCACAGAGATAAGCCATGCCGTCACTTTATCGCACGATACAGGGTGGAGGAGCAGAGAGAGGACGAGGACTTGTGTCCCAAACAATCAACAAACCGTCAACGAAAAGCCAGTCGGAACGCTTCCGGGACATCTGGCCGGATCTGAGTGAGATGATCAAGCCGCGCCGCGGCCTGCTGATCTTCAGTTTCTGTTTGATGATCGTCAACCGCTTCAGCGGCCTGGTGCTGCCCTATTCGACGCGGTTCCTCATCGACAACGTCGTCACCAAACGGCAACAGAATTTGCTTGGGCCGCTGGTGCTGGGGATCGTCGCCGCGACCATGGTGCAGGGCATCACGTCTTTCTCCCTGACGCAATTGCTTTCGAAAACCGGCCAGCGGCTGATCTCGGAACTGCGCCAGAAAGTCCAGCGGCACGTCGGGCTGCTCCCGGTCGGGTATTACGACGCCAACAAAAGCGGCGTGCTGGTGTCGCGCATCATGACCGACGTCGAGGGCATCCGCAACCTGATTGGCACCGGCCTGGTCGATTTCGTCGGTGGCATTCTCACCGCATTCATCGCCCTATTCGTATTGCTCAAAATCAGCGCGCTGATGACCGGACTCAGCGCCATCTTCGTCGTCTCCTTCTCCTTCGTGATGAAGCAGGCGTTCACCAAAATTCGTCCCATCTTCCGCGAGCGCGGCAAGATCAACGCGGAGGTCACCGGGCGGCTCACCGAATCGCTCGGAGGCGTGCGCGTCGTGAAGGGTTATCATGCCGAGGCGCGCGAAGCCGAGGTTTTCGGCAAAGGCGTCCAGCGGCTGCTCGATAACGTCATCCGGTCGCTCACCGCGACATCGCTGATGAGCCTTTCGGCGACCGTGCTGATGGGCATCGTGGGAGCGCTGGTCTGGTACGTCGGCGCACGTCAGATCTTCGCCGGCACGCTCACGCTGGGTCAGTTGATGACGTTCATTGTCTTCCTCGCCTTCCTCATCGCACCCGTGATGCAGGTGGTCAACATCGGCACGCAGCTGACTGAAGCGTTCGCCGGACTGGATCGCACTCACGAAGTTCTGAGGGAACGGCCCGAAGACAAGGATCCCAATCGCACGGTGGCGATCGGACCCATCAAGGGCGAGGTCGATTTCGATCGCGTCAGCTTCTCCTATGAAGCCGGCAAGGAAGTACTCCACGAGGTCAGCTTCCAGTCGCAACCGGGAACGGTAACGGCGTTGGTCGGACCCTCGGGCTCCGGCAAATCCACCATCATCAGCCTGATCTCGGCGTTCCACACCCCCACCGGCGGAAAGATCCTGGTGGATGGCTACGATCTTTCGACAGTCCGGCTGGATAGTTTCCGAACGCAGTTGGGAGTGGTGCTGCAGGACACGTTCCTGTTCGACGGCACCATCGAAGAGAACATTGCCTTCGCCCGCCCCGGCACGACAAAGGAACAGATTCTTGAAGCTTGCCGCATCGCGCGAGTGGACGAATTCGCCGAGAATTTCGATCTGAAGTACGACACGATCGTGGGCGAACGCGGTGTCAAACTTTCCGGAGGCCAGCGCCAGCGCGTGTCCATCGCGCGCGCGATTCTGGCCGATCCTCGTATCCTGATCCTGGATGAAGCGACGTCGAGCCTCGACTCCGAATCCGAGGCGCTGATTCAGGAAGGCCTGAAGTATTTGATGAAAGGCCGGACGACGTTCGTCATCGCCCATCGTCTTTCGACCATCCGGCGAGCCGAACAGATCCTGGTGGTGGAAGCCGGGCGGATCGTCGAACGCGGTACACACGAAACGCTCTACGCCTTGGGCGGACGGTATTGGGATCTCTACACGCGCCAGCATGGTGTCGAGACCAACTTATTCCTGGCGCCGGGCGAAGGCGACAAGGTCGAAGAGATCGATACGAAGGGTGAGGGCAAAGAGGCCGCCGCGGTCACCGAAGCCATGCGCCTGATGCGCGGCTAGGAAGCGCGCCATCGAGCAGCGACGGGGACAGACTTCTCTGTCCCGAAGGGAGGGTGCACTCCCATTTCCCCAAAAATCGCCAGGCCCGAGTGGACAGAGCTGTCTGTCTCCCGTCGCAAAATCAACCGCCACACGACGGGGACTGCCTGCTCTGTCCCGAAGGAAGGGTGCACTCCCACTTCCCCAAAAATCGCCGGGCCCGAGTGGACAGAGCTGTCTGTCTCCCGTCGCAAAATCAACCACCGCGCGCTGGGGACTGCATTGTCTATCCGAAGGCGCCGCCACACGACGGGGACGGCCTACTTTGTCCCGAGTCACGATCCGGTTTCTAAAACAAGGGCGACGGGGACTGCCTACTCTGTCCCGAGCCATCACGCGACGGGGACAGATTTCTCTGTCCCGAAGGGAGGGTGCATTCCCATTTCCCAAAAAATCGCCGGTCCCGAGTGGACAGAGCTGTCTGTCTCCCGTCGGAAAATCAACCACCGCCCGCTGGGGACTGCCTACTCTCTCCCGAGCCACTGCAAGCGGCGGGGACTTCCTACTCTGTCCCGAGTCAAGATAAGGTTTCTAAAACAAGAAGCACGACGGCGAGTGGACAAAGCGGGCTGTCCCCCGTCGCAACATCCCGAGCCATCGCAATATCCCCGTCCCATCATTTTTTCGCGATTTCTTCCACGCCGGATGAATCACTTGGCGACTCAACTCGTCCTCGCCGCGCGTCATTCGCCGTATCCTGATCGCAAGAGTGCGGAGGCTCCTGTCGGCCTCCCGTACCGCGAAACGCCGGAGCACCTCGAGGGAACCCTGGCGTATACGCTATTGAATGACGGGCGCGGGTGCCGCGAT
>Ga0182030_10026504_pt1 | contig 10490 bp, 10 predicted proteins | sample 812S3MmetaG_FD_121299 | JGI IMG/M metagenome (GOLD analysis project Ga0182030, IMG submission 121299) | Permafrost microbial communities from Stordalen Mire, Sweden - 812S3M metaG (Illumina Assembly) | ecosystem: Environmental > Terrestrial > Soil > Wetlands > Permafrost | place: Sweden... | reverse complement strand
GTGGCCATGCAGAGCGGCACCCAGGCCGCCAAGGAGGCGGGCAACCTGGTCGACCTCGACAGCGACCCGACCAAGCTGATCGAGATCGTCGAGACCGGCAAGCAGATGCTGATCACCCGGGGTGCGCTCACCACCTTCAGCGTCGCCAACGACGTGGCCAAGTACTTCGCGATCATCCCGGCGATGTTCGCCGTGGCGCTCCCACCCCTCAAGGCGCTCAACATCCTGCAGCTGAAGACACCGGAGAGTGCGGTCCTATCGGCGGTGATCTTCAACGCCCTGATCATCGTCGCGCTCATCCCGCTGTCCCTTCGCGGCGTCAAGTACCGCGCCGTCGGCGCCGCGTCGCTGCTCCGCCGCAACCTCCTCCTCTACGGGGTCGGCGGGGTCATCCTCCCCTTCATCGGCATCAAGGCCGTCGATATCGTGATCACCACCCTTCACATGATCTGAGCGGTAAATAAGATGTTTCGCAATTTCCCCAAGGAACTGCTCGTCGCGGTGCGGATCACGCTGGTGATCGCCGTCCTCGGAGGCCTGATCTACCCGCTGGTCATGCTGGGCGTCTCCCAGGTGGCCTTCAACAGCCAGGCCAACGGCGGCCTGATCAAGAACTCCAGCGGCACCGTGGTCGGCGCCAACCTGGTCGGCGAGTGCTACTACGAGACCAAGGTGGTGTCCGGAACCCCCGTCTTCCAGACCACCCAGTACCGGGGGCACACCTTCTACACGGTCGACCCGCGCTACTTCCAGGGGCGCCCCTCCTTCTCCGTGCAGACCACCTCCAGCGGCACCGAGGTGGTGATGCCGCTCAACCCGCCGTGCGAGTCCAACAACTCGCAGGGCAGCAACCTCGCCCCCAGCAACGCCCTGCTGATCGAGCAGGTCGACACCTACGCCGGCTACCTGCACTGCGTCGGCATCGACACCGCCGGTTCCTTCACGGCGGCCCAGCTCCAGCAGGCGGTCACCGACCCGAGCGCGCACTGCCTGAGCAGCGGCGCCACCACCACCCCCATCCCCGTGGACCTGGCGACCGGTGACTTCACCAGCTACGACCCCGACATCAGCGTCGCCGCCGCGCTGGCCCAGGTCAACATGGTGGCGGAGGCGCGCGGGCTCGACCCGGCCAGGGTGCACGCGGTGGTCGAGGCCAACATCACCGGCCGCGTCCTCTGGATCTTCGGTGAGTCCGACGTGGACGTCCTCCAGCTCAACATCGCCATGGACAAGGCGTTCGGCACCACCCCGGCGCTCGGATGAGAGGCCTCCGGGGCAGCGGCTCGGCGCGGCACAGGCCGATCGATCCTGCCTGGGTACACTGGGGGTCGTAGGAGCTCACCCCGGGCTTGGCCGGCCGGGTGAGTGAGAGGGCGATGAGCAAATCCCGTAGCGAGCCACCCGCCGTCGCCGGAGATGAGGCGGCAGCCTCCGCCCCCGAGGCGGTGGCCGGTCCCCCCTCCCCGCCGCGGGGCAAGCTCAAGGCGTACCTGGGCGCGATGCCGGGGTCGGGCAAGACGTTCGCGATGCTCCGTGAGGGTCGCGATCGCCGCGACGGCGGCGAGGACGTGGTGATCGGCTTCATCGAGACCCACGGACGGGCCCGCACCGCGGAGGCGATCGGCACCCTGGAGGTGCTGCCCCGGATCACCGTCGACTACCGCGGAACCCAGCTCTCCGAGATGGATGTGGAGGCGGTGCTCGCCCGCCGGCCGGAGATCGTCCTGATCGACGAGCTGGCCCACACCAACGCTCCCGGGGTTAGTCACCACAAGCGCTGGGAGGACATCGAGGAGATCCGCGACGCGGGCATCGACGTGATCACGACGATGAACATCCAGCACCTCGAATCGGTCAAGGACGTGGTCGAGCGGATCACCGGGATCACCGTCCACGAGACCGTTCCCGACACCGTCCTGGACCGCGCCGACGAGGTTCAGTTCATCGACATCACGCCCGAGGCTCTCCGCAAGCGGATGCGCCACGGCAACGTCTACCCGCAGGAGCGGGTGGACATGGCGCTGCGCAACTTCTTCCGTCCGGGCAACCTGGCGGCGCTCCGCGAGCTGGGGCTCAGGTTGGTGGCGGAGCGGGTCGAGGTGGAGCGCGGAGGCGTCCAGGCACCACCGGAGGACGTCCTGACCGCCGTCTCCGGGGGACCGACGGCGGAGGCGCTGATCCGGCGCGGCGTGCGCCAGGCGCGGCGGCGGCGCGGCTTCTGCACCGTCGTCCACGTGCGCTCCATCGCGGACCTGGCCGGGGAATCCGGGCCCGAGGCGGGCTGGCACCGGCTCGCCGTCGAGTTGCAGACCACGGTCCTCGAGCCGGAGTCTCACGACATCGCCGCCACCCTGGTGTCCATCGCCCGCGAGCGTGGCTGCCGCCACGTGGTGATGGGGGAGCCGCATCCCCGCGGCTTCTTCGCCGGGATGCGCCGGACGGTGGTCGACCGCGTCATCGAGGGCCTCCCCGACACCGATGTCCACGTCATCGCCCGCTACGCCGCCGCCCCCTACGCCCCGCAGAACCGCCCCGATCCCGACTCCCTGCTCAAGAACATGAAGGAGCCTCGCCGCCGCGGCGGGCTCCGCCTCTACATCAGCTACGCACGCGGAGCCGGAGCGACCACCAGGATGCTCGACGAGGCCAGGCGGCGGGCGGCGCGAGGGACCGACACGGTGGTCGGGGCGGTGAGCGGGGGAGGCGCCTCCCGGCTCGGCAGCCTCACGCTCCTCGGCGGCCCCGGCTCGCCGGCGTCCCGCGGAGTGCTCGACGTGGAGGCACTGCTCACCCGCAACCCCGACGTCGTCGCGATCGATGACCTGGCCGGATTGACAACCACGGGGCGGCTCGTCGCCCTCGTGCTGCCCCGGATCCGCGCCGCCGGGATCAACGTCATCGGAACCGTGCACCTCACCGACCTGCGCAGCACGGTGGCCCTGATGGGGACGCTGCTCAACCGCCCGGCGGACCGGCCGGTCCTCGACGACTCCTCGGTCGATCCCGCCGACGAGGTCGAGCTCGTCGACGTCCCGCCGGCGGAGCTGGAGGAGAGGTTGCGCCAGGGGGAGATCATGCCCCCCGGTGAGGCCATCAAGGCCCTCCAGGGCGAGTTCCGCCCCGAGGTGCTCACGGCGCTCCGCGAGATGGCGCTGCGCCGGGTGGCAGAGCACTGCGATCGGCGCCTGGTCGCCTACATGAGCACGGCCCGCATCAACGAGCCGTGGGAGGCTCGCCCCCGGGTCCTGGTGCTGGTCCCGCCCCAGCCCGGCCAGGATGCCGTCATCCGGCGTGCCGCCGCCCACGCCGCCCGGAGGGACGACGCCCTGACCGCGGTCTCGGTGCGCCGCGCCGCTCGCAGCGACGACGAGAAGCGGCTGCTCGGGGGATACGCCACTCTCACCCATCAGCTGGGTGGTGAGTTCGTGACCATCGACGGCAACGACGTGGCCGCCACCGTCGCCGCCTATGCACGCGGTCACCGGATCACCGAGATCCTGGTGATGCGGAGCGGCCGCAACAGCAGCTCCAAGACCCTCCGCCGGCTCATCCGGCTGATGGCCGACGTGGACGTGCACGTCGTCGCCGCCAACGACGAGTGAGGCCCCGGTCACCTCGACCGGTCTAGCTCCGCGGATCGGCGGGGGATGCCGCGGGGAGGGTGAACGCGAAGTGCGCGCCCTCGCCCTCCTCCGAATCCTCGATCCACACCCGTCCGGCGTGGGCCTCGACCAGGCCTCGGACGATGGCCAGTCCCAGCCCGGTGCCGCTCGGCACCGCACCGCGGGCGGTCTCCTCCGTCTCCCCGTCGGTCACACCGCGCACGAAGCGCTCGAAGATCCGCTCCCGCTGCGCCACCGGCACCCCGGGCCCCTGGTCGATGACCCGGATGACGACCATCGAGCGCTTGCCCGGGGCCGCCTCGACGGTGATCGGCGTCCCCGGCGGCGCGTGGCGGTCGGCGTTCTGGAGCAGGTTGTCGAGGATCTGTCCCAGTCGATCCCAGTCGGCGAGCACCTCCAGCCCGTCGGGGGGCAGGTCGATCGCCACCGACCGGCTCGGGGATGCCAGGCGCAGCCGGGCGGCCGCCGCCTCGACGGCGTCGCCCAGGTCGATCTCCACCGGGTCGATGGTCAGCGCGTGTGCCTCGATGCGGGCCATGTCGAGCAGATCGGAGACCAGCCGCTCGAGGCGGCGGGCCTGGCCGATGATCGCCTCCACATCGCCATGCACGGTGGCGGGGAGGCGCGGGCGCCCCAGCAGGTCGGTGGCGCCGGTCAGGATGCTCGCCAGCGGGGTGCGCAGCTCGTGAGAGACGTTGGCGAGCAGGTCGGAACGCAGCCGATCCGACGCCTCCAGCACCCGCACCTGCTGCTGGGTCTGGGCGAGCCGCACCGCCACCGCCGCCGCCTCCGTCTGCTCGCGCTCCAGCTGCTCCAGCTGCTCATTGGTGTGGCGCACCTGGGCGGTGAGCCGCTCCGCTTCGATCTGGGCATGGCGGCGTCCCGAGGCGACACCTCCAGCCCCGACCGCGACCGCGGCGAAGACCACCAGGTCGATCAGGTCGCTGGGGTCGGCGATGGTGAGGGTGTGCACCGGGGGGATGAAGAAGTAGTCGACGAGCACGAAGCTGAGTGCCGCGGCGGTGAGCGCGGAGGGGAGACCGGTCACGGTCCCGAGCACCGCCACCAGGGCCAGGTAGAGGAAGACGTAGTCGCGCGCCGAGGCGGACCCGACCATGCTGAGGAGCCCGGTGATGACGATGGGCCCGCCGATCGCCGCCACCAGCCCCGCCAGGGCGGTGAGATGGCCGCGCCCGCTGCTCGTCGCCATGGGTGCGATTGTGCGGTGCGGCAGGGCCGGTTGGGGAGCGGGGGCCGCGCTCCTCTACCGGGGCGGCGTGCCGTCCAGCTCGCGGGTCACGTCGTCGCCATGGAGCCGGAGCTGCCGGGCGCGCAGACCTCGCCGGATGCCGCGCACCTCAGGCACGGCCGCCAGGGCACACGCGGCCGCCACGGCCACGAGCACTCCCCCCAGCCATTGAGGGCTGAGCAGCAGCGCCGTGACCCCGGCCGCGAGGAGTGCGCCGCAGCAGCAGACGAGCACTGCCACGACGACCACGAGGCCGACCATCTCCGCCGGCTCCCGGGCCGACGCCACCCGGGAGCGGACGCCCTGCATGTCCACCACCGGCTGGCCCGCCTGCCGGGAGCGGGCGAGCTTCCGGAGGAACGGTGCGAGCAGGATCGCGGCCAGCCATGCCCAGCGAAGCACGAGTCCATGCTAACCGGGGGCGCCCGCAGGAGCGTGGTACATTCGCCCGGCAACTCATTCGGAGGGAGAAGATGGTCCGCGCCTACGTGCTCATCAGCGCCACCGCCGGCAAGGCCCTGGACGTCGCCACCAAACTCCACGGACAGGAGGGGATCCTCAAGGCTGACGCGATCAGCGGCGAGTACGACGTCATCGCCGAGGTCGAGGCGCGCGACATCGCCGGCATCGGCAAGCTGATCGTCGAGAAGGTCCAGGCCGCCGACGGGGTTTTCAAGACCATCACCTGCCTGGTGATCCAATAGGGGCTCCCGCAGCGGTCACCTCGGGAGCCTCCGGCCTTGCCGGGCTCATCTCACAGTCGGCAGAGCGGCTCCGCGCGAGCCCGCATCTGCGCCACTCCCTGTACGGCTGGCTCGCGGTCGGGCTGGTCTCCGGTGAGGCGTTCACGCTCGCCATCGCCGGGCTGCACGGCGGCGGCTGGGTGGTCGCCGGCCTGCTCACCCTCGCTGGCTGGCTGGTGGTCGCGCTGGTCATGGCCGGAGGCGCCACCATGCTGGTGCGCCCCGACGGCAGCCGTGTCGACGTCTACGGGGTGCCCAACGGGCTGTCGGCGATCCGCGCCTGGCTCTGCCCGCCGCTCCTGCTCTGCACCGCCTGGTCGCTCCCGGACCGGCTCGGCCTCATCCTCTGGATCTTCATCGGCGGATCGGTGGGGATGCTGGACGCGGTCGACGGGTGGGTCGCCCGCCGCTGGGGCCCGGTGACCCAGCTCGGCAAGGCGATCGACCCCGCCACCGACGCCCTCTTCTTCAGCGTCGGCGCGCTGGGCAGCGTCTGGCTGGGCATCTTCACCTGGTGGCTGGCCGTCCTCGTCGTGGTCCGCTACATCGGCCCGCTGCTGCTCACGCCGGTGGTCTTCCTCCTCCGGCGGCGGCCCGAGCTGGTGCGCACCAGTTGGGGCCGCTACAGCACCATGCTCACCGGTCTGGTCCTCTTCGTCTGCATGCTGGTCAAGGTCTGGGGCGGGCCGGTCACCCTGGTCAACCTGGTGGTCGGCCTGCCGCTGCTCATCCCCACCACCGTGCTCCATTTCCGCTCGCTGATCGAGCGGGTAGTCTCCGCGCCCCGCGCGCCGGACCCGAGGACAGCCACGGCTCCCTGATCGGCCCAGGGGTCGGAGCCGGTCCCGCGCTCATAATCGGGCCGCCGTGCGTGCTGTCATCAAGTCCTCCCCCCGCCCCGGTATCACCATCACCGACGCTCCCGAGCCCTCCGCCGGTCCCGGCGATGTCCTCCTCCGGGTGGTCGCCGCCTCGATCTGCGGTACCGATATCCACCTTTACGACTGGAACCCCTGGGCGCAGGCCCGGGTTCACCTGCCCCGGGTCATGGGCCACGAGATCTGCGGCGAGGTCATCGCGCTCGGGGAGGGGGCGGATGGCCGCGTGCGGGTCGGCGACCGGGTCGCGGTCGAATCCCACATCGTCTGCCATCGCTGCCCGGAGTGCCTGCGCGGCGACTACCACGTCTGCGCCAACACGCGGATCGTCGGTGTCGACGCCGACGGCGGATTCGCCACCCTCGTGGCGCTCCCCGCCGAGAACGTCTGGCCGGTCGGCCCCGAGATGGCTCCGGCGGTCGCCGCCGCCATGGAGCCCTTCGGCAACGCCGTCCACGCCTGCTCCTGCGGGGACCTGGAGGGCGCCACCGTCGCCGTCTTCGGCTGCGGCCCGATCGGCTGCGCCGCGGTGGCGGTGGCCAAGGCACGGGGGGCCGCGCGGGTGATCGGGGTCGAGCCCAACCGATACCGGCTCGAGCTGGCCGAGCGGATGGGCGCCGACGTCCTGGTCCAGTGCGGGGAGGGGAGCGCTGAGACGGAGGTCCGCCGAGCCGCGGGCGGCGACGTCGACTGCGCGCTGGAGATGAGCGGAGCACCGGTGGCGGTGGTCGCGGCCACTCGCTTGGTCCGATCCGGAGGGTGGGTCTCTCTGCTCGGCATCGGCGACGCTCCCACGACCCTCGACCTCTCCCAGGACGTGGTGATGCGCGGCGTGACCCTCTTCGGGGTGACCGGACGGCGGCTGTACGCCACCTGGGAGGAGACCTCCCGGTATCTGCGGAGTGGCGCGATCGACGCCGAGGCACTGATCACCCACCGCTTCGCCATGGCCGACATCGAGGAGGCGATCCGGCTCATCAAGTCCGGACGCTGTGGCAAGGTGTCGCTGCAGCCATGACCGAGATACCGCGTCCCTCCGAGGCGGTCCAGGCACTCGACCGGTCGCTCGCCGCCGACCTCGACCGGCTCCGCGCGGAGGGCCTCTACCACCCGCTCCGGGTCCTGGAGTCCCCGCAGGGGCATGAGGTGACGATCGCCGGCCAGAGGCTGATCAACCTCAGCAGCAACAATTACCTCGGCCTCAACACCCACTCCCGCGTGGTCGAGGCGGCGGTCGCGGGGGCGCGGAAGTGGGGCGCCGGCACCGGCGCCGTCCGCACCATCGCCGGGACCCAGTCGGTTCACCAGGAGCTCGAGGTGCGCCTCGCCGCCTTCAAGCGGACCGAGGCCGCGCTGGTCTTCCAGAGCGGTTACACCGTCAACGTGGGCGTGCTCAGCGCGCTGCTCGAGGAGGGCGATGTCGTCGTCAGCGACAAGCTCAACCACGCCTCGATCATCGACGGCATCCGGCTCACCAAGGCGGACCGCATCCTCTACGAGCACTGCGACCTCGACGATGCGGAGCGGGCCCTGACGCAGGCGCAGGCCAAGGGATACCGGCGCATCCTCCTGGTGACCGACGGCGTCTTCTCCATGGACGGCGACATCGCTCCCCTTCCCGGCCTGGTGGAGCGCGCCGAGCGTCATGGGGCGGCGGTGATGGTCGACGACGCCCACGCCACCGGCGTGCTCGGCGACCACGGGCGGGGGAGCACCGACCACTTCGGCCTCCATGGCAGGGTGGCGCTCAACATCTGCACCCTCTCCAAGGCGGTCGGGGTGGTGGGCGGATACGTCGCCGCCAGCCAGACCGTGCGCGACCACCTCATCCAGAAGGCCCGCCCCTTCCTCTTCTCCTCCAGCCATCCGCCCGCGGTGGCCCTCTCGTGCGTCGCCGCCATCGACGTCCTGGAATCCGAGCCGGAGCTGATGGAGCGGCTGTGGGAGAACACCCACCGCTTCAAGGAGGGGCTCGCCGGTCTCGGCTTCGACATCGGAGCCAGCCAGACCCCGATCACGCCGGTGATGTGCGGCGATGCGGCGATCGCAACCCAGCTCTCCGACCTGCTCCTGGAGCGGGGGGTCTTTGCCCAGGCGATCGGCTTCCCGACCGTCCCGCTCGGCAGGGCCAGGATCCGCACCATCGTGACCGCCACCCACACCCACGGTGAGCTGGACCGCGCCCTCGAAGCCTTTGCGGATGCCGGGCGCCGTCTCGGGCTGGTCGGAGGGTGAGCGGCAGAGGGAGGTCGGCGCCGCCTCTGCCGGGCGCCGTTCGCATTGACGGCGGAGCCACGGCCCCCTCCCGTAACGGGCTCCTGCCGGTGGACTTCTGGTGGATGACACCTCGAGGGAGGCGCTGACATCGCCCGTCGCACCGATGCCGAGCTCGAGGAGGAGCGTCAGCTGATCCTGGCGGCGCAGCAGGACCGGGCAGCGTTCGCGCCGCTCTACGAACGCTACGTCGACCAGATCTTCGCCTACATCTACACCCTCACCAGGGACCGGGAGCTCGCCGAGGACGTGACCGCCGCAACCTTCGCCAAGGGCTTGGAGGAGCTGCCGCGCTTCGAATGGCGCGGCGTGCCCTACTCGTCGTGGCTCTACCGCGTCGCCTCCAACCTGGTCGCCCGGCAGCGCCGCCGGCCGGCGTGGATCGAGCTGGCCCCTGGCCTGGCGAGCGACGAGCCGTCGCCGCTCGAGGAGGTGGAGAGAAACGACCGCGCCGCCGAGGTCCGCGCCGCGGTCCGGTCCCTCCCCGACGATCAGCGCCAGGCGGTGGCGCTCCGCTTCGGCGGGGAGATGCACAACCGCGAGATCGCCGAGATCATGGGCCGCAGCGAGGGGGCGGTCAAGCTGCTCACCTTCCGTGCCCTGACCACGCTCCGCAAGCGTTTCGGTGCGCCACTACCGGAGGAGGCGCGCCGCGCTGCCGAGCTGCACCAGGAGACGCAGCGGCGGCGTCCCCCCGTGCTTCCGCCGGATCTTGCCGAGGGCCGGGGATGATCGACGACGTCGAGCGGCTCGATGCCGCGCTCAATCGCCAGCGGATCGGGGCCAGCGTCGAGGACCTGCCGCCCTCGCTCCGGGGCCTCGTCCAGCTCGCCGTGGAAGTCGGCGACTCCTACCGCGTGAACAGCCTGACCCCCGCTGAGCGTGAGCGGATCTACGCCGAGGCGCTGGTCCGGCTGGAGGCCGCCCACCGTCACCTCTGGCAGCGGATCGACGGCCGCGGCGCCGCGGTCATCGGAGGCGCAGCCGCGGTCACCGCGGTGGCGGCGGCCATCAGCGTGGGGGTGATCCTCGGGCACCGCGGCCATCGACTCGGGCCGGCGGCCGTCTAGCACCCTTCGTGGACCCCGGGAGGGGACAGGCAGGGCGGCCCGCGATACAGTCGGCCCATGGCCACTGATGACGAACCCGAGGGTCTGGACGACCGCGAGCGCGCGCGCAACCGGCGACGAGACCGCAAGCAGCGTCCCCGCATGGTTGTCGACAACGCCGGCGTGAAGCGCGTGCTCCAGGCCCTCGCCTTCCGGAGGCGACGGGACGCCGCGGGTCCACGCGAGGGGTCGCCGACGCCCTGAGGCGGGGCCACCGGCTCTCGCGCCGGGCTGCAACAGCCGGTGACGGCCGGACCCAGGCGCCACTGGCGTAGCCGACAATGGGCCGATGTCCGAGACGGGCGCCCCTGCACCTCCCCCGGAGCACCCGCCGTCCGGCTCGCCGCCCCCGCCCGGTGGGAGTCCGATGCCGGATCCCGGTGCGGCGCCTGGCGCCGTTCCGCCGCCGCTGGCCCCCCCGCCTCCCGGGTACGGGCCCCCTCCCGGGTACGGCCCGCCCCCCGGATACGGACCTCCCCCCGGGTACGGACCTCCCCCCGGCTACGGCTCCCCCCTCGGGTACGGCCCTCCCCCCGGGTACGGACCTCCCCCCGGGTACGGACCTCCCCCCGGCTACGGACCTCCCCCCGGGTACGGACCTCCCCCCGGGTACG
>Ga0182030_10026503_pt1 | contig 10490 bp, 9 predicted proteins | sample 812S3MmetaG_FD_121299 | JGI IMG/M metagenome (GOLD analysis project Ga0182030, IMG submission 121299) | Permafrost microbial communities from Stordalen Mire, Sweden - 812S3M metaG (Illumina Assembly) | ecosystem: Environmental > Terrestrial > Soil > Wetlands > Permafrost | place: Sweden... | reverse complement strand
GTTCCCGCTATGATACGCGCCCTTTGATTCCGAGGCCTTCATGGCTAACTACAGCACGAACGAATTCAAATCCGGACTCAAGATACTGATCGACGGCGACCCGTACACCATCGTCGAGAACGAAATGGTCAAGCCGGGCAAGGGACAGGCGTTCAATCGGGTCCGGGTCCGCAATTTGAAGACCGGGCGCACCATCGAGCGCACGTGGAAGTCGGGCGATACGGTCGAGGCTGCAGATGTCGTCGATACGGACATGCAGTATTTGTACAGCGACGGGGATTTTTTCCATTTCATGGTGCCCGAGAATTTCGAGCAGGTGACGGCATCGAAGCAGGCGGTGGGTGAGGGTGCCCAGTGGCTGAAGGACGGCACGATGTGCGTCATCACGCTGTGGAACGGTGTGCCGCTGCAGGTCACCCCGCCGGCGCACATGGAACTCAAGGTCGTCGAGACCGACCCGGGCCTGCGCGGCGACACGGCGACCGGCGGATCCAAGCCGGCCAAGCTCGAGACCGGCGCGTCGGTGCGCGTGCCGCTGTTCATCAACGAAGGCGAGACGGTGCGGATCGATACGCGGACGGGGGAGTATCTTTCGCGAGGGAAAGGCTAAGCGCTGCGAATTTCGGACCAAGCGCCGCGGTGGTCGTCCATGGGCGGGACTTGCGGGGTGCCGTCAGGCGTTGTCGATCGAGAAGCTCATCACCTCGGAGAGCCGCGTTGCCCTGAGGGCGATGGCGACCAGGCGGTCGAAGCCGAGGGCGACGCCCGCGCAGTCGGGCAGACCGGCGGCAAGGGCGGATAGCAGATGCTCGTCGATGGGGGGCTGGTGCTGGCCGCGCTCTTGGCGAGTGGCGAGATCGCGCAGGAATCGGCGGCGCTGCTCGGCCGTGTCGGCGAGTTCGTGAAAGCCGTTGGCGAGCTCGATACCATCCAGGTAGAGCTCGAAGCGCGCGGCAACGCGTGGTGAGCCCGGTTTCAGGCGCGCCAACGAGGCTTGCGAGGCCGGATAGTCGCAGATGAAGCAGGGCCCTGCGGCGCCAAGCCGGGGTCCGACCACGAATCCCATCAACAGATCGAGCTTCGCATCACGATCCAAGCCTGCCTGGCACGCGACGCCGTGCGCCTCCGCGGCTCGATCGAGCTCCGCATCGGTGCAGAGGTCGGGGTCGATACCGGCGTGACGTCGGATCGATTCGGCATAGGTCAAGCGCTCCGCGGGCGCGAGCGCCCGTTCGGGCGAAAGGAGCTCCCGAACCAGAGCATCGACCTCGCCCATCAGCGCCTCATCGTCGAACCCCAGCCGATACCATTCGAGCAGACTGAACTCTGGACTGTGCCAGCGGCCGATTTCCCCGTCGCGAAACACCTTGCAGAGCTGATAGATGTCACCGATCCCCGAAGCCAGCAGCCGTTTCATCGGGAATTCCGGGGAGCTCGAGAGATAAGAGGTCCCGTGCAGTCCCCGCACCTGCGTGCGCAGGCTCTCGATCTGCGGGTCGCTCACGCCGGCGGCGCTCAAGATCGGCGTCTCCACTTCCAATACTGCGCGGGAGGCAAAGAATTCGCGCAGGCGGGCGAGGAGCGCGGCACGCCGTCTGAGTACCGCGTGCGCGGCGTCCGGACGCCAGCCCCACGACTCGACGCTCATGCCAGACGGCCCAGCGATCGGCCCAGCTGTACCACCGACCCTGCGCGCAGTGCGGGGTCCCACACGGCGCGCCCCGGCTCGAACAACAGGATCACGGTCGATCCCATGTTGAAGCGGCCAAGTTCGGCTCCTTTCGGCAGGATCAGATCGGGCGAGTTCAGGCGGGTCACGACGCGCCGCGCGGCCGGCGTGATGTCGCCCGCCCAGACGGTGGCGATGCTGCCGACGTTGAGCGCGCCCACGAGCACCACGGCGAAAGCGCCGAACTCGCTGTCGAACAGCGTCAGCACTCGCTCATTGCGCGCGAATAGCCGAGGCACGCGCTGCGCGGTGGCATCGTTCACGCTGAACAGCCGTCCCGGAACGAACACCGTCTCGAGCAACCGGCCGTCGATGGGCATGTGGATGCGATGGTAGTTGAAGGGTGCGAGATAGAGGGTCGCGAACGAGCCGCCCGCGAAACGCGCCGCCCAGGCCTGGTCGGCCAGCAACTCCGCCAGCGTGTAGCGCCGGCCCTTCGCCTGCAGCAGGGAGTGCCCCTCGATCGCGCCGCATTCGCTCACCCGGCCGTCCACGGGACAGGCGATGTCGTCCGGCGCGGCGGCCATCGGACGTACCTCGGAGCGCAGCGCCCGAGTGAAGAATTCGTTGAACGTGGCGTAGCGATACGGGTCGGTCTCCACCGCCTCGCCCATGTCGACCGCGAACAGCTTCAGAAATCCTCGGATCAGCCAGTTCTTGAACCAGGGAGAGCGCACGCGCGTTGCCCAGAGGACGGCGCGCGACACGCGGTGTTGAGGCAGCACATACTGCATGCCGACAAACATCCGGGCACGCCAGCCGCCGCTGCCGGTTGCAGGGCGCGGCGAGGCTTCGCTGCTCATCCGCGGGCGGCCACGATGCGCCCGAAATCCGATTGCAGCGCACTCGCGGTGAAGGGTCCGGTGAGGATCGCGGCAAGCTTGCCTTGCGGATCAACGACGAAAATCTCGCCGGTATGCTCCACCGCGTAGCTGCCGTCGGCATTCGGTGCCGGCAGGTACACCGCCACTCCGAGTTTGCGCGCCAGTTCCTCGATCTGCGGCTGGGTCGCGGCGGTCACGCCGACGAACTCGGGGTCGAAATAGGGCACGTACTGGGCGAGCTGTGCCGGCGTATCGCGTTTGGCGTCCACCGAGACGAAGACCACGCGGGGCCGTACGGCAGCGCCGCTCGCCCGCAAGCGTTTCTCGAGCGCCGCCAATGTCGTGAGGGTGGTCGGGCAGGCGTCGGGGCAGTTGGTGTAGCCGAAGTACAGCAACGACCACCGGCCGCGCAGTTCGCGCATTCCAAAAGCGTGGCCGCTTTGGTCAATCAGGCTAAAATCAGGCAACGCACGCCGGGGCGACAGATAAGTTCCGGTCGTGAGAGCGACCGGGGCGGAGGAATGCCGCCAGAGGAGTGTCGCCCCGATGCCTAGCAGCACGGCGAGGCCCATCGCCGCCACAGTGGCCAATCTGAGTTGAGGAGTCATGCGCCGATTATCCCATACGGCACCCGAGACGGTGGGCGCCGCCATCGAGCGTTGCGCGCGGGCCATGCGCAGGGCCCGCGTGCATTTCGGCCATGGAACGGACAATGCGCGCGATGAAGCCGCCGAGCTCGTGTTCTTCGCGGCGCGTCTGTCCCACGCGCAGGGCAGTGGCGCCTACGGCAAAGTGCTGACGGCGCGCCGGCGCGCGCGCATCGATTCGCTGCTCAAGCGGCGCATCGACCAGCGGTTGCCGCTCGCCTACCTGACTCACCGGGCATTCTTTGCGGGGCTCGCGCTCTACGTGGATGAGCGTGTGCTGGTGCCGCGATCCCCCATCGCGGAGTTGATCCTGAACCGGTTCAAGCCCTGGATCCAGCCGCGCCGCGTGCGCAGCATCCTCGACATCGGCACCGGCTCGGGCGCCATTGCGCTGGCGAGCGCCAGGGCGTTTCCGCGTGCGGCGGTGGATGCGGTCGATATTTCCACGGAGGCATTGCGCGTGTGCAGGCGAAATGTACGCCGCCTGGGGCTGACCGACCGGGTGCGGACCTTCAGATCCGATCACTTCGGCGCGCTTGGCGGCCGTCGGTACGATATCATCATCAGCAATCCGCCCTATGTGGGGCGAGACGAGATGCGCGCTCTGCCTCGTGAATACCGACACGAACCCAGGGTCGGCCTTGCTTCGGGTGTCGACGGGCTCGACTCGGTGCGTGCCATCTTGTCCGCGGCGCCACAGTATTTGGCCGACGACGGCATTTTGGTCGTTGAAGTCGGCAACACCGAGGATGCGCTGGTGCGCGCGTTTCCACGTCTGCCGTTCGTCTGGCCCGACATCGTCATGGGTGGCGGCGGGGTGTTCATATTGCAGGCGGCCGCCTTGAAGAGGGACTGACACGTGGCTGGAAATACGTTCGGGAAGATCTTCACGATCACGAGTTTCGGCGAAAGCCATGGAGCGGCGCTCGGCTGCGTGGTGGATGGGTGCCCGCCGGGACTCGAGCTGCGCGAGACGGATTTACAGGCGGACGTGGATCGGCGCCGTCCGGGCACCTCGAAGTTCACCACCCAGAGGCGCGAGTCCGATACCGTGCGAATACTGTCCGGGGTGTTCGAAGGCAGGACGACCGGCACGCCGATCGGGCTGCTCGTGGAAAACGAGGATCAGCGCTCGCGCGATTACGAGAAGATCAAGGATCGATTTCGGCCGGGTCACGCCGACTATACCTATCAGCAGAAATACGGTTTTCGGGACTATCGGGGCGGCGGCCGCTCCTCCGCGCGCGAGACGGTGATGAGGGTTGCCGCGGGCGCCATCGCCCGAAAATTCCTGCGCGAGCGCCTGGGCGTGAGCATTCAAGGTTATCTTGCACAGATGGGTGCCCTGCGGCTCGATCCGGTCGACCCGGCGAGCGCCTATTCGAATCCATTTTTCTGCCCGGATCCCAGTCGGTTGCAGGAGCTCGAGGATCTCATCTGGCGGACTCGCGAGGCGGGCGATTCCATCGGTGCGCGCGTCACCGTAATTGCCAGGGGCGTGCCCCCTGGCCTCGGAGAGCCGGTATTCAGCCGTCTCGATGCCGACCTCGCCGGCGCCTTGATGGGCATCAATGCCGTCAAAGGCGTGGAGATCGGAGCCGGTTTCAGGGCGGTCGAACAGCGCGGATCCGAACACCGCGACGAGCTCACGCCGACCGGGTTCAACAGCAACCACGCGGGAGGCGTGCTCGGCGGCATCTCCTCCGGTCAGGACATCGTCGTGAGCATCGCGCTCAAGCCGACATCCAGCATCAGCGTCCCGGGGGCCACCATCGATGTGGACGGCAACGCCTGCGAGATTGCGACCACCGGCCGCCACGACCCGTGCGTCGGATTTCGCGCCACGCCCATCGCCGAGGCGATGATGGCGCTGGTACTGATGGATCATTACTTGAGGCATCGAGCGCAATGCGCGGATGTGGTGAGCGCGACGCCGATCATCACCCGGGTCGTGCAATGAGCGCCTCAATGTCCCAGCCGCGCGTCGCGGTGGTCGGTGCGTCGAGCCTCATCGGTGAGGCGCTGATTGCCCAGCTTCGGGCACAACATTTGCCGCTGGCCGAGCTGCACGTGCTCGAGGATCAGCGCAACGTCGGCCGGCCGATCGGCGACGAGGGCGGCAGCCAGGATGTCGAGCTCAAGACGTCGGACATCGCGGCATTCGATTTCTCGCGCTCGGACCTGGTGTTCTTCTGCGGGCGGGCGGCGCTCGCCGAGCGCTACGCCGAAAGCGCTGCCGCGCATGCCTGGGTGATCGACAATTCGGCGGCATTTCGTTTGCGGCCAGGCGTGCCTATGATCGCTGCCGATGTGAACGCTGCCACCTGGCACCCGCTGGGCCGCAGCGGTCTCGTATCGCTGCCGGGCAGCGCGAGCGTCGCGCTCGCCACGGCGCTCGCGCCGCTTGCGGCGATGGCGCCGCTCGAGCGCGTGGAAGTGGCGACCTATCAGGCGGTTTCCGGCAGCGGCCGCCCGGCGATGGATGAGCTCGCCGGCGAGACGGTCGCCATGCTCAGCGGCAAGCGCGCCCGTGGACGGGCGTTCGGGCGCCAGATCGCCTTCAATGTGATCCCCCAGGTCGATGCCATCCAGGAGGACGGCACGAGCCGGGAGGAGCGCCGGCTGTGGGAGGAGACCCGGGCGCTGTTGGGGTTGCCGTCTCTGGCCGTGAACGCGACTGCGGTCCGCGTGCCGGTGTTTTTTGGCCACAGCCTGGCCGTGCATGCGGCGTTCAGCCGCCCGGTGACTGCCTCGGAGGCCTCCGAGGTGTTGCGACGCGGCAGCGGAATCGAGGTCATCGAGCGCGACTCAACTGCGCAATTCCCGACGCCGGCCACACTGGCGACCGCCCCCGATAAGGTATACGTAGGGCGAGTGCGCTCCGATCCGACCCGTGATCGGGCTCTAAATTTTTGGGTGGTTGCCGATAATGTTAGGAAATGTGCGGCACATAACGCAGTTTCGGTCGCCCAGATTTTGGTAAATAGTGCGCGGTAAGATATAGTTTGGCTTATGTTAAAGGCAGTTGAAGGCAAATGAGAATTCGCTTCCAAGCTCCTAACGGACAATGAAGTTTAGCCTCGCTCGCCTAGCAGAATTCTGGGAGAAAAAATGTCAGTGACGATGCCGCGCATGAAGCTTTTGGCGGGCCTCTTATCTCTGTCCTTTTTGTGGTCGAACTCGTCGTGGGCGTTAGGGCTCGGCGAGATCCACTTGAACTCGGCATTGAATGAGCCGTTGAATGCCGAGATCGATCTGATCGCGGCAACGCCCGACGAATTGACCGCACTTCGCGCGACGCTGGCGCCGCGAGACGCCTTTACCCGGTACGGCATCGACCGTCCGCCGTTCCTGTCGTCGCTGACCTTCAAGGTCGGCAAGGGCAAGGAGGGCCACGACGTCCTGCTGGTGCGTTCCTCGGAAGCCATCCCCGAACCGTTCTTGACCTTCCTGGTGGAGGTCAATTGGGCGCGCGGCCGCCTGATGCGTGAATACACCGTGCTGCTCGACCCGCCGGTCTATACGCCCGGTGAGAACGCCAGCACATCGGCACCGGTGACCGCCCCGACGGCGGCCGCCTCGCCGTCCACCGGCGCCTCGCCGTCCACCGCCGCGACGTCGCCGGCCTCCGCGAATATGCCTGCCGCATCCGCCGCCCCAAGCAGCGGTCGCCGGTCGAGACATCAGCCCTCGGCGCCGCCCTCGAGCGCGCCGGCTCTCCCCGAATCATCCGCAGCCTCCGCTGGGTCCGCCGCCTCCGGCACCATCGATGTGGCGAAAGGCGACACGCTCACCAAAATCGCACGCAGCCTGCACGCCGAAACACCCGCGAACGTCGATCAAACCATGATCGCGCTGTATCGCGCGAACCCCGATGCGTTCGGCGGCAATATCAATATCCTGCGCCGCGGCGCGGTGCTGCGCGTTCCAGGCGCGGACGACATCGCGGCCCTGAATGAGCGCGAGGCCATGGGCGAGGTTCACCGGCAGATGGACGCGTGGCGCACTGCCGGCGGCGGCGCCGCTCCCAGCGGACACTTGCGGCTGGTCACTCCGACAGCCGGTGGCAGCGGCGGCGCGCCCGCCAATGGCTCGAGCGCCGGCAACTCCGATGAGCAGGGGCTCAAGGACCGCGTGAAGGATCTCGAGAGCCAGTTGGCGGAATCCAAGCGTTTGATCGACATCCGCAACCAAGAGCTCGCGGCCTTGCAGAAAAAGCTCGGCATGCCCGCGCCCCCGCCCGCGGCAACACCGCCCGCCGCGGTACCGCCCACGAAGCAGGCCACGCCGCCGGCAAGTACGGTCGCGCCTACGCCGCCGGCGGCGCCGGTTCAAGCACCTCCCGCGACACAGCCGCCCGCGAGCGCTGCGCAGCCCTCGGCAGTGCCACCGGCCGAACCCACCACGACGGTACCGGTACCGCCCGCGCCCAAGCCGGTGGTCAAGAAGCCGGTTGTCGCGCCGGCGGCCTCCTCGGGTTCGTGGCTCGATTGGTTGCAAGACAACGTGTCGCTGGTGGGTGCGGCGCTAGCCGCGATACTGGCGCTCTTGGGTTTTGCCGCCTGGCGTCGCCGCAAGCAGAGCTCCTCCAGCGGCTCGCCCAGCGATTTCGGCGCCGGATTCGACGATACCCATGTGTCGGATCTCGAGAACTCGGCCGCCAAGCTCTCATCCATGCGCCGCGGCAACGACTCCATCGTGGTCGAGGAGTCCGGCTCCCACCCCGTGCCGGATTTGACCGCGGATACCAGCCGATTCGGCGATACCGGCGAGCTGAAGTCGCATGAGGATACTTTCTCCAGCGAAAGCGCGGTAAATCTGGATCAGGGCGACCCGCTGGCGGAAGCCGATTTCCACATGGCATACGGTCTGTATGACCAGGCCGCCGATCTGGTTCGCATCGCGCTCGAGCGCGAGCCCGAGCGGCGCGATCTCAGGATGAAGCTCCTGGAGATCTATTTTGTCTGGGGCAACAAGGACGCCTTCCTGCAAACGGCGAAGCAGCTTGAGGCGACCCGCGATCGGGCACCCGCCGGGGAGTGGGACAAGGTGGTCATCATGGGCAAGCAGATTTGCCCGGATGAGCCGATGTTCGCCGGCAGCGCCGCGGGCAGCGGCCGCGGAGCCGGCGCACTGGTGGACCTGAACCTCGAAGGCGGCGAGAACCGCGTAGACATCGATCTGTTCGGCGAGCCGGAAGGTGAGCGGAGCACGCTGGGTCACGGCGTCGCGGACGGAAACGACGCCACAGCCGCCACCGGCGAATCACCGGGCCTGCACGGCAGCTCGGATCTGGATTTCACTCTGGATACGCCGGATCGCGGAGCAGCAGACGAGTCGCCGACCCGCGAGATGCCGCCGCGTGACGAGCCGACGGTCGAAGCCGAGCTGATGAATTATGCCGACGCGCCCACCCAGGAATCGCCGGCGCTGAAAACCACCGAGATGCCCGCGCCGCGCGGGGCGGCGCTTAGGGCCGATCAAACGGCGGAGGTCGCGCTCGATGATCTCGGCCTGAACCTGGACCATTTGGAGGAGACCGGCTCGCCGTCGGGCGATCACCTCGCGCCGCTCGAGGAAACCGATCATCCGGCGGATGCACCGACGATGGTCGCGGGTCTCGATGAGCGTTCGCGGCGGATGATGGAAGATGCCGCCAACAATGCGCGTGACCGCGATCTGACCGAGCTGGAGCGCGAGCTCGAGGCCTCGTTCATCGCAGATCTCGATTCCTCCCCGGAGGAGATCAAGACCGCGGTGCTCGGGCCGGAATCCGCACCCACGGTGCTGATGCCGCGCGAGGCGCCGCCGGGCGCGAAGGCTGCACCGGAGTTCTCCGATGTCCACGACGCCGACAAGGTGGATATCGACTCGACCTCGAAGCTGCGCGGCCTCAACTCCGACAGCATCGACCTGGATCTGGATCGCCTGGCGACCGCATTGGGAACCGGCGATACCGTCTCGCAGCCTCGGGCGGCCGAGGAGGTGTTTTCCACCGAAGTATTCGAAGCGAGTCAGCGCAACCGTCGGGTCGATCTTGACGTGGGCGAGGCGATGAATGGCTCCGAGCACCCCACGAATAAGATCCAGGCTCAGACCAACAAGCTGAAGGCGGTCGACGTGCCGCTCTCCGAGCTCGAGCCCGTGACCATGAGCGAGGTCGGCACCAAACTCGACCTGGCTCGCGCCTACATGGACATGGGCGATCCCGAAGGTGCCCGCAGCATCCTCGAGGAAGTCGTGCAGGAGGGCTCCGCCAGCCAGAAACAGGAAGCCTCGCGCCTGATCGAATCGCTGCCGGGTTGAGCATTTCCGACTCCGACGCGGCGGGAACCCACGGCGGTACCGCCGCTGCTGCCGGGCACCGCATCGCGGCGCTCTTGGAATACGACGGAACGGAGTTCGCCGGCTGGCAATCCCAGGCCCATGCGATGGGCCTGCAAGATGCGGTCGAGGAGGCGCTGGCCTTCGTCGCGGGTGCCCGCGTCAGTGCCATCTGCGCCGGACGCACCGACGCCGGAGTACATGCCGTCGGCCAGGTCATTCATTTCGATACCGAGGCTGCGAGAACCGCGCGCGCCTGGATCCTGGGCACCAACACCCGCCTGCCGTCGACCATCGCGCTGCAATGGGCGGGAGAGGTTGCTTCGGACTTTCATGCCCGGCACAGCGCGGTGCGGCGCACGTACCGCTACTACATCCTGAACTCGAGTGCGCGCTCCGCGTTGCAGCGGCTGCGCAGCGCCTGGATCCCGCGAGCTCTCGATGCCGATGCCATGCACCGCGCCGCTCAGGCGCTGATCGGCGAACTCGACTTCTCGTCGTTCCGCTCGGTCGAGTGTCAATCGAAGTCCTCGAGGCGTCGGGTGGAGCGAATCGAGGTGCACCGCGACGGCGATTGGGTGTGGATGCAGATTACGGCGAACGCCTACCTGCACCACATGGTGCGCAACATCGTCGGAACCCTCGTGGAGGCTCAGCGCCAAACGGACCCCGAAGGCTCGATGCGGCATATCCTCGAGAGCCGAGATCGGCGCCTCGCAGGCCCGACCGCGCCCGCCTCCGGACTGTACCTGTGGCGAGTGGAGTATCCGCCCGAGTTCGGGATACCTGCACCGCCTGCGCCCTTTTTGCTAAACTAAAACCACAACTCATGAACAATCCCATAGGCCGGGCTAGCGCATGACCTGGTTCGAGCGAATCGTCCCGTCGCGCATCAAGACAGAGCGGCGCACCCGTTCGGTTCCCGAAGGGCTCTGGACCAAGTGTCCGGCCTGCGATGCGGTGCTC
>Ga0182030_10026502_pt1 | contig 10490 bp, 6 predicted proteins | sample 812S3MmetaG_FD_121299 | JGI IMG/M metagenome (GOLD analysis project Ga0182030, IMG submission 121299) | Permafrost microbial communities from Stordalen Mire, Sweden - 812S3M metaG (Illumina Assembly) | ecosystem: Environmental > Terrestrial > Soil > Wetlands > Permafrost | place: Sweden... | reverse complement strand
GGTGATGGTGTCGGGCATGGTCCTCTCCTGGGAGCTCTCGATGGCCCGCCGACGACGGTCGGCGTCAAGCGGCCGGCGGCTCCGTCGTCGTCTCCACCCCGTAGCGTGGTTCGGCCCGGTGGTCGGCAGCGTGGTGGCCATGCTGGCGTGGGCCGGCGTGGCCCATTCGAGCGGGTCCGGTTGGGTCCAGGCCGTGGGAGCCATCCTGGCGGCGGTGCTGCTGATCGGCCTGGTCACCCCGGCGTTCCCGGCCCACGGTGCCACCGTCACCTGCATCGCCTCTCCCTCGGACGGCGAGGCGGGCCGGACCACCACCTTGACCTTGGTGGCCAGTGGACCGATCCGGATCCACCCCCTCGTCCCCACCGGACCCGTCACCCGCGCCGAGGGCCCGCCCCACGGTGCCCGACAGGTGGAGGTGGACGTGGTCCCCGAACGGCGGGGCGTCGTCGGGACGCTGTGCGTCGAGGTGGCGTCCAGCGCGCCATTCGGCATCCTCTGGTGGGCCCGGGAGATCGAGGTGCCGCTCCCCCGCCCCTTGCACGTCGCCCCCCGCCTCGGACAGGCCGGCCGTCTCGGGAGCGAGCTGGACCACCCGCCGGGAGAGTCGCCCGCCTGGGCCGCGTCGAGCGCCGGGGAGCCCCGTGGTGTCCGGCCCTACCAGCCTGGTGACGCCAGGCGGTCGGTGCACTGGCCGGCGACGGCGCACACCGGGATGCTGATGGTGCGGGAGACGGAGCACCGGACCGACGACCCCCTCGTGGTGGACGTGAGACTCCCCACGGACCCGCTCGAGGCCGAAGCCGTGTCGGAGCGGGCGATGGCGACGGTGGGGCGTGAGCTGGCGCGCGGAAGGACGGTGATCCTCGGCACGCTCGAGCCCGACGGTCATGTCACCCGACCGGTGCTCGACCGGGTCGACCTCGGGAGGCGGCTGGCCCGGGCGGTGTCCCCGCCGACGTCGGCACCCCGGTCCGACGGAGGCCGATCCTCGGCCGGAGGCCGGCAATGACACGCTCGGCCGGAGGCCGGCAATGACACGCTCGGCCGGAGGCCGGCAATGACACGCTCGGCCGGAGGCCGGCAATGACACTGTGGCAGCGCGTCGTCCAGGCCAATCGGCCGGGACCACCGGAGCACTCGGTTCCCTTCCGGGTCGCGTCGACGGCCGCGGTGGTCGTCGCCATCGGCGCCTGCTGGAGCCAGGGGGAGCTGAGTGCCCCCTACTCCCTGTTCGCCGCGGCCGCGACCATCGGCGGCAACGTGATGTCCTACCGGCGGCGGTCCGCACCGTGGGCGGTCGTCAAGCCCATCCTGGCGGCGTGCGCGATCGGCGGGTTCGTGTGGTTCATCGCCCGTGTGAGCCACACCGCAACCCCCGGCGACATCTCCACTGTGGAGGGTCCCCTGGCCGTGCTGTTCGCCTGGGTCCTGTGCACCCACGCCTTCGACGTGCCCGCCCGGCGCGACGTCGCCTACTCGTTGGCCGGTTCGGCGGCCCTGATGGCGGTGGCCGCGGCCCAGTCGGTCGACCTGACCCTGGGGATCTACGTCGTGGCCTGGGTGGTGTGCGGCGTCGGAGGGCTCGTCGCCATGTGGCAGTCGATGTCGGGCACCCGGGGGGTCCCGTGGCTGACGCTCGGTGTGGCCGGTGTGGCCGTGGCCGTGGTGGCCGTGCTGCTCGTCGCCGTCCTTCCGGCCCCCACGGTTTCCACGTCGCTCATCTTCCCCTCGTCCTCGGCCAACTCCGCACCGGTCGACACCCCGAGCAACCTGACCGACGGTTCGCCATCCCTCCCCGCCCATGAGGCCAGCCCGTCGGGACGCACCGGCGTCGGTGGCTACCTCGGCTTCGCCAAGTCGCTCGACACCGGGGTGAGGGCATCGCTCGGCAACCAGACCATCATGCGGGTCCGGGCGACGGCGCCCTCCTACTGGGTCGGCCAGACCTACGACACGTGGGACGGGGAGAGCTGGACGTCGACCCCCGTCAACGGGAGGGGCGTGGTCAAGCTCGAGACGGGCTCACCCTTCGACATCAGCCTGAGCAACGACCAAGAGGCCCTGGCGTCGACCGGTTCGACGGACGTGCAGACCTTCTACCTGGCCCAGTCCGGGCCCAACCTGGTCTTCCACGCCGACAACGCCCAACGGGTCTACGTCCAGTCGCGTTCGCTGTACCTCACCGGGGACGGCACCATCGTGTCAGCCGCCTCGATGGGGGCCGGCACCGTCTACACCGTGGTCTCCGACGACACGACGGCATCACCGCAGCAGCTGAGGGACGCCACGACGCCGCTGCCCGCCACCTACCCGGACACACTGACCCAGCTCCCGGCGGCCGAGGAGGCGCGCTACACCCAACTGCCCCATGCTTACCCCCAGGTCCAGGTGCTGGCCCGCAAGATCACCGCCGGCATCGGCTCACCGGGGGACGACGATCCCTTCACCTACGACAAGGTGGAGGCCATCGAGCGCTGGATGGCCTCGAACGTCACCTACACCACCGACATACCCCCCCTCCCCGCCGGTGCCGACGCCGTCGACAGCTTCCTCTTCGGCACCCGCCGGGGCTACTGCGAGCAGATCTCCACGGCCACCGTCGTGATGTTGCGGTCGCTCGGCATCGCGTCCCGGGAGACCGTGGGCTACGTGCCGGGCCCCTACGACCCGATCACCGACCTCTACGATGTGCAGGCCAAGGACGCCCATGCCTGGGTCCAGGTGTGGTTCCCCGGCTACGGATGGCAGAACTTCGATCCGACTGCTGATGTCCCGTTGGCCAACCCCAGCCCGGGCTCGGTGCTCGCCACCACCGCCGGCCACACCCTGGCCCACCTCCCGTGGGTGCCCATCGGGATCGTCGTGGTCGCCGCGGGCCTCTTCGTCGAGGTGCGCCGTCGTCGCCTGCGCCGACCGGCCACCTGGGCCCACCAGGTGGCGGAGGACCTCGAGCGGGGCGGCCTGCGCATCGGGAGGAGACGCCGGGTCGACGAGACGTTGACGGCATACGGGGAGCGGCTCGCCGTGGCCGACCCCCTCGACGCCGAGGGGCTGCTGTGGACGACCCGGATGGTCGAACGGTGCACCTACGGCGGTGTCGAGCCCTCGGCCGAGCAGATCGCCAGTGCCCTCACCTTCACCCGCCACTTCAGGGGCAGGCATCCGAGGCCGACGGCGCCGGCGCACGGCGATCAGGGCGCGGACACCGCCAGCGCCTCGTCGAAGGAGGCGCCGGCCGCCAGCAGCGGCCGGTAGGCCATCAACTGGCGGGGCTGGCTGAAGGCCAGCACGGCACGGAGTCGATCGGCCCGCCGGTAGAGGGCCACGAACTTCCGCTCGTCGAGGGAGCCGCCCACCACCACGACCTCGTCGTCCGGGCCCGGCAGGCCGATGACCTGGATCTTCGTCTTGTACTGGTCCGACCAGAAGAAGGGAACGGGGTCGTAGGGCTGGGCCCCGGCCGTTCCGGCGATCAGGTTGCGGGCCGCCGCAGCGCCCCCTTCGGCGGCATTGGTCCAGTGCTCCACCCGTATCCGCTCGTCGAGGGACGGATGGCGCCAACGGGCAACGTCCCCCGCGGCCACCACCCGGTCCCCGGCGAACAGGGACTCGTCGCACACCACCCCGTTGTCGATGGTCAGGCCCGAACCCTCGAGCCAGTCCACGGCGGGGACGACGCCGATGCCCACCACCACGAGGTTGGCGTCGAGGTCGGTGCCGTCGGCCAGATGCACCACCACCGGATGGGGTGCCCCGGGGGCGGAGGACAGCCGGTCCACGCCGACCCCGGTGAGCACCCGGACACCCTCGGACCGATGGAGGCCGGCACACGCCTCACCCATCTGTTCGCCGAGCACCCGGGCGAGGGGGGTGGCCAGCGCCTCGACCACGGTCACCGACGCCCCGAGACCGTGGCAGGTGGCGGCCACCTCCGAGCCGATGAATCCGGCCCCGATCACCACGAGCCTCGCCCCCTCCCCCACCGCGGCCAGAGCGGCCCTGATGGCCAGGCAGTCGTCCAAGGTGCGCAGCGCCCGCACCGAGGGCATGCCGTCCGTGCCGGGAAGGGACCGGGCCGTGGCCCCGGTGGCCACGATCAGTCCGTCGTAGCCCAGCTCGCTCCCGTCACTGCACGACAGGACGCGGGCGTCGGTGTCCACCGACACGGCGCGGCGACCCAGCCGGAACTCGAACCCCAGTGTGTCGAGCTTGTCGGGAGCATGATGGTGGATCCGTTCGACGTCCCACTTTCCCGCCAGGAGCTGCTTGGACAGAGGCGGTCGGTCGTAGGGGGCGTGCAGCTCGTCACCGATGATGATGATCGGACCGGAGTGGCCCTCGTGGCGCAGCTCCTCGGCGGCCCGTAGCCCGGCCAGCGATGCTCCGACCACGACGGCGGTCGAGTCTGACGGGAGCGGTTCGCTCATGGACGGCATCGTAGGTCCGGTGCCGTCGGAGCCGGACCCACGGCTCGTACCGCTGTCATCCTGCTCACCGGCCGCTCACCGTGCACCCGACTGCCGCTCACCGACCGAACATCGTCATCCACTGCTCGGGCGTGCGCAGCCGGAAAACATAGTTGTGCGAGCGCGTGTGCCCCATGGTGGCGGACGGCTCGGGCGAGTACAGGTGGCCCGGGAACAGCACCGTGTCGTCGGGAACCCGGGCCAAGCGGGTGGTCAGCGACTCGTACAAGGCCTCCGGGTCGCCCCCGGGCAGGTCGGTCCGCCCGCAGCCGTCGAGGAAGAGGGTGTCGCCGGCGACGAGGCGCCCGTCGACCAGGAAGCACTGGCTGCCCGGCGTGTGGCCCGGGGTGTGCAGCAGGGTGACGGGGATCCCGCCGACGTCGATCACATCGCCTCCGTCGTGGGTGACGAGGTCCTCCTCGCCGACCCCCGTGGAGCGGGACACCCAGGGGGCTTCGGCCCGCTGCACGTGGATCGGCACCGTCACCAACTCGAGCAACCGGGTGATCCCCTCGATGCCCCATCCCATCATGTCGCCTCCGACATGGTCCGGGTGATAGTGGGTCGCCAGCGCGCCCACGCACGTCATGCCGTCGGCGCCCAGGATCCCGAGGAGCTCGTCGACGCCGTAAGCCGGGTCGATGACCACCGCCTCTCCGGTCGACCGGTCCCCGAGCAGGTACACGAAGTTGACCATCTGGCGTGCGATCTGGTCGTCGGCGGCGAAGTCCCGTCCGGCCAGCAGCTGGCGGAAGTAGAGCCGATCGGTCGACGGTGGATCGGGGTCCAAGGTGGCGTCGGTCACCGGACCACCTTACGGGGAACGCACGAAGGAGGACGCCACCGGCGAGGCACACGATCTCGGCACTGGCCCCCGTGACGGTCGGGTGAGCCGCGCGACGCCACGGGTACTACCATCGTCGCAACTGCACGGGGAGTCCCGGCATTGGTCCCGGTCGACGGTGGTCCCGGCGGTGGTCCGGGCGGTGATCCCGGCGGTCGAAGGTCCCGGCGGGTGGCGCTCCTGGCAGTCGGTGCAGTGGGCGGGACCGGTTCGGCTCGGGGACGAAGCAGCACCACATCGGTGAGCGAAGGGGAGGCGTCGGTATGGCTCGATCGGGGATGGGCTCGGAGGAGAGCCGCGGGGTGGAGTATCGAACCGCGACCGCCATGCTGCGAGAGTGGGCGGCGGCGACGCCCGGCGCTCCGATGCTGACCCTCGGGGACATCACCCTCACCTGGGCCGAGGTCTACGGACGCGCCAGGCAGGTGGGCCGGTCACTGACCTCGGCCGGGGTCACCGTCGGAGACCGCGTGGCCTTCCTCGACAAGAACGGGATCGAGTTCTTCGAGGCCTTCTTCGGCTGCGCTCTCATGGGGGCCGTGAACGTGGCGGTGAACTGGAGGCTGGCCCCCGGCGAGATGGCCGCCATCATCGAGGACGCCCGGGCCCCGGTGGTCTTCTACGGCCCCGAGTTCGAGGCGACCGTGAAGGAGATCGAACCACTGGTGGACTGTGTCCGCGAGTGGGTGCCACTCGACCGTCTCGCCGAGTGGCGAGACCCGGAGGGCGTCGGCGCCGCCCCGGACCCGGGATTCGAGCCCGGCCCGGACGAGGTGGTCACCCAGCTCTACACCTCGGGGACCACGGGCCTGCCCAAGGGAGCCATGATCTCGGGCCGGAACATCTCGTGTATCCTGCCCGAGGCCGACCGTGTCTTCCATATCGGCTCGGACACGGTGTCGCTGGTGGCGATGCCCCTGTTCCACATCGGGGGATCGGGCTGGGCGCTCTGTGGCATGTCACGGGGGGGCCACTCGGTGATCATCCGTGACATCGAAGCGGTCGAGGCGCTTCGGCTGATCGAGCGGCACCGGGTTACCGAGACCTTCGTCGTGCCGGCGGTGCTGATGTTCCTGTTGTCCACGCCCGAGCTGTCCGGTACCGACGTCTCGTCCCTGCGAACCGTCTTCTACGGTGCGTCGCCCATCAGCGAAGACGTGCTCGTACGGTCGATGGACGCGCTGGGATGCGATTTCGCCCAGGTCTACGGGCTCACCGAGACGACGGGGGCAATCACCTCCCTCATGCCGGCCGACCATGACCCGAACGGGCCGCGCTCGTCGTTGCTCCGCTCGGCCGGGCGCCCCTTCGAGCACGTGCAGCTGAAGATCGTCGACACAGGATCCGGCGACGAGCTACCGACCGGCGAGGTCGGGGAGGTGTGGGCGCGGTCCGACCAGAACATGCTCGGCTACTGGAATAAGCCCGAGGAGACGTCCTCGGTCCTCTCTGGCGACGGCTGGTTCCGAACCGGCGACGCCGGGTGGCTCGACGCCGACGGCTACCTGTTCCTGCACGACAGGATCAAGGACATGATCGTGTCCGGCGGTGAGAACGTCTACCCTGCAGAAGTCGAGAACGCCCTCCTCTCCCATCCCCGGGTGGCCGACGCCGCGGTCATTGGGGTGCCGGACGACAAATGGGGCGAGACGGTCAAGGCCATCGTCGTCAAGACGCCCGGTTCGCCGGACGACGAGGCGCTCGCCGCGGACATCATCGCAGCCACACGGTCGCGCCTGGCCCACTACAAATGCCCGACCTCGGTCGATTTCGTAGAGGCGCTCCCCCGCAACCCGTCGGGCAAGGTGCTCAAACGTGAACTGCGGCAGCCCTACTGGCAGGAGGGCGGGCGCAACATCCACTGAGGCCCGGATCGGTCGGGTATCGGTCGGGGAGGGCCGTGTGACCGGTGACCGGTGACGGGCGGCCGACGGGCCGTGACCGGTCAGAAGAGGCCGGGTGACCCCTGATCGTCGGCGTCGGAGATCGACCGGGGCGGATCGTCATCCTCACCCTCTTCGACGTCGACCTCGAAGACCTCGACCACCGTCGCCCCGGTCTGCCCGATGGCCTCGAGACGAGGCACGAGCTCCTCGACCTGGATGCGGGTCCTCCGCAGTCGGCGGTCGAGCTCGTCCACGATGTCGGTGGCCCGCTGCAACTGGTCGACCAGGCGGTCGACATCGATCACACCGGTCTCGAACTCCTCGATGATGGCGTCGAGCTCGGCGCCCGCGTCCGAGTAGCTGAGATCGGTCAGTCCGGAGATCTCACCTTCTGGCTCTCCCCTGCCGCGCGAGCCCCCACGTGTCGTTGCCATCACCGCATCCCTTCGTCGTCGTCAGTGCCTGCCTTCGAAACTGCCTCGGCCGTCTCCCCCACCGTCGAGGCCACCTCACCGTCGGTCAGCCGGGTGTGGAGGAGCGAGCCGGACGCGACCTCGGACACCGATCGCACCACGCGGCCGGAAGCATCGCGGGTCACCGAGTAGCCGCGCTCGAGCTGACGCTGGTAGTCGTAGGCACCGAGCAGTCGCTGCCATTGGCCGACCTGCAGCTCCTCCATCCCCAGACGGCGCCGTGGCTGGGCGGCCAGTCGGCCGGCCTCCACCACCAGACCGCGCTCGCCGGCTTCGAGGGAACGAACAGCCGACTTGGCCAGCACCCCACCCCGGCTGACCAGTTGACGGGCGTGGACCTCCGTCTGTCTCCGAGCACCGCCCCGCAGGGTACGCGCCCGGTGGACGAGCCGTTCCGACTGTCGGTCGATCTGGGAGCGCGATCCCATGACCACACGCTGGCGCCAGTGATCGATCGAACGATCGGTCCGGGCCAACTGTTGGGTGGCCAGGCGGGCGACCGCCTGGCCGGCGTCGATGGAGGTCCGCCAGTAGTCGATGGCGATCCGGGCCAGCTCCTGACCGCACTCGGTCGGGGTGATGAACGAGCGGTTGGCCACCTCATCGGACACCGACTGGTCACCGGTGTGCCCGATACCAGTCCACACCGGCGTGTCGGAGCTGGCGATGGCCCGTGCGACCCGCTCGGCGTCGAACGTGGCCATGTCCGCCTTGGAGCCGCCGCCGCGGACCACGACGAGCACGTCGCACTGTTGCGACTGCAGCCGGCGGACGGCGGCCGCCACCGAAGCTGCCGCCGCCCGACCCTGGACCTCGGTCCGCGCCACGACGACGTGGAACGCCATGCCCGACGCCTCGAGGCTACCGAGGAAGTCGCGATAGCCCTCGGTTCCGGGGCTGGCCACCAGACCGATCCGGAGGGGGACCCGGGGCACGGGAATCCGCCGGTTCCTGTCGAACAGGCCCTCGTCGACCAGGGCCTTGATCACCCGGGCCCGCTCGGCGGCGACCTTTCCCATCAGGGCGTCGGTGTCCAGCTCGGAGAGTACGAAGCTGATGTCCCCCCGGGGCTTGTACAGCTGTACCTCACCCTTGACCCGGACCACGAGGCCGGCGTCGAGCGCGATCCCCAGTTGGTCGAGTGCGGTGCGGACCCGCCTCCACCGGCTCGACCAACACACCACCTTCAGCACCGGCGTGCCGCTGTCCCGGGCATTCGACGGGTCGACGAGGTCCATGTAGCAGTGCCCTCGTGCGCTGACGTTGAAGGAGCGGACCTCGCCGGACACCCAGACCTCGCCCGGGAGCGCCCCTTTGAGGGCACGGTCGATGCGCAGGTACAGGGCGCCGATCGAGAGGGAGTCGGCTTCTGAAACCTGCGAACCGGAACCGGTGGCGGTCGAAGCACGGGGCACGGCGACAGATTAGAGCCACCCTGTGACCGTCCCGACCCACCGGGTCAGGGGGCACGGCGGGCACGGACCGCGCCATGCGTGGGAGGATGGTCACGACGGTGAGCCGGCCGGGTGGTCGCGGCCCAACCCGATAGGGGTTCGCCCCTGTCGGGGACAGGCCGAGGAAGGTCGGGACTCCATAGGGCAGGGTGCTGGTTAACGGCCAGTCGGGGCGACCTGCAGGAAAGTGCCACAGAGAACAGACCGCCGATGGTGCCACCCACGGGTGGCGCACAGGTAAGGGTGAAACGGTGCGGTAAGAGCGCACCAGCGACCGGGGCGACCCGGTCGGCTCGGCAAACCCCACCCGGAGCAAGGTCGAATCGGGGGACGGACGGCCCGTCCGGCGTCCTCAACGGACGCCACCCCCAGGTGGACCGCTCAGATGGATGGCCACCCAACCCTCGCCAGAGGGTGGACAGAATCCCGCCTACAGGCCGGCTCACCGTCACCACCGGCCGCTCGACAGCCATTTCTAGACATCGAGCTGGTTCCTTGCGTGTCCCTACGGCCATCACTGGCCCGACAGTGATGGCGAGACACGCCGGTGTGGCCTCGTGCTCGCCGGGGTCGACGGGCGCCACGCCGTCTAGAACTTTGTGTAGAGGGAGATTCTCACACACCCTCATCGAGCAGACGGGCGGGCCTGCTGGCGGTCTCCATCAGCGAATGTGACGAGGAACGCACGGCTGCACTGGCTCCGTCCCTTGTTGTGCGCTCCGTCGACCGGTGCAGAGCAGGTGACCTTCAGCCGGGGGATCAGTTCGCCACCCGGATCGATGTCCCCTTGCCGCTGCTGTGATGGCCGGCGGCGTCAAAGGCCACACTGCGCAGGGTGTAGTGGCCGTTCGGCACGGTGGTCGTGTTCCAGAAAAAGGGCCACTCTTGGGTGAACTGCACGGTGGCGATGAGTCGATCGTGCAACGCCCCACCGGTGAGGAAGAACTCGACCTTGGACACTCCGACGTGGTACGGCGCGGTGGCGAGCACCAGCTGTGTGCCCTTCACCGACGTTCCGTTTCGCGGAAGGACCACCGTGGTCACCGGGAGGGGTTGGGTCGTTGGATGCAAGCCGGGGATCCCCAAGCGGGGTAGTAGCCAGCGTGCCACCGATAACGAACCGTCGGCAGAGTAGTGCGCCCCATCTGTCCGCATGCCCACCCCGTTCGTGACCAGCGGGCACGGTGGCCCGTTGGGACAGACGAGAGCGGACAGATCGACCACCTTGACGTGCGGCTGGGTGGCCGCGAACTTCGTCACGAGTGCATTCAAGCGAGCAAAGTCCTGGTCGTCGGGGGTCAGGCCCGTAGGTTTCCCGAGGTTGGCGAACGGTGGCTGGGTCAGCATGACCACGGTGGCCCCCG
>Ga0182030_10026501_pt1 | contig 10490 bp, 6 predicted proteins | sample 812S3MmetaG_FD_121299 | JGI IMG/M metagenome (GOLD analysis project Ga0182030, IMG submission 121299) | Permafrost microbial communities from Stordalen Mire, Sweden - 812S3M metaG (Illumina Assembly) | ecosystem: Environmental > Terrestrial > Soil > Wetlands > Permafrost | place: Sweden... | reverse complement strand
GATCGGCACAGAAACCGCTCCGCTGGCGGGATCGGGTTCTTGCCCAACGTGAATAGCTTTAGTTGAGAACTTCACCTTCCTGCTCCTATCGCTGTGCCAGATTCTGAACCTACTTCACGCGAGCTTATGGCATCGCGCAAGTGAGACATCATGTCGAATTTGGTCAAAACTCCAACAGCGCGATTCTCTTCTGTAACGACTACCATGGCTGTGCCGAGGCGGAACGCTTTGTAGACAGATTCAAGTTCCGCGCTCTTTTCGAACTGCGGGAATGGTCTGCCCATGATGGAAGTCACGATGACACTGGAGGGATCTTTGCGCTCATAAACCACTTGCATGGTGACAATATCGTTGATCGCACCGACGTTTTGGCCACTTTCGGTAACTACCGGCAACTGGTCGATTTGATATTCCTGCATGAGGTCGATGGCGCGCTGAACTGATTCGGTATCTTTGATCGTCACCATATCTGGTATTGCGCTGCGTTTGGTCTTGCGCGCCAACAAATCGGTGACTAGATAGCTGTGCTCGGGCGAAGGCAAGAAACCATTGGCGCGCATCCAGTCATCGCTGAACATTTTGCTCAAGTAGCCGCGACCGCCATCAGGCAAGAGCACAACCATAACATCGTTTTCGCTCATAGTCTGGGCGACCTGCAAAGCTGCCGTAACGGCAGTTCCTGAAGATCCACCGGCGAGAATGCCTTCTTCGCGAGCCAGGCGGCGTCCCATCGAGAACGACTCTTTATCGCTTACGCGAATAATTTGGTCGATAAGTTTGAGATCGACATTGCGCGGAATGAAGTCTTCGCCAATACCTTCAACTTTGTAAGAACCGGGCATATCGCCAGAATAGATGGATCCTTCAGGATCGACAGCGACGATTTTGATGTCCGGATTTTTCTGTTTGAGGTAACGAGCGATGCCGCAGAGCGTACCGCCGGTGCCCATGCTGGCAACCAAACAGGTTATTTTGCCATCGGTGGCGTCCCATATTTCAGGACCGGTGCTCAGTGAGTGTGCCTCGGGATTGTTGGGATTAGCAAACTGGTTAGGTTGAAACGCACCCGGAATGTCAGCGGTGAGCTTGTTGGCCACTGAGTAGTAACTTTCGAAATGACCGGCTGAGACTGAAGTAGGCACGATGACGACTTCGGCTCCATAGGCTTTGAGAAGATTTATCTTTTCGGGAGCGACCTTGTCTGGACAAACCAGAATGCAACGATACCCTCTGACAGCGGCAATTTGAGCCAGCCCTGTGCCGGTATTGCCCGATGTGGGTTCAACAATAGTGCCCCCGGGTTTGAGCAAGCCTTCCTTTTCAGCTTCAGCAATCATACGCATGGCGGGTCGGTCTTTCACCGAGCCTCCAGGATTGAATGATTCCACTTTAGCCAGGATAAGCGGCTTCAGCCCAGCGGTAACTTTGTTGAGTTTGACCATTGGAGTCGAGCCAATGGTTTCAAGGATGGTATTGCAGTATTTCACCGCCCCAAGACCTCCGTAGGAAAAGATATAGAAGTGCATCATTATAAGATCTGGCGGTATGAACGGTCAGCCGCTAAAATCAGCCAAACCCGGCTATTGATGCCTACTTTGATAAGAAAAAGGCAAACTGACATCTTCGTCAAAACGTTATAATTACTGGATTTCGCGCCGAATCGCGGCGGCGATTTAGGCGGACAGCAGGATATAATTTGACTTTCTAAATCACGAACGGCGACCTTTGGGCAGCCGCCAGAGCAGATTTCAAGAAGCGATGGGCGTCGTTCAAGCAAGCTGGAGCGTCAGACATGGCAAGCGATAAAATTGTTTTTGAACCCGCCGATTTGAAAGATTGGGAAGCCGAGAAAAAACTCGGCGCGGCTGGCAAATTCCCCTTCACCCGCGGCATACACAGCGACATGTATCGCAGTCGTTTGTGGACAATGCGCCAATATGCTGGCTTCGGCAGCGCGGAAGAAACCAACGAGCGCTTTCGCTACTTGCTGGCAAACGGACAGACTGGACTTTCTACCGCGTTCGACTTGCCAACTCAAATGGGCTTGGACAGCGATGATGCCATGGCGCTCGGCGAAGTGGGACGCACGGGCGTTGCCATCGACACGCTGGCTGACATGGAGCGCCTGTTTGAGAACATCGACCTCGGCAAAGTGTCGACATCAATGACAATCAATTCGACATCGAGCGTTTTGCTTTCAATGTATCGCTCAGTTGGCATCAAGCAAGGCGTCGAACCGAAAAAACTGCGGGGCACAATTCAAAACGACATTTTGAAAGAGTACGAGGCGCGCAATACTTATATCTATCCGCCAGGCGGATCGATGCGTTTGATCACCAACATATTTGAATATTGCTCTAAAGAATTGCCGCTCTGGAACACTATCTCAATCAGCGGTTATCATATTCGCGAGGCCGGTGCAACTGCTGTGCAAGAGCTGGCGTTTACTTTCTCCAACGCCTGTGAGTATGTCAAAGCCGCTAAAGCAAGCGGTTTGGATATTGATGTTTTTGCACCGCAGCTTTCGTTTTTCTTTGTCGCACAAATGGATTTCTTTGAAGAAATCGCCAAGTTTCGCGCCGCACGGCGCATTTGGGCTCGTTTGATGAAAGACAAGTTTGGCGCAAAAAATGAAAAATCGTGGATGCTGCGCTTCCATGTGCAAACAGCCGGGTCGAGCTTGACGCAACAACAGCCGGAAAACAATGTGGTAAGAACGGCGCTTGAGGCTCTCTCAGCGGTGCTTGGCGGTTGCCAATCGTTGCATACGAATTCGAAAGACGAAGCTCTGTCCTTGCCGACTCCAGCCTCAGCGCTTTTAGCTTTGCGCACGCAACAAATCATAGCCTTTGAAACTGGAGTTACAAACGTGGTAGATCCGTGCGGCGGATCATATTATCTTGAAGCGCTTACGGAGCGCATCGAGAAAGAGGTTCAGCAATATCTCGATAAAATCGAAAAAATGGGTGGCGCCACGGCGGCAATTGAGACCGGCTATATCCAGAAGGAAATTCAGGAGTCAGCTTACAAATATCACCAGGAAGTTGAATCAAAAGACCGCATCGTTGTAGGTGTAAACGACTTTATTGATACTCAGCATGAAGACATTCCGATTCAACGTGTAGATCCTAAGATCGAAACGAAACAGAAAGAGCGGCTTGCCGAAATCAAGAAAACGCGCAATAACAACAAGGTTGAAAGCGCGCTCAAAGCCATCGACAATGCGACTCACAGCAATGACAATTTGCTGCCATATATAATTGAAGCAGTTGATGCTTATGCAACTGTTGGCGAAATTTCGGCGACGATGAAAAAGTCATTCGGCAAATTCCGCCCACCGGTTACATTGTAAGCGACAGTCGCGGTGTTGATCGGACAGAACATGCTTCGCACGGCGCTGGCTAGCTTGCTTATGTCGGCTTGCTTTGCCTGCACAGCAACTGCATTCGCTTTGACACAGGGTCTAGATCCTGTAGGGAAGCAGGATCTAGATCCGACGGGGACGCAGGTCCTAAAACCGGTAGGGACGCCCCATGGGCGTCCGTTAGACGAGTCCCCGTCCTCAAAACGGTCGAGCATGGCTCGACCCTACCAAGACTTTGGAATGCAGGGAGCCTACCAAACAATCGGGTTTGAAGAGGGCAGCCCCGCGAAACATGATTCCATTTCGATTAGCGACTCAGACATCAGCGCTCGTCTCAACATGGATGCGCCAGGGATGGAACATATAAAAGAAGCGTTTCAGTCGGGCGACCTGAAGCAGCTCAAGCTTGAGTATCTCAATTATCGAAGAAATGGCTGCCCGACAAGATGGAGAATTTCGCCTTCAGATAAGCCAAAGAAGCCAATCGCGAAGAAAGATGCCGAAGGCGATCTCGTTTGTGCACACTTGATTCCCTGCGAGGAAAAGGATGATCCGATCGCGGTGTTGCAAGCGAAACACGCTGATATGGGGCGCGATTTCAATTGGCAATATAATCCCACGCCGCGCAGCGATCTTAACTTCACTAACGAATTCACATTCGTTTTTGTGAGCCGCACTCCATTTTGGCGCGAGCTCGCCGACGCCTACTGGAAAACCGGCGATGAAAAGTATGCGAAGGAATGGGTGCGACAGATGGAAGACTTCGCACAAAAGAACCCGATGCCTCCCGGCAAGAACGGCATGTTTAGCGACAATCCGAATGAGCCACCGAGCCTGTGGCTAGCACTCGATTCTGCAATTAGAATGAAATCCAGCTGGCCCTATGCCTACGCACATTTTGCCAACAGTCCCGCGTTCACCCCAGACGCTGAATGGTTGTACTTGAAACTTGTTTATCAACACGCCATGCGTTTGCTTATCGCGCTGTCTGATGAATCACGCAGCGGTAATCACATTAGCTCCGAAAGCCGCGGCTTGTACGTAATTGGCGTTCTGTTTCCCGAATTCAAAGAAGCGGCAGAATGGCGCAATATAGCGATGACGAGACTGACAAAAGAAATGAACAGGATGGTTCCAGCTGACGGTTTCGAAGCCGAACTAACGCCTGGTTATCATCTTGTTGCTTTGAACGATTTCAGAAGCACTTATGAGCTGTGCCGACTGAATCATCTGCCGGAGCCGGACGGCTTCAAAGCGCGGCTCCTGGCTATGTACTGCGCGCTGGTGCAAGTGATGGATCAGAGCGGTTTTGTTGTTCCAACCAATGACTCATGGCCGCTGAACGCAGCGAAGCAGGCGAAGGAAGGTCTGCAACTTGGCGAGGATGCGCTCTTGCAGTGGGCCGCCTCCTCTGGTCGCGAGGGTGAGCCGCCGCCACTTTCCACGTTCTTGCCCAATGCCGGTTTTTATGCCATGCGCAGCGGTTGGAAGAAAGACGACACCTTTCTTTTCTTTCGAGGCGGACCAGCGGGAATCGCCCATGAGCATGCAGATAAGCTTGAAATTGTGTTACGCGCTTTCAATAAGACTTTATTGTTCGACCCGGGCGTATATAGCTATGATGTATCTGACTGGCGCCGCTTCTCGATTGGCACAGAATCGCATAATACAATTCTCGTAGACGGCAAATGGCAACGAATTGAGCATACCCAAATGCCTATTGCCCAAGTAAAAAATCCCTGGGTGACAACACCGCTTCTTGATTTTGTCGCGGCAACTTTCAGCGATGGCTATCAGGACACGGTACATGATCCACACAAGGAATATCACCCCTTCGCCTGGGTTGGAGACGTCGACAAATCTGTCACTCATACGCGCAGAGTGTTGTTTATGAAGCCATCTTATGCGCTTGTGCTAGACACCGTAGATGGTGCTGGACAGCATGAGATCGAGGCGCGTTTCAATATCGATGCGCCAGCGGCCAGACTCGATGCGAAAACGCAATCAGTAAGATCATTGCGCAAGGATGGAGTTCAAATAGCATTGTTTCCGCTCGAGCGCGACGGTCTCAGAACTAAAATAGTTCAGGGGCAAACAGAGCCATTGCTTGGCTGGATGCCGGTTGAACATCGACCTATTCCTACGGCTTGTTTCACCAAGAAGCAGGAAATGCCGGCAACGATCGCCACGCTTGCTTACCCTTATAAAGGCAAAGCCCCAGACTGCGAGGCAAGCGAAATTAAAACGGAAAACGACGCTCTCTGGGCGCGAACCGTTCAATTGCCGACTGAGAAGGCAGAGATTATCATAGCGAAGAACTCTCAGCCTACTCAGATATCTTTTGAATCAAAACTATTGGGCGCAGTGAAGCTGAAGGCGGCAGGAATGGTTTGTCGAAAGTACAATTCGAAGCGCGCAGCAGACGTATGTGCATGGAGTTTACAAAGCTATCATAGTGACCGACTCGAGTTCAGCACCGACGCGAATGCAGATCTTAATTTCAGCCAGAACAAAGACGCCCTGCGCTTCTACAACGCCTCGGATAAGCCCATCAAAATCACTATTACCATTCCATCAAAACAGAATTTGGCGCTAGCACCATTATCATGGACTGTGATGCCAACAAGTGAAAACTGAGTTTACGGTGCGGCGATTTTTTGCACGATCAAAAAATCCCAGAAGATCAAAAGCTCCCCAGCGAACAGCAGAAGTACGAGTAGTAATCCTTTGAGCTCAAGCGCCTTTGAATCGCTCTTGCCCGGGGCAAGCCACCAGGAAAAGAGTTTGATCAGCGCGGGTATTAGAACCCAAGTTGTCGAAGAAACGCTGATTACAAGACTTAAAAATACGGAAAGAGCAAGATTGACTCCAAGCAACAGTGGGTTGAGAAAACGCATCTCCAAAATCACAATCGGAAATAATGCGGCTAAAATTAGCATCGCGGTTTTCCATTTTTGGGTTTGGGCGCCAGTGTCGCTGTCCACGGGAAACCAACCGGGATAAGATGAGAACTCCTGGCGAATCTTAGTTTGATGAACTAACTTTTCTTGCTCAGCTACCAGCGCGAGACGTTCTTCCGAATCGAACCATTTTTGCAAATTCCTGGGCGAATCAAAGCGCAATAGAATAGTCCACTTATGCGGAGCGCCGGGCGAAGGCGGCTGGCAGTAGACGCCCCGGTAGCCTTCGTATTTTGCTTGAGCAAGTTGAGTCTTGTATTGCCACTCGAAAAATTCTTTTTCCAATTCCGGTTTGACTAAGGTTACGATTGAGGTAACGACGGTGCCATGGGTTCCAATCGAATCGGTGATTTCTTCACTGACAGTAAGGGTTTCATCGCTGCTGAGTTTTTGCAGTACACGCACGCGATCAGCTGACTGCCGAAAAGCTTCGGCACCGCCGGTATCAAAGCGCAGGACCATGCGCCAATCTAATCCGTCGGCATCGACAGGGGGGATGATTTCTGAGCTGTAAACATCGGGGAGATGGCCGCCGGCCAACATCAACTCCACCAATGCCACCTTGAGCGCGGGGATATCACTATCGGACCTTGCTTGCACTTTGGTGATTAGTGACACCACTTTGGTGTCATTATCGGCAACAGACATTGAGTCGACTCCGTTTGCTCAGCCAGCGTTTATCGTAGCAGGGTATGACGCAAATCTGGGAGCGCTTGTGCTTGTATTAGCTGTTGGTTGAGCCGTGAAGCGGGCGGCGCATGGCGCCGCGCCCTACGCCCAGGGATTGTGTAAAAAATGCGGTGCTCAGTCCTTTTATAAGATCCTGAGTCGAGCATACGAATGATTTTTTAGAACGGGTGTGGCGCAAGCCAGGTTGGATAAGTTCTTCGGTTCGCGTCCCCGGCAATGTTCGCGCTCGAGGAAATGCACCTGCTGGAACTACGTCCTTCATTCGTGGTCAAGCCGCTTAGCCCTTAGCAAAAAGCATTAAATAACGACACTGACAACCCGAATATATGCTAATCCGGACCGTTGTCAATGTAGCTATTTAATGCTTTTTGCTAAGACCCTGTTGCAAAAGTCCCCAGCGTGCAAAAGCGTAGACCGCTTGAAAGCTCCTTCTCGGACCGAGAATCTTGTGTTCGCAGGGAAATATCCTCCTACCACAATTATTTCCAAAATCCGTTTTGCAACAGGCTCCTAAGGCAATTCGGGAGCCTACCGCCATTGGTTTACGCCCTTCCCAAAGCAATATCAACTAGGAGCTTGACACGCTGGAGAGAATCTCCCGATGGAGAAGCGGCTGCAGCTCCAGTTAGAATCGGTTTCTTACTGGTGCTGAGCCGCTCTTCTAATTTGTAGTATCGTTTGACACGCTAGAGAGAATCTCTTTGAGGGATAAGCAAAAATTCATTATGGCTGATAGGCGCTAGTAAAGAGGGGAGGACTATATGATCGGTTGGAGTGGCGGTGGAGATTAATAGGTGCTCAGTACCATAGCCTCTTTATATGATTGAATCGTTCTGTGAGCAAGCCAAGAGTCACCATCGCAATTGTCAACTGGAAAACGCCCAAGCTATTGGCGGGCGCGTTGCGGTCTATTCTTGCCGACCCGCAGTCTGACGGCTTTGAGATTTTTGTGGTCGATAACAATTCGGGCGATGGCTCGGTTGAGATGCTCAGACACGATTTCCCGACAGTGCTCACAATCGCTAATCGCGACAACGTTGGATTTGGCAGAGCTTGCAATCAGGTGATTCCCGCCGCTACGGGTGAGTATGTTCTTTTGCTCAATCCTGACACAGTGGTAATGGATCGCGCCATCAGTAAGATGGCAGATCACCTCGACACTCATCCTGAATGTGGAGCCGTGGGTCCACGCATGTGCAACCCGGATGGAACGCTGCAGTTGGCTTGCCGGCGCTCATTTCCCGATCCGGCGGCAGCATTTTACCGGCTTACTTATTTGAGCCGCATATTCCCCAATAATCCACGTTTTGCTCGCTATAACCTCACGCATGCCGATCCGAATCAAGAGCTTGATGTCGACGCGTTGTCCGGCGCTTGCATGATGCTGCGCAATTCAACAATCAAACAAATTGGATTGCTCGACGAAGACATCTTTATGTACGGCGAGGATATCGACTGGTGCTGGCGTGTAAAAGAAGTCGGACTAGCAGTTCGCTACATTCCAGATGCGGTTATTTATCATTATCACGGTGCATCCAGCCGGTTTCGCCGGGTTGGCGCTACGATCAATTTGCACAAAGGCATGGAAGTTTTCTATCGCAAGCACCTTGCAGCGAAATATTGGGCGCCGTTTAATTGGCTGGTTTATACCGCAATTTGGGCGCGTGCTAGCGTCATGATCGTGCTTTCGTTCATATACAATTACTTGCCGCAAAAGGCTGCTGAGTTTAGCAGCGAGCTGACTGACTTTACACCACCAGCAGTGGCAGAGGCAAAAGCGGAAGCCCTCCCAGAGTTTGCCTCTAAACAAGCAGTTTCTGCTAAGCAACCTGTTTCTGCCGGCTGGCAAGAAACCACTAAACAATGATCCTCGTAACCGGCGCGACCGGAATGATCGGGCGTACACTTGTGACCCGCCTCATGGCAGAGGGATACAAAGTCCGCGCGCATGCTCGCTCAACGATGGAACTGGAGAATCTCTTTCCCAGCAAAATTTCCAAAATTCCGCCGGTAACGCATCAAAATTCGCCCGAGCAAGAACTGGAGCGCTGCGTCGCTGATATTTCCACCATGACCGAAGACGACGCCCTTTCGATGTGCAGGGGCTGTTCGGTCATTGTTCACACGGCCGGATTGGTGCATCAACCAGGTGCCAACGATGAACTCTACGCTTCGACCAATGTCCGCGCGACGCAACTACTTGCCGAAGCTGCCAGCGCATGCGGTGTGGAACAATTTATTTTCCTGAGCAGTACATCTGTTTATGGAAACAGAGCAACGAACATGTCGGTGGAAACCGATGAATTAAGGCGTGACACTCCTTATGGTACGTCAAAGATCGAATCGGAAGAAATGCTGCGCGCAAATCCTCCGGCACCGTCCACGGTGATACTGCGCCCGTCGCTTGTTTTTGGCCAAGGCGATCGCGGCAACATGCTTTCGCTTATCCGGCAAGTTTCAAGCGGTAAGTATTTTCTGGTAGGCAGCGGTTCCGCGCAGAAGAGTTTGATCTACGCAAGAGATCTTGCCAATGCCATCATACTCTTGATCAAATCTCGCAAGCAGCAATTTGAGCTGTTCAATATCGCCAATCCCGAGCCTGTAACAGTGAAGCAACTATCTGAAGCGATTCTTGCTGCCGCCGGCAAAGAGCCGAAGCTTTTATCGCTGCCACCATGGTTTATTTCATTTGTGGCTTTAATAGCTAACATGCTTTTGGGCAGACGATCACCACTCAGCCCAGACCGACTGGCGAAGCTAACTCGCGACAATTCAGTCTCCGTCAAGGCGTTCGTAGATGCCTATGGCTTCAAGCCGGAATTCGAATTACAGAGCGCGCTGGCTAATGAAATAGAATGGATGAAACCAAAGGCGCATTGAACTCATTCTATTTTTCGTTCACCAATTTCATCAGCTCAGATTTACTCAAATTGCATGTTGTTCCATAGGAACCGCATGCTATGCCGATATCGAAACAACAAGTCAAACGAATTTGTATACCGTCCATCTGCAGGACGTTGGGATTAAGCTTGATTAGTTCTTTCGCTATCCGGTTGAAAAGCTCGGAATTATTCTTGAGCCTATGCCTAGTCAGACCCGTCACACTAAGATAATTGGTGCTCGATGAAATCACCTTTGAATCAGCAACTTGCATCGTCATCGGCGTTATTTGGCAGTAAAGTAAATTGTTAGAGCGCTGCAGCGCTTTAGCATTATCAAGTCGCCGTTGCGTGCCGGAATCGCGCAGCTCAAATGACAGCATAATCGTCGGTACCAGGGCAAAAGTTATAACATAAACGGCCAAGATGACCAGATGTCCTTTCCAGATAGGCATTAGCTCCATCGGCGTTGGCGTCGGCATTGCTGCCAAATCAGATCGAACAACCACTGTTCCGGCAACGAGATCGTAAAACGTTTGCCTAGAGTTTTTATTGAATAAGAATAAATAGATCCAGGCGCCGCCAAAACCGAATATG
>Ga0182030_10026500_pt1 | contig 10490 bp, 8 predicted proteins | sample 812S3MmetaG_FD_121299 | JGI IMG/M metagenome (GOLD analysis project Ga0182030, IMG submission 121299) | Permafrost microbial communities from Stordalen Mire, Sweden - 812S3M metaG (Illumina Assembly) | ecosystem: Environmental > Terrestrial > Soil > Wetlands > Permafrost | place: Sweden... | reverse complement strand
TCGAAGGAGTGCTTGTCGGAGAACCGCTTCTGTTTCTCCACCTGGTCGGCGCTGATGCCCACCCTCCGGGCTCCCACCGCGTCGAACTCGGACTTCAGGTCGCGGAAGTGGCAGCTCTCCGCCGTGCACCCCGGTGTCATCGCCGCCGGGTAGAAGAACAGCACCACCGGGCCGCCGGCCGCGAGCTCGCTCAGCTTCCGCGGGTTTCCGTCCTCGTCGGGGAGCTCGAAGTCGGGTACCTGATCGCCCTTTTGCATGCCCCGAGGGTACCGGCAAGTCCCCTCGGCTGGACCGTGGGACGTCCCCGGGGGCGCGGCCGCGCGGCGACGGGCCTCCCGGGTCCCGACCATAAGATGCACTGGCCGTCGCCGGATCGGGGCGAACCGCGCCGCCCCCATGCGCCCAAAGGACAGGATCGCCACGCCATGCAGTACTCGATCGAGGCCGAAGGCCTGGAGAAGACCTTCACCGGCAAGCACACCGTCCGGGCCCTCGACGGGGTCAGCTTCAAGGTCGAAGAGGGAACCGTGTTCGGACTGCTCGGGCCGAACGGTTCCGGCAAGACCACCGCCGTGCGGATCCTGACCACCATCCTGAAACCCGACGCCGGCCACGCCCGCGTGCTCGGCCACGACGTGGAAAAGAAGGCCGGCCTGGTCCGGAGCCTGATCGGGTTGGCCGGCCAGTACGCCGCGGTCGACGAGAACCTGACCGGTCGGGAGAACCTCCGGATGGTGGGAAACCTCAACCACCTCGACCGTTCCTTCATCGACGGCCGGGCCAAGGACCTGCTGGAGCAGTTCGACCTGGCCGACGCCGGTGACCGGCCCCTCAAGACCTATTCCGGAGGGATGCGGAGGCGACTCGACCTGGCCGCCGCCCTGGTGGCCCACCCGACGGTCCTGTTCCTGGACGAGCCGACCACCGGTCTCGACCCCCAGAGCCGGAACGACCTCTGGGAGGTCATCGAGAGCCTGGTCGGCGGGGGGACCACCGTGCTGCTCACCACGCAGTACCTCGAGGAGGCCGACCGGCTGGCCAGCACCCTGGCCGTGCTCGACCACGGGCACGTCATCGCCGGGGGCACGCCCGCCGAGTTGAAGGCCGACCTGGGTGCGACCGTCCTCGAGGTCGGCCTGGCGACCATGGAGGACGCGGCCCGCACCGCTCCCCTGCTCGACACCCTGGGCGACCACGCCACCTCGCTCAACGGGACGGTGGTCGAGGTGACCGTCGACGACGGGCCGAGGGCGGCCATGGCCGGCCTCCGGGCACTCGACCAGCAGGGGATCGTGCCGCTCTCGTTCACCCTGCGGGAGCCCAGCCTCGATGACGTGTTCCTGGCGCTGACCGGCCGGCGCGCCGAGGACGAGAACGAGGAGACCGGTGACCCGGACCAGGTGAGGCGCCGCCGGGCCCGCAGGCGCGCCGCGACCGAAGCCATGCCCATCGCCACCGGAGAACTGTCATGACCACCGCCGTGGTCGACCCGTCGACGTCCCGGGCGCCCCACTCGGACAGCCTGGCCAGCAGGATCCGGTGGGCGGTCTCGGACACCCTGACCCTGGCCAAGCGGAACCTGCTCGCCGTCACCCGCATCCCCGAGGCCCTGTTCTTCTCGACGGTGCAGCCGATCATGTTCGTCCTGTTGTTCCGCTACGTCTTCGGCGACGCCATCACCACGCCGGGGACCGACTACGTCAACTACCTCATGCCGGGCATCTTCGTGCAGACGGTGGCCTTCGGTGCCGTGAGCACCAGCATCGGCCTGGCCGAGGACCTGCAGAAGGGACTGATCGAGCGGTTCCGGGCCCTCCCCATGGCCAGGTCGGCCGTGCTGACCGGCCGGACCACGGCCGACCTCGTCCGGAACGTCTTCGTGGTAATCATCATCACCGCCGTGGGGTTCGCCGTGGGGTTCCGGCCGACCACCGGCGTACTCCCCTATGTCGCCGGCATCCTGCTCATCCTGCTCTTCGCCTACGCCCTCTCGTGGGGGTTCGCGGTGATCGGCCTCTCGGCTTCGAACAGCGAGACGGCCCAGGTCATGTCGTTCCCCTTGCTCTTCCCCCTCACGTTCATCTCCTCGGCGTTCGTCCCCGTCGCCTCGATGCCGAGTTGGCTGCGGGGGTTCGCCACGTACCAACCGGTGAGCGTCACGGTCACCGCCTGTCGGGCCCTGATGCTGGGCGGCCCCACCGCGTCGTGGGTGATCCAGACGCTGGCGTGGACCATCGGCTTCCTCATCGTGCTGGTGCCCCTGGCCAGCTGGCGGTACCGCACCCGCACCTGAGCGCCCCGCTCCGGCCCCGGCTCGCCGTGCGGTGCCCGGCGGAGCAGAATGGGGGCATGGCCAACTCCCCTACGCCCGACGCCGCCCCCGATTCCTTCGGGGCCAGGGGCAGCCTGTCGGTCGGTGACACGGACTACGAGATCTACCGGATCGGCGCCCTGGCCGATCGGTACGACGTCGCCCGTCTCCCCTATTCGATCAAGGTCGTCCTGGAGAACCTCCTGCGCCACGAGGACGGGGTGGCCGTGCAGGCCGCGGACATCGAAGCGGTCGCCGGGTGGGGCATCCGTCCCGAGCGGCACGGCCTGGGCGGCGAGGACGCCACGGAGATCGCCCTCACCCCCGAACGGGTCCTCATGCAGGACTTCACCGGCGTGCCGGGCGTGGTCGACCTGGCGGCCATGCGCGACGCCCTCTCGGACCTCGGGGGCGACCCGGCCAAGGTGAACCCGTTGGTGCCGGTCGAGCTGGTCATCGACCACTCGGTGATCGCCGAGGCGTCGGGTCGACCCGACGCCTACGACGAGAACGTGGACATCGAGTACCAGCGCAACATCGAGCGGTACCAACTTCTCCGCTGGGCCCAACAGGCGTTCGACGGCTTTCGGGTGGTGCCGCCCGGGACGGGCATCTGCCACCAGGTGAACCTCGAGTACCTGTCGCGGGTGGTGTTCGCCACCGAGGACGGCAGGGCCTACTGCGACACCCTGGTAGGCACCGACTCGCACACCACCATGGTCAACGGCCTCGGTGTGCTCGGTTGGGGCGTGGGCGGCATCGAGGCGGAGGCGGCCATGCTCGGCCAACCGCTCTCGTTGCTGCTGCCGCCGGTGGTGGGCTTCCGCCTCACCGGCCAGCAGCCGTCGGGCACCACCGCCACCGACCTGGTGCTCACCATCACCCATCTCCTGCGTCAGCGGGGCGTGGTGGGCAAATTCGTCGAGTTCTACGGTCCCGGCGTCGCGGCCGTGCCGCTGGCCAATCGGGCCACGATCGGCAACATGTCCCCCGAGTACGGGGCGACCTGCGCCATCTTCCCGATCGACGAGGTGACCCTCGACTACCTGCGCTTCACCGGTCGGGACGAACGACACGTGGACCTCGTCGAGGCCTATGCCAGGGAACAGGGCATGTTCCACACGCCCGACGGGGTCGAGCCGGTCTACTCGGAGACCATCGAGCTCGACCTCTCGACCGTGGTCCCGAGCATCGCCGGGCCGTCACGGCCCCAGGACCTGGTCACCCTGGCCGACGCCGGGACCGCCTATCGGGGCGCGCTCGGACGGGAGCGGCAGTCGTCCGGAGCCCGGTCGGAGGGGGACCCGGACGAGGTCAGGGACGGAGCCGTCGTCATCGCCGCCATCACCAGCTGCACCAACACGTCGAATCCCCAGGTGATGGTGGCGGCCGGGCTGGTGGCCAAGCGGGCCGCCGAGCGCGGCCTGGCCCCCAAGCCGTGGGTCAAGACCACACTGGCACCGGGGTCGAGGGTGGTCATGGACTACCTCGACAGGGCGGGCCTCACCGCTCCGCTGGCCGCTATCGGCTTCGACCTGGTCGGGTTCGGCTGCACCACCTGCATCGGCAACTCGGGGCCGTTGCTGCCCGGGGTGTCCGAGCAGGTGCACGAGCACGACCTGTCGGTGGTGTCGGTGCTGTCGGGCAACCGGAACTTCGAGGGCCGCATCCATCCCGACGTCCGGATGAACTACCTGGCCTCGCCCCCCCTCGTCGTGGCCTACGCCCTGGCCGGCACCATGGACATCGATCTCACCACCGACCCCCTCGGCACGGGCTCCGACGGCGGGCCGGTGACGCTGGCCGACCTGTGGCCGACGCCCGAGGAGGTGACCGAGGCCATCAGGACCTCGCTCACCTCGGAGATGTTCCGCAGTCGGTACGCGGCGGTCTTCGACGGTGACGAACGGTGGGCGGCGGTGGAGACGGCCACCGGCGACACCTTCCGTTGGGACACCGACTCGACCTACGTCCTCCGTCCCACCTTCCTCGAGGGGCTGTCCATGACGCCGAGCCCGGTGACCGATGTCGTGGGTGCCCGTGTGCTGGCCAAGCTGGGCGACAGCGTGACGACCGACCACATCTCGCCGGCCGGCAACATCAGCCCCTCGACCCCGGCCGGCCACTATCTGGCCGACAAGGGCGTCGAGCGCAAGGACTTCAATTCCTACGGCGCCCGACGGGGCAACCACGAGGTGATGGTGCGGGGCACGTTCGCCAACGTACGGCTGCGCAACCAGCTGGCCCCCGGCACCGAGGGCGGCGTCACCGTCCACCTTCCCGATGGCGTCGAGACCACCGTGTACGAGGCGGCCGAGCGCTACGCCGACGAAGGTGTCCCACTGGTCGTGCTGGCCGGTAAGGAGTACGGCTCGGGATCCTCACGCGACTGGGCGGCCAAGGGGACGCGGCTGCTCGGGATCAGGGCGGCCATCGCCGAGAGCTACGAGCGGATCCACCGGTCGAACCTGATCGGCATGGGGGTGCTGCCCCTGCAGTATGCGGACGGCCAGAACGCCGCGTCGTTGGGACTGAGCGGCCACGAGGTCTTCACCATCACCGGCCTCGGGCCGCTCAACGACGGTGCCACCCCGAAGACGGTCGCCGTCCGGGCCGAGGACGGCGACCGGGTGGTCGAGTTCGAGGCCCGGCTGCGGATCGACACCCCGATGGAGGCCGAGTACTACCGCAACGGCGGGATCCTCCCCTACATGCTCCGTCAGATGGCCCGTTAGGAGCGGCGGCGGCCCGGTCCCGGCGAGATGTCGTCAGCCGGCGAGCGGCAGGACGAAGAAGGCAATGACCACGAAGTGGAGCACGGCGCCGACGATGGTGCAGGCGTGGAACACCTCGTGGTACCCGAGAACGCCGGGCACCGGATTGGGCTTCTTCAGGGCATAGACCACGGCGCCGGCCGAGTAGGCGATGCCGCCGGCGAGCAGCAGAGTGAAGCCCACGCCCCCCAGTGCCCGGTAGAGCTGCGGCAGCACCGCGACGGCAGCCCATCCCACCACCACGTAGGGGAGGGCGATCACCCACTTCGGGGCGTCGAGCCAGACCTGGCGGAGCGTGATGCCCAACGCGGCACCTCCCCACACGATGCACAGCACGGCCGTCCTCGCCCATCCGTCGAGGGCGATCGCCGCCACCGCCGTGTAGGAGCCGGCGATGGCGATGAAGATCGTCGAGTGGTCGGCCCTCCGCATCCTTCGACGCCCCACCGGCCCCCAGGTGTGCCGGTGGAAGAGGGCGCTCACCCCGAACAGCAGCGACACGGACACCGCGTACACGGCCATTACCAGTGCGGAGCCGGTCGTCGGCGCCGCGACCACCAGCGCGGCGCCCGACACCAGCGATACGAAGAACGCCACCTCGTGGAAGACACCCCGGAGGCGGGGCTTGACCGGTTCGTCGGCCTCGGAACGGTCGATCGCCGCCGCCCCCGTACCGTCGACGGCGCCCATCACCGGGACCCGTCTCCCGCCCCGCCCCCCGTACTGTCTCCCACACCGAGGCCAGCAGTACGGTCGACGGACCGGTCGATCCCAGCCGCACGGTCGACGGACCGGTCGATCCCAGCCGCACGGTCGACGGACCGGTCGCTCGCAGCCGCACGGTCGACGAAGCGCCGTACCAGCCGCCGCCCCACCGATTCGACCCGGGCCAGGTCAGGGCCGTCCAGGACCACACCGTCGGGCAGGTGCGGCGCCCACGCCCCGGCCAGGGCGCGGTCGACCTCGACGTGGAACTGCAGGGCATAGACGAGGTCACCGACACGGAAGGCCTGGTGGGGGAAGGCACGGGTGGCGGCGAGGTGGGTCGCACCCACCGGAAGGGTGAACGTGTCGTGGTGCCAGTGCACACACGGGACCGTCGTGCCGGCCAGGCCCCCGTACTCCGGCCCCAACACCGGGTCGAGGCGTCCGGCGGCCGTCAGCTCGACCTCCCCGAACCCGATCTCGGGTGCCGGCCCGGTGGTCACCTGGCCGCCGAGGGCGACCGCCAGCTGCTGGGCACCGAGGCACACGCCGAGCACGGGCAGCCCCTCGTCGACCGCCGTCGAGAGCAGCGACCGCTCCGCCGCCAGCCACGGGTGGACGTCACCGTCATGGACCCCCATGGGACCCCCCATGACCACCAGCCCGCCCATCGCCCGGTGGTCGGGGAGGGCGTCGCCGCGGTCGACCCGCACGACGGCGACCTCGTGGCCGGCGTCGCTGAGGACCTCGCCGATCAGCCCCGGCCCCTCGTGGGGCACATGCTGGAGGATCACCCACGGGCGGGCGGGCGCCACTACGCGGCCGCCACTAGCCGGACGCCACGACATGGAACGCCTCGGCCAGCCGGCCGTCGGGAAGGCCCGCGGCGAGCGCCGTGCCGGACATCCAGGACGTGAGGAGTTCCTCGAGATGGTCGCCGTCGCCGACCTGGCTCCGGTGCGAACGGAGCGCGGCCAGCTTGGCACCGAAGAACTCGGTGGTGTCCACGACCCGGTCGGCACGCTCGGTGGCCATGACCCACAACTCGGGAACGGTGTGGGGCTGGAGACCCTCCTCCAGCAGCTCGGGGAAGGCGAACGGGTTGCGGGCGTCGGGGTAGACCGCGCAGATGGCCGCCTCACCGGCAGCCAGGTGGTCGGGGTGGCTGGCGTAGATCCGGGCCCAGTTGCGCTCGGGCGACTGGGCCACCACCCGGTCGGGACGGTGACGGCGGATGACCCGGGTGATGGCCCTCCGCAGGTCGAGACCGGGGCTCAGCCGGCCGTCGGGGAACCCGAGGAAGGTGACGTCGGTGACACCGACGAGGCGGGCCGCCTCGCACTGCTCGCGACGTCGGATGGCGGCCATGTCGGGGCGGGACACCGAGGGGTCCGAGCCGCCGGCGTCGCCGTCGGTCGCGATGCAGTAGGCGACGTCGATCCCGGCACCGGTCCACAACGCCACCGAACCGGCGGCACCGAAGTCGACGTCGTCGGGGTGGGCCGTGACCACGAGGACACGCTCGATGCCCTCGGTGCCGGCGCCGACCGCCAACGGCTGCCGGAAGTGGTCGTCGGGCAGGGTCAGTCCTTGGTGGGCTGCCACCCGGCCAGGTCGGCCAGGCGCGGGTCGTTGGAGAAGATCTCGACGATCGGCGACCGGAGACCGATGCGGGTCTGGATGCGCTCGATCTCGAGGACCTGGTTCCACTGGACGAGGGTCACGACGAGCCCGGCCTCGCCGGCCCGGGCCGTCCTCCCCGAGCGGTGCAGGTAGGCCTTGTGGTCCTCCGGTGGGTCAAAGTGCACCACCACGTCGACCATGTCGATGTCGAGGCCCCGGGCGGCCACGTCGGTGGCCACCAGGGCCGGCAGCCTCCCGTCGGCGAAGTCCTTCAGGGTCCGCTCGCGGTTGGACTGGCGCAGGTCCCCGTGGATGGCATCGGCCCGGACGCCCTCCTTGCGGAGCTGCTCAACCAACCGGTCGGCGCCGCGCTTGGTCCGTACGAACACCAGTGTCTTCTCCGAGTTCCGGCAGATGGCGGCGCACACCTTGACCCGGTCCATCTGGTGCACCTCGAGGAAGCGGTGCTCCATGGCGTCGACGGTGGTGTTGAGCGAGGCCACCTCGTGCATGACCGGGTCGGTGAGATACCGGCTGACCAGGCGGTCGACGGCACCGTCGAGGGTGGCCGAGAACAGGAGCGTCTGGTGGTCGCGCTCGAGACGGCGGAGCACCCATTCGACCTGGGGCATGAAGCCCATGTCGGCCATGCGGTCCGCCTCGTCGAGCACGAGCGTCTCGATGTCGGCGACCGACAGCTCCCCCCGGTCGCCCAGGTCGATGAGGCGCCCCGGGGTGGCGATGATGACGTCCACTCCCCGGCGCAGCTTCTTGATCTGGCGTTCGATGTCCGCCCCGCCGTAGACGGCGGCGATCCTGAGCCCGGCCTCGCCGGCGAGTGGCTCGAGCACCTCGCTCACCTGCACGGCCAGCTCTCGGGTGGGGACGAGGACGAGGGCACGGGGACGGCCCGGCTCGGTCGAGCGGGCGGCCATGGTGCGCTGCAGGAGCGGGATGCCGAAGGCGAGGGTCTTGCCCGACCCGGTCTTGGCCTTGCCGCAGACGTCCCGCCCGGCCAGGGCGTCGGCGACGGTCATGGCCTGGATGGCGAAGGTGGTGGTGATCCCCTGCTCGGCCAGGGCCTTGACGAGGGACGGGTCTACCCCAAGTGAGGCGAAGGTACGGGGGCTCTGCTCGTCGGCCGGGACGAGCTGATCGGCACCGAGGACGCGATCCGAAGGATCGGCGATGGTTGTCATGGGGTAGCTAACTCACTCTCATCTGTTCGATGACGACCGGGGGCCGGCCGTCGACATCCGCGGGTATCACGAACGCCTGCGGGCCCGCCTCGGGCCGTTGTCCCGGTCCGCGTCGGCGGCCCGGAGAACAGGATGAGGAAGACCCCGGTGGGAGACACGGTGCCTCCCACGGACACCAGTGTACCGTGTCCGGCCCGTAGCACCAGGTCAGAACGGGGCAGGCCGTCTCAGACGGACCGGGTCAGGGTCGGTGCGGGGCCGGAACGGGTCCGGATCGGCCCATCCGGAAACGCCGGTTCGGACCCCGTGCTGGCCCGGACCGGAGTCACCGTCGGCCCAGGTCAGAGCCCCTCCGCGCGCGGCCGGGAACGGGCGTGGTGGGGTGCAGCCGGGGGCCCTCGGCGTGTCCGGGCCGTCGGAGGAGCACCGGACGGGGCCAGCCCCTACCCTGAGGGGATCGCGGGTCACCGGGACCCCGAAGGCGTAGAGAGGACGAGGATTGCCATGGGAAAACTGGCCGCCGGCGACAAGGCGCCCGCATTCACCCTCCCCGACCAGGACGGCAGGAAGGTCTCGCTGAAGGACTTCGCCGGCCAGCCGGTGGTCGTGTACTTCTACCCGAGGGACGACACGCCGGGCTGCACCAAGGAGGCGTGCCAGTTCAACGACAACCTCCATGCCTTCGCCAAGGCCAAGGTGCCCGTGTTCGGGATCTCGGGGGACAGTGCCGAGAAGCACCAGAAGTTCCGGACCAAGTACGGCCTCACCTTCCCTTTGCTCACCGACACGGACCACAAGGTGGGCGAGGCCTACGGTGCGTGGGGCGAGAAGACCCTCTACGGCAAGAAGTCCGTCGGGGTGATCCGGTCGACGTTCCTCGTCGCCGCCGACGGGACCATCGCCCGGCCGTGGTACCACGTGAAGGCCGACGGCCACGCGGCCAAGGTCCTGGAGGAGATCGAGGGCTGAGCCGGGCCACCGGGCGGAGCCGCCGGCGGCCCGGCGCCTACGACTGATGCTCGGGACACCACCACGTGGTGCGTCCGCCCACCGTCGCGCGGACCAGCTCGGCGCCGTCACGGGGGCACCGGCCACCGACGCGGCGCTCGTCCGTCAGGTCTCCGAGGTGGGAGCCGCCGCGTTCGATGAGGTCGTCGACGGTCCGGACCAGGTTGCGGTGCAGCCGCCTCCGCTCGTTGGGCGTGAGGGACGAGGCCGGGCGGATCGGCGAGAGCCCGGCCCGCCACAGCACCTCGTCGGCCATGAGGTTGCCGACGCCCGCCACCCGCGACTGGTCGAGCAGCCTGGCCTTCAGGGGGGCCGACGAGCCGCGGAGCGCCTCGGTGAGGGCGGCCGGCGACACGGAGGCGGCATCGGGGCCGAGTCGCGACACGTCCGGGTCCAGGGTCACGCCCCCCAGCCGGCGCGGGTCGTGGACCGCCAGGCCACCGCCGTCGTCGAACCGCAGTGACCAACGGTCCCAGGCCGAATCGCGTCGACGGGGCGCGTAGCGCATCTGGCCGACCCCGGAACGGCCGTCGACCACCAGGTTGCCGGTCATGCCGAACCGGATGCCCACCGTCGGGCCGCTGTCGACATCGAGCAACAGGAGCTTTCCCAGGCGGCGGGCGGCGACGAGCCGGTGCCCCACCAGGCAGCGCCGGAGCAGCGGCCCGGTGGCCGCCCCTTTGAGGAACCACCGGTCCGGGCTGGACACGGAAGCGATGGTCCGCCGAAGGGCGGACTCGGCCAGGAGGCGGTAGCTCTCGACCTCGGGGAGCTCGGGCACCGTCCGAGGGTAGCCAACTCGCGTGGCTGACCCGGGCGGGTGGCCGTCGCTAGGGTTGGGCCATGCCCCCCGAGAAGCCCCAATGGGCC
>Ga0182030_10026498_pt1 | contig 10491 bp, 7 predicted proteins | sample 812S3MmetaG_FD_121299 | JGI IMG/M metagenome (GOLD analysis project Ga0182030, IMG submission 121299) | Permafrost microbial communities from Stordalen Mire, Sweden - 812S3M metaG (Illumina Assembly) | ecosystem: Environmental > Terrestrial > Soil > Wetlands > Permafrost | place: Sweden... | reverse complement strand
TGCATAGGCGTGGAACACGCTGGTGAGGAGCGCTTCCATGCGCGCCAATCCCGCGCCGGCGGCAAGGCTCAAAAGCAATGCCACCAGGGCATCACGGCGCCACGCGCGCCGCGCGGCTTTACTCAAGAGCTTCCAGGCGTCGGGATAGATACTGGCTGCGGAGCCGATCAGAAGCCAAGCGAGCAATCCCTCCAGGATGGGCACCACAATGACGCCGACGGCAACCTGCAATTTCCAGATCGTCAGAGGCATCGACGTATCGTAGGTTTGGTAGGCCAGAGGAAGGCCGTTCAGCGCTCCTAGAAGTCCCAGAATGGCAAGCAAGACTCCGAACTTCGCCGACCGCTTCCACAACATCTGCCCGGACCGAATCAGATTTACGAACAGAATCAAGCCGCCCGCCACCAAAGTAAGGATGGTCAGGATAGAAACGGCAAGCAGGAGGTTGTTCACAGTATTGCTGCCTTCCTGCGCGCGTATCCACTCCTCCGGCAGCTTGAAAGAGCGTGAAAAGCCCACGATCTGATCGCCGGCGATGTCAACCTCCAGCCGATAATGCGCGTCGCCCACGTTGCGGGGGTCACCCGGCTTGGCTTGCCAAACCAGGTTGTAATCCTCCCGGGCTTTCCGCTTGATGGCGTCGGAGTTTTGCAGTTCAAAGTCCGCCAAGTGATATCCGTGCTCCACCACCGCCTGTTCCGCCAACACCCGGGCTTGTTCAGGCGCGAGCGACGCGCCGGGGGCATCCTCTTCCAGGCCGTGACGGAATCCGAAAACCTCACCGGAACCCGGATCGATGAACACCAGGTACTCCTCTTTTTGCAGAGGACGGTAGAAACGTACCTCCCACAAGGCGAGGCGCGTTGCCTGGCGGTAGATCTGGTCTGCTTGCTCCACAGATTTTCGTTCGGCCAGATAGTGCAGCGCCGAAGAGTCAACGTTGTTATTAATCCAGACGACGTGGCGGTAAGTCGCCGGGTCAATCGCCCGCTGCCGCAGAAAATTGTCGGCGCTGCGCAGTGCGTCCTGCGGCGATTGATGCAGGACGATGCCCTTGCCAAACCGGTAAACGGGAATGAACGCCAGGCCGGCAAAGATCACCGTCAGCACCCCCGCCAGAACCAGACGCGATGGAGAAAACCGCTGGTAAGCCAGCGGCGTTTCGGCGGCGGCGGCCTCCTCCTGGAGGGGCGCGGGGACCTTCTCGGCGGCGTTGAGGAGGGTATCTTCCTCCGCGAACGTCCCTGTCTTCAAGTAGGCAGCCAGCGCCACGATCAAAGGGATGAGCATGATTCCCGCCGCCACTCCCCCCGACACCATGAGGTAATGATTGGGAGAGCGCAGCAAAAGGAAGGCGGTATAAAGCGCGTCCACGGAGTAATGCCAAATCAGCGTGGCCAGAATCCCGAAGCGCAGCATGATCAGGCCAATGATCACGCCGCCAAATCCCACTTCCAGGCCGCGGATAAAGAAGGGTTGATTGGGATAGGCGGAGTGCAGAAATCCCCAAATGAAGGCCGCCAGCACAATGGCCAGAGGCCCCGACTTCAGGAATTTTCGCAGGAAAGGGATGGCAAAAGCACGGAATTGTATCTCTTCGGAAACTGCGGGGAAGAAGCCGACGAACAGGACCATCACCCAAGGGAAGCGCGTATTGAGCAAATCAGAAAAGGGGACGTCTGCCGGCGCCCACGCGCCCAGTTTATCGGCGGCAAGATAAAACACCGTTTGGTAGGCAAAGAAGAAAAAAGTCAGGGCTATCCCCACCACGTTGGCCAGGAAGAAAGAGCGTGTTCGCAGCCCCTGCCAACTGAAGTAGCGGCGGATCGATATAAAACGCGGGTACGCTTCACGATAGACGGGCTCGGTGCTGGCCAGCAGCAAAAAGATAAATGCCCCGTAGGCCAGGGCTACGAGGAGGTTATCCACCACGTAGCCGCTCACGAAGCTGGAAAAGGAATCCGTGGTGTGATATTCGAATTCCGCCTGCGAAAACATGTTCAACTGGCCGAGAAAGTAGAGCAGCGCCGTGACCAGCGCGAAACTCGCCGAGAGATGAATAGGCACATCGCGTTTGCGGAGGCGCTGGATCAGGAGAGCCAGCCCGGCAATGCACAACAGTATCCAGGGGACCTCGTCCACGACATTCGCGGCCTCGTTGCGGGAGCGTAGTTTCTTGTAGTCGCGCGTCCAGCCCTCAGGAATCTTCACGAATTCCCGGTAGCCGGCCACCTGGTCACCATCTACCACCAACGCGATGCGCAAGCTGCCATCTCCGAGATCCACATTTTTCTGTTTCCACGTGAACGAGTAATCGGTCCGGGCAGGGCGCTTCTCGCTGACTTTGTCAACGAATTCCAAACCCGTCAGGTCGCGCTGCATGACCTCCACCAGAAACTTCTCCGCGAGAGCCCGCGCCGCATCCGTATCCAGATTCGCCCCAGGCGCCGATTCCAGCAGCTCGCGGTCAAATCCCACCACCTGTCCCGCGGGAGTGACGTCCACCCGGAACTCTTCCTTTTGTTGAGGTTTGAACCAGCGATGCGACCAGTGCCAGAGGCGGATGGGGCCGCGCGTCAGGGTGTTCATGCGCGCCAAGCCTTGCGTGCGCTCGAGGAAGACCTTCTCGTTATCGTCAAAATCAAAAACTGCGGCGTGCCGGTAGCCGCTGACACTCCAGCCGCGATCAGCCAGGAATTGAGTTGCCAGAGGGGTGGAATCATCCCGGTTCACGCGGAATTCGATGGCCGCTTCGGGGAAGGCTCGGGAAAAGTATTTCACCCCAATGGCCAGGGAGATGCCTGCCACGACAATGGCTATCGTGATGACCCGGCGATCCGTAGAAGTCAAAATGCTCGACATGGATTCCCCTTCCCTACAGCATCGGCGCAAATCACAGGCGATTATACCCGCAGTTGGCAATCTTTCACGGATAAGTCGTTAGTCTGAAATTTTCATTACGGGTTTGGAAGGGGGGGTGAAGAGCTTGCGGAAAAACTCGAAAGCGCTGTCATTCTGAGGAGCTGCGGCGACGAAGAATCTCGCATTGCCTTGAAAAAACTCAGAGCGAGATCCTTCGCGCAGTTTATCCTGAGCGGCAGGGCGGGATTCTTCGCTGCGCTCAGAATGTCAGCGAAGGACTCAGGATGACAGCATTGAAGGATTTTTCCGCTGCCTGTGAACCCCCCTCCCTTCGAAAGCTCCGCCCAGAGTGCCTCAGAGTGGTGAGGAACGCGGATTAATGCCGAATCTCGCGCGTGACATTACGACAACTCTTTCACCATTACCCATGCGGTTGTCCCATCCGCGTAGTACTGTTCGATTTCTCCAACCTTGAGGTACCCCCGCGCTACATAAAACCTTTGAGCCACAAGATTGTTCTGGGCGGTTTCGAGTCCGATCGTGGGCAGACCGTGATCACGAGTCCACTGCTCGGCGGCCTCCATCAGAAGCGACCCCACCCCGCGCCGGCGCCACGCGTTTAAGACATCGATGGTGACGATGTGCAAGATTTTGCGCGCCTCCCGCTGAGCAATCAGGAAACCTGCGATCTTATCGTCTTCCTCCGCCACCCAGGTTTGCGAATGCCGGTGGCCGATGAAAGCCGTCAGTTCTTCCTGTGTGTAGGAAATCCCTGGACCAAAACAGGCTTGATCGATTTCATATAGAGTGTGCAGGTCATCGGGACGGAAGGGACGAAGGCGCATGAGGGTTTTAGATTTTGGATTTTAGATTTTGGATTTGGCAATCTGGGCCTTCCACCGAGGCTGCGATGCCATTCTCTCTCTAGTCCAAAACCCAAAATCTAAAATCCAAAATTATTCAGGTAGAGCGCGTTGGTTTCAGTCTGCGCACCTTTAGAGTTTCTGTAATCCAAAATCTAAAATCCAAAATCCAAAATAGTTCAGGCGAATTCCAGCAACCGGTCGATATCGGCTTCGTCATTGTAAATGAACGGCGAAACCCGAATCATCCTATGGCGCAAACTCACCGCGACATGATTCGCCGAGAGCTTTTGATGCAATTCCGCAGTTGCCCCGAGAGTTAAGGCACGGAAACTTAGAATCGACGATTCGTGGCCGGGCAGCGACGCCGCCGAAGGATGATAACCCCGGGCGCGCAGCCCTTCCTCCAGGCGTTGAAGTAGCCGGCGACAATGGCCGCTGATAGTTTTGATCGTGGCCCCTTCCACAAGCTCCAAGGATGCTTCCAGGCCGTGGAGGTTGATGAAATTTCCGGTTTCGCCCGAATCGAACACCCGCGCGTCGTGAATCAAACTGAACTCCTCTTTGGGAAGTGAATCGAAATCTTCCGCGCCTTCGACGGAATACCAGTTGATGACGCTCAGATCGAGTTTGTTCAATAATTCTCGCGCCACATAAGCAAACCCGGTACCATACGGGCCAAGAAGCATTTTGTAGGCTGCGCAGGCCATGACGTCTACAGGCAGCGCGTGCAGATTCAAATCATTCGCGCCCACTCCTTGCGTGCCATCCACAACAAATATCCCCCCCCGATCGTGAATCAGCGAGCCGAAAGCGGCAAGATCAATCCGATAACCGGTGGAATAATTCACCCAATCGAGCGCCAGGACGCGTGTGCGGGGGGTCAGTTCCGCCGCCACTTGATCAAGGGTCACTTCCCCCTCGGGCGGGCGGACGACCTTCACGGTCACGCCTTTGCGCCGCAGGTGGAGCCAAGTAAAAAGGTTGGAGGGAAAGTTCGAGCTCGCCACCACCACCTCATCACCCGCGGCAAACTCCAGGCCCGCCGCCGCAATGCCAATTCCTTGCGTGGCGCTGTTAGTGATGGTAATTTCCCCCGCTTCCGCGCCGGTCAATCGGGCAATCCGGGCGCGCACCCGTTCCGGCAGGCCAAAATATTCCGGGGCCTTTAGCCGGTCCGGGTGAGACTTCAGTTCAATAGCCTGGTGAATTCGCTGCACCGTAACCCGCGGGAAAGGCCCTTGGTAGGCGCAGTCCAGATAGACCAGCGGCGAGAAATCCGAAAATTCCTGGCGGTAATTACGCATAGATGTTAATCCACGTAGATCTATTTACCGAGCATGCGGGCGAACAAGGATGGCTTGCGTTTATCCTGCTTGACGGGGACTGCTGCCAGCAGGTGTGCAATCTTCTCCGCCGGCCAAGGCTGGCGCGCGCGATCCCACGCAATAACTTCCAGTAACGAAGTCCAATGCTCCAGGCAATGGAGGCACCTGCTACGATGCTCTTCCGCCGGAGACTTGTCATACCAGCTCGCTTGGCCGTCAAGAATACGGATGAGTTGCCGAAGAGGCGTGCAATCCTTCTGTACATCCGCGCGCGCTGCTGCGCAGATGCCGATCCAGGCTGCGGGCCATAGGCATCGGTCCTCACTTCGTTCCAGTAACTGGGCGTAGCTGGCGCGCAGCCGCCCCAACCCCTCGCCCGCCACAGCAGGAGTAATCCGAATAATTTTTTCGAGGGTCCCTCGGGAATACCCTGCCAGGGTCAGGAAAGCAATCTCCTGATGAACGAGGGGCAGTCCGCTGAGCAGGGCAGTGAGCGCCTGAAGGGTGGGCGCGGGAGGGTCAGCGGCAGGGTGCGGGGATTCCAGCTTGGTGGCGGCCCAATCTTGAAGAAATGTGCGCAAACCCACCAGAAACTCCCGTTCCGATTGATGGGAAAAACCTCTCAGGGTCGCGCCCTCATTGGCGCTCAAAGCGCATAGGGAATCGCGCCAGGAATCCAGGCACTCATCGTGCGTCCAAGGCGAGTAAACGCCGAAAAATTGGAGCGCCATGGGAGTGTAATCCGCCAGAAAGGCTTTCCAGGCCTCAGGGTCCCCTTCCTCGCATCCTGGAAGGATTTTGTAAAATGTCATCAATTTGGCCATGGTGGAAATTCGGAAGCCCGGCCGGGCAGGCTGTCTCGCTGCCCCCGCCAAAAATTTCAAAAAAAGTCACGCCCTATTGATTGCCGTTTACCGCCGGCCGGCCTCCTGGATAGTCCGCTCCAAGTGTTCTGCTACCAAGGTGGCCGTATCAATGACGGCTTGATCCAAGGTCGGGGGATTGAACGGCCTGTAGATGGTGTCCTGCCACACGGACGCGCCATTGCGGTCAGAAATGAAAACCTCGGAATGCACGCGCTTCAGCCGTCGCGATTCCATGCAAGATCCCCGGAGTATGGCGTCTGCATCCTTTTCTTTAGTGACCAAACGAATTCGCCCCCACTTTCCCAAGGACTCAACCAGCTTGTCGCTCAGCGAATTATCGATGTTCTGGATGTAGAGAGTGTGAATTCGCATCAGTTTCCGAAGGTCGTTGGTGGTAGAGGTGAGCGGGCCGGATTCGACTCCCGGTCCCGTTCGAGGACCGAGCGTGGGGCGCTCCTCCTGCTGTTGCTTAGGCTGATCCTGCGGAGATGGCTGGTCGGCATTCTGCCCCGCCTGAGCCCACATCGCCATACTGGCGAGTAGACAAATCGCCAGACGCCAAGCACCCCATTTCATAGCGACCTCCCCGGGCCGGAATCGTGCCAACCCAGCCCATCCAAGCCGCACGGCCCTTACCGGCCATAAGAGCGGTTGATTTCTTTTAGCGTCTTTCGACGGTCTCTCATATCCTGCATCGCGTCCTTCTGCTGCTGTTTCAGATCGCGACGCTCGCGCTGCATTTGGTGGTTTGCCTGACCACGCTCAGCGCTGCTCACCCGTCGGCGCTTCCAAGTCTGCTTCCGGTTCCGCTGTTGAACTTTTAAGTAATGGCGCTGCAGCTTCTGCTGTGCTTTAAGCTGCTTCCGTTGCGCCCGCCAATTGACATTCTGGGCTCGGACCGGGGTGGCCAAGCTGATCCCCAGACACATCGTAGCGACCATCACGACCAGGTAGTTACGCATTCTGCCTCCCCATGCGTTCAGATGGCTGCCAGACGCGACTTTGCTCCGCCGTATGTTCTGCGGCTTGGCGTATCCCCTCTCCACCAGCATCTTAGCGGGATTATGGAAAGAGTACAATAGTTTCCCGACAAGGTTCTGCCCAAGCAGGGGACCCCTCAAACGCCCTCATGCTGAAGTGCGTCTCGCCCGACCAAATCACAAGGTTTCGCTCGCCAACCCTTCCCATGTGCGGAGACCGGTTCGGCTTAAGTACAAGGGGATGTTCTTGAACAGGGGATTCTCAGCTTCGATCTCCCTGATCATGGCTCGTTTTACGTGGGACAGCTCTCCTGAAAGGATCGTGAGTGAACCTCCGTCTCCCCCTGCCCCGTTCACCTTCCATCCCAAAGCGCCATACGCCTTAGCGATGTCGATCACCCGGCGCGCATCCGGACTCACCAAATCAGGATGAAGGCGTCCCTGTGCCTCGGTGTTCTCGATCATGGCCCTTCCGAACCCGGCAAAGTCTCCGGCATATACGGCGTCACGGGATTTCTCCGGCGTCGCGCGCAGGTCCTGAAGCTTCTGGCAATCCGGTCCCAGACCCTCGAGTTCCTGAATGACTTTTTCATGAACCGCAGATGAGGTGTGGGATTTCCCGAAGTAGATCAAAACTAGACGCCTTTCCAGCTCCCACCAGATGCTGTTCGGCACCTGGATGGGGGAAACAGTGGCATGCGGATAATCAAACATCTCGATGTAATTGATGCCGCCATAGGCCGAGCATAACTGGTCTTGAATGCCGGACTGAAGCTTGAGCATCTGGGTCTCAATCGACTGCGCCGTGTAGGCGACCTCGTGCGCCGTCAGGCGCCCTCGGGTAAGACGGTCGAGCGCCCCCACCAGCGCTACACCCACGGCCGCCGAGGTGCCTGTGGAGGCCCCGCTCGGCGCCTCGGAAAATATTGTGAGGTTTAAAGCCAGCTCCGCGGGGACCTTCATACGCACAATAGCCGCCTCCAGCAGCGGATGCTCACCCCATCCACCCGTCCTCTGGGTTACGGCAAAGCGCTGGCCGTAGTTTTCCGCAAAAACCACAACTTGCTGGGGCTGGTCGTCGCGGTGAAACACCTCCACCTGAACCTCCACATAAGGATACACGCCGATATTGAAGATCTTCCCTGTCTTGGCGAACCAGGTATCCGTCCAGCCGCCATTGTCACAAATTCGAATGGGCGCAACACCATTGATGACCCGCAACGGTCGTTTGTCAGCCATTTCCTTCATCCCAAGCCTCCTGGCGACGATTGGTGCGCGAAACGGTAGCTCCCCCGTGCCGTAAGACAAAATCTCGCTCCCTCTACTCCAACCGCGATGATCGTACCACAATCGGCCTGCGCCGAACCGCTTAGGTAAACCTCTTTGGGAAGATAATCAGGCCTTCCGGTTATTCCCTTGCCGGGGGCGGAGAACAAACAACCTCCACTCCCCGTTTTTCCATCTAACGGGGAAGCGAAAGTGTGCCAATATCAGCGATCCTCCCCACGTGCTTTGCCGTAGGGAAGCCAGGAGTAGGGAATGCCGCGGGATGGAAGTCGGCATCAACTCACCTCATGACCGGAGATGCGGAAAAACTTTGATGATAACGAAACATTCGGTGAAACAGGGAACACCACGTTGCGCCCATGACTTGGCGCGACGATCAGTTGTTTGGCAAAGGCTCGGTCTTCTCCTTTTGGCGGCGCCACTCTTCATGGCGGATCATCCGCTCCGGAGCCAGCAAGTGACGGGTGGGCAAGCCCAAGCGCCGCCCATCACCGTGCACGTGAAGGTGGTCAACGTGCTCACCACCGTGCGGGATAAAAAGGGAGCGATCGTCCGTGACCTGACGCAGGATGATTTCGAGCTGAAAGAAGATGATCGTCCGCAAGCGATTCGTTATTTCTCGCATGAGACCGATCTTCCCCTGACCCTCGGGCTGCTGGTCGACACCAGTATGAGCCAGCGGCGCGTTCTGGGCGAGGAGCGCGACGCCAGCGCAACCTTTCTCGACCAGGTACTGCGCGTCGACAAGGATCAAGCCTTCGTCATTCACTTCGACCGGGAAGTGGAAATGCTCCAGGACCTCACTTCCTCCCGGCAGAAATTGCAGGCAGCGCTGGGCCTCCTGCAAGTACCACAGCGTTCCGACCCAGACCGCGGCGATTCACCTGACTCCGGCCAGGGGCAAGGCGGTGGGGGCGGCGGCCGGGGCCGGGGTGGATATGGAGGCGGCGGCACTGCTCTTTACGATGCGATCTATCTGGCTTCGAACGACATCACGGCGAAGCAGGGAGGACGCAAGGCGCTGATTGTCCTTTCCGATGGAGTGGACCACGGCAGCAAGAAAACCCTTGCCAGCGCCATCGAGGCCGCCCAGCGCGCCGACACCTTGGTTTATTCCATCCTCTTCGCCGATGAGCAGGGATATGGCAACGGAGGCGGCTATGGCCACCATGGGATGGGCGGTGGCATGGGAGGCATGGGGGGAGGAATGGGCCGGCATGGCGGTGGATATCCGCGCCAGCAGGAATCGCGGCCCGACGGCAAGAAGATCCTCGAAAAACTCTCCAAGGACACAGGAGGGCGCTTTTTTGAGGCTTCCAAGAAGCACCCCATTGATGAAACCTTCAGCCAAATCCAGGAAGAGCTGCGCAATCAATATAGCTTGGGATATACCCCTGACCCGCCTGACGCGGGAGCCGGATATCACAAGATAACTGTGACTACGAAAAAGAAAGACCTTGTCGTGCAAGCTCGCGATGGATATTACAGCGTACAATAACCTCGCCAACCGCGGGTGGCGCCGACATCGTTCTTCATGTCGGTGACCACGGGGAGAGTGCCCCAAGTTTTGCAAGTAGTGGGGGTGAGGGGGTCAGCACGAAGATGAAGGTGCTAAGCCAGATTTGAATTGGGCGGGCCGGCACAGAGCGCACCGCTGAGATTCGCGTCCGTCTACTGCACCAGAACGTAGAGCTACCCTCTGCGCCAGCCGGCGTGACCTCTTTTCCTTACTACTTCTCCGCATCGAGCCTGCCCCCACTCCAACGAATGGCATCTTGCACCAGCACGCGGTAGGCGGGGTAGAGATGCGCGCCCTCGCCGTGGCCGAGCTGGATGTAAACCACGCGCGATTTCGAATAAGGGCTGATCCAGGCGACGGGGCCGTCGCTGGTGGGAGCATCGCTGCGAAGCAGCACCTTTACGTCCGGCGAAATCCACATACCCTTATAAGTTTCGTCCCACAAGTGCATGGTTCCGATATGGGCCGTGATGGGGTGGGACATGACAGGCTTAACGCAAGACTCTTGATCGTGTAAGTACGTCGATGCGGGCATGGCCCCGTCGGGTTTGAGAAGGTATTTGCCTCCCACGACCTCCTTGTACCACCACTCCCAATCCTGATAATCGGCGATGGCGTGATGGAGGACCACGATCCCTTTGCCCGCCTCCACAAAGTTGCGCAAGTTGGTCTTTTCTGCGTCGCTAATTTCCTGGGAAAAGTCGTAGAGCACCAACACGTCGTACTCCTTACGGATGTCGCTTCGAAAGGCCTCATGGTTCGAGACGGCGTGCTCCCAGTGCAGGT
>Ga0182030_10026497_pt1 | contig 10491 bp, 8 predicted proteins | sample 812S3MmetaG_FD_121299 | JGI IMG/M metagenome (GOLD analysis project Ga0182030, IMG submission 121299) | Permafrost microbial communities from Stordalen Mire, Sweden - 812S3M metaG (Illumina Assembly) | ecosystem: Environmental > Terrestrial > Soil > Wetlands > Permafrost | place: Sweden... | reverse complement strand
GGCCGTCAGTGTGCTGGACACCGCCTGCGCGCGCCTGGCTTTGGGACAAAGCGCCACCCCCCCCGCCATCGAAGATTGTGTCCGGTTAATCGATGACCTTGCCGTCCAGCAGCGCATCCTGGGGCGTGAGGCGGCCGTGGGAACAGACCATCGTGAAAGGTTGGCGGAGATTGCTCTGAAGAAGGCCGAAACCGAGTCGCGCTTGTCTGGGTTGCGCTCGCGCTTCGAAAAAGAGAGTGGCTTGGTAACGCGGATTCGCGAGATCCGCACGCAACTCGAAGGTGGAAGTGCCCCTGCGAGCGCGGGCGCCCCACCCCAGCCTGCCGCGGCCGCCCCCGCCGGGGCGACAGCCGCCGCGGGTGACGGCCCGGCCGCGGCTGCCACCGCAACGGCCACCGCCGAAGCTCCAGCACCCAAGGTTGATCCCGGCGCTTTGCGCACTGAACTCGCCAAGGCTGAGGCGGAACTCGCCGCCCTCCAGGGCGAAACACCGATGATCCGGGTAGCCGTCGACGGTCAAATTGTGGGCGAAGTCATTTCGGCATGGACCGGAATTCCGGCGGGAAAAATGATGAAGGACGAGATCACCACGGTCCTTTCCCTGCCTTCCCTCCTCGGTCAACGGGTGATCGGGCAGTTGCACGCGCTGGAACTTATCAGCCAACGCATTTCCACCTCCCGTGCCCGGCTCGACGACCCCAACAAGCCGATCGGCGTCTTTATGCTGGTGGGTCCGAGCGGAGTCGGTAAGACCGAAAGCGCCCTGGCACTCTCCGACTTGCTCTACGGCGGCGAGCACAACCTCATCACCATCAACATGTCGGAATTCCAGGAAGCCCACACCGTATCAACTTTGAAGGGCTCCCCCCCCGGGTACGTCGGATACGGTGAGGGCGGCGTACTGACGGAGGCCGTCCGCCGCCGGCCTTACTCCGTGGTGCTGCTGGACGAGGTAGAAAAAGCGCATCCCGACGTGTTGGAGCTTTTCTACCAGGTGTTCGACAAGGGCCATATGGAAGACGGCGAGGGCCGCGAAATCGATTTCAAGAATACCATTATCATCCTCACCACGAACGCGGGCACCGATACGATGGCGAAGCTCTGCGCCGACCCGGAGACGATGCCCAGCCCCGACGGCCTGGTGAAGGCGCTGAAGCCGGAACTGAACAAGATATTCAAGCCCGCCTTCCTTGGCCGCATGGTGATCATCCCCTACCTGCCGATTCGAGATGAGAGCATGAAGCTGATCATCAACTTGAAGCTGGGCAGGATAAAACGGCGAATCCGCGAGAACCACAAGATCGAGCTGACTTACGACGACGCCTTAGTTAACGAAGTGGCCAAGCGCTGCACCGAAGTTGAAAGCGGCGCACGCAACGTGGACAATATTTTGACCAATACGTTGTTGCCCGAGATTTCGCGGCAATTGCTGGGCAATATGGCTGAAGGTAAGGGTATGACCTCGGTGCATGTGGGCATCGATAGCGACGGGAATTTCGAGTATGGTCTCGCCTAGGTTCGCACATCTCCCTGGCCGGGCGATATGAGACATGACGGGACCGATGCTACAACGGAAGTCTCGAACATGTCCTTTCAGAGGAAGTAGAATTTCTATTTTTTGTGGGAGGTGCCCCGATGACTGCCGCGCCGGGGTTCCTGATCATCGATGCCCGGCCTGCGCCGCCCGGGAAAAAAAAGCCGGATGGCTTGCTCGGCGTATTGCGGGCGCCTGTGTCACCGGCGGCTGGAGCCTCTTAGAATTCAAGGAAGGACAGGATCATGGGAGCCTCAGGGTCCTCTTACACTCAAGCCAACCGCCTGCTGTCGATTGATACCCCTCTCGGCACAGACGCGCTGCTGTTGCAGGGTCTGACGGGCGGCGAAGGGATCTCGCGCATGTTCAGTTACGATCTGGACCTGCTCGCCTACGGCAACGATTCAATAACCTTTAACGACATCGTAGGGCAGAACGTGACCATTACCATTCAGCTCGCTGATGGCACTCCGCGTTACATCAACGGATACGTGAGCCGGTTTGCCCAGGGGGCCACCGATGACCGTTATTTCACCCATTATACTGCTCAGGTAGTGCCCTGGCTCTGGTTCCTCACCCGCCAGGCCGATTGCCGCATCTTTCAGAACCTGGCCGTGCCGGACATCATCACCCAGGTGTTCGGCCTATTTTCCGGATTTCCGAAGTTCCAGAATAAGCTGACCGGCACCTATCCCACGCTTGAGTATTGCGTGCAGTACCGCGAGACTTCCTTTAATTTTGTGTCGCGGCTCATGGAGGAGAACGGCATCTTCTATTACTTCGATCACACCACCCAAGGTCAGCATACCATGGTCCTTGCGGACGCCCCCACCGCGTTTGTGAATTGCCCTGACGTGTCGACGGCCAGTTATAATACCGGCGGCGGCGTGGACAATCAGGATGTCGTTTCGTCCTGGCACATCGAACAGGAGCTCCGGACCGGCAAGTACACGTTAACGGACTACAATTTCACCACGCCCTCAACCAGCCTGCTTGCCGATTCGCCCACGGTTGTGGATCTCGATGCGAGCAAGAGTCTTGAACTGTTTGACTACCCGGGTCCGCACGAGACGATCGATCAAGGCACGGCGGTAGCGAAGCTTCGCATCGAGGAAGAAGAGGCCAGCTACATGGTGGCGAACGGGTCCAGCACGTGCCGCTGGTTTGTGTCCGGCTACCAGTATACCCTGGAGAACCACGATCGTTCGGATCAGAATACCACCTACATCCTCACCGAAGTCCAGCACGTCGCCTCCGCGGGTGCGACCTATACGTCGGGTACGACGGATACGGAGCATTACTCAAATCATTTCACGTGCATTCCTTCGGCGGTCACCTACCGCCCTGTCCGCGTCACTCCCAAACCCTTCGTCCAGGGACCGCAGCCGGCGCTGGTGGTGGGCAAGTCGGGTGAAGAAATCTGGACGGACAGTTATGGTCGCGTCAAGGTCCAGTTTTACTGGGACCGGGTGGGAACGGACGATGAGAACAGCTCTTGCTGGATTCGCGTTTCCAGCCCCTGGGCCGGCCAAAATTGGGGCGCCATCTCCCTTCCGCGCATCGGTCAGGAAGTGATCGTGGACTTTCTCGAAGGCGACCCGGACCGTCCCATTATAATGGGACGTGTTTACAATGCCTCCCAAATGCCGCCGTATACCTTGCCGGATAACCAGACGCGCAGCACTGTGCAGTCGCGCAGTTCGAAGGGCGGCGGCACTGCCAATTACAACGAAATCCGGTTCGAGGACCTGAAGGGCAGCGAACAGATCTTCATCAATGCTGAGATGGACATGGACCACCGCGTGGAGCACGATTCGCGCGAGTACATCGGCAACAACCGGCACTTGGCTGTGAATGCCAGCCAGTTTGAGCAAGTCAATACGGACAAACACCTGCAAGTGGGCGGTAAGCAGTATGAACAAATCACCAGTGACGAGTCACACCAGGTCGGTGGCAACTACATGGAATCTGTTACCGGGAAACACTCGGTGAATATTTCCGGTGACCGCAAGGAATCGGTCGGCGGAAACGATTCACGGAGTGTTACCGGCAACGTCAACGATAGCGTGACCGGCAACGCGTCATTGAGCGTAACCGGCAACCAGAATGAGTCCATCACCCAAAATTTCTCGCGGCAAGTGACGGGCAGCATCAACGAGATGGCCGCGCAGAGTGTCTCGCAACAAATCGGTCAAAACTACAATCAGCAAGCGGGGCAGAATGTAAATGTGACGGCCGGAATGAATATCAACCTCAGCGGCGGCATGGCGGTCAACATTATGGGCGGCTCAACGGGCGTCTCCATTGTCGGGCCGGGGGGATTCATCTCGATTACAGCCGCGGGCATTGCGATTATGGGGACCCTAGTTCTCATCAATAGTGGCGGAGCCCCCACCCCGGCGGATCCTGCCGTGTGCCAGAGCCCTTCGAGCCCGAGTTCGCCCGATAGCCCCGACGCACCTACGGCCCCGACCAAACCCGATACTGCCGACGATGGCAGCAAGGGGACGAAGCTGAGCTAAAGAGGTCAGTGGTCAGTTGCTAGTGGTTAGTTGTAAGTGGTCGGTTGCCGGCGATCAATTGCCAGTGGTTCGCAGGAGTGATGGGCAGGAGTATTCTCCGCAGTGCTGGCATTGAATCAAAAACCTAAAATGGGAAGTCGGAAATCCTAACGTGCCTCCAGCCTCTCGACTAACCGACATGCACGTTTGCCCCATGCTGACGGTTCTCGTACCGCACGTGGGTGGGCCCATTCTCGCGCCCGGCGCGCCTACGGTGCTGATTGGGTTCCTGCCGGCGGCACGCATGACGGACATGGTAACGTGCGTGGGACCACCCGACATGATCGTGATGGGCTCACCCACCGTGCTCATCGAATTCCTGATGGCGGCACGCATGGGCGATCCGACGGTCCACGGCGGTGTGATCATTCTGGGCGAGCCCACCGTCATGATCGGCGAGGCCGGCATGGGCTCTCCTGGGGCAGTGGTGGTAACCCCGCCTGCGGGGGGCGGCGGTGGGGGCGGCGGGGGGAGTTCCAACCCGGCTAGCGGGCCTGCCGAAACTCAAGGATCGAGTATTACCGCCGGCGCAAGTCGTACGGACAGTTGGATCCCCGGACAGTTTGTGGTGGCTCAGGACGCCGCGGTTATGCAGATGGCGGCTCAGGGCATGAAGTCTGCCCCGGCGGCAGCGCTGGCCTCGAGCGCACAGAATGGAACGCCTTTTATCCAACCTTGCCCGGGCTGCGAGGGCCTAACCAGCGCGGCAAGCTCCTAGCAAAGTTGGGGCGGGACGAAACGCGCGAATACTGATCCACTCCTTGGTGCCTAAATCCAATGCGGCTGGTTCTTAAAATCCGTGCGGGATCCGATGTGGGGAGCGAGCTTTTTATTGACCAGGGCACCCGTGTCCGCGTCGGGCGGAAGAGTCCGTCCGAGTATGTCTTCCCGGATGATCCCGGCATATCGCGGCAGCACTTTGCCTTGGAATGCACTTCAGACACTTGCCGAATTCAAGACCTCAACAGCAGCAACGGCACCTGGGTGAACCGCAAGCGGGTGAATGAAGCTGTTCTCCAGGAAGGGGACGAAATTGCGGCGGGGGAATTAGTCTTTACTGTCCACTTCGAACGCGATCAGCCTCGGGCGGCGCCGCCTGCCAAACCTGCTTCAGCGTCATACAGCCAGCCGCAGCTTACCGTGGACCTTCTCGATCCCCACGCGAGCGCGCCGCCCGCGGCCGCCAAGCCCGCGATGCCCGCAGAGCCCGAGCCTAGCCTGCAAGAGCGATTGCTGGGTCTTCTGCGCGAGGACTTCCAACCGCTCTACGCCATACTCGACGGCGCCCGCTCGCCCCAAATCTACAAAATGCTTGTTGAGGCCAGAGATGAGGCCCGGAAGTCTTCCGAGGCAGAAAATCCCAGTGCCGCGGCCCCGACGTACCAACCCCCCGCGGCCGGAATGCTCGAAGGCGGGGCGCAATACGAGTCGCTCTATGAGGGTTGGTCGAAGGCGGAACTCACCCTCTTTGCTCCCTACCTGGTGAGCCTGCCCCCGTGGTCAAAGCTGCTGGAAACACTGGTCAACAAAGGCTGGGGCAAGAGTTGGGGCATCTATCTGACGTGCCCCATGGCCTTTGCCGACGTTCGCCAACACTTCCGCCACTTCCTGATGGTGAACATGCCGGACGGCAATCAGGTGTACTTTCGCTTCTACGATCCGCGCGTGCTGAGGGTCTATCTGCCTACCTGCACTCCGGAAGAAATCGCCTATTTCTACGGACCCGTCAGCCGGTTCGCGACCGAGAACGAGAAACCGGAAACACTGCTGGAATTCGTCCGACGGCAGACGGGAATGAAATCGAACATCGTGCCATTGGCGCCGTCCAAAACTCCCCCGGTAGGGGCGGCGGCTGCCTCTCCGCTGGAAAAAACCCAACCGCCGATGAATCTACGGTGAATGAGCCATGCTGACGATTCGTAGGGAACAGGTCGCAGCCTTACGTGTACCCGCCATCAAGGCCTTTGAGGACCGGGTGGCGGCTCACTTGGAGAAATGCTTCCCGAAGGAATGCCAGGCGCTGGGCGAACCGGTGCTCAGGGAGATGATCCAGGGTGGCATCAAGCAATCTCAAGGCTATGGCATTACAAGCGAGCGAGGCGTGTGCAAGTACATTGATATAATGGTTAAACTCGGCAGCGATTTTGATCACGACCCAGGCTTGCCGTGGGCACGAGCCATACTCACGGACTCCGCGGATGACCCGAGCGTGAAGATCAATCGCTTGTACGCGGCGGCGATTGAAAAATTCGAACGATGAGTGGGATTGTTCTCTGATGAGGCATCTGACCCAAGAATGATGCTTGGGCAGCGGAAGGGGTTTGGAGGGCGGAGTCAGTGGCGGGACCGGATGACACGCAGGGCGGTGGTTTGTGCAGTTCTCAGGACGATGCTGATTCCAGCTTTTCCAGTTCGCCTGTCGACTCGCCCGTAGCGGCGTGTGGCGGACCCACAATACACTGGATAACGGTGAGACTCCTCAGACTGCCCGATCTAAAACAACGTGACTCTTGGTGGCCTGTGGCCCCATCCGGCCCTTACGCTGGCGTGAAATTCAATGCCCAGATCACCGATGGTCCCCATGCTGGGGTGCTCGACCCACAGGGGACTGCAACTTTCAACGAGATTCCTGCCGGCACTTGCAGCTTCAAGGTCGACAAAAGTTTCTACCAGGACATCGAGCAGTTTTTTGACGCCCAACTGGGGAAAAAGTAGATGGTGCCCGAAAATGTCCGAAACGCCAACCATGTCCTCGCGAGCGAAGCAATCCCTGTTCCCGACAGAATGGCTCTCCTGAAAAATTGGGCCGTGCAAACCGGCGTGACTCTGTAAGTATCTGACGAAGGGCGAGGCAGATCAATTGGACCCGACAGCGGTAGCTCAGGCCAATCAGCAGTTGTGGGCAAACCATCCTGAACTTGGCGGCCGCCAGCTCACGGATGCACCGGAAGACGCCGCTTACCGACAAGAGTGGATGAAGCTCTACCATCAAGCGCTGCAGGGAGCCTCTCAGCCGCCGCAGCAGGGAAGCGCTCAGCCTCCTTCTCCGCAAGCCGCGCCGACCCCGGCGCCCGCTCAATCCACCAAATGGTATGAGGTTGACCAGGAAATTTCTGGTCTGGAAACAGACATCAAGCACGATATCAATGTCCAGCGGGAGGCCATTCCCCTGGTTTTTGTTCCTGGAATAATGGGGAGTCGTCTCAGGCTAGCTGGAACCAATGGAACGGGGGACGGGTCCAATGGGCTACCGAATCTGCGCTGGGACCCGGGCGATTCCGGTTTGTTGTGGAAGTACTCGGGAGCAACCCCTTCGTTCCGCAAGAGGATGTTAGTTGGTCCGCAGTTTAGCTCCTCTTTCCTGGAGGTTGACAACACAAATCCGGTGGGCGATGGCTTCAATGGCATTTTTAAAGACTACCGCCCGTTCCTTACAAGTCTAAAGACCCGCAATTGGGGACCCCTCGGGAAGATCTTCGAACTCCCTGTCTTTACTGTTGGCTACAATTGGACGGACGACAACACAAACTCGGGGACGATGCTCGCCGCAAGAATTTCGGAGATCATCAAAGAAGCTAAAGCAGTAACCGGAATTTGCGAAAAAGTCATCCTGATTACACACTCAATGGGTGGCCTGGTCGCGCGCTGGGCGAGGGAACAAGCCGGAGCCAGCGGGTCTGTGTTGGGAATCATTCATGGCGTACAACCTACCACCGGCGCGGCGGCTGCGTATTGGCGGATAAAGGCCGGATTCGAGGGTGCTGGCCCGACATCACGTATATTGGGCAATTCGGGACCCACCGTGACTCCCATTCTGGCCAACATCCCTGGAGGCTTGCAGTTACTGCCGAATAAGCAATACCAAACGGACGCCGGTTCCCAGCAATGGTTGACCGTAACAGAGAATGGGCAAATGAAGCGTTCCCTACCCAAATCCGATCCGTACGATGATATTTACAGCATCAAGGCGGTGGTGCAGCCAGCGCCCGGCGAGAAACCAAGCACGAATGCGTACTGGACGCTGGTGGATCCTGACCTGCTCGACCCTGACGCCCCATCGGCGCCCAGTGGCCCCGATGCGATTAGCGCCGGCAATCCACCGACCGACCCCTGGACGCAATACCTGAGCCTGCTTGGCATTGCCAAAACCTTCCACAACACGCTCGGCAAAACGCCGCAAGCCCGAACTTTTTGCTTTCGAGGTATTAAACAAAAGACCGCAGACGCGATCGAGTTAAAGATCGAAACAAACCGGGTTTGGAGCAATCCTTACCGAACCCGAGGCTTTCGCGGAATGTTTACGGATGCAGACGGAAAATCGATGCAGGCGGTTCTGCAAGATCCATCCGGCGATGGCGATGGCACTGTCCCGAGTTCATCGGCGGGGGCGCTCAATGTCCCGGGGAAGGCGCCTCCCGGCGACAGTGACTTTAGTGTTGCGCACCAGCCCGCATATGAGAATTCGGGGGTTCAGGCATATACCGTCTTGGCGATTATTGCACTCTGCAAGGAGCGATACAACGAATGTCGGGGCAAGAAGTGATTTCCCAGCCCGCAGGGTCGGCCCCCACAGAGCGTGAGCGGGCAGAGGGTAACGGCGATCGTGGGCGCTAGCGTGAGCCGGCGGGCCGCAATTAGAGCACTCTGGTGTGCCGCCTGCGCACACTTGGTTGCTTGCGGTAACCTAAGCAAGGAGAACCGGGCGGAATCCCCGAAACCACGTATGAATGGTGACGATAACAAAGACGCACAATGTGTCGGGCGGTTCCGGCTGTCCGTGCCGGAGGGGTTGGCAGTTACGGGCCGGAGTCAAAGCATCTACCGTGTAGATGTGAGTACAGTTCCCCTCCCGTCCGGCGGTGCCGAGGCAGTCTGGAACGAACGGCTACCACAGATCCGCGCGCTAAAAGCGCCCCCAGGGACTGCGGACGTTATCGTGCGGACGTTCGAGTTGGAGCCTGGGGTTCCTGCCGTATGGTACAAGCGGAGCCCGGAGTCCGCCCGGTTGCTCGCCCTAGAAGCCATGAAGGCTGTCGGCAACCACGTGCTACTCGTTTCACGCGGCGCGGAAGCCGGACACGAGGCTGACATCGAGACACTTGTGAAGATTGTGATTGATGCCTACGTGCCCTCGACCAACAGCGGATTCTGCGTAGGGTCCGGTTCTATCACCTCGGAACCCAGCCAGAGCGAAAATGCCAGTATTTCTTTTGTACATCAGATGCTGCCGGATATCACCCTCAGCTTCGAAACCCAGACTGTCAGGGAGCCAAATTTGACGAATCCACTCGACGGCGTCGAACGGCAGGCGCGTGACCTAGCCGCCAAGGGTGGCCAGCTCAAAGTGTTGCGGAATGACGTGCGGTCTGCCGCCGGACTAAAGGGGATGGAGGGGTGGATTTCAATCACCGAGCCGGGCAAACAGCCCCTTTTCCTCCTCGCCTGGCACTTCCAGGGGGTAGGAGGGAGAAGCGACCAGCCCGACATTGCCCTCCACGGTGAAGCGCATGCGGAGCATCAAGCCGAGATGGAAACCATTTGGGAGGGTTTGCTGAAATCTCTCCAGGCAGTTCCGCTTTCCCCAAAGGCACCACGCTAAGCGGGTAGCGCCTCTCTGAAACCTCGATGCCGTGTCAGGCGGATTTTTGCTGGCTCTTATCCTCGGTTGACAAACCTCTGCGCACGACTTCCGAATGGCGGGCAGCCGGTGAAGCGGAGGCGGGCTCTGCGGGCGGGCAACCCGCTGAGGAATAGCCGGTCGGAGGCTGATGGAAACGGTGCCGGGGCGGCCCGCGGTCGCCCCGCCTCCTGAGCACTCGGCACCGCTTCCCCCCTGCCTGAAAAACGCGCCGTGCCGGCTCGGTAAAGTGGCGGGTTGCGGACTTCGCCGTCGGCTGCCATTCTGTACGTATTATCTAATAGGATTATTCTAATGTATAGTCGTTCCCCATTTATATAGAGCCCGGCGGGCGGGAAGCGGTGTGCCCCCCGCCGCCTGCCGGGGATGAAGCACGGCCCCGTGGGTGTTGGATTCTTGCTCTTGGGCGCAAGTTTGCCGAGTCGGTTCGGTCCCCGCCATCTCTCCGGGCTTTCCCGGTTGCCCTGGTCCCGATGAGGTTGTACGGGAGCAGGTCCCTATCAGAGGACGGTCTTGGTGGACCTAGCGCTACCCCGGGCTTCCCTCTCCAGCGCGCCGACTTTGCGGCCCCAACGGTCTTCCCGGTAAGGGCAGCCGTGCTTCACAACTCCATACACACAGCGCGCCAGCGAGGGCGCGAGGGCTAAAATCAATTCTTAAAAGCCCTCTCCCAGGGGGAGAGGGGGGACCGCAAGGCGGAGGGGGCCCCACGTTTTTGTTTGCGGATTTGCCGATATGTATACACTTAAATTAAAAAG
>Ga0182030_10026496_pt1 | contig 10492 bp, 3 predicted proteins | sample 812S3MmetaG_FD_121299 | JGI IMG/M metagenome (GOLD analysis project Ga0182030, IMG submission 121299) | Permafrost microbial communities from Stordalen Mire, Sweden - 812S3M metaG (Illumina Assembly) | ecosystem: Environmental > Terrestrial > Soil > Wetlands > Permafrost | place: Sweden... | reverse complement strand
GCTGGGTATCTTCATGCGATTGAGCGTCGCCGATGAAGGCACGGGCATGGATGAGAAGGTGCGCCGCAAGATTTTTGAGCCATTTTTTTCCACCAAGGAGGTGGGCAAGGGAACGGGCATGGGGCTGGCCACCGTCTATGGCATCGTCAAACAGCATCAAGGCTGGATTGAAGTTGACACCAAGATCGGGGTCGGTTCGGTGTTCCGTGTCTTTCTGCCCCTGACGGACAAAGAAGTTCAAAATGAGTCGGCACTCCGTCCGTCCCAAATTTGGGCCGCAAAGGTTGAACCGCGAACCATTCTTGTGGTTGAGGATGAAACCCCGTTGCGCGAGATGGCCGCAAAAATCTTGAAACGGTTCGGCCATCAGGCGTTGGTGGCCAAAGATGGGCCGGAAGGCTACGACCTTTGGCGGCAACACCGTGGAAAAATAGATTTGCTGTTCACGGACATGGTGATGCCCGGCGGGATGACTGGCCGGGAACTGGCCGATCTCATCCTGCGCGAAGAACCCCGAATGCCCGTCATTTATTCGACCGGTTATAGCATGGATTTATCCAACTCCGGCATCCGTCTGGTCGAAGGGGTTAATTTTCTGCGCAAGCCCTATGACGCCACCACACTGGTGCAAGCGGTGAAGACGGCCCTGGCACAATCCGCGAAGCCACCCTCGGACGATGGCAGCAGCCGTCAAGTTTGACGCCTTTGCCCAAAATGAGCCAATAGAGAAGATGGGGTGGCCGACGGGATTCGAACCCGCAACACGAATCCCCGTGTGATAATGCACTATTCATTGGTGTTTAATACACAAACAAACACTATTGACGCCAGTGGACGTAGTAACTTGGCGCAACGTCGATTTGATCCAAGGTGAAATATCGCTTACCACCGAAAAAACCGGGCGGGAACAAGCTTTGCCGTTGGCAAAACCTCTGATCAAAATGATGGAGAAATTGCCAGCGGGTGACGATCCCGAAGCCCCGCTATTTCCCTCGGCTTTCGCCAACAAACAGAGAAACCAATTAACCGGCACGCTTTCAAACCAGTTTCACAAAATCCTAGTGGCTGCCAAACTCGCGGAAAAACGCACTCATGAGAAAAAAGGCAAAGGCAGATCGGCAACACGAGCGCCCAGTGTGCTCAGTTTCCGTTCATAGCATACCCAAATATTCACCTCTGCAACCGGAAGAACAAGGTTACATTGGTCATGTTGACGGTCACATGATTGTTCGCGCCAATGATGGATGGCGTGATGTTGACCGGGGTCCAAACCGCGCCCGCGCCAAGGGTGGAACTGGAAACCAGCGTAAAACCGGAGCCGGCCACCGGCCACCTTAACGTCAGCGATCCGTTGCCTTGGGAAACGGCCAGCGAAACATTGGTCGTGAGCAAGACATTCGGCCCGACCGCTTGTGCGGCCGTAATGTCTGCCGGCAGCAGTTGTCCGGCATAGATGCGAAACTCATCAATCGCCCCGGGCAGCCACGGGTCACCGCCCCATGGCGAACGGCCAAGAGCAGCGGCGTTTAAACTGACATTCGTCAACGAAGTGGAAACAGCTTGGCTGACCTCCAGCACGCCGTTGGTGTAGATGAGCGCCACGCCGGCGGACGGATTATAGACGCAGACGACATGCACATATTGCCCGCCGAGTCCGGGATTGGCCGTAATTTTCGGACTACCGCCGCCGCTGGCGAGTTCCAGAAAATTGCGGCCGTTGCTTTGGTCGTGCAGCACGAAGCGCAGATAGCCGCCGCCGACTCCGTCCTGCAAGCCATCGTCAAACGAGAACAACGCCACGTTGTCAGGCGAAACGGCATTGGTGACCCAAGCTTCGATCGTCACGTTCGTGAGACCGGTAATCAAGTTCCCAGGCAGGGCAACATAGGTTCCGCTGGTGCCATTCAACACCACGCGCCCATTTCCGTCAAAGGCTGCGCTGCCGTTCAAGGTTCCATCGGCGCCGCCAATGGAATCATGCGCCACGGTGCCGCTGGTTTCGTTGAAGCTGTAGCGGTGAATCAGTGGTGGCAAAGGGATGGAACTCACGGTCAAGGTCGCCGCAGTGCTGACATTGCCACCGATGGAGTTCGTCGCGGCCAGCCGGTAATTTCCAGCGTCAGAGATCTGGAGGTTGGTCAATGTGAGCGACGTATTGGTGGCCCCGGCGATGCCAACAAAGCCCCCGCCTTTGTCCACCTGCCACTGATAAGTAATCGGATGGTTTCCATCAAACGCGGCGGCAAATGTCATCGAGCCTCCAACATATTGAGCTGCCGAGCCGGGGGTGATGTCGGACGTGATGAACGGTTTGGTCGCCGCGTTGACGGTCAACGTGACCATCGAACTGGTGACCGAAGAGGATGAATTCGTCGCGACGAATTGATACTGGTAGCTGCCAAGCAAACCGGTGGTGGCCTGGATGTAGTTCAAGTCCGTGGCACCGGCAATTGGAATAAACGAAGCGCCGCCGGAGCCGTTGTCCCATTGCCAATAATAGCCGTTGGTCGGCCCGGAGCCGCCGCCGGACAGCACTACGGTTTCACCGGCATACACGGTGTTGGTGGGCGATAACTGCGGCACGCCGACCATGATCTGCGGAATGGTGTCCGGCCCGGCGGCATCGTTGGCGGCGATTTCACCGGCGCTCAATGCCGTGTTGTAAATGCGAAATTCGTTGATCGAGCCTTTCAAGTAGGGATCGCCGTCATTGGCCCACGGCGACCGGCCGAGTGTGAACGCATTTTGCGGAAAGCTGCTCAATGCCGCCAGCGAACCGTTGTAAGTGGAGGATAGCACGCCGTTGACGTAAATGGATTTCACGCCATTGATCGGATCATAGACCAAGGTGACATGCACCTGCGTGTTGTTCGTCGGCAAAAGCGAGCCGCCGTGGAGCACGTTGCCTCCATAACCGATGATGCCTTCAAAATAGTTGGTGCCGCCGTGGCCGTTGCCGGGGGTGTTGTCGAAAACATTATAGCGTAAATAACTGCCGCCCGATCCGGTCCCGCCGCCATCATCAACGGAAAACAGATGCACGTTGTTGTTCGGCACCATGAACGAAAACCAAGCGTCAATGGTAACCTTCGAAAAACCAGTGAGCAGATTGACCGGCAACGAAACGTAGGTCCCGCTGGTGCCGTTCAACACGACCTCTCCACTACCGTCAAAGGTCGCGCCGCCATTCAATGTCCCGTTCGCGCCGCCGACGGAATCATACGCGGTGGTGCCGCTGGTTTCGTTAAAGCTGTAGCGGTGAACCAATGCCGCCGGCGTTACGACCACGCTCTGGTTGGTGAACAAGAAGCTCACGTTGTCAAACTGCGCCTGGCACAGCGTCCCGTCGTTCACGCTGCACACGGCAACGCCGGCATAAACACAGGTGTTCATCGCCACGGTGGTGGTGCCGGATTGAGTCCAATTGGTGCCATCAGGCGAAACGAACGAGGTGAACGTGTCGTTGGTGCGCACGAGCTGCACCCAATACGGCGCGGCCAGGCCGGTGTTCCCGGTTACGCCGGAAGCCGAGCCACCAGTGCCGCTGCGTTCTTGGAGCGCCGTGCCATTCTCCGGCGACATGTAGTTGATGACATATTGTGACGAGGTGTCGAGCGTTTCACGGATCATCACGCCGGCCTTGGCCCAGCCAGCGGTGTTTTGCATGTTCAGCACGCGCGCCGTGATGGAACAATCTCCGGTCAGCGACTGAAATACATAACGAAATTCGTCGGACGAATTCCAAATGTCCGCGCCGGAGCCTTGGATGGTAAACACGCTTCCGGAAAGGCTGAACGAACCAGTCGCGCCAACGGCACCGACATCTTCGGTAAGCCAGTTGCTTGACGGCGCACCAGCCAGCGACGCGGAGGCTTCGGAAGATTTCACCGATTCGCCGGCGGCGTCCACGGCGGTGACGACGTAGAAATAAAGCGTGTCGGGCAAGGCGTTGGTGTCGTTGAAAACCATCGCCGTGACGTTCGTCGCAATCGGCGTGTAAGTGCCGCCGTGCGTCAGCGAGCGTTTTACGTTGAACGTCGCCGTGGCCGACGGGCAATACCACGACAGGTTGATCTGGTTGGTTCCCGGCAAGGCAATGACGTTAGCCGGCGTTGCGCTGCCGATGGCTGTGGCCGGACCGATCTTCAATCCAATCGCCGTGCCCGCCGGCAAGCTGGGCATCGTCGCCGGCAACGTGACGACCAGACCGGTGGCAGTTTGCGACCAGCTCAAGGTGGCGGCGCTGCCAAGCAACGAAACGGAAGTAATTGGCGCGACCAAATAACTTGAAGCGGTGGCAAGAGAAGTGATGGTCAGTTGCGTGCCTGCCGAGGGAATGCCTTCATAAAAAGCGTAGAGACAGCCGTTCGTGCCAACGGTGAAACGGAAGCTGCCTTCGGTCGGCGTCACCCAGGCGCGACTGCCGTAAATGCCTTCGCTATGAATGGCCATCCATTGGCCGACGCCTTGCAGCATATTGGTCGCGCCGCTGTCCAGCGCGCCGTCGGGGCGATTCGGAATGTTCACCATCATCGCGCCATCGCGCGAAATCGCTTCGAGCAGGCGCCAGACAATCGCGCCGCCGTTGTCATACGAGATGCCCGGTCTCCAAAACCAGTCGCCGATGCCAAATTCCGCGAACCACGGCTGATCCTCCTTGATGGTCGAAGAATAGCCGCCTTCAAACGTCGTGCCGATGTGGTCGCCGCCGTGAAATTTGACGACCGCCAGCGTGTCCAGTTTTCCATGCCGTTCCAAGGTGCGGTTGTAAAAATGTGAAATCACGCGCTGCATGGCGTCGCACTTGTAGCCGGTGCCGGTGGCGTAACCGCTGAACGGCTGGGTGGAATCGCCGTCGGTGTAGATGAAATCAGGATTGTAAGTCTCCACTACATCCAGCATCCGCAATGCCCATTGCGTGGCATACCAATGACAATAGTCGAGGTCGTTGGTGAAAATGCCCGAGCTTGGGTTCCAATAACTCGTGGTCGGCGTGCTGATGCCCAGATATTTGTGGATGTCCTGGTTGTATAGCCGACGGACGTCGTAATTCTGCCACCAGGTGCCGGCGCTGTTCGTCGCGGTCACGGCGTCGTAGGGAACGCCGGCGAAAGTCCCCGAACTGTCGCTCAAGAAATCCGGCTGGGTGAACCACCAGCTGTATTCATGGTGGAACGCCACGCCCATGTGCATTCCCAAATTGTGGATCGCATTGGTCCATTCCGCCATCGTGTCGCGCTTGGCACCGAAGTTCATCATGTTCCATGGATTGTAACGAGAGTTCCAGTTGTCGAAGTTGTCGTGATGCACGCCCTGCACCAGCACGAACCGCGCGCCGGCGTTGTAAAACAACTGCGCCATCCCGGCGGGACTGTAATTCGTCGGCGACCAAGCGCGGATAACATCCTTGTAGCCGTTGGTGGCCGGGTAGCCGAAATAATTAGTGTGAAAATTGTAGGCGTCGGTGCCTTGTTGATACATGTGCTGCGCCGACCAATCGCCGCTCTGGAGATTCGCTTGCGGGCCGTAGTGGAACCAGATGCCGAACTTCGCCTGGCGCAGCCACGCGGGCGTGCCGTTGCCGGGAACATTCGCCGCGATGGATGTCCACGTCGGCGCGAACGGGCCGTTGGTCTCGATGGCGAAATCCATGTTCACTTCCGGGAAAGCCGCCGGATCGCCCATCGGCATGGAGTTGGCCGCCGCCGTGACCACCACCGGCATCGCCGGTAAATCCGGCAGCGTATAGGCGTCCGCAGAAATGACAGCGGCAGAAAACAGAATGGCAACGGGGAGCGCGAACGTTCGACAATCTAGGTTCATTGAATCAATTTTTGAGAGAGGAATTGTTTCCAGCCGACACGCTGCCGATGGGTTGTTTCAATTCAACCTTGAAGCACACGGTTGTCTGAAAAGGCAACTGTTTCGGACAATCAATTGCCAAGCCATCCGGCTCCTGATTCCAGACCAGCTTGTCATCGCTGCCTAAAAGCGAAACCGATTGGACCGGCCCGGCGAGCAGTTTTGCGCTGGTGCCGAGCGAGGCGATTTTCAATTGTGCGCCGGGCGCGGGCACCGTCATGCAATAGGCGTAAAGACAGCCGTTCGTGCCGACGGTGAAACGGAAATCCTGCGGGCTGAATTTGAAATCGGCATGTTGCTGCCGCAGCCCGCCGCCAGGCAATTGTTTCAGTTTGCCATTCACCATTTCGCCTTCGCCGGGAATTTTCCAAGCGTGGCTGCCGTAGATGCCTTCGCCATTGCGGCGCATCCAGACGCCGACTTCCTTAAGCATATTCACACAGCCGTTGTCGAGCGAGCCGTCGGGCAGCAGCGAGATGCAGATGGCAGCGTTGCCATCGCGCGCGGCGGCTTCGGTGATGTAATGGATCATCATGCCGGAATCGTAAGTAAAGCCCGGCGCGTAAAACCAGTCGCCCACGGGCGTCTCGCCGATCCACGCCTGATCGGTGCGGATGTGGCCGGGCAGACCAAATTCCTCGGTCGTCACCGTGCCGTTGGTTTTCTTGCGGAACTTCACGATGCTAAACGTATCCACCTTGCCGCGCCGGGCCAGCGTGGTGTTGTAAAAGTCCGCGATGACGGTTTGCATTGCATCGGCCTTGATGCCCGTGCCGGTGCCGCTGCCGCTGAACGGCTGCTGATCCGTGCCGTCGGTATAGATGAAATCGGGACTGTATTGGTCAACGACATCCATCATGCGCAACGCCCATTGCGTGGCATACCATTTGGCGTAGTCGAGATGACCTGAAAAAATGCCGGCGGGTGGCGGACTCCACGGCGAATTGGCCGCGTCCGTGACTCCCTTATATTCGCGGAGATTAATTCCGTAAAGTCGGCGCGGGTCGTATCCTTCCCACCATTTACCTTTGCCATCGGCCAACGTGAGATTGCCGTCGTAAGGCACACCGGCCTGCGGCCCGGTCTTATCGCTGCCGAAGGCCGTCTGCCACCACCACCAGGTGTATTCGTGATGAAACGTCACGCCAAAGCGCATTCCCTCGGCGCGACACGCCTTGGTCCATTCGCCCAGCAAATCACGCTTGGGGCCGAGATTGACCGAATTCCATGGCTGATAATGCGAGTTCCACAAATCGAAGTTGTCATGGTGCACACCTTGGATCATTAGGAACCGCGCGCCGGCGTCCTTGTAAATTTCCGTGAGCTTCGCCGGATCGAGCTTCACCGGATTCCAATCGCGCAACACCTCCTTGTAACCGGATTCGGAGGGCGGGCCGTATTTTTTCAGGTGATTGTTATAGGCGAGCGTGCCGGGCACATACATCTTGCGCGCATACCAGTCGCCGCTTTCGCCGGAAGCCTGCGGGCCGAAATGCACCCAGATGCCGAACTTCGCCTGCCGCAACCAGTCCGGTGTGCCGGGATAATTTTTCTCGATGGACGCCCACGTCGGCTCAAACGGCCCCGGCGCGATGGGCAAATCCAATTTTATTTCCGGCCTGTTGGCGGAATTTCCCAGCGGCACGCTGTCCGGCGGCAGCGGTTTAGGAATCGCCGGCATTGGCGGCAGTTCGGGCAGCGTGTAGGCGTGGGCGGCCAAAGCTCCAACCCCGGCAAACAGAATGAGAAGAATCGTTTTAACACTGGCAAATGTGGCGCGAGTAGGCATGGTAAATTGTAGCGATTTGCTGCGGCCAAAGAAAAACATTTTCATCTCCAACCGGGGTAACGATAGCCTTGATAGACGTATTGGTAATCCACACCCGAGCTGGGGCCGGTAAATGATGGAACAGCCACTCCAGCGGCTGCTTTTTTGCCGTCAGTAATGATGGAACCATCGGTCCACTTATGCGATTCAGCATGACCGTCACAAAACGCCGCAGTGCTGACGTTACCATGATACATCGCCGGCGGATCACCCCAAGTAAAAGATTGCACCGCCGCGCCGGCATTGTTCCAGTATTGCTGCCAGGTGCCGTCGTTGAAACCACGCCAGTCGGCGGTTTCCATAAATGCAAAGGTAAGCGAACTCGATTGGATGGCGGAAAGTTTTTTGTAAGTAACTCCCAGTCCCCAAAAACTGTTGTTCGGATTTGGATCACCTGCGATGTTTTGTGTTTTTGCGTAGCTATCAAAGGCCCAGCCAACCGTCGGAGCCGTTTTCGGCGTCAGCCGGTAACGGACATCGCCGGGACAATGATATACCCCAGAATTGGGTGCATATTGGAAAAGCGGATTGTTGGTTGATAATAATCCATGAATATAAGTTTCGGCATTGACCGCATTCATGCCGCCGATTATCACTGAAAACGCAACATCAGAAACTCCTGAAGGCAAATTCCAAAAACCACCGCCGCTCCAAGTTGAACCATTGGAATAAGGCACGATGGCGTCATCGTTGTCACCAGCAAACATGACCAGCGCCAATGAAAGTTGCTTTTGATTACTTAAGCAACTCGCTTCGGTTGCCTTCAGTTTTGCGCGAGCCAAAGCAGGTAATAACATGGCAGCCAGAATTGCGATGATGGCAATGACCACCAAAAGCTCAATCAATGTGAATCCTAAAATGAATCTGGAAGGTCGCTTCAGGAATGTCGAATCTGTCGAGTGCAATTTCATAATATCTTGTGAGATAAAAATGGCGCGGAGCTGAGAGCTTCAGCTCCGTGCCACGGAACCCAACCCATCAACGCTTCAACCGGAAGAATTTTGTTCCGCCCGATGACGAAGCTGTGACCTGATAATTCTGACCAGCCATGCTGACGCCGTTGGTCACCACGGTCCACACCGCACCCGCGCCGAGCGTCGGGCTGGAAAACAGCGTGAAGCCCGGTGCAGCCACCGGCCACGAAAGTGTGGCATGACCGCCGCTGCCCGAAGCGCTCATGGAAACATTGGTGGTGAGCACGGTGTTCGGTCCAACCATATCGGAAGCCGCAATTTCGTCAGACAGGAGCCGCCCGGAATAAATGCGGAATTCATTGATGGAACCAGCCATGTAAGGATCGCCGTAAGCCCACCAAGGCGAGCGTCCAAGCGAGCCGCCGAATGACCAAAGGTTGTTGACCGAGGGGATGCTCACGCCCGTTTGCGATGAGGCCAGCACGCCGTTGGTAAACACCTGTTGCACCAAGGTGGTCGGATCATACACACACACCACATGGACATATTGTCCGCCGAAGCCTGGATTGCCGATCAAATCCGAATTACCACCGGCGGCCATTTCAAACTGATTGCGGCCGTTGCTCTGATCGTGGATGACATGACGGATATAGCTGCCGCCCGTGCCGCCGCCGCTGCTGAATTCAAACTGGCAGACGTTGTCCGGTGAAGTAGCGTCATTCAGCCAAGTTTCAAATGTCACGGCAGTTAAATTCGTCAAGACGCCGGCTGGCAGGCTCACGTAACAACCGGAAGAGCCGTCCAGCACCACATTGCCGCTGCCATCAAATGCTGCCGTGCCTTGCAACGTTGCGTCGGCACCACCGATGGAATCAGATGCCGTGGAACTGCTCGTTTCGCTGAAACTATAACGGTGAATCAACGCTGCCAGTGGTGGGCGCTGCACCGTAATGATCACGGAATTCGTGATACTTTGATATACCGCCGTCAGAGTCGCGGTGCCGGGATTGCCAGCGACCAGCAACTTATTCGCTCCGAAGCTGATGATATTGGTATCGCTCGAAGTGACGGATAATCCCGCCACTGGGAAGATACTATTGCGGATGATGTCGAAGTTGCTCAGGCCGGTGTAGTTCACCAGCAAGCCATAGGTTTGCGATGAGGACATCGGCATGGTCGCCGCGACTTGAAGGGCGATGGAAACCAGTGAGCCCTGGCTGTTCGTATTGTAACTGTTGGGGCCAGCAAGGTAGTCCATCGCGATTTTTTGCGGAGTGAGTTCACCCTTGTAAATGCGGAATTCATCAATCGCGCCGCTCAGGTAGGGATCGCCGGAGGCCCACCACGGCGAACGACCGAGTGAACCGGCGAATGCCCACATGCCGTTGACACTCGGAATGGCAGAACCGGTTTTTACCGAATGCAACATGCCGTTGGTGAAAACCGCCTGCACTTGTGCCGTCGGGTCGTAGATGCAAACCACATGAACGTATTGACCGCCGGAGCCGGGGTTGCCGGTGAGGTCGGAATTTCCGCCGGCGGTCATTTCAAACTGGTCGCGGCCATTGCTTTGATCATGAATGACGTGGCGCAGATAGGCACCGCCCGTGCCGCCGCCGCTGCTGAATTCAAACTGGCAGACATTATCCGGCACTAAGTCGTTTGTCAGCCAGGTCTCAAAAGTCACCGCCGTCAGGTTTGTCAAAATTCCGACTGGCAGGCCGACATAAGTGCCGCTAGAACCATCGAGCGTCACGGTGCCGCCGCTGATGGCGGCGTTGCCATTGAGCGTGCCGTTCGCGCCGCCAACGGAATCGCTGGCATCGCTGGTGAAACTATAACGATGAGTCAATGTCGCGGTCGGAGGCACAACCGTGATGGTTTGAGT
>Ga0182030_10026495_pt1 | contig 10492 bp, 10 predicted proteins | sample 812S3MmetaG_FD_121299 | JGI IMG/M metagenome (GOLD analysis project Ga0182030, IMG submission 121299) | Permafrost microbial communities from Stordalen Mire, Sweden - 812S3M metaG (Illumina Assembly) | ecosystem: Environmental > Terrestrial > Soil > Wetlands > Permafrost | place: Sweden... | reverse complement strand
GGCACGAAGAAGAACAGTCCCAGGATGGCCACCGGAATCCCGAACACCTCCGACTGCGGGCTGGTGGTCACCTTCTCGCAGTTGAAGGTGGAGTTGCTCACGCACACCAGGGCGTGGGGGCTGAAGTGGGTGATGGTCAGATAGATCGACACCCCGAGGCCGAAGACGCTCAGGAGCAGCGTGGTGAGGGGCTGCCATCGAAGTGTGGTCACGGACCGACTCCTCGCTACCGGTTCAGCCCGCTCAGAGGGACTTGGCGGCGGCCTTGACCCCCGAGCTGGTGCACACCGAGGCCGGAGCGCCCTTGGTGGCCTTGCACACCGCGGCAGCGATGTAGTTGGCCGTGCCCACGATGGCCTGGGTGACCGGATTGGAGGCGTCGGTCAGCCCGCCGGCGATCTGGCTCCACGTCAAACCGGTCAGGATGGCCGGGTTGTAGGTCGCCCCCGAGATGATGGCCACGTTGCCGATGTTGATGAACGGGAACCCGATCTGGCCGGCCGTGGAGTCCGGGATGTACTTCTGCCCGGCGTCGATGATGGCCTGCTCCTGTTTGGTCGGATTCTGGAGGACGGTGTAACCCCCGGCGGCCAGCGGCACGTTGGTGTACTGCTCCACGGTCTTCAGGGTCAGGTAGGGACTGGTGAAGGTGGCCCCGTTGAAGCTGAAGGTATGGGTTTCGGCGTAGACGTCGGTATGGGACGAGGCGGTGGTCTTGAGGTGGGACCAGGTCCCGAAGCGGGCCAGGGCCGCCACCACCCCCCAGCGCTCGGCCGCGCAGTAGGGGCAGTACTCGGCCCCGTAGTAGAGCATCGCCGGCGACTTACCGTCCAAGGACAGCGGACCCAGTTTGCTGGGCAACAGGATGGGCGGCGAGGTCGGCTGGGCAGCCGAGGGGAAGGTGACCCCCACCTGATTGAAGACCGCGGCGGGGATGGTGGTGACGTCGTGGACCACCGCGGCCGACGCCGTCTCCACCGGGGTGTAGGCCAGAGAGGCGGGATTCGACCCGTCGGTGGCCACCTTGACGATGACCAGCACGCCCACGATCACCACCACCACGAGTACTGCGCCCCAGGCCATGACGGCCCCCGAGAACCGGCGGGGCTGAGGGGCCGCAGTCGGCCTTCTTCCCGGGCGCGGCGTGTTCCCGCCACCACCCGCGGCCCCGGTGGCCTTTCCGGACTTGCCGCCCGGGGCCTTGCCGGAGACCGGACGGCTCTGGGCCCGGCTCCGGTCCTTGGCGCTCGGAGTCGGGTTTCCGCTCCCGCCGGCCGGCGGTTTGGGCTTGTTCCCCCCCGTCACGGGCTTCTGCTTGTCGTCTGCCATCGTCTTCGCACTTCCCCGATTCGTATGCGTGCCGCCGTGAGCGTAGCTGGTCAGGCTGGATTTTTTGGTTCGCCCGGTCCGCGGAGCACCTGGCCGGGCCGTCGCCGCAGAGCAGCAGGATCAGGCTACAGGAGGAATTTCACGCCTACACTTAGCAGGCCATGTTGGAAGATGCCGTGTCGGATGCATCGCCGGGGGGCAGTGCTCGGGGAGGCCTCGAAGAGGCTGGCGAAGCCGTCAGTGGCCGGGGTATCAGCTGGCACTCGGTGGAAGTCGACGGGCATCGGGTCCGCTACGGGGTGACCGGCAACGGACCGGCGGCCCTGTTCATGCACGGGTGGGGCCTCCGGCCCAACGCCTACCGCGCCCCCATCGAGGCCATGGGCAGCGCCGGGTGCCGGGTCTATGCCCCGTCCCTGCCCGGCTTCGGCGGGACCAAGGAGCTCGACCCCGACCAGCGCACCTTTGCCGGCTACGCCCGGTGGGTGGCGAAGTTCCTCGACGCCGTGGGCCAGGAACAGGTGGCCGTGGCGGCCGGACACTCGTTCGGCGGCGGGGTGGCCACCGCCTTCGTCTACCACCACCCGGAGCGGTCCTCCGCCCTGTTGCTGGTCAACGCCATCGGCAGCCCGACCTGGGCACTCTTCCCCAACGAGGTCCGCACCACCATGCAACGGCCGGTCTGGGACTGGGGGCGCCACTTCGGCACCGATCTGCTGCACGGCCCGCACATGGTCAGATTGCTGGCCACGCTGGCCGAGGACTTCATCCCCAACCTGGTGGGCAATCCGCTGGGCATGTTCCGCACCGGCGAGTTCATCCGGCGCGCCGACCTGGTGCGCGAGGTCCGCTGCATCGCCCAACGCGGCGTGCCGGTCACCGTGGCCTGGTCGGACCGCGACCGTCTGGTGTCCCGGTCGGCCTTCGACGAGCTGCGCCATGCGGCCGGGGTCGACGGCGTGGTGGTCGAGGGCTCCCACGCCTGGCTCATCGCCGATCCCAACAGCTTCCGTGAACTGGCCATCAGCGCTCTGGTCGACTCGGGGGCGCTCACCACCCGCTCGGCGGCCGGCGACCAACCGACCTGAGCGGCTCCCCGTCGGGTCCGGTCCCTCTACCGGTCGGTGCGTCCGGGTGGGCGGTAGCCTGCACCCGATGAGCGTGACCACCCGTGATGCTGCCACGCTGATGCTGATCCGGGACGCTCATGACGACGACGGCAGCCCGGCGGTCGAAGTGTGCATGCTCCGGCGGAATCTCGAGTCCGAATTCGTGGCCGGGGCGTACGTGTTCCCCGGGGGTTCGGTCGACGAGGAGGACGGCGGACCGGAGGCGGCCGCCCGCTGCGGGGGCCTCACCGACGTCGAGGCCAGTGCCATCCTGGGCATGGACTCGGGTGGCCTGGCCCTGTGGGTGGCCGCCCTGCGGGAGTGCTTCGAGGAGGCCGGGGTGTTGGTGGCCCGGCCGGCGGGCGCCGGGGCGCCGGGCGAGGACCCCGATGCCCTGCTGGACACCAGCGACCCCGTGGTGGCCGCCCGCTTCGCCACCTGGCGGGATGCCGTCAACGACGGGAGCGCCCGCTTCCTCGACCTGTGCCGGACCGAGGATCTGGAGTTGGCCCTGGGCGACGTCCACTTCGTCAGCCATTGGATCACCCCGGAGCTGGCCCCCCGGCGGTACGACACCCGGTTCTTCATCACTGCGGCGCCGCCCGGTCAGGTGGCCAGTCACGACGACGGCGAGACCATCGCCGCCATCTGGATCCGGCCCACCGAGGCCTTGGCCCGGCAGGCCGCCGGCGAGATCGACCTGTTGCCCCCGACCATCACCAATCTGGCCAACATCCAGTCCTACCGGACCACGGCCGAGGTGATGGACTGGGCCCGTCAGGTCACCGAGGTCATCACGGTGCTGCCCATCGTGCTCATCGAGGGCGACAGCGTGCTCATTCTGCGTCCGGGCGACGAGGGCTACGAGCAGGCCCTGGCCGACCGCCTGGCTTCCGGCCCCGACCCCGACGGGAAGTTGGCTCATCAGGCCCGGATGCTGTGGGGCCCGAAGGAGAACACCGCCTGAGCCACTAGAAGGCAGTCGGCTCCAGCGGGCTCGGATCCGGTTGGTCCAGGGTTCCCGCCCTGACCGCCGCCTCCACCTGCTCCAGCAGGCGCACGCTGCAACCGTCCATGGCGACCACCGGGGCGATAGTGGTGATGACGGACTCGGCGATCTGGTCGAACACCTCAGCCAGGGGCTGGCTCTGGTCCAGCGCCACCGGGGTGCCGGCGTCGCCCCCGGCCGCCACCGACGGGTGCAGGGGGATCTGCCCGATCAGGGGTACGCCCACGTCGGCGGCCAGACGGGCCCCGCCTCCCGAGCCGAACAGCGAGTAGGAGGTGCCGTGCTCACAGGTGAAGTCGCTCATGTTCTCGATCACCCCCGCCACCCGGAGATAGCCCTTGCGGGCCATGTCAGCGGTCCGGGCCGCCACCTTCTGCGCCGCCACCGGGGGAGTGGTGACCACGATGACTTCGGTACGGGGCAGCATCCGGGCCAGGCCCATCTGGATGTCACCGGTCCCCGGGGGCATGTCGATCAGCAGGTAGTCGAGGTCGCCCCAGTGGACGTCCTCGAGGAACTGCTGCACGGCCCGGTTGAGGATCAGGCCCCGCCACATGATGGCGCTGTCCTCGTCGGCCAGGAACCCCATGGACAGCACCCGGAGGCGGCCCGTACCCACCTCTTGCTCCAGCGGGACCATCTTCTTGTCGCGGGCCTCGATCTGGCCCTGCATCCCGAGCAGGCGGGGGACCGAAAAGCCCCAGATGTCGGCGTCGAGGACCCCGATAGTCAGGCCCCGACGGGCCAGGGCCACCGCCAGGTTGACCGTGACCGAGCTCTTTCCCACCCCGCCCTTGCCCGAGGCGATGGCGATGACCCGGGTGGTATCGGGGATGTCGGTGTCCGGGGCGGGGTCCCGGGCCAACAGCCGGGCCTTCTCCATGACCTTCTTCCGCTGCCCGGCGTCCATGACCCCGGTGCTGACCGACACGCTCGCCACGCCGGGCAGGGCTCCGACGTGGGTCACCACGTCGCTCTCGATCTGGGTCCGCAACGGGCAGCCGGCCACGGTGAGGGCCACCCCGACGTCGACCGCTCCGCCGGGGTGGACATGGACGCCGGTGACCATGCCCAGTTCGACGATGTCGGCGCCCAGCTCGGGGTCGATGACGCCACAGAGGGCGGCACGGACGGCGTCCTCGGTGGCCTCCGGCGGCCCGTCGGGCACGGCCCCGGAGGAAGGGATGCGGTCGGACCGGGTCACCTGGGGAATTCTACCGGTCTCACCTGGTCCGCCACCCGACGTGATGTATCGCCCACAACGCCACTCGGGTACGATGTGCAGCGGTAGTCGAACCAGGAGGAGCGCCATGAGTGCCACCATGCAGACCGTCAGCATCGGAAAGAAGCCCAATCCGGTCAACCTGACTGACGTGGCCGCGTCCAAGGTCGCCGAGCTCCTGGCTCAGGAAGACATCGACGGGCTCGCCCTCCGGGTGGCCGTTCGCCCCGGTGGCTGCTCCGGATTCAGCTACGAGATGTTCTTCGACGCCGATCTGGCCGAGGACGACATCATCCGCGAGTTCGGGACGGTCAAGGTCGTGGTCGACCCCACCAGTGCCGACCTGTTGAAGGGCTCGACGCTCGACTACAGCGACGGGCTTCAGGGGGCCGGGTTCCACGTGACCAACCCCAACGCCTCCCGCACCTGCGGCTGCGGCTCCTCCTTCAGCTGATTCGCTGAAGTGCTGATCCACCTGCTCCACTGATCCAGCTCCGGGTCGACGGCGCCGACGTCGAGGTCGCTGACGACGGGTCGTCCCTGCTCGACGTTCTCCGCGACCAGCTGTCCATCCACTCGGTCAAGGACGGCTGCAGCCCCCAGGGTCAGTGTGGTTGCTGCACGGTCTGGGTGGACGGCGCTCCCCGGGTGGCGTGCGTGACGCCGGTCCGGCGACTCCAGGGCCGACAGATCACCACCCTCGACGGACTGCCCGAGGCGGAGCGGGAGCGGTGGACCGATGCCTTCGTGGCCACGGGGGCCAGTCAGTGTGGCTTCTGCACACCGGGCATTGTCATGAGGCTGGCCGCCCTGGCCTACGACCGCGGTCCCGGCGACCCGACCGACCCCACCGACGGGGCCCCTTCTGCCGAGCAGATCGATCGCTCCCTCCTGGCCCACCTGTGCCGTTGCACCGGCTGGCAGAGTATCGAGGAAGCCGCTCGGCTGGCCCTCGGCGGCTCACCGCACCCGGTGGTCGGATCCCCCGGGGCCCCGGGCCATCGGGACCTCGAGCGCGCCGCCAGGCGGGCCGCCCTGGAGGGAGGCGTGCCCCAAGAGGTCGGTCCATCGGCGGTCCTGGGTCGGGCCGGGTTCGCCGACGACACCTGCCCGGCTGGCGCCCTGGTGGCGGTGCCCGACGGGGCGGGCGGGTACGCCCTGGCCGAGACGGTGCGGGGGGCCCGGGCCTTGGCCGGAAAGGTGCAGGGTCGCCGGACCAGCCTGGCCCTCGACCATCCCATCGACGTGCCCCCGGGTCAGTGGGACCTCACACTGCAGACCACCTGGGTCGAGCCGGCCTACGTCGAGCCCGACGCCTCGTGGTGCGCTCCGGGCGGGGAACCGGCGTCGCCGGTGGCCAATGGAGGGGCCTTCGGCGGCAAGCGACACTCGCCAGTGACCTCCGACGCCCGGCGACTGGCCGACCGCAACGGCCGCCCGGTGCGGGTGCTGTGGTCGCGCGAGGACGTGGTGCGCTTCGGTCCCAAGAGGCCGCCGGTGGCCGGAGGCGTTTCCGCCGACGGCTCGGGGATCCTCCGGTTCGGCGTCCCTCCCGACGGCCTGGCCGCCGACGACCGGGCCTCGTTGGTGGCCGCCGTGGCGCGGGTGGCCCCGGGCCTGGTGCTGGAGCCGGTCCCGCTCCACGGGCCGGCCATCTCCCTCGATCTCCGGGCCGCGGTCTGGGCCGAGGCCGCCGTACTGGTCACCTGCGCCCGGGTCAGGGCCTCTGCGGCGGAGGCCGAGCCGGTTCACTCCGAGCCGGTGGTTGGTGTTCCCGTGGACATCACCGCTCCGGGTGGCGGCCGGGCCGTCGTTCGCTGCCTGGCCGACGGCGCCATCGAGGTGGAGGTGGAGGCCGGCGAGGTGCTTGACGAGGTGGTGCTGAGGTCCTACTGCATCGGTGCCTCTCACCAGGCCCTGGGTTGGGTGGGAAGCGAGGGGATCGCCGTGGATCCGGCCGGGGTGGTCCACGACCTGACCGTGCGGTCCTTCGGGATCCTGCCGGCACGCCACATGCCGCTGGTGACCGTCCGCAGCCATCCCGATGCCGGCGGCCCTCCGGTCAACGCCTCGGACGCGGTCTTCGCCGCGGTGGCCGCGGCCCGGTGGCTCGCCGACGGCCTCCCACCGCTCTGGCCGAGTCAGCGCAACTCCCGACAAGTCCGTTAGCCAGATGGCCAGATGGGCCAAATCATCGGCTGGAGGCGATAGCTTGACTGAGCAAGCATCGGCTATAAACGATAATTTGGGAGTTTCCGCAAAACAGACACGTGGCCGCGGGCAGTTGCTGGGCACCAGGTCGGGTAGCTGCCGGGCAGTAAGTGATGGGCCATCGAGCAATCGCCTGAGGTCAACGGCGGGCGAATCGGCGTGACCTGTGTACGGTCGGAGCCTGCGAGCCACCCACGGAGCGCACTCCGCAACGACGAGAGCCAAGGAGCGAGCCATGAGCACCCCCATCGGTCCCTACACCCCGATCGTGAGGGCCGGGCCCTGGCTGATCTGCTCGGGTCAGCTCGGCCTGCACCAGCCTTCCGCCGGCGGTTCCGGGCCCGGAGCAACGGCGGTCCGCTCCTCGCCGGTGCTAGTGGAGGGGGGCGCCCCGGCCCAGCTGACCCAGGCCCTGTCCAACGCCGAAGCGCTCCTGCGGGGTCAGGGTGCCGCCCCCGAGGACGTGGTCAAAACCACGGTGTTCGTGACCGACGCCAGCCAGTTCCCCGGTGTCAACGAGGCCTATGTGGCTTTCTTCGGTACCCACCGGCCGGCCCGGTCCATGGTGGCGGTGTCCGCTCTGCCGGCCGGTGCCGCCGTCGAGGTCGAAGTGTGGGCCTACGCTCCACTCGACGGGTGAACGGTACGACGGGTCAGGGCGTCCAGTTGGTCTGCCCGAACCGGTAGCCCACCGACCGAACCGTCTGGATCAGGTGGGCGTGCTCCTCGCCCAACTTGGCCCGCAACCGCCGGACATGGACGTCCACGGTGCGGGCCCCGCCGTAGTACTCGTAGCCCCAGACCCTGCTCAGCAGGGTCTCCCGGGTGAAAACCTTGCCGGGCCGGGCGGCCAGAAACCGAAGCAGCTCGTACTCCATGTAGGTGAGGTCGAGGACCTTTCCGGCCACCGCGGCCTGGTAGGTCTCCAGGTTGAGCACCAACGGGCCGTGCTCCAACAGATCGGGTCGCAGCCCCCGCCCGGTCCGCCAGAACAGGTGGGCCAACCGGGCACTGAGCTCCTCGGCGTTCACCGGCTGGAGGCACAGGTCGTCGAACAGGTCCTCGCGCAGCTCGAGCTCGCCCAGTTGGTCGACCGGGACCACCACCATCACCGGGGCCAGCGGGACCTCCCGCTTGCGCAGATGGCGGCAGAGCAGAAAAGCCCCGAGGGGATCGTCGCCGCTGCAGATGACCGCGCCGGACCAACCGTCCTCAGGCTCCTCGGACTCGGCGGCCTCCGGTTGGTCGATGCCCTGCCAGGGATAGCCGGCGCGGTCCAGCACCGCGGTGACGGCACTGGGGGGTGCAGCGGGGAAGCACAGCAACGGTTCGATGGCGGTCGGTCCCCTTTCTCGACGAGGTGCGGGAGGTGCGGCGGGTGGTCCTGGGTCCTAATTACAGCAGGGGCAGGTACCGCTCCAACTCGAATTGGGTGACATGGGCCTTGTACTCGGCCCACTCGGCGCGCTTGTTCCGGATGAACCACTCGAAGACGTGCTCGCCGAGGGTCTCGGCCAGCAGCTCCGACGACTCCATCAGGCCCAGGGCCTCGTTGAGGCTGCCCGGCAGGTGGAGGATGCCCTTGTTGGCCAGCTCCTCGGCGCTCAGGGCGAACAGGTTGGCGTCGGCCTCGGGAGGGAGCCCGTAGCCCTTCTCGATGCCCTCGAGCCCGGCGGCGAGGATGACGGCGAAGGCCAGATAGGGGTTACAGGCGCTGTCGGGCGACCGGTACTCGACCCGGGTCGATTCGAACTTGCCCCGCTTGACCACCGGCACCCGCACCAGCGCCGACCGGTTGTTGCGGGCCCACGACACGTGGATGGGGGCCTCGTACCCGTCGACCAGGCGCTTGTAGGAGTTCACCCACTGGTTGGTCACCGCGGTGATCTCGGGGGCGTGGCGTAACAGGCCGGCGATGAACCCTTCAGCCACCTCGGACAGGCCCCCGGGGCGGTCGAGGTCCACGAAGGCGTTGGTGTCCCCCCGGAACAGGGACATGTGGGTGTGCATGCCCGACCCTTGCACCCCGGCCAGCGGCTTGGGCATGAAGCTGGCGAAGACCCCCTGCTGGCGGGCCATCTCCTTCACCACCAGCCGGACGGTCATCACCGTGTCGGCCATGGTCATGGCGTCGGTGTACCGGAGGTCGATCTCGTGCTGGCTGGGGGCGTCCTCGTGCTGGGCGTGCTCGACGGGGATGCCCATCTCCTCGAGGGTCAGCACGGTGCGCTGGCGGATGTCGCTGGCCCGGTCGGCCACCGTCAGCTCGAAGTACGAGCCTGAGTCGATGGCCACCGGGGCGTGGGCCGGGTCGGAGTCGGCGAAGTAGAAGTACTCGATCTCCGGCGCGGCGTAGAAGGTGAAGCCACGGTCGTGGGCCCGGTCGAGGGTCCGGCGCAGCACGTGCCGGGGATCCCCCTGGAACGGGGAGCCGTCCAGGTCCACGACGTCGCAGAACACCCGGGCCACCTGGGCCACGGTGTCGCCGCCGTTGCCTCCGGGCTGGGCGTGCCCGTGCCAGGGCAGGAGCTGGAAGGTGTTGGCGTCCGGACGGGCCAGCACGTCGCTCTCCTGGACCCGGCTGAAGCCGTCGATGGCCGACCCGTCGAAGGTCATCCCCTCGTCGAGGGCGTTTTCCAGTTCGGCCGGCGTGATGCTGAACGTCTTGGGGGTCCCCAGCACGTCGGTGAACCACAGCTGGACGAACCGGATGCCGCGCTCCTCGACCGTCCGGAGGACGTACTCCTCTTGACTCCTCATGGGGTCTTGCACCTCCGGGAGTGCCGGGGTCGTCGGTTTGGGAGCGTCATTTTCGATGCCGACATTGTCGCAGGTCGGGAGAGGGTGGGTGGACGGGGCCGCCGAGGTGCGAACAGAGCCGGATCCGAAGGGATCCGGCTCTGTTCATCGCAGCTGTCGGCCGACGGGGGGTGTCGAAGCCGGCCTGGGGGGGTTGGCCGGGCTCCGAACCCGCGGACCGGCTAGCTGCCCGCCGCGTCGCTGCAGACTGTCTCTGTAACGACCGCAGTGACCTGGTACGGATCCATGTTGGCGTTGGGCCGGCGGTCTTCCAGCCAGCCCTTCTTGGCCTTGGCCACGGCCCACGGGATGCGGATGGAGGCGCCCCGGTCCGAGGTTCCGTAGCTGAACTTGGTGTAGTGGGCGGTCTCGTGGGCCCCGGTCAGGCGGCTCTCGATGCCCACGCCGTAGACCGCGATGTGCTCGTCGATCCTCTTCCCGATGGCCTCGCAGCCGGCGATGATGGCGTCCCAGCCACCGTCTTCGCGCATGGCCTTGGTGGAGAAGTTGGTGTGGGCCCCGGCCCCGTTCCAGTCGCCCATGATGGGCTTGGGCTCCAGGGTGGCGTAGACCCCGAAGTCCTCGGCGATCCGGAAGAGCAGCCAGCGGGCCACCCACAGGTGGTCGGAGACATCCAGCGGCGAGAGCACGCCGACCTGGAACTCCCACTGGCCCATCATCACCTCGGCGTTGGTCCCTTCGATGCCGATGCCGGCGTCGATGCAGGCCGCCGTGTGCAGCTCCACGATCTCACGCCCGGGCATCTTGTCGCCGCCCACGCCGCAGTAGTAGGGGCCCTGGGGTGCCGGGTAT
>Ga0182030_10026494_pt1 | contig 10492 bp, 10 predicted proteins | sample 812S3MmetaG_FD_121299 | JGI IMG/M metagenome (GOLD analysis project Ga0182030, IMG submission 121299) | Permafrost microbial communities from Stordalen Mire, Sweden - 812S3M metaG (Illumina Assembly) | ecosystem: Environmental > Terrestrial > Soil > Wetlands > Permafrost | place: Sweden... | reverse complement strand
TTGACCGGCGGCACGTTCACGATCACCAACGGGGGCACTTTCGGCTCCCTGTTGTCTACGCCGATCGTGAATGCTCCCCAAAGCGCGATCCTCGGCATGCACAAGATCCAGGATCGCGCGGTGGTCGTCGACGGCCAGGTGGTCGTGCGGCCCATGATGTACGTGGCGCTGACCTATGACCATCGCATCATCGACGGTCGCGAGGCGGTGCAGTTCCTCGTCACCGTCAAGCAATGTCTCGAAGATCCGGCGCGCCTGGTGCTCGGCGTATGACCGAGCAATTCGACGTCGTCGTGATCGGCGCGGGACCTGCAGGATATCCCGCAGCCATTCGGGCGGGTCAAAACAAGCTCAAAGTGGCCTGCATCGATGAGTGGAAGAACTTCGACGGGACGTATGCCTTCGGAGGCACGTGCCTGAATGCCGGCTGCATCCCGTCGAAGGCGCTGCTCGAGTCGTCCGAACTGTTCCAGCGGGCCAAGGACGAGTTTCCGGTCCACGGCATCAAACTCGCTGGCGTGACGCTCGATCTCGCCGCCATGCAGAAGCGCCGAGCCTCCGTCGTCAAGGCGATGACCAACGGCATCCTGGCACTGTTCAAAGCGAATGGCGTGCTCGGCATCCAGGGCCATGGGCGACTGCTCCCGGGCAACCGCGTGCTCGTCACGGGCGCCGACGGCGCGGAGCGCACGCTCGAGGCGAAGCACGTGGTGCTCGCCTCCGGCTCGACCCCGATCCGGTTGAAGAATGTCCCGCACGACGGCAAGTTCATCGTCGATTCGTGGAACGCCTTGGAATTCGACGCGGTTCCGGCGCGCCTCGGCGTGATCGGCGCCGGCGTCATCGGGCTCGAGCTGGGTAGCGTGTGGCGCCGACTGGGCAGTGAGGTGACGGTTCTCGAGGCGTTGGATCAATTCCTGCCGATGGCCGACCAGTCCATCGCCAAGGAGGCCCAGCGGCATTTCAAGAAGCAGGGACTCGACATCAAACTCGGCGCCAAGGTCTCGAGCGCCGCCGTCGCCGGCGCCGCGGTCGACGTGGTCTACACCGACGCCCAGGGCGAGCACACGATCCAGGTCGACAAACTCGTGGTGGCCGTGGGGCGCAGGCCCTTCACCGACGGGCTGCTCGCGGATGGCACTGGCGTGCAGCTCGATGCGCGCGGTTTCATCCAGGTCGACGAGCATTGCCGTACGAACGCCCCGGACGTCTGGGCGGTGGGCGACGTGGTGCGCGGGCCGATGCTCGCACACAAGGGCAAGGAGGAAGGCGTGATGGTCGCCGACTTGATCGCCGGCCGTTATGGCGAAGTCAACTACAAGGTCATCCCCTCCGTGATTTACACGGCGCCAGAAATTGCCTGGGTCGGGCAGACCGAGGAGCAGGTGAAGGCGGGCGGCCGGCCCTACAAGGTGGGGGCCTTTCCGTTTGCGGCCAGCGGCCGGGCGCGGGCGATGGAGGCCGGACAAGGCATGGCCAAGATCATCTCCGCCGCGGACGATGATGAAGTACTCGGCGTTCACGTCATCGGCCCCATGGCCGGGGAGCTCATCGCCGAGGCCGTGCTCGCAATGGAGTATTCGGCCAGCACGGAAGACATCCAGCGCACGATGCATGCTCATCCGACGCTGTCCGAGGCGATTCACGAGGCCGCCCTGGCGGTGGACAAGAAGGCGATCGACTCGATCAACCGCTAGGAGCCCGTCCGCCCGGTCAGCGTTTGCGGCGCACCGAAATCACGTTCTCCACCTGCGCGATCGTGGCGAGCACGGCCGTCAGCTGGGGCAGGCCGGTGATCGAGATCTGAATCTGCATTCGTGCGACCTGGTCCCGCTTGTCGGTTACCGTGTTCATCCCCTGGATGCTGATCTTCGCATCCGCGAGCGCCGCGCTCACGTCGCGCACCAGACCGCGCCGGTCGAATGCCTGCACTTCGATCTCCGCGGGATACTCGGCCGTGTCGCTCCCGTCCCATGCCACCGGCAATACCCGCGCCGGCGCCTTCGCGGCGAGTCGCGCGAAATTCGCGCACGACTGCGTGTGGATGCTGACCCCCCGGCCGACGGTTATGTAGCCGACGATGGGCTCCGGTGGCACCGGTTTGCAGCAGCGTGCATACGTCGAGAGCAGATCGCCGACGCCCTGCACGTCGGCCTCGGGTTGCCGGTCGATGGCGGGACGCAGGCGGACCGCGGGTTCGCTGCGGGAGTGCAGCAGACGTTGGATGGCGCCGGCCACCTGTGCCGCGTTGACCTCGCCGAGGCCGAGCGCTTCGTGCAACGCATCGGTCGTCGGCAGTTTCAGCTCGGCAAGCAGTTCCGGCATCGGCGGGCTGTTCAGCCCAAGCCGCTGGATCTCGCGGTCGAGCAGCGCGCGGCCCTCGCTCTTGTTCTGGGCCTCGTCCTGTTTGCGGAACCAGGCGCGAACCTTGTTGCGATGGCGCGGACTCGCCAGATAGCCGGACTGCGGCGACAGCCAGTCTCTGGAGGGCTGCGGCGCCTTGGCAGTGATTATTTCGACCGTGTCGCTGTTCTTGAGCGCGTGGTCGAGTCCCACCATGCGGCCGTTGACCTTGGCGCCCCGCGTGCGGTGCCCGAGATCGGTGTGCACCTGGTAGGCGAAATCGAGCGGGGTGCCCCCCACCGGCACATCGACGATCTCGCCCTTCGGGGAGATCACGTAGATCCGATCCTGAAACAGGTCGACGCGCATCCGGTCGAGGAAGTCGGTGGCGGACTCGGCGGCGTCCGCCGGGGCCAGGAGGGTTCGCAGCTGGTTGATCTTGCGGTCGTAGGCCTGGTCGCTGCGGCCGCCTTCCTTGTAACGCCAATGCGCCGCGACACCGCGTTCGGAGTTGGCGTGCATTTCGTGCGTGCGGATCTGGATCTCGACCGGCTGCTCGCCGGGCCCGATCACGGCGGTATGAATCGACCGGTACAGATTGTCCTTGGGCGTGGCGATGTAGTCGTCGAATTCCCCGGGTATGAACTGCCAGAGCGAGTGCACGACGCCGAGTCCGGCGTAACAATCCGCGACGCTGCCCACCAGCACGCGCGCGGCGCGGATGTCCATCAGTTGTTCGAACGCCAGGTGCTTGGACTGCATCTTGCGGAAGATGCTGTAAATGTGTTTTGGACGGGCGGTGATCGTGGCCTCAATCCCGGCGGCACCGAGGGCCGCCTGCAGTTCGCTGCGCAGCGCCTCGATGTACGCCTCCCGCTCGGAGCGCCTGGAGTTCAGCGCGGAGGCGATGTGCTTGTATTCGGCGGGTTGCAGGTAGCGGAACGCGAGATCCTCGAGCTCCCATTTGACCTGCCACACCCCCAGCCGGTTCGCGAGTGGCGCGTAAACCTCCCGGGTCTCGGTGGCAAGCTTGCGCTGGGTAGCCGCGTCGAGCGCTTTGGCCGAGCGCATCATCTGCAGCTGTTCCGCCAGCCGCACCACGACCAGCCTGACGTCACCGATGACCGCGAGCAGCATCTTGCGCAGCGCCTCAGCCTGCCCCGCCTCGAGACCGCGCTCCGGCGTCCAATCGGGCGGCAACCCGAAATGACCGAGCTGGCCGAGAGCCCGGGCGAGCCGCACGGGTTCCGGGCCGAAGCGCTTTTCGGCGCTTTCATGGTCGAGATGCCGGGCATCGATGAGGGGCTGGAGCATCGCCGCCGTGACCACGTCCTCGTCCGCGTCCAGAGTCCGCACGATCTCCGCCACCTCGAGCGCGGACGCGCGCGCCTTCAGTGCCTCCTCAGGCAGCTCGAATGCGCGTACCGACGCGAACGCCGCGGCCAGCCGGTCGCTCATCGTGCGGGTCGTGGCGGTGGTTTCCATGCGGTATCATACCCAACCATGCCACTTCCCATCCCCAAGAGCGCGACGATCCGGGTGCTCGGGATCGACCCTGGTTCGCAGTGCACGGGCTTTGGCATTGTGGATGCGACGGGGCCGCGGCTTTGCTACGTCGCGAGCGGGGTCATCCGCACCGGGCAGGGCGAGTTCGCGGACCGGCTGTGTGAGATATTCCGCGGCGTCCGGACGGTCGTCGCCGAGTACCGCCCGCAGGAAATCGCCATCGAACGGGTGTTTATGAACCGCAATCCGGACAGTGCGCTGAAGCTCGGCCAGGCACGGGGGGCGGCGATCTGCGGCACGGTGGATTCCCAGGCCGATGTGTTCGAGTACGCGACGCGGCAGATCAAACAGGCCGTGGTCGGGTCGGGCGGTGCCGAAAAAGCCCAGGTGCAACTGATGATGCGAAGCATTCTGAGGCTCGATGGTCCGCTCCCGGCCGACGCCGCCGATGCGCTCGCGGCCGCCGTCTGCCATGCGTTGCGCGGCGGAGTGCGCACGTCGGTGCTGCGCGCCGGCAGCCGCGCGTGATCGGCTTTCTCAGGGGACGGCTGGTCGTCAAGCAGCCGCCGATGATGTTGGTGGACGTGGGTGGGGTGGGCTACGAACTGGAAGCGCCGATGTCGACGTTCTACACCCTGCCCGCCACCGGCGAGCCGGTGGCCCTGTTCACGCACCTGGTGGTGCGCGAGGACGCGCATATTCTCTTTGGCTTTGCCTCGGAGGGTGAGCGCCGCTTGTTCCGGGCGCTCCTCAAGGTGTCCGGGGTGGGACCAAAGATTGCGCTCGGAATCCTGTCGGGCGCCAGCGTGGACGACTTCGTGCGCATCATCGAAGCCGAGGACGTTGCCATGCTGACCCGCATCCCCGGCATCGGCCGCAAAACTGCCGAACGGGTGATCATCGAGATGCGCGGCAACGCGCAGAAGCTGGCCACTCCGGCATCTGCGGACGGTCACGTCGCGACGTTCGCCGGCGCGCAGCCGACGCCGCACGGCGAGGCGTTCAGTGCGCTGATCGCCCTGGGCTACAAGCCGCCCGAAGTGACGCGGCTGCTGAAATCGGCGGACGAGCCGGGGCTGTCGACGACCGACATCATCCGGCGTGCCCTCAAATCGGCATTGAAGCAGTAAGCTGCCATGGGAATCGAACAGGATCGCATCATTGCAAGCACCGCCGGCCGTGACGAAGAAGTCGTCGACCGGGCCGTGCGTCCGAGGACTCTCGCTGACTATGTGGGCCAGCCCAACGTCAAGAACCAGATGGAGATCTTCATCCAGGCCGCCCGGCAGCGCGGCGAGGCGCTGGATCACGTTCTGATCTTCGGGCCTCCTGGTCTCGGCAAGACGACGCTGGCCAACATCATCGCCAACGAACTCGGGGTGAACCTGCGCCAGACCTCGGGACCCGTGCTCGAGCGGCCCGGCGATCTCGCCGCGCTGCTCACCAATCTCGAACCCAAGGACGTGCTGTTCGTGGACGAGATCCATCGGTTGAGTCCCGTCGTCGAGGAGGTCCTCTATCCGGCAATGGAGGACTCGCAGCTCGATCTGATGATCGGTGAGGGCCCCGGCGCACGCTCGATCAAACTGGATCTGCCACCCTTCACGCTGGTCGGCGCGACCACGCGTGCCGGCCTGCTCACCTCGCCGTTGCGCGACCGGTTCGGCATCGTCCAGCGCCTCGAATTCTATTCCACCGAGGAGCTGACGAAAATCGTCGTGCGCAGCGCGTCGATTCTGAAACTCAAGCTGCAGGCGGAAGGCGCCGACAGGATCGCGGAGCGGTCCCGTGGGACGCCCCGTATCGCCAACCGGCTGCTGCGGCGGGTCAGGGATTATGCCGAGGTGAAGGCAGGCGGCCTCATCAGCGGCGAGGTTGCACTGGCTGCGCTCGACATGCTGGAGGTCGACCCGCAGGGCTTCGACATGCTGGACCGTAAGCTGCTGCTGACCGTCATCGAGAAATTCGAAGGCGGCCCGGTCGGCGTCGACAGTCTGGCGGCGGCCATGAGCGAGGAGCGCGGAACCATCGAGGATGTGATCGAGCCGTTCCTGATCCAGCAGGGTTACCTCATGCGCACGGCCCGGGGCAGGGTCGCCACGCGGACGGCCTACGCCCATTTTGGTCTGGCGGCTCCGACGGTGGAGCGCGATTTGAACCTGCCGCTGTTCCGCGACGGAAGTTGACGGCCGGTTCGAGCCGGCGACGAACCTCCAACGTCTGCCGGCCATTGCTGTAAAATGGTACTTTCCGCCCGGAGGACACTGCCTCGAATCCACATTATTCGTCCAAGTTTCGCATCTATTGGGAGGACACCGACGCGGGCGGTGTCGTCTATTACGCGAATTACCTGAAGTTCATGGAGCGCTGCCGTACGGACTGGCTGCGCGCCCTTGGGGTCGATCAACAGCGACTGCGCCTCGAGCGGCAGCTGCAATTCGCAGTGGTGGGGCTCACGGTCGATTTTTTGCGCCCGGCCGTGCTGAATGATGAAATTGTCGTCACCGCCGAACTCCAGCAACTGCGCGGTGCGACAATTTCGTTCAGGCAGACTGTTTTACGGGGCGACGCTCAGTTGATCGATGCGAGCACGCGCGTTGCCTGTCTCGATTCCGGCACGCTGAAGCCTCGTGCCATCCCCAAGGACTTGTTTACGGAGTGGCGCAATCATGGGCAATGACCTGTCGATCTGGAGCTTGGTGCTCGATGCGAGCCCCATCGTCCAGGCGGTCATGCTGCTGCTCATGGGGGCATCGGTGGCCTCCTGGGCTGTGATCTTCAAGAAGAGCCGGGTGATCTCGACCTCGCGCCGCCAGGCCGACCAGTTCGAATCTGCGTTCTGGTCGGGCGGCGACCTGTCCGCCCTCTATCGCAGCATCGAAACCAAGGGACGCGCCGGCACCGGGGAGCAAAGCATATTCGAATCCGGTTTCGGGGAGTTCAGCCGGTTGCGCCAGCAGGGTACGCCCGCAGATCAGCTTCTCGAGGGCGCGCGGCGCGCCATGCGGGTGGCGCAAATGCGCGAGCTCGACCGGCTGGAGCGCAATCTGGCGATGCTGGCGACCGTCGGATCGACGAGCCCGTACGTCGGCCTGTTCGGGACCGTGTGGGGCATCATGAGCGCTTTTCACAATCTCGGGAACGTGCAGCAGGCCACGCTTTCCGCGGTCGCGCCGGGCATCGCGGAGGCGCTGGTCGCCACGGCCATCGGTTTGTTCGCGGCCATTCCGGCGGTCGTTGCCTACAACCGCTTCGCTGACCAGGTGAGCCGTCTGGAACTGCGCTTCGACACGTTTGTCGAGGAGTTCTCGACCATCCTGCAGCGTCACGGGCCGGCCAGGACGCCGGGGGGATAAAAGCCTGATGCCTGCACCTCCGCGCCGTCGCAAGCTCATGGGGGAGATTAACGTGGTGCCGTACATCGACGTCATGTTGGTGCTGCTGGTGATCTTCATGATCACCGCCCCGCTGCTCAAGGAAGGCGTGAAGGTCGATCTGCCCGATGCCGGTGCCCAGCCCATCGACCCCGCGTTTCTGGCCAAGCACGAGCCGTTGATACTCACCATCGACGCGCGCGGCCGGCTGTTCATCAATTTCGGTCAATACCCGGATCGGCCCGCCTCGGAGGCCACCATCACTTCCCGCACGTCGGCGCTGTTGCGCCGTGATCCGCAGACGCCGGTGCTGGTGCAGGCGGACACGACGGTGCCGTACGGCACGGTGGTGCGGGCGATGGTGCTGTTACAGCATGCAGGCGCCGCGAAAGTGGGCTTTTTGACCGATCCCGTCAAACCGGCCAGTGCCGTGCGTTGAATGCAAGCCTTCTTGCGCGAACATTCGTGGTCCGTTGCGGCATCCGTACTGTTCCACGGATTGCTGGCCGCGGGGCTGGTGCTCGTCACCGTCGTCTCGAGCCAGCGCCACCCCCCGACGGTGCAGCCGCTGCCCATCGATGCGGTGGTGATCAGTTCACAGGTGCTGCATGCGGCCCGGCAGGCACGCGCCGACCGGGCCGAACAGGAACAGGCGCGGGCGCAGGCGGCGGCGGACGCGAAGGCAGCGGCGCTGCAGGCGCAGCGCGATGCCGCCGCGCAGGCCAGCCTGCAGGCGGAAGCAGCCGCCCGGGCAGCGGCATCTCAACGGACCCGGGACGACGCACAAGAGGCTGCGCAGGCGGAGGCTAAACAGGCAGCCAAACAGGCCTCAGAGGCGAAGCAGGCCGTAGAGGCCAAGCAGGCGGCCGAGGCGAAACAAGCGGCCGAGGCCAAGCAGGCCGCGGAGGCCAAGCAGGCGGCCGAGGCCAAGCAAGCGGCCGAGGCCAAGCAGGCGGCCGAAGCCAAGCAAGCGGCCGAGGCCAAGCAAGCGGCCGAGGCCAAGCAAGCGGCCGACGCGAAGCGGGCGGCAGATGAGCGGGCGAAACAGGAGCGCGAGGCTGAGTTGCGGCGCCAACTAACGGATGAAGAGCACGTGAATGCCGTGGAATCGGGGCCGATGCGCGACCAGTATGTCGCCCAGTTGCGCGCCAGGATCCAGCGCGCATGGATCAAGCCGCCGTCGGCCCGGGCCGGAGTCGATTGCCTCGTGGAAGTCACGCAGGTCCGCGGGGGCGAGGTCACGGCGGCGCGCGTGACTCAATGCAATGGCGATGAGGCGGTGCGCCAGTCCATCCAGAACGCCGTCTATCGTGCCTCACCACTGCCGGATCCGCCGGATCCGGCGCTTTTCGAGAGAGTCTTTCAGTTAAGGTTCAAACCCGATGAATAAACTTCTATCCTGGCTGGCCGTCCTCGCGCTCGTCACGTCATGCAGCGCCGCGCGGGCGGAACTCGTTGTGGAGGTGACGCGCGGCCAGGCGGATGCGATTCCGATCGCCGTGGTGCCGTTCGCCGCCGCCGAGGACCCCGCCACAGCGTTCGACGTGGCGCAGTTGGTGAGCGACGATCTGTCCCGCAGCGGCCGCTTCAAGTCCATGGACCGCAAGGACATGATCGAACAGCCGCACACGGGTGCCGCGGTGGCCTTCGACGATTGGCGCAGGCTCAACGACGACTACATCGTGGTGGGTCAAACCCAGTCGCTCGGGGCGGATCGCTACAACATCGTGTTCGAGGTCTATAACGTTCTCAACCGGCAACGGTTGGTCGGATACCAGATCAGTTCGAACCGCGCGGGGCTGCGGTTGGCCGGCCATCAGGTCGCCGACATGGTGTACGAGAAAATCCTGGGAGTGCGGGGCGCCTTCGCCACGCGCATCGCGTATGTCTCGGTGCTCGGCCACGTACCGGATAGGAGCTACCAGCTGATCGTCGCCGATTCCGACGGCGCGAACCCGCGCATCGTCATGCAATCGCGCGAGCCCCTCATGTCGCCGGCCTGGTCGCCGGATGGTCAGAGTCTGGCGTATGTGTCATTCGAGGACCGGTTGCCGTCGATTTTCATCCAGGTGCTCAAGACCGGGGAACGCCGCCGGGTTTCGGCGCGAGCCGGCGTCAACCAGGCGCCGGCCTGGTCGCCGGACGGCAGAAAATTGGCGCTCACACTTTCCACGCGCGACGGCAATCTGGATGTCTATACGCTCGACCTGACCACACAGACCCTGACGCGCATCACGGATGATCCGGGGATCGATACCGAACCGCAGTGGTCGAACGACGGGCAGAGCCTGTACTTCACATCCGACCGAGCCGGAGGGCCTCAGATTTATCGCGTTGGCCTTCAACCCGGCGACAAGCCGCGCCGGCTGACTTTTCAGGGGAGCTATAACGCCCGTCCGCGGCTTTCGCCCGACGAGTCCCAGCTCGCATTCGTCACCCAGGATGATGGGGCATACCGCATTGCAACGATGGATCTGAAGGGACGGGGCGACATGCAAATCCTCACGAAGGGTCGTTTCGACGTTTCGCCGAGCTACGCGCCCAACGGCGCGGAGATCTTATATGCGGCCCGAGACCGGGGACGCGGGGTGCTGGCACTGGTCAGTTCCGACGGACGCGTGCAGGAACGGCTGGCGTCGAGCGAGGGTGAGGTGCAGGAGCCGGCATGGTCACCTTTCTGAGGGGCCGCGACTTCGACGTGCAACCCGGTCCATAATTGCGGCAGCCGCAGGCGCCCACGAATTCGTTGTGAACAATTGCTGGAGAACGATGTGAATAAAATGTTGTCGATCGCATGTGTATTGATGGGCGCGGCGCTGCTGGCGGGCTGTCCAAAGAAGGCCACGACGGTGCAGCCGCCGACGGCGGGCACCCAGGTGGGCGACGCCGCCGGGACCTCGGGGGCGGAGGGCGCCTCGACCAGCGGTTCCCCTCTCGGCACCTCCCCCGGCGTCAACGGCCAGGGCATGGCCGGGATGGGCGGAGGCGGCGATGCCGCGGGAGCCCTCGGGCGCAAGGTGATCTATTTCGATTTCGACCGGTCGGACATCAAACCGGAGTTCGCCTCCATCGTCACGACGAACGCACAAAACCTGACCAGCCATCCGAATTTGAGGATCAAGCTCGAGGGCAACACCGACAATCGGGGCACTCGCGAGTACAACATCGGCCTGGGCGAACGTCGCGCGCAGGCGGTGCGCCGTGCCCTGATGCTGCAGGGTGTGTCGCAGACGCAGATCACCACCGTGAGCTTCGGCGCCGAGCGGCCG
>Ga0182030_10026493_pt1 | contig 10492 bp, 12 predicted proteins | sample 812S3MmetaG_FD_121299 | JGI IMG/M metagenome (GOLD analysis project Ga0182030, IMG submission 121299) | Permafrost microbial communities from Stordalen Mire, Sweden - 812S3M metaG (Illumina Assembly) | ecosystem: Environmental > Terrestrial > Soil > Wetlands > Permafrost | place: Sweden... | reverse complement strand
TCCTTTGCGCGGGTTGGAAATCACCTTCATGTTCTACCGGTGCTCACTTACTCTTTCGGCGGGATCGGTGGTTTTCATTAGCCTCTGCCCTATAGAACTCCCTTAGCCTTAGGACCTTAGTCACGGACCCGCTCCTCTTGGGGTACTCCTGTGGGTGTTTTACCGCTTCTCCGCGCCATCAAAATGTGTTTTCCGTCGTCTTGTATTACCCGCCAGTCTGGGCTTCGCTTAAGGATCTGGACGATGGGCTGTTCTACGGGCAGCAATACAAGATTGAACTGGTACTGCTGCATCACTTGGTACCAGTCCCAGTTGGCGTTGAGCAGATGGATGTATTGATTGCCCACTTCCGGCCCGTAAAAATCGCTGCGACCGTCGACAAAAACACGCTGCTGATCGGGATGCAGAAAAATCAAATAATCCGCCCATTGATCCGTCGTCAGCACGCGCGAATGCACAATTTCCATTTCATGCGCGTGGATCATGTCGATCGGGAACATTTCTTTCGGGAAATCGGTGGGCCACTTGATCGGCTTACCGGTCACCACCAGCGCGAGCACGAACAGCGCGGGCCATACGCTGGTGCGGCGGAATCCCGCGACGGAGTCGGAGGCCATCTGGTTGAGAATTCCCAGCAGCGAGTTTTTCGTGGCAGTGCCCGTGAACGCCTGCCACCACGACGCCACTTCACAGGCGATCAGCGGCAGCGTGACGGCAATAAACACCGGCACGTGGCGCGCGCTCGAGAGCGCCAGATAAGAGCACAAGAGGATCCACAGCCCTTCCACCACGCGGCGCCGGCGCAGCAGCGCTCCGGCGGCGATCAATCCCGCAAACAGCAGCGCTTCGAACTGCAGCATGTTCTCGGTGCGGAAACTGGGCGATTGAAATTCCTGGATCACGTTGCGGATCCAATCGGAGCGCAGATACGCCACGATGTGCTGGTGCAGGCCCCAGCCGTACGGATTCACCAGCGACACCGCCGCACACGCCGCCGTGAGAATTCCATAGCGCACGGGATTGCTCCAGTTCACTTGCCTGAGCAGCGCTCGTGGAGATGGCTTCGCTTCCCCTGCAGGTGCATTCGTGCTTACGTCTTTTTCAGATACGTCAAGAACTGCCTCGATCAAAGAGCCCACTGCGGTGAGTCCCAGAATGGCGACCACCACCAGAAATCCGCCATGCAGATTCGTCCACACCAAGACCAAGGGGATCAACCAAAAGATTCTGTTCTTCGGAGCCGAACCGTCGCGATCGCGTTCCAGCATCCACATGGAAACGGAGAGCAGCAGGAGCGTGAACACATGCGGCCGGGCAAGGAAGTGGATGGACGCTCCGCCAACGCCGAGCAGCGCGACCAGCAGCGCCGCGAACAGGTTCACGCCGAGCCGCGTCACACGGCGGATTAACGTCGTCGCAAACAGCGCGATCACCACGCCGGCCATCAGGACGATGCCTTTCAACCCGGCCATCCGGAACAGCGCGGCATCCAGCACGTCGCTCAACCATTCCCAGGCGAACCACGGCGCACCGGGTTTCGAAAAAGAGTACAGATCGTGATAGGGAACCGCGCGATGACTCACGATGTATTCGCCCGCACGGATGTGCCAGCCCACGTCGGCATCGCCTAGCAGCGCCGACCATCCGGCGGCGCCGAGGAACAGCCAGCACATGATCGCGACGAAGAATAGATCCGACAGCGACGGTACAAAGATCCGCGCCCAGCGATTCTCGAGCACGGCGTCCATCTGTTTTTTCTGGGATTTCACCCGCTTGGGCGACACCCCGGGCGAGGCGGCGATGGTTTCTTGAGGAGTCATGGCCCTTCTTCATTACTTCGCCCGAAAGAGCCGTCAACTTTAGTGCGTTTTCGCTCGGACGTGCCGCACGGACCCCTGCGTGCCGCGTCGAGACTCTTCTCGACGCCTGTCCGGCATGTACAAAGATCCGCAGGTATCGAAGAAACAGCAGATCCTTCGGCAAGCTCGGGATGACAAGATTGGGGTTGTGGACAAAAAGTCGAGGTACTCGAGTGTGGGGCAAGCTTCTGCTTGCGGCGCGCTCCAACGCACCAGCCCCATGCGTGAGCCTGGGGCTATTGCTAATTGGCGAATAGCTCGTGAAACACGTACAAGCCCCAAGCTGACGGATGGGGCTCCAATGCGGGATGAGTTTTCGTGATTCGCCTACGCCAGCGTGCCTTCGGTGACGGCGCCGCGCTCGATGCGCGTGCCTTCCGTGGCGCGGTCCAGGCCCAGCAGCCTGCGTCCGTGCACGGCCAGCTCGAAGCGATCCTTGACGCCCGTCTTCTCGAAGATGTGCATCAGGTGGACCTTCACCGTCCCGGGCGTGATCGCCAGCGCTTCTCCGATTTCTTTATTCTTCAAACCCACGCAAATGTGATGGACGATCTCGCGTTCGCGCGGCGTCAGGCGCGGCGAATTGCGGCGGTCCACGGATCCCAGAGGATGTTCGGCGAGCGAGCTTTCAATCCACACGTCGCCTTTATTGACCGCGCGCAGACATTCGATCATGGCAGAGATGGGCGCCGTTTTCTTCAAGATGCCGCGTGCGCCCAATTGCAGGGCCCGGAAGCAATCGATTTCGGCGAGGTCGTTGACCCACACCACCGGCTGGCATTGCGGCCAGGTAGTCTTCACGTCTGCCAGGAACTGAAACACCGTCTTCAATCCTGCGCTTTGGTCGACCAGTAAAACAGCCGGATGATGTTCGCGGACGGCCTCCAACGCGTCGGCTAAGCCGGGCGTCGATCCAACCAGTGCGAACTCCTCGGTTTGTCCCAGAACGCGAGCCAATCCTTCGAGCACGATCGGCTGCGCTTCACAAGCGAATACCTTGATACGATTCACACCTTATTCCTTGGGAATATGATCGTCGCAAGCGGGCTAGGGGTATAGGTACTAAGTGCCGATTTCCACTTTTGCGGGTGCTGGCTTGGACGCCATGACCAGTCCGCCAGCGGCTACGCACGCGGCAGCGATTCCCCACGCAGCCAATAAGTGATGCGTAATCAGCAGCCCTCCGAGGGGAGGCGCCGCGATCTGGGAAATCGAATTCAGGGACTGATTCAATCCCAGCACACTGCCTTGTTCTTTTCGCGGAGCGGTGTGCGTGATCATACTGGTGAGAGTGGGGCGAACGAGCCCACCAATGGCGAGGACCGTGATGGTCGCCATCAGCATCGGAATCGAATGCGCGACGGCCATCATTCCATATCCGACCACATAAGCTCCGAAGCCCACGCGATTCAGCGCGCGCTCGCCGAAACGCTTGACCATTTTCCCCAGTCCCGGTCCTTGTAATAAGATGCCGAGGAATCCGGCCCACGCCCACGCGTAACCGGTTTGCCTGGGTCCAAAGGGCACGCCATGCCACGTGAAGCGGCGTTCGGCGAACAGCGGCAGCCCGGAGACGAACATCGAAAACGAAAACGTGAAGAAGAAGAATTGGACCAACAGATTCGAGAGCGCGGGCTGGCGGAAGTACTTCGCGTATTCGCCCCACTGGACGATCGATACGCGTTGGCCGCCGGGGGCGACGGGACCAACGCTCTTACTGCCGGTCTCTTCGCGATGAGCCTGGCTTTCGGCGACGGACGGCAACAGGAACGTAGTCGCCATGATGCTAGTGAACGAAAGCGCCGCGGCGGCGTACATTGGATAGCGGTAATCGTAGCCGGCCAGAAATCCGGAGACGGCGGGGCCGACCAGGAATCCCAGGCCGAAGGCGATGCCGATAATGCCGAACGATTTCGCGCGATCCTCGGGCTTGGTGACGTCGGAGATGTAGGCTTGCGCGAGCGACAGATTTCCGGCCGTGGCTCCATCGATGATGCGTCCGACGAACACCAGCCACAAAACGCCGGCGTTGGCGGTGATGATGAAGCCGATGAACGTGCCGATCTGGCTGACGATCAGCAGCGGCTTGCGTCCCATGTGATCGGACAGGCGCCCGAGCAGCGGACCGGAGATCAACTGGCACATGGCGTACACGCCGATGAGCATTCCGGCGACGGTGGGCGTGGCTCCCAGCCGCTCGGCATAGAACGGCAGCAGAGGAATCATCAGCGTCAGGCCGAGGATGTCCACGGCGACGATGAGAAAAATGGGAAGAAGCGGATTTTTTCCGGACAAGTCTTATGATGACACGGGAGTGGAGGCGGCGGGGCTCTCGGCATCTGAGCACGACCCTTATGGGTATGATGATATTGATGACGGAAATTGTCTTCGACGTGATGCAAGAGGCCGACGGCGGCTACTGCGCCGAGTGCCTCTCGGAGAACATTTTCACGCAGGGCGATACCTGGGACGATCGTGGAGGCCATCTCCGCATATTTCTTTGACCGTCCCGCTCCGGCGAAGATTCGCCTTTACTGACGCCCTCCTTGCCGGGTTTTTATTTCCCCTCTAGCCGGCCGTTGAAAAACAAGGCACCCCGCTCGATGACTCTCGCGGCTCAGTGTGAGGCTTCATCGTTTTTAGTGCTTTACAGAGCCGCGACAGTGATGGAGCGGGGATCTATCGAGCTTTTCAATAGCGTGCTAGGGGCCTATCATAATAAGTGGCCACAGTTAGGCCATCGAGGAATCATGAAATCCTTCTTTCTTGCGGTAGCGATGGCCAGCGTGCTGGCGACGACGGGACATGCACAGGCGTTGAAGGCCGAGATGCAACCCAATCCTTCGAGCATGGATAGCTTTCAGCCGAGCTGGTCGGTGGCCGCCGACGGCAGCCCTCTGCTGAGCTGGATCGAGGCGTCGGGCAAAGAGGGCCTGTACACGCTGAAATATTCGGTGCGCAAAGGCGGGCAGTGGTCGACGCCGCGCATGATTGTCGCCAATCGCAAGTTCTTCCGTCATCCGGCCGAAATGCCGGAAGTGATCACGCTGCCCGATGGAACGCTCTTCGCGCACTGGATTGAAAATCCCGGCGACGACGATGACGTCGAGTTCCTGAATACGAGCGTCTCCAAGGACGGAGTAAAGTGGACTGCGCCGGTGCTGGCGCACAAGGATCGTAGCATGGTCCAGCACGGGCTGGCATCGGTAGTCGCGAGCGGCGAGCACGAAGCGTCCGTCATTTGGCTCGAAGCGCTGCACGGCGAGGACGCTCCTGTGGCGATGAAGCGCACGGTGATGAGCTCCGACGGCAAGGTGATCAAGGAAGAAAGCCTTGATAGCGACGTATGCGGGTGCTGCCCCACGTCCATCGTGAAAACGAATAAAGGTCTGCTGATCGCTTATCGCACCCACACGCCGCAAGACATCCGCGACATCGCGACGATGCGTTTTGAAAACGGCAAGTGGACGGCGTCGAAAAATCTGAATCCCGACAATTGGAAGATCAACGCTTGCCCCACCAACGCAGCGGCTTCCGTTGCCAAAGGCGATAACGTGGCCGTCTCCTGGTTCACCGGCGCGGGTACCACGCCGCACGTACAGGCGATCCTTTCCACCGATGACGGCGTGACGTTCGGCAAGCCGGTGATGGTCAGCACGGGTCACGCGTTCGGCTACACGTCGATCACGTCGGACGATCAGGGCGGGGCGTTCGTGTCATGGCTGGAACAAAGCGCGAAGGGCGCGAAGATTTTGGTGCGTCAGGTGACAAGCGCGGGTGTCGCGGGTCCCGTGGTGCAGGTGGCCGAGGGCGGCCGCAGCACGCTGGGATATCCTCGCATTCTGCGCGCGGGCGGCGAGACGTGGGTCGCATGGGCCGGCGGCGGATCGAAGATCCAGACCGCAAAGCTGGTGAAGTGAAACGCTCGCGCCGCTAAAAATCGCGGCATGCTTCTAACTTGCTATCGTGGAAGTGCCTCGTTCTTTGATACGAGTCTAACTGTCATGACGGTTGTCGTTAAAGCAAGGACGGATCTTGTGGTCCCCGCCAGCGTTCGTCGTCGGGCGGGAATCAAGACCGGCGACAAGCTGGAGTTCATGGTTTCGGGCGGCGTGATTCATATCGTCCCCAAAGTGGGTCTGGCAGCTCAGGATTTGACGGCGGCGCAGAAGCGGGCCGTCGATCGCGATCTCGCCAAAGGTTTGAAGGATGTCGCGCTGGGTAGAATGAGCGGACCGTTCGAAAACCACCGGGAGTTTATCGAGTCGCTGCATCAAGAAGCTGCGAAACTCTCCGCTCGTAGGAAAGCCCGCGCCGTGCGATGAAGCTTTTTCGAACGTCGCATTTCGTTCGGAATTACGCCAAAGCCCCGCGGTCCGTGCAACAAGCTTTCGATAAACAATCCGCCCTGTTGCTCCAGAATCGAAATCACCCTTCGCTGCGGGTGAAGAAGTACGCTGAGGCCAGCAACTTATGGCAGGCTCGGGTCAATCGCGATTGGAGATTTTATTTCACGATCGACGGCGACGCCTACACGCTGGTCAGCATCATTCCACACCCCAAGTAACTTTCTTACGTGTGTTGATATACTTCCTCTTCGAACGCAGTTCGTCGGGAGGCCTATGAAACTCGTACGCTCAGTCTTGTTTGTCGCTGTCACCCTCGTGCGGATCCAGTTCGCGTCGGCGCAGAATACAAAAACATCTTCCCCAAAGACATCCGCCGGCGATTGGCCCATGTATAACCGCGATCTGGCGGGGACGCGCTATTCGCCGCTCACGCAGATCAATACGACGAACGTCACCAAGCTCGTACAGGTGTGGAGCTTTCGCTTCCGCACCGACGAAGAACGTAAAGTATTGCGCGCGAATTTGGGAGCGTTCTCCGAAGTCACTCCCATCGTCATCAATGGCGTGATGTACATAACGACGGGTCATCGTGTCGTCGCGCTGCAGCCGGAAACAGGCAAAGAGTTGTGGACGTATACGTCGAAATTTCCCGTGTCAAAGCGCGGCGTAGCGTATTGGCCTGGGGATAAAGAAGCTCCCGCGCGGTTGCTGGCGACCACCGGTTCGAAAATGGTCGCACTGAATGCCAAGACCGGAGCGCTAGTGCCGGGCTTCGGCGATGAAGGCGTCATCGAAATGACCGTGCCCTACGATTCGCCTCCGACTATATATAAAGGACTGGCGATTGTGGGCGCGAACAATGGCGAGTCGCCGCTTGGCGGTCCGGGCAACACGCGCGCTTACGATGTCCGCACGGGAAAAAAGATTTGGGAGTTTCATTCGATTCCGGAGCCCGGCGAAGTGGGGCACGAGACGTGGCACGGAGACGATTGGAAAAATCGCGCGGGCGTCAACGTGTGGGGCTTCACGATGACGGTCGACACCGAGCGCGGCATCGTCTACATGCCGTTCGGCGGGCCTTCGGCGAATTTCTACGGCGGTGATCGCAAGGGCAATAATCTTTTCGGAAATTCGGTGGTCGCGCTGGACGCGAATACGGGCAAGCTGAAATGGTATTTCCAGGTGATCCACCACGACATGTGGGATTACGACTTGCCTCCTGCGCCCGGGTTGATCGACATCGTGCAGAACGGGAAAAAGATTCCCGCGCTGGCGCAAGTCGGCAAGATGGGCTACATGTTCATCCTCGATCGCGTCACGGGCAAGCCGATTTTCGGGGTGGAGGAGCGTCCTGTGCCGAAGAGTGAAGTGCCGGGTGAGGAAGCTTCGCCCACCCAGCCGATTCCTCTCAAGCCACCGGAGATGTCGAGCCACTATTTCACGATGGCCGACGTCGTGACCGCCGCCGACACAACGCCCGAGCACGCGCAAGCCTGCCAGGATGTGATCGTGCGCAGCGGAGGCATTTACAACAACGGCCCGTATACGACGTATCCGTATCGCGCGCCGGGGACGCCGCCGAAGAGCGCCGTGCTGTATCCCGGCAACATCGGGTCCTCGAATTGGGGCGGCACGGCTACCGATCCGAAGCTCGGATATATTTTCGTGAACACGCAGGAGCCGGGGTCCATCGGATGGATCGAAAAAGAAAAAGACGGCGCCGAGATTCCTTACGACAAGAGCAGCATCTTCGGTGGTGGTCCACCTCCGCGGTTCGAAGCCGTGATTTTGGACAAGCGCGGTTTGGTGGATCGCGATAAAACATGGCCGTGCCGCAAACCGCCATGGGGGAATCTTACGGCCGTGAACGCGAGCACGGGCGAGTTCGCGTGGCGCGTGCCGCTGGGCGTGACCGACGAATTACCCGAAGGCAAGAAGAACACGGGCCGCTACAACATGGGGGGCCCCATTGTGACGGCCGGAGGACTGGTGTTCATCGGCGCGACGAACGATCATCGCTTCCGCGCGTTCGACTCGAAGACCGGCAAAGAGCTGTGGGTGACTAGGCTCACGTACACGGCCGCGTCCGTGCCGATGACGTATTTAGGCAAGGACGGAAACCAGTACGTCGCGATCGCGGAGGGCGGAGGGATGGCCATCGGCGGCGGCGACGATAATAATAACGAGTCGCTGGTGGTGTTCCGGCTGCCGTAATGAAACGAAGGTCAAAGCCGTTCGCTCTTTGCGTGGATAATACGGGTTACCTGGCGTCGCTGGTTCCGGGCAACGTGTACCGCATTATTCCCGATGCGGCTGCTGCAAAGGAAGATCTGATCCGAGTGGTCGACGAAAGTGGAGAGGACTATTTGTTTCACAAGGGCGATTTCGTCCCCGCCGACCTTACGACGTTTCCCCAAAATGATGGCGAGTAACGGGCTCCGCGCGGCGGCGGAGTCGTTATAACTGTGGGCGGCCTTAGTGTAGGCTTAGGAAGATTAGCAAATATTGTTTTAGGTTGAGGTTAGAAATGGCGACAAAAAAGAATGAACAGATCGGCTGCCGAATTCGGCTCGTGCGTGAAGGATTCGAATTTGAGGCCGAGGGCGACCGTGCCTTTGTGCACGAGATGATCCAACGCTTCGCCTCTGGCGCGCGCCAGCCTGCTTCGTCAGATGAGGAGGGGCGTGTGGACCCGGCCTTCGAAGGCATCGCGCCGCCCCTGCTGCCGCCTTCAAAGGCGATATCCATTCGAGAGTTCCTGGGTCAGCTCGCCTTTCAAAAACACACGGACTTCGTCGTTGCGTTTGGTTATTACTTGGAAAAATACGCCGGGCATTCCGGCTTTGCGCCCGCCGATTTAAACAGCCTTTACTATGAGGCGAAGCTCGACACATCTAACACGAGCCAGATGATCATCCTCAACATAAAGCGTGGCTATCTTATGGAGGCCAAGAAGACCGAAAACGGTGGACGCAAGCAATACATCCTGACCAATTCCGGAGAAAAATTCATAGAGGATCGACTGCAAGAGAAGAAATCGTAGCTTTCCTGGACGGACAACTGTGAACAGTAAGAGTGTGTCCAAGTCAAGCCCGTTATCACCACTTCTGCGCTCCGGCCTGGAAGTTCTTGAACACGGCCTTTGGCATTTTTTTCGCAGCAGTACAACGGCTGATATGAAGTTTGCGCTACTTCATGTCGACCAAGCTGTCGAACTGCTGCTGAAGGAAAAAGTGCGCGCAAGCGGAAAGTCGATCTACAAAAACCCCAAGGAGACGATCTCCATTCACGGTGCCTACGACATCATTATCAATGATCTCAAATTGAGCATCCCCGAGAAGCCGGATCTCGAACTGCTGCACGAGGAACGCAACAACATTCAGCACAAGTACGCTTCAGTCTCGCCCGAGGATGCTGCGTTTCACGTCGATAAGGCACTCCGCTTTTTGAAACGCTTCCTCCGGGATGAGCTCCAAGTTGCAATCGAGGACCATTTGGCCGCGGAGTATCTTGAACAGCTTGGCATATGACACCGCACAGCTAACACGTTGTGCGCGAAAATGGTTTGTGAATGCAGCCGCCTACCGATTTCTACCGGATTAATAAGCTTCCTCCTTACGTCTTTGCCGTGATCAACGAACTGAAGGCGAAGGCTCGTGCCGAGCAGCACGATGTGGTCGACATGGGCATGGGGAATCCGGATGGAGCCACGCCGCGCGTGATCGTCAACAAGATGATTGAGGCCGCGCGCAATCCTCGCAACCATCGCTACTCCGCGTCGAAAGGTATTCCGCATCTGCGCGAAGAGATTGTCAAGCGCTACGCGCGCAACTACGGCGTGACGCTCGATGCCGATAAAGAAGCGATCGTGACCATCGGCGCGAAGGACGCGCTGGCGCATTTGCTGTTCGCGGTGATCGGGCCAGGCGATGTCGTGGCTTCCCCGAATCCTTGTTATCCGATTCATCAATACGGCGTGATCATGGCGGAGGGGCAGGCGTGCATGCTGCCGATGCCCGATCCGGCGACGTTCCTCAATGCGCTCGAAGATTTGTATCGAAGCGGCTAGCCTCCGCGCATGGTTCTGATTTCGTTTCCGCACAACCCGACCACCGTGTGCGTGGATCTGGATTTCATGAAAGAGATCGTGCGTCTGGCGAGGCATTACGGAACGATGGTGGTGCACGATTTCGCCTACGCCGATATCGCGTTCGACGGCTACCGTCCGCCGAGCATTTTGGAAGTGGAAGGCGCGAAGGAAGTGGCCGTCGAGATTTTCTCGCT
>Ga0182030_10026492_pt1 | contig 10493 bp, 8 predicted proteins | sample 812S3MmetaG_FD_121299 | JGI IMG/M metagenome (GOLD analysis project Ga0182030, IMG submission 121299) | Permafrost microbial communities from Stordalen Mire, Sweden - 812S3M metaG (Illumina Assembly) | ecosystem: Environmental > Terrestrial > Soil > Wetlands > Permafrost | place: Sweden... | reverse complement strand
GTGTCGGGGCTGGCGATGACGGCGGTTGGTGCGCCGCTCGCGATGCGGCGGACGTCCCGATCGTACGATGGTCCGATGAGCGGGGGGCTCGACAAGCTCAGACGTGAAGTGGTGCGGGAGCGCTAGCAGGCCGAGCGGCAGCAGCGGCGTGCTGCTAGGCGCCTGCGCTGGCGACGCCGAGCACGGCTAGCCGCGATCACCGCTGTGCTCGCCGCCGTGGCGGAGACTGTCCTCTGGCGGAGCCTCGCGGGCCACCTCTACACGGGCACCACCAGGGCAGCACACAGGCCACTGGCTGAGGGCACGCAGCACGCACGCGCCTTTGTCCCGGGAATTCTGAACGTCCCGGGCCGTGGAGTATCCGGACTCTGGACCAGGACCGGCAGTCGGTGATAACACGGCCTACTGAACAAGAGCAGGCCATCGCTTGAGCACGCACGTAGGTTGGGGAGCGACAGAATGTTCGTTAATGCGCGGCGTCGGCGATCTTTCTAGTCGGCCGTCACAACGTGCATATCGGCGGGAGTGTGCGCGGCCTTCACCCATACTTGGGTCGCTCGGAGTGACCATACGCTCGGAGATCACGACCAAGGATTCCGCGGCCAGGTCAGCCACCCATACCCGTTCTTGGAACCCACAGGCAGGTAGCCGGTGCCGTTTCCTGGCACAAGAGGCCGAATGTCCTGCCTGGCAAGGCCATTCGACTCTGTGGGCCCGGCTTGTCACCTGATTCCCTCACTAATGATGGCTGGATCCTCATTAGTGGCGGCTGGTTTCGGCCGGTGGCCGGCTCGCCAGATGGGGGTAGTTCCGCACTGCGGACCGGCTGAGGGAGTGATTACTCGTGGCAACCCCAACGAGTGCAGACACAACTACCACCACGCTGACGCCCGGTGAGTCGGCAGAGCCGGGCGCTACCGATGCGGCAGGCATGCTCGATTTCTATGAGCCCGGCGCCCTCGGTATGGTGCGCCGGTTCTGGCCGGAAAGTAGCATGGTGCGGTACGCGGCCCGGATGGCAGGCCGCCCGCGGACGGTGACACGGCGTGCTGGCCAGCTGGCCGCCGAACTCGCCGGCATCGCCAAGGGCAGCTCGCAGATCGCCCCGGAGCGGCATGACCGCCGGTTCTCAGACCCCGCGTGGAACACGAATCCGCTGCTCAGGCGCACTGTCCAGACCTACCTGGCCCTCGGCTGGAGCGCCCAGGACCTGCTCGCCGACGCCGAGCTGGGCTGGCGCGACAACACGCGGCTGAAGTTCGTGCTGACCAATCTGATCGCCGCGGCCGCGCCGAGTAACAACCCGTACCTCAACCCGGCGGCACGGAAGGCGTATATCGACACCGGCGGCCTGAGCCTCGTCCGTGGGATGCGCGCCTTGGCCTCCGATATGACCTCTGCCCCGCACATCCCCACCATGGTGAAGGGCGACGCGTTCCGGGTCGGTAAGGACCTCGCGGTGACCCCGGGGTCGGTGGTGGCCCGCACCGAGGTCTTCGAGCTCCTCGAGTACCAGCCGGCCACGCCCACCGTGCACCAGTTCCCGCTGCTCATGGTCCCGCCGATGATCAACAAGTACTACATCACCGACCTCGCGCCCGGCCGCAGCATGATCGAGTACTTCGTCTCGCAGGGATACCAGGTATTCGCGATCTCCTGGCGCAACCCCGGCCGGCAGGCCAGCGGCTGGGACCTGAACACCTACGGCGATGCGGTGGTAGCTTCGATCGGCGCGGCCCGCGAGATCACCAAGGCCCCCAGGGTCAACATCATCGGCCTGTGCGCCGGCGGCATCCTGTCCTCCATGGTCAGCGCGCACCTGAGCGCGACCGGGCAACTCGATCAGGTCGCCAGCCTGTGCCTGGGCGTGACGCTGCTAGACATGACGGAGGCGGGCACGACGGTTTCGTTTATGGACGAGGCCGCCGCCAAGGTGTCCATCCTGGCCTCCCGCGCCCGCGGCTACATGGACGGGCGCACCCTCGCCGAGGTGTTCGCCTGGCTCCGGCCCGACGACCTGATCTGGAACTACTGGGTCAACAACTACCTGCAGGGCAAGACCCCGCCCCCGTTCGACATCCTGTACTGGAACGCCGACACCACCAGGATGCCCGCTGGGTTGCACCGCGACTTCATCGAGATCGCCATGGCCAACGCGCTGACCAAGCCCGGTGCCACCCGCATGCTCGGCTCCCCCGTCGATCTGTCCACGATCGACGCCGACAGCTACCTCGTGGCAGGCGCCGAGGACCACATCTCGCCCTGGCCGTCGGCCTACCGCGCCACCCAGCTGCTCGGCAGCCGCAACATCCGGTTCGTGCTCTCCAACAGCGGGCACATCGCCGCCATGGTCAACCCGCCATCCAACCCGAAGGCCACCTTCCGGCTCGCGCCCGGCAACCCGCCCGATCACCATGACTGGCTGGCCCAGGCCGAGACGGTGCAGGGCACCTGGTGGGCCGACTACACCGCCTGGCTAGCGGACCGCAGCGGCGAGATGAAGGATGCCCCGCGCAAGCTCGGCAGTGCGAAGTTCCCGCCGCTGGATCCCGCGCCAGGTACATACGTCCTGGAGCGGTGAGCGCTGCGTAAGCCCATTCAGCCGCGGAACCGGGTCCCGGCGGCGTTTCCTGTCAGCCTAGGCTCCTGGCAGGGGCGTTGCCGGGTGTGCGTGCCGAGGACCTTCGGCCCTGGGCGGCCGCCGCGCCGCTGGCCACGGTGGGAGTGCTCACGCGGGAACGCAGGGCGGCGCGCACCTCAGGGAGGACACAATGAAGACGATGCAGAACCTGCTCGGCGGCCACCCGTTCTTCGCCGGGCTCGGTGCCGATGCGATGGAACTCATCGCGGGCTGCGCATCCAACGTGCATTTTGCTGAGGGCGACTACATCTTCAGCCAGGGAGAAGAGGCCAGCCGCTTCTACGTGATCCGCCGCGGCAGGGTCGCGCTGGAGATTGTTTCGCCGGAACAGGAACCTCTCATCATCGACACCGTAGACGAGGAAGAGGTGCTCGGGTGGTCGTGGCTCGTCCCGCCCAACACCTATTTCTTTGATGCTCGCGCGGTGACGCCGGTCCGCGCGACCGCGCTGGACGGCGCCTGCCTGCGCGGCAAGTGCGAGGCCGACCCGGTACTCGGTTACCAGCTGCTGAAGCGGGTCACGGCCGAGATGTTGAAGCGGCTGCAGTCCGCGCGGATCCGGCTGCTCGACTTGTACGGGTAAGAACCCTCCCTGGGGAGCGGGCCGCCGTCCGGGATCAAAAACCGCGAACGGCCAACGAACGCCCTTGACCGCGGGCACCTGCTGACCAATGGTGGGTGGCAAAGAGACAAGCTTTTCTCCCGAACGGACAGTGGTTATGGATGTAACGACCGCGATTCCCATCTCGCGGCTGATCGATTCCCGGGGGCTAGCGGACCTGTACGACGCCCTGGTGGAGGAGGGCTACCACGTCATCGGCCCGACGGTCCAGGACGGCGCGATCGTGCTCAGGGAGCTGTCGTCGGCCGCGGAACTGCCTTTCGGCTGGGGCGTGCGGCTCGAGCCGGGCGGGTACCGGCTGCGTCGCCGCGACGACACCGCCGCGTTCGGCCATTCGGCCGGACCGCAGAGCTGGAAGCGGTTCCTGCACCCGCCCCGGGAGCGGCTGTGGTCGGCGACGCGGACGGACGACGGCTTCGAGCTCGATCAGGCCGGCGATGACGAGCCGCCGCGGTACGCCTTCCTCGGCGTCCGGCCCTGCGACCTGCGGGCGATCGCGGTGCAGGACCGGGTGCTGGCGCATCCGGGTTCGCGGTATGCGGCGCGCCGCGCCAGGTTGTTCGTCATCGCGGTGAACTGCACCGAGCCGGGGGAGACCTGCTTCTGCGCGTCGATGGGCACCGGGCCTGGGGTCCGTGATCCGGGCTATGACCTGGCGCTCACCGAGCTGGTCGACGACGGCGGGCACCGCTTCCTGGTCGAGGTCGGCTCCCAGCAGGGCCTGGACATAATGTGGCAGGTGCGCACCAAGCGAGCTGACGAGGCCACCGTGGGGCGCGCGCGGTCGGCCGTAGATGCGGCGGCGGGCCGGATGGGTCGCCAGATGCAGGCCGACGGCCTACGCGACCTGATGGCGGACAGCCATCAGGCCGCGCGCTGGAATGACGTGGCCGCGCGCTGCCTGAGCTGCGGCAATTGCACCATGGCCTGCCCGACGTGCTTCTGCACGACCGTCGAGGACACCACCGACCTAACCGGCGAGCACGCCGAGCGCTGGCAGCTCTGGGACTCCTGCTACGACCTTGACTTCTCCTACCTGACCGGCAAACACGGCGGCAGCGTCCGGTCCTCGGCCAAGAGCAGGTACCGGCAGTGGCTCACCCACAAGCTCGGCACGTGGCACGACCAGTTCGGGGAGTCCGGCTGCGTCGGCTGCGGGCGGTGCATCGTATGGTGCCCGACCGGCATCGACCTCACCGAGGAAGTGAAGGCCCTGCGCACGGAACGAGCGCAGCGCTTCGGCCCGGAGGAGCAGCTATGACCGCCGCCCAGCAGCGCGCGGTCCCGGCCGCCGCCTCGACCCCGGAACCGATGTGGCCCGCCCGCTACGTGGTGGCGGGCCGCCGGCATGAAACCCATGACACGGTGTCGCTGATGCTGCGCCCGGTGGGAAACCCGATCGAGCCGCCGCTTCCCGGCCAGTTCACCATGCTGTACGCGTACGGCGTGGGAGAGGTCCCGATCTCGGTCAGCGGTGTCGGCCGCAGTCACGAACTCCTGCAAACCATCTATATGGCCGGGGCGGTGACGCGGGCCCTGTGCGCCGCTGCCCCCGGCGACATGATCGGGGTGCGCGGGCCGTTCGGCACCGGATGGCCGCTGAGCGCGGCCGAGGGCCGGGACCTGCTGGTCGTGGCGGGCAGCATCGGCCTGGCCCCGTTGCGCCAGGCGGTGCTGACCGCGCTGGCGCACCGGGCCAGCTATAACCGGGTGGTGCTGCTGGTGGGTGCACGGTCACCGGATCGGCTGCTCTTCGCACGCGAGCTCGACACCTGGCGCAGGCGCGGCGCCGACGTGCGGGTGACGGTTTACGCGGCCCACGCCGACTGGAAGGGCGATGTCGGCACTGTAGCCGGGTTGATTGACAAAGTGGTCCGCGATCCGGCGCGGACGGTGGCGTTCGTGTGCTGTGCGGAGATCGTTATGCGGTTCACCGCCCGCGAACTGCTGGTCCGCGGTGTCGCGGCCGAGAACATCCTGGTGTCACTGGAGCGGAACATGAAGTGCGGCACCGCGCTCTGCGGTCACTGCCAGCTCGGCCCGCTGCTGCTGTGCCGGGACGGCCCGGTCGTCACCTACGCCGAAGCCGCCCCCCTGGCCGCCAAGAAGGAGCTGTGATGAACGAGGTCGCCAAGCCCACCCTGGCCGTGTGGAAGCTCGCCTCCTGCGACGGCTGCCAGCTCAGCCTGCTCGACTGCGAAGACGAGCTGCTCGCGGTGGCCGCCGCGGTCGAGATCGCGCACTTCACCGAGGCGACCAGCGCCGAGGTCGAGGGGCCGTACGACGTGTCCCTGGTGGAGGGGTCGGTGACCACCGAGCGGGATGCCCGCCGCATCGTGCAGATCCGCGAGGCTTCCCGGAAGCTGGTCACGATCGGGGCCTGCGCCACCGCCGGCGGGATCCAGGCCCTGCGCAACTTCGCCGACGTCAAGGAGTTCACCTCGGTGGTGTACGCGCGGCCGGAGTACATCTCGACCCTGGCCACCTCGACGCCGGTGGCCGATCACGTCAAGGTCGACTTCGAACTGCGCGGCTGCCCGATCGACCGGCGCCAGCTGCTTGAGCTGCTGACCGCGCTGCTGGCCGGCCGCAAGCCCCAGATCCCGGCGCACAGCGTCTGCTACGAGTGCAAGCTGCGCGGCACGTCGTGCGTCATGGTGCGCGGCCTGCCCTGCCTGGGCCCGGTCACCCAGGCCGGCTGCGGGGCGATCTGCCCGGCCTACGACCGGGGCTGCTACGGCTGCTTCGGCCCGGTGGCCAACCCGAACCTGCCCGCCCTGACCGCCCAGCTCCGGCACCTCGGCATGACCGAACCCGAAGTGAACCGCGTGTTCGCCACGTTCAACGCCGCGTCCCCGGCCTTCGCCTCAGCCCGCGGCAAGTAAGGACCTGTCGACGGTGAGCTCCAGGAAGTGGGCGGCGCAGGAGATGCACGGGTCGTAGTTGCGGATCGCCTGCTCGCACTGCCGGGTGAGCTCGGCGTCATCCAGGTCGATCCGGGCCTCCACGAAGGCCCGCAGGTCGGCTTCGATGGCCGCCTGGTTCTGCGAGGTGGGGGGCACGATACGGGCGTTCTTGATGAGGCCGTCCGCGCCGATCTCATACCGGTGCCACAGGGCGCCCCGGGGCGCCTCGGTCACCCCGTAGCCGACGCCGGCGCGCGGGCGCACCTCGACGGCGGGCCGATCCGGCGGCTCGTAGCCGACGATCAGCCGCAGCGCCTCCTCGATCGCGTAGACCACCTCCACGGCCCGCACGATGATGCTGCGGAACGGGTTGTCGCAGACCGGGCCCAGGCCGGCGTCGCGGGCGGCCTCACGCGCCAGCGGGGACAGCCACCGCGAGCTGAGCGAGTACCTGGCCATCGGCCCGGTCAGGTAGCGGCCGCCGTCGGCCAGGTGCGCGTGCAGCGCGGTGGAGTGCGGCACGTGCTCCTCGATCACGTGCTCGTCCCACTCGGAGGCGGGGAACGCCAGGCCCGACCGCGTCGCCACGGTGCCCCGCTCGATCGGGTAGGTGTCCGGGCAGGACACCGCGAGCATGTCCACCTCGCGCGTGAAATCGGGGAAGTCGAACCCCGCCACCCAGCGCACGGTGGCCAGCGCGTCATCAAGCGCCCGGCGCAGCGGGTCGGTGAGCGTGGCGAGCTCGGCCCGGGTCGGCGCCCGGTAGAAGCCGCCCACGCGCACGTTGACCGGGTGAATGGCCCGGCCGCCGATCAGGTCCATGATGGAGTTCCCGGCTTTCTTCATCGCCAGGCCACGCTCCACGATGTCGCGCCGCTGCGCGGCCATCTCGATCCCGCTGCGGTAGCCGAGGAAATCGGGCGCGTGCAGCAGGTAGATGTGCAGCGCGTGGCTCTCGATCCACTCCCCGCAGTACAGCAGCCTGCGCAGATCCGCGACCGGCCCGTCCACGGTGACGCCGCAGGCCTCCTCGATCGCCAGGCACGCGCTCATCTGGTAGGCGACAGGGCAGATGCCGCAGATCCGGGCGGTGATGTCCGGCGGCTCGGTGTAGGCGCGGCCGCGCAGGAACGCCTCGAAGAAGCGGGGCGGCTCGTAGATATCCAGGCGCGCCTCTTCCACCTTGCCGCCGCTGGTCCTTACGTACAGCGCGCCCTCGCCCTCCACCCGGGCCAGATCGGCAACCGACAGGATGCGCTCGTTCTTATGTGTCATGCCGGTGGCCGTCTCTCATCGCGGGGATACCTGGAACTCAAGTGTGCGCCGCCGGCGCAGCGTCTAGGCCCGAGTTTCCGATGATCATGGTCTTCTGAGGTCGGCCCGGTTGCCGGGTCGGGCTTACCGGTTCCGGTACCTCCTCGATGACCAGCGGTGGGAAAACGACTGGGCCGCCGACGCCTACCTGCCCAACAGCTTCGGCGGGGACGACTCGGTCGTTGACCTGACCGCGCTGGCCCAGCCGCCCTGCCCACCGCGAAGAAGTCGTCGACGGAGAAGTCGACGAAGACCACTAAGGCGGGCGGGGTGAGCTCGGCCAGCAGCCGTTCGGACACCACGGCGACCGCCTCGCGCACCGGGGCCGAGAGGCTGGCCCCGGTGGCGAAGCACCGGCCCTCGATGCCGTAGCTGACCAGTCGGCGCGGGAGCCGGCCCAGGGCCCGGGCCAGCTCGATCGTGTCGGCGACGCCGAGCGCGTGCGTGCCGCGGGGGCGCAGCCGAGCCGCCAGCGGTTCGGCGGCGGCGTCGAACCGGTAAACGTTGCCCGGCTCGCCGTCGGAGGACACCGCGTCGACCAGGTACACGTCGCGGGCCTGGTCCCACGTCTCCAGCAGCGATATCGGCTCGCCCTCGTGCCGCACCACGGCGACGTCCGGCGGGGCGGCGGCCCGGATCCACTCGGCCACGGCGAGACCCGCGGCGTCGTCGCCGCGGTAGGCGTTGCCGATGCCGATCACGAGCACGCGGCGGGCGGCGGGCACTGGCGCGGTCACGAGCGTTCCACCTTCAGGTCGGGGAAGTGCGTGGCGCAGGAGATGCATCGGTCATAGCTGCGCACGGCCTGCTCACATTCCCAGGTGGGTACGTGTCAGTAAGACTGCTGTCACTAAGTACACGCGATTGCGTTGAGCCTGGTCAAGGGCGGGTAGCAGTAGGCACGCACGGGGGCCTTTGGTTCAGAGGTGTTCGACGTAGCTGGCGGCGATGTCGTCGGGTGGATTGGTGTAGAGACGCAGGTAGCGGTCGTAGCGTGACCAAGGCGTCGTTCCAGTTCGGCCCGGTTGTGTCCGCTGGTTTGCCGTCTCGACTTCTGACTGTGCCGTTACCGATGCGGGCCCGTCCGGCGCTCTGTTCCCCTGGCTACGACAGGGCCCCGGGATCTCGCGGGTGCGGCGCGACTGAGCGGTCAATGTCCCTGCCGAGAGCCGTTAGGCCCCACCGGAGCGCTCATGACTCATATGAATTTTTTTCGAATAATGCTGTCTAGCTGGAGAGGCACGTTACGGAATCGAACCGTAGACCTTCTCCTTACCATGGACGGACGAGCAATTTCATTGCCCCTGGTACGGTCCCTGACCAGGACATACGCTGGCACACGCCAGCGTGAGCGAGCCTGAATGATCGGGGCTAAGCCTGAACGATGCAAGCTAGGGCTTCGTTGTGGCCAGGCGGCCGTTGGCCAGCGCGCTGAGGTCGACGTGGTCGAGCGTGGTGACCACCATGTCGGCGTGCGCCGCCGCCAGGAGCTCGGCGTCATTGGCGCGTGCGATTCCGATCGCCGCCATGTCGCCGGCTTTGGCGGCCTGGACGCCCGCCGGGGCGTCCTCCATTACGATCGAGTCCTCGGGTGCGACCCCGAGCTCATGCGCTGCGGTGAGGAACATCTCGGGATGTGGTTTTCCGTGCGCGAAGTCCCGGCCCGACACGTCGGCGTCGAAGAACTCGAGCAGCGTCAGCCCGGGTCGCAGCGACGCGGACACGATCCCGTGCTCCTGCGCGAAGGTGTCGAGCCTTATCTGCCGTAGGAACAGCCCGGCGTTCTTGGAGGAGGAGGCGGCCGCCACCTTGATCCCGGCGTCTTTGACGGCGATGATGAAGCGCAGCGCGTCGGGGTATGCGGTGAAATCGCCGGCTTCGATCAGCTGGACCACCATCGCTTGCTTCCGGTCGGCGTACTCGGCCAGGCGCCTGCCGTCGTCGTCGGGGACGTGGAAGTACTCCAGTGCCGCGCGCGCGCCGCTCATCCGGGGCTTGCCGGACATCTGCTCCTCATAGACGCGGGACGTGAACGCCTCCGGCGACCAGCTCGTCCGGTTGCGGATGTCGCTCCAGTCCGACTCCATCAGCTGGCGCAGCGACTCACGCCATGCTTTCTCGTGCGGCGAGTCGACAAGCACTCCGTCGACGTCGAAAATCGCTCCCCGGAACGTCGGCACGCGTCCTCCTTCTCAGTCGTTGATCCGGCGCTCTTCGGCCGGAATGGCGGGGGGCAACTCGAACATTTGCCGGTCTCCGGGGCGCAGCTCGCGGATTTCGCCGCCGGCCCCAACCCTTATCGGCCCGCTCGCGCCCTCCGGATGGAGCACGAGTGTGAGCCTGTCCTTGTCGAGCGTCACCAGGAGCGGCGTCCGCCGGAACTGCATCGTAAATGACAGCTCCTCGATCGGGCCGGGAAGCCGCGGTTCGAAGTGAAGGACCTCGTCGCGAATCTCGGTGCCGAGGTAGGCGCGCTGCATGAGGTCGAGCGTCCCGGCCATGACACCCATGTGGATGCCCTCTCTGGTTGTCCCCTCCTGGACGTCCTCCACGTCGCTGTTCAGCGCCGCCAGGAAGCGCTCCCAGGAGCTCTCCGGATCGAGCACGGCGAGTACACCCGCGTGCGTGATGAGGCTCAGCGTGGAGCCGTGCGAGGTGCGCTGGTCGTAGTATGCGATGTTCCGGGCCGCGGTGTCCGCGCGATACTCATAGCCCAAGCGCTCGAACAGCCGCCGGAGTCCGCTCGGGGAAAAGAGGAAGAACAGCATCACCGTGTCGGCCTGCTTGGCGATCATGTAGCGGTTCGGGTCGTCGTCTTCGGCGCGCAGGATCCGGTCGAGCCGCTGGATGTTCCCGTACTTCGCGCGGTAGCCGTCCCAGTCGAGTTCCTCGAGCGCCTCGTAGCCCTCGAACTGGCTGATGATGCCGTCGCCGTGGAAGGGAACGAACATGCGCCGGCTCATGTCCTGCCACCGCCTCAGCTCTTGCTCAGAGATCTCGAGCCGGGCGC
>Ga0182030_10026490_pt1 | contig 10493 bp, 11 predicted proteins | sample 812S3MmetaG_FD_121299 | JGI IMG/M metagenome (GOLD analysis project Ga0182030, IMG submission 121299) | Permafrost microbial communities from Stordalen Mire, Sweden - 812S3M metaG (Illumina Assembly) | ecosystem: Environmental > Terrestrial > Soil > Wetlands > Permafrost | place: Sweden... | reverse complement strand
GAGTAGATGGCGACGTCGTGACCCGTGCCCCAGTCGGCCGTGTGGATGTCGCCGTCCACCGTGTGGAAGCGGTCGCCGACGCCGAGCTTGCCCACGAAGCCCCGCGCGATCGCGTTCACCGTCGGCCAGTCGACCTGCGTGGCCCGCGCCTCGCGGTTCGCGCCCAGCAGCACCGCCGAGAAGATCCCCGACCCGCCGCCGACGTCGAGGAAGGACAGCGGCCCGCGGCGCGCGACGTCGAGCCGCGCGGCCACGGTCTGCGCCGCCGGCATCGCGAGCGGCGCGATGGCCGGGACGAGGAGGCTCCAGAACGCGTGGTCCTTCGCGTCGATGGACTCGGAGAATACCGGCGCCCCGCTCGCGACGGCCCTGGGGAGCTCGGCCCACCGGGCGATGCCGTGGAGGGCGACGCGCGCGAGGCCGGTGAGCGAGGAGGGCTTGCCCTCGACGAGGAAGGTGGAGGCCTCGGGTGTGTTGGCGTACTTGCCGCTCGAGAGGGTGACGAGCCCCAGGGCGAGGATGCCGTCGAGCAGCGCCTTCGCGCCGCGGGGAGAGATCTTCGCCGCCTTCGCGAGCTCGTCCGCCGTCATGGCCGCCGCCTCGAGGCGCGTGAACACCTCGTTCGCGACCGCGGTGCCCAGCAGGGCGGTCGCCTGCGCGCCGCCGGTGAGCTGGAGGATCTTCTCGGGTGTGACGGGGCTCGTGCTCATCCGTCCGGTGTATCCGGGGCCGGGCGCGCTGTCATCGGTCGCCGCGCCCCGCGGAGCGGGAGGCCCCAGCCGAGCCTCCCGCCCCATCCCTGCTCCGCTACTTCCCCGCGCGCGACGCCCTCAGGCCATCTTCGGCGGCACCGGCGCGGTTGCTGTCGGAGCTGCGGCCGGCGTGGCGGGCGCCGGAGCTCCGACTGTCGCGAGCGCGGCCTTCTTCGCCGCCTTCGTCGCGCGCGACTTGGCGGCGGCAGCCGCCTTCGAGGCCGCCGTTCTCACCGGGGGCTTCTCGGGCTCGTACCCGAACTCCCCCATCTTGGTGCTCGTCGCTCCCCACTGCGCCTCGAGCGCCTTGTGGAGCGCGCCGAGGACGGGACGGAGAACGGCGAGCCCCCCCTGCTCCGCCGCCACCGCGGCGAGCCACGCATCGTGGGCCGCCTTGGTGTTCTGCGCAGCAGTGATGGCCGCCTGCAGCATGTTGAGGATGTCCCCCCGCGTGTAGGTCTTCGTGGCGAAGACCCACGTCTGCGTCGCGGGGTAATTCGCCGTCAGCCCGGCGGCGCAGGTGGTGAGGGTCGCGGCAAGGTCGCTCTTCTTGGTCGTGGTCATGGTGATCTCCGTTTCGTATCGATCGATGCATGGACGGGGGACGTTCGAGGTCGGAGCCCCATGCTCCGCCTCGCTCGCCCTCCGCCCTCACCCTGTAAGTCGGAAAACCGGGTCGACTTCTCTCCACCTATTTTCGAAATCGACCCGACCGATCGGGAGAGCCCGGCCGCCCAGAGGTCCGGGATCGCGGGCCCGGGCTCCAGCTCAGCGAGCAAGGGCTCCGGGATCGCGAGCCAGGGGTCTGGCTCGACGAGCCGAGGCTCCGGGATCGCGAGCCGGGGCTCCAGCTCACCGAGCCAGGGCTCCGGGATCGCGAGCCGGGGCTCCGGCTCACCGAGCCGAGGCTCCGGGATCGCGAGCCGGGGCTCCGGCTCACGGAGCCAGGGCTCCGGGATCGCGAGCCAAAGCTCTGGCTTGGCTAGCCAGGGCTCCGGGCAAGCTCCCTATATAGAGAGAGCCGCACGACCCCCCGATTTGTTACGAACTATCTTCGGTGGCCCGGTCGATTTATCCGGCGACGGGCGGCGGCGGCGTCAGCCACTCGCTCATCCAGTCGGCGGGCGGCGGCTCCGGCGGGATGGACACGGGGTTGGCGCCCATGTCCCCGCCGGCGACACCGATGATCTCGTCGAGCTCGCGGACCCGGAGGGCGCGTCGCCCCTCGTCGCGGTGCATCGCGGCTCCGGCGAGGAAGCCCGCGATGGCGCCGGCCGCGAGCCCCAGGATGACCCCGGCGATCCCGGCCACCATCCCCAGCAGAACTCCGGCCGATAGCCCCAGCGTCACGCCGACGCCGATCGGCGTGGCCATCTCGATGCGCGTCATGGGTCGCCTCACACCGTCATCGTAACGAGGCGCGGGGGCGGACCCGAAGTTTGTGGCGGCCGCCGGAGAGGCCGCGCCCTACACGACCTCCGCCGACCGGTACGCCGTCTTGCTGCCGCCGTTGCCGTTCTTCCTCACGAAGAAGCCCGCGCCGCGGGTCGCGACGAGCACGCCGATGCCGGCGAGGAGCACCGCGAGGACGACGAAGCCGCCGATCCACGGGATGGCCGACAGCGCCACGAAGAGGCCGCAGCCGACGGCGAGGTGCACGTACGGGTTCTCGGTCTTGTGGCGGAGCAGCGCCTCGCCGACGACCGAGAGCACCGCGCACATCGAGCCGAGGATGGCAAAGCCCCCGACGATGGCGACCACCATGGCCACGGGGATGCCGATGACCGTGACGCAGAGGGCGATGAGCACGACCGCGGACGCGAACAGGCCGAGGAGACCCACGGCGATGGCGCGCATCGGGCGCACGGCGACCTCGCCGCGGAGCTGGTCCATCCGGCGACCCGCGAGCGCGAGCAGCACGGTCCCGATGACGAAGAGGAGCGCCGACAGACGCACGCCGCCGAGGAACGACTCGGCCGTGCGATGCGCGAAGCTGAAGTGCCTGTCGAGCTGGGCGTGCGGACCCGGGGGCGCCGGGCGACCGGGGCCCTCGTCGTCGGGGGCCGTGTTGCCGGTGTCGTGGCCGCCCTTCACGCTGACGTCGCCGCCGACGACCGAGCCCGGGTCGCGCTGCAGCTCGCCGCCGACGCAGGTCACGTCGCCGTCGACATGGGCGCCGCGATCGAGCTCGAGCTGTCCGCCGAACACCGTCGCGTCGCCGGTGACGCCTGCTCCCTCGTGGACGTGCGCCGTCCCGCCGAACACCGTGAGATCGCCGGTCACCTTGCCTGCGATGTCGACGTTGCCGCCGAACACGGTGAGGTCGCGCACCGTCTCGCCCTCGGCGACCTTCACGTCACCGCCCATCACCGTCTTGTCCGACCCGCGCTTGTGCGGCTCGTCGATCTGCGACGTCGGCCACCCGAGCTGCACCTTCACGTCCTTCGAGCCCAGGGAACCCGCGGGCGCAGGAGGAGCCGGCGGTGCAGGAGGCGTGGGAGGAGCCGGAGGCGCGGCGGCCAGCGGGGGCGTGGGAGGAGCCGGAGGCGCAGGCGGCGCAGGAGGAGCCGCGGAGGCCACCGCCGGCGCGGGGCCCGTCGGCTCGACGGACACGAGCGTCCCGTCGCGCTTCACCGTGTAGTCGCCGTCGTCGAGGAGGATCTCCAGCACCTTCGACGCGGGCTGCGCCTTCACGTGGATGTCCACCTTGTCGCCGGGCGGCGCGTGCACGACGAGGCTCCACCCGGCGGCGTCCGCGAGCTTTCGCAGCGCGTCCCTCCGCGGCGTCGCGTCGAGGTCGAGCGTCACCGGTTTGTCCGCGTCCGGCCAGGCTCCCTCGCGCTTCACGCGCGCGTCGGCCGACACCGACGTGAGCAGCGACGCGGCGAGCATCGCCCCCGCCAGACCCGCACCGAGACCCGAGCCATACGACCACTTCATGACGCACTCCTCTCGACAGACTGCTCGACCGAACGCGATCGCGTCTTCGCGATCATGAGACCCATTCCCACCAGCAGCGCCGACGCCGCGAGAGTCGCCGCGGGTAGCGCGCTCGTCACCGACTCGCTCGTCGCCAGCGCGAACCCTCCGCGGGCGAGCACCGGCACCCCGCGCGCGAAGAACGCCGTCAGGTAGTCGACGAGGCTCCCCAGGTGCGCCAGCGCCGGAAGCCCCGCCAGCAGCGCGACCGCCATCCCCGCCCCCAGCGCACGCCACGGCTTCGGCATCATGCGAGCCGGGGCCCGCGACGAGACCGACGCGGGCCTCACCCGGGCCACCGCGTGACCGACCGCCTCCGCGAGGAGGGCCGTCCGCCCGAGCCTTCCTCCGCACCACTCGCACGCGTCGACGTGCGCGAGCGCGCCCGCTTCGACGAGGCTCGTCTCTCCATCCGCGATGGCCGTGAGCCCGAGGTCGGAGACGTGTGCCCCTTCCCAGACGAGCTCTCGCGGCAGCTTGTCGTCGTTGCTCATGACTCCTCCTGGACGCCGACCGAGGCAGCGACGCTCTTGCGAGCGCGCATCACCCAGGTGGCGACGGTGCCGAGCGGCACGCCGAGGCGAGCCGCGATCTGCTGGTACTGCAGTCCTTCCATGTGAAACATCGTCAGGGCTTTCCGCTGGCCATCGGGCAGCGCGGAGAGGGCGCGGGCGACCTGGTCGAGGCGTCGCGCGTCGGAGAGGCGGTCGAAGGCGCTGGGGCCGGTGTCGGCGACGCGGTCGAGCGGATCGATGGGCCCGTCGTCGCCTTCGCGGGTCGGGGCGATGCGTTCACGCTGGCGCTTGCGGGCGCGGAGCGCGTCGAGGGCGACGTGACGGGCGATGCCGGTCACCCAGGGGCGCACCGGCTCGCCGTCACGGAGTCGGTCGCGTCCCTCGAGGGCCCTGCGAAGAGCCTCGTGGGCGCAGTCGTCCACGTCGGGGTGGTCCCGGCCGACACCGAGCACGGCGGCGACGACGGCTCGAACGTGCGGGCGCAGCTCCGCGGTTTGTGCGGCGAAGGCACGCTCGTCGAGCCTCGAAGGGAGCTCCGCAGCGGATGGCATGAGCAGGGAGATCATTCCCGAGGGTGGCTATTCGCCCGGGCCTACCCACAAATTTCAGGCCCCGGCCCGGCCACCGTACCGCGACGCGTTGCCCCGCGGCGAGCGACCCCTGTTCCTCTCTCTCCAGGGCTCAGCGACGCGTCTTTCCCGCGTCCTCGGGCGGGTCTTCGTTCTTGGGATCGCAGTTGACGAGGCCCTTGTCGCTCGTCCACAGGGCGCACGGGTCGCCGTGTCCGCGCGGGGCCTCCCAGGCCGGGATCTCGGGGGAGGCGACGACGCGGACGCAGGTTCCCTTCTCGGCGAGGGTGTCGGGGGGACAGCGGGCGGGCGCGTTCGCATGCTCGGGCTCGGCCGTGGGCGGGTCGTCCTGCGGGGCGGGGAGGTCGACGATGTAGGTCACTGGCGCCGTCGCGACGGCCCCGCCGCACGCGGCCACGGCGAGCGCGGCGGCGAGGACGGACGCGAGCGACGCGCGTGACACGGGGGTGGGACCCGCGAGGGGGAGTCGCCTTGGGCGTCACCCCGCCCGCGCGATCATCCTCTCGAACCGCTCCACGGCCTTCTCCATCACGCTCATCGCCGGCCCGAAGGAGAAGCGCACGTACGCCTTGAAGCGCGACGCTCGACCGTGCCGCCGCTTGCCGGGGTTCACGTCGAAGAACTCGCCCGGCACGACGATGACCTTCTCCTCCAGGGCGGCGCGGAACAAACCCATCCCGTCGTTCAGCGGGGGGGGGAGCTTGTCGACGCAGCCCCACACGTAGAACGTCCCGTCGGGGGCGCGGTCGACGCGCACGCCGAGCCGCTGCAGCTGGGAGAGCAGGTAGTCGCGCTTGCTGCGGAACGCCGTCTGGATGGCCTTCGTCTCGGCCACCACGTGATCCTCCGCGAGGAGCGGCACCGCGGCGCGCTGCATCGGCTTGCTCCCGCCTCCGTCGAGGAAAGACCCCGCGCTCGACAGCGCCTCGACGATGTCCTTCGGCGCGAGCGTCCAGGTGACGCGCCACCCCGGGTAGCGCCAGTTCTTGGTGAAGCCGTCGAAGACGACGACCGGATCGCGCTCGACGTCCTCCACGTAACGCGCCGCGCTCTCCACCGGGAGCCGTCCCGGCCCCGCGCGGTAGATGTAGTGCGAATAGAACTCGTCGAGGAGGAGCGCGCAGTCGAGCTCGCGCGCCGTCGCCACCCATCGCGCCAGCTCCTCGCCCTCGACCAGCTTGCCCGTCGGGTTGCAGGGATTGCTCATCAGGATGGCCGAGAAGCCGCGGCCCAGGATCTCCCGCCGGAGATCGTCCGCACCGAAGGCGTAACCGCGCTCGCCCTCGAGCAGGATGGGGATGGCGGTGAAGGCCTTGAAGATGTCGAGCAGCTCCTCGTACGCCGTGTAGTCCGGGAGAAAGTGGCCGAGGTTCACGTGCCCGAGGCTCGCCGCGGCGCGGGTGAGGGCCGCGCGACCGCCCCCCGAGACGCAGACGTTCTCCGCCGAGTACTGCGAGCGCATGCCCCGTCGATAGAGCCCGTTGTAGAGGGAGGCGATGGCCTCTCGCAGCTCCCAGAGGCCGGCGATCGGCGCGTAGTCCTGATCGTCGAGCGCGACCTCGACGTGCTTCACGCGAGGCGGCGCGCCCGGCAGATCGCCCGTCTCGGGCTGCCCCTGACCGAGGTTGCACCACTCCGGATCGCTCGGCGAGAAGCCCTGCTTCTGCGCCTCGGTGGTGACGTAGATGACGCCCGTGCGCGGGACGGGACGGAAGGCGCTGTGCTCGACGGACATCGCGGGGGTCCGAGCCTAGTACGACCCGCCCTCGGAGGCGGCGAAGGAGGCTCCCTTCGCGCGCTCGTAGGGGCCGACGAGACGCGTGATGGTGGGAAAGCGGAACGCCGCGAGCAGGAAGCCGGCCGCGATGAACGCCGACGAGACGGTCATCGGGGCGCCCTGCATGTGGAGGACGAGGCCGAGTAACCCCACGGCTTCCGAGAGCGCCATCGCCAGGATGAGCATCGTGTTCCCGACCCCGACCGCGTGACGCGCGGCCTGCTCGGGGGCCGCGAACCGAGCCGGCCCGAGCCCTCCGGCGGTCGGCTCGGGCGCGCTCTTCTCGACGCCCCCCGACCGGCCCATCGCGGCGTACATCCGGGCGGGGATGACGAAGCTGGCGATCGCGAGCCCGAGCGCGACGACCGCGAAGACCGCCTCCATCGTCGCATCGAGCACCGGCTTGCCCGGGCCCGGGACCATGACGGTCACCAGCCCGAGCAGCGCGCAGGAGAAGGTGAGGGCGAACCACAGCACGCGGACCGTGAAGAGGGCGCGCACGAAGATCGAGTGAGCCGTCATGAGCCGACCATGGTAGCGCACGCCGGTCCCCGTGAAGCGCGCCGACGTCGTCGTCCTCGGAGGAGGCATCGTGGGCCTCGCGACGTCCCTCGCGGTGCTCGCGGAGAGGCCCGGCGCGTCGCTCGTCGTGCTGGAGAAGGAGAGCGCGCTCGCCGCGCACCAGACGGGCAGGAACAGCGGCGTGATCCACGCGGGCCTCTACTACAAGCCCGGCTCCCTCAAGGCGGCGACCTGCGGACGCGGGCGGGTGCTGCTCGAGAGGTTCTGCGAGGAGCACGCCGTCCGCTTCGAGCGATGCGGCAAGGTCGTCGTCGCCACGCACGCGGGCGAGGTGCCGCGGCTCGACGAGCTCGAGCGACGCGGTCGGGCCAACGGCCTCGCGGGCGTGCGCCGCCTCGGCGTCGAGGAGCTCCGCGAGCACGAGCCGCACGCCGCCGGCGTGGCCGCGCTCTTCGTGCCGGAGACGGGCATCGTCGACTACGCCGAGGTGGCGAGGGCCTACGCGGCGGAGCTCGGGCGACTCGGCGGTCAGGTGCGTACGGGGGTGCGGGCGACCGGGATCTTCCGGCGCGACGGGCGCATCGTCGTCGCGACGACCGCGGGCGACGTCGAGGCGCGGGTGCTCGTGGCGTGCGCCGGGCTCGAGAGCGATCGCGTCGCGCGCATGGCGGGGCTCGGGATCGACGTCGCCATCATCCCTTTCCGCGGCGAGTACTGGATGCTCGCCCCCTCGCGCGCGAACCTCGTGAAGAGCCTCGTCTACCCGGTGCCCGATCCGTCCTTCCCGTTCCTCGGCGTGCACTTCACGCGGCGCATCCACGGCGGCATCGAGGCGGGTCCCAACGCCGTGCTGGCGCTGGCGCGCGAGGGCTACCACCGCGCGAGCTTCGACCTCCGCGACGCGTGGGGCGTGGCGCTCTGGCCGGGGTTCTGGAAGATGGCGCGCAGGCACTGGCGCGCGGGGATGGCCGAGCAGGCGCGCTCGCTCAGCCGCGCCGCGTTCGCGCGGGCGTGCGCGACGCTGGTCCCGGAGATCACGGCGGAGGACCTGACGCCGGGAGGAGCGGGCGTCCGCGCGCAGGCGGTGAGGCGCGACGGGGCTCTCGTCGACGACTTCGAGATCGCCGAGGACGTCCGTATGGTCCACGTGCTCAACGCGCCCTCCCCTGCGGCGACGGCGTCGCTCGCCATCGGCGAGGAGATCGCCGCGCGCGCGCTGGCTTGGGTATGATCGCGCCCCATGAAAGCTGCTCCCCCGGTCGCCCTCGTTTCCCTCGTGCTCGCCGCCGCGCTCGCCCTCCCGTCGATGGGCTGCAAGAGGCTCGCGGAGAGGGCCGCCGAGAAGGCCGAAGAGAAGGCCATCGAGAAGAGCACCGGCGGCCAGGTCTCCATCAACGGCCAGAAGGGGACGATGACCATCGTCACCGACGCCGGGGCGATGACCCTTGGCGAGACGGCGAAGATCCCGGACGACTTCCCGAAGGCGGTCGCCGTCTACGCGAACGCGAAGCCGAAGATGGCGGTCAAGTCGGCGGCCAACGGGAAAGAGGCCTGGTCGCTCAGCCTCGAGACGCCCGACACGAAGGACCAGGTGGTGGCCTTCTACAAGGCGAACATGAGCGGCTTCACGGTCGCCAGCACCATGGACATGGGCACCTCGACGATGACCGTCTACCAGAGCCCGAAGTACGACGTGACGATGATGGTCTCGGCCGAGTCGGTCGGGAAGACCGGGTTCACGCTGAACGTCGCGACGAAGTAGGCGCCCGTCAGCGGTACGTCTTGACGAAGAAGTACGTCGTCATCCCCCAGGCGATCCCCATCACCACCCACCTCACGTACTTGGGGCTCATGCGCCGGGCGATCGCCGCCCCCGCGTAGCCCCCGGTGATCCCGCCGGCGATCATGACGACCCCCGGCGCCCACCGCACGGCGCCCGCGATGACGAAGGCGACCACGGCGACGCCGTTGATGAGAGCGCCGAGCACGTTCTTCAGCGCGTTCATCCGGTGGATGTGCGTCATCCCCAGCAGCGTCAGGACGGCGAGCATCATGATGCCCATCCCGCCGCCGAAGTAGCCGCCGTACACGCTGATGGCGAGCTGGACGATCGCCGCGAGCCAGAGCGGCGCGCGCGCCCCCTGCGTGAGCTTGCGCGCCACGGCGCCGCCGAACGTGAAGAGGACCGTCGCGAAGAGGAGCAGCCACGGGATGAGGAGGACGAACGTGCTCTCGGCCGTATGGAGGAGCAGGAGGGAGCCCGCGAGGCCCCCGAGGAGCGCCGCGATCGCGAGGGGCAAGAGCTCGCGCTTCACGTCGCCGAGCTCGCGGCGGTAAGCGAGGACGCTGGCGAGGCTCCCGGGCCAGAGGGCGATCGTGTTGGTGGCGTTGGCCGGGACGGGCGGGACGCCGGCGAAGAGGAGCGCCGGGAACGAGACGAAGCTGCCCCCGCCGGCGACGGAGTTGATGGCTCCGCCCGCGACGGCGGCGAAGAAGAGGAGGACACCCGTGGCGAGCGTCAGCGTCACGGGGGATCGCTCAGGTTCGCGTGAAGAGGAGCAGCTTGTAGTCCGAGAGAGGCGCGAGCCACGGCGCGGCGTCGAGCAGGTTCTCTCCGGCGTGAAAGAGGGGCGCCACGATGGGCCGCGGGAAGTCGCGGACGCTGAAGACGAGGCGAACGGGGACGAAGCCCATGCGGTCGCCCTTGACGAGAGAGAGGCTGGCGCGGTTGGCGCACGCGATCCAGTCGTCGAGCCCGAGGTCGAGCACCCGGCGAAGGAGCGGAGAGCGATGGATGGGCTCGAGGACGAGGACGCGGCCGCCCTTGCGGACGAGGCGGGCGACGTTGGCCATCGCCTTCTCGAGCGACGCGCGGTCGCGGCACGCTACCGAGAAGCACCCGAGCACGATGGCGTCGTCGAACGCTCCGACGCCGAGCTTGTCGACCCCCGCCACCACGTCGCCCTGCTCGAAGCGCAATAACCCCGCGGACACGAGCGCGCTCGACTCGTGGCGGGCCGCTTCGACCGTCGCCGGCGAGAAGTCGAGCCCCACCACCTGGCGAGCGCCCCGCTGCTCGGCGAGCCAGCGCGTGACGCGCCCCGTGCCGCAGCCGATGTCGACCATCTTCCGCCCCGTCACGTCGCCGAGGGCCCGGACGAGGAGCGCGCGCTGCCTCTCGTCCCACAGCGCATTGAACGTGTTCGACGGCCAGAGCGACCGGGCCATCCCCCGCCGCGCCGAGGCGCGCGAGTCCCAGTACGTGGAGATTCCGTAGAGCTGTTCTCGGCTGCGGCGCTCCTTGAAGAGCTGCCACACGCCGGCCGAGCCGGTGCCATAGGTCTCTGTGGACGTCACT
>Ga0182030_10026488_pt1 | contig 10494 bp, 8 predicted proteins | sample 812S3MmetaG_FD_121299 | JGI IMG/M metagenome (GOLD analysis project Ga0182030, IMG submission 121299) | Permafrost microbial communities from Stordalen Mire, Sweden - 812S3M metaG (Illumina Assembly) | ecosystem: Environmental > Terrestrial > Soil > Wetlands > Permafrost | place: Sweden... | reverse complement strand
GCGAGCGCCTTCGAGACCACCTTTAACGACGAAAGAAACCATGCCACCAAATCCACTCTGTTGTGCTTTTGCGAGATCGTGCTGTGGATGCGACGTAAGCCCTGGATAAAACACTTCTTCAACTTGAGCGTGTGATTCAAGGAAACTGGCAACGGCGTTTGCATTACGCTCGTGTTCTCTCATGCGCAGGGCAAGAGTTTTGATCCCACGCAAAGCAAGATAACAATCCATTGGCCCTGGTACTGCGCCTGTTGCATTCTGGACGAATTTGATTTGTTCGTAAAGGTCTTCGTCGTTGCAGATGACTGCACCACCAATAATGTCGCTGTGTCCGCTCAGGTACTTGGTTGTGCTGTGCACGATGACGCTAGCGCCAAATTCTAATGGACGTTGAAAATAAGGAGTGGCGAAAGTATTGTCGACCACATAAATCAAATTGTGGGCTTTAGCTAGATCGCCGACGGCGCGCAAATCTGCCAGACGCAATAGCGGATTGGTCGGTGTTTCCAGCCAGACAAGCTTGGTTTGCGGTGTAATAGCTGCTTCTACCAGGTCAATTTGACGGGTGTCGACATAAGTGAATTTGATACCGTAGCGGCTGAAAACACGTTCGAACAGACGATAAACACCACCATAAACGTCTTCACCAACAATGACATGATCGCCAGCTTGCAGAATACCTGCTACGACAGAAACTGCAGCCAGTCCTGAAGCGCAGGCCACGCCGTATTTGGCGTTTTCGAGCGATGCCAGGCATTCTTCAAGGGCTGTGCGTGTGGGGTTGTGGGTGCGGGCGTATTGATAGCCTTTATTTTTACCCAGTTCATCGAGCACGAATGTCGCTGTCTGGAAGATTGGTGTAATTAGGGCGCCAGTGGCAGGATCAGCGCCTTGAGACTGATGGATAGCCCGGGTCGCGAAATCGAGAGTTTGCTTATTACAATTTTGGTTGTCGGTTTGGTTGTTGATATTGGTCATGATTTTCTCCTAAAAAAAACTCCCCCTCTCGTCTGAGAGGGGGAGTTTTTGCACTGTCTTTGTTACTACCGCCTAGCTGCGATATGCGTGCATAAACTGGACCTCTCTCTCGAGACGGCTTCGCATGTTCATGCTCATCATGGCGCGGTTGTTCATGTTGTCCATTATGGCGGCTAGGATTTGGAAGTCAATTGTTTGCCTCGAATTGTTAAGCAAATCAAAACTTCCTTCACAAACATTGAGGTGAGCACTGCCGGTGGTGCCGTCCCAATTCATCGATTCATTCGACGAAATCTTTTAGGCGGGCAAGAGCATCATCCCATTGTTTGTTGATTGTATTTAAATAGTCTTGAAGATCGCTGCAAGTTTTGGCTTCCAGTTCAAAAAGATTCTCGCGCCCGTCGCCGACGCTGCGCACAATTTTTGCTTTTTCCAAAACACGAAAATGTTTTGTCAAGGTGTTGTCAGGATTAGGAATAGCTTTAGATAAGGTGGCTGTTGATGTTGAAGTTGTTAAACTGGGTTTTTCCGTCGGAGAAGGTGATATGTTGCTGACCAAAACTTTACTCGCTCGGACCGCTGTTTTGAGCTTGCTGAGCGTTATTCCAGGCAGCTGCCTGCCCGCTTTAGCTTTTGACAATCATATTAATGAATCGGGCGCGAAAACCAGACTGGCTATGGTTCAGGCTGCTGCCAAGGATGCCCAGGCAGCCATTCCAAATGTTGCCAATATGGATAAAACAGTAGCGCCGGGGCAGGACTTCTTCGAGTACGCCAATGGCACCTGGCTGAAAAACACGCCAATTCCTGGGGACTACAGCAGCTGGGGTTCGTTCAATATAGTGGATGAAAAAAATCTAGCCACTGTGCACAAGATTTTAGAACAAGCATCAAATAGCAAGGCAGCAATTGCCGGAACTAATGAACAAAAAATCGGTGACTTCTATTACACCGGAATGGATACGACCAAAATCGAAGCTGACGGTGTCAAACCACTTGAAGAAGAAATGAGCAAAATCAATTCGATCAAAGCGGTGGATGATTTGCAGCACGAGATCGCTCGCTTGCATCAACGTGGCGTCAATGTCGCATTTGCTTTTGGCTCGGGACAAGATTTCAAAGATAGTACCGCTGTTATCGGTCAAGCCATGCAAGGTGGTCTTGGATTGCCAGACCGCGATTATTATTTGACTCAAGATGATAATTCCAAAAAAATCCGCGACCAATATGTGACGCACATGACGCGCATGTTCGGATTGCTTGGACAGGATGACAAAACTGCAGCTGCTAATGCCATCAAAGTGATGGCACTGGAAACAAAGCTCGCATCAGCGTCTTACAAGAATGTTGATTTGCGAATTCCCGAAAAGAACTATCACAAAATGACGCATGCTGAAGTCAAAGATCTAACGCCGAATTTTCCCTGGCCAAAATATTTGACTGATGTCGATTATCCAGGCAATTTCGATATCAACGTTGGTCAGCCTGAGTTCATGAAAGAACTCGATAAGCAGCTAACCGAAACATCGCTCGATGACTGGAAAGAATATTTGACCTGGCATCTCATTCATTCGACGGCTCCGTTTTTGAGTGAAAAATTTGTCGACGAAGATTTTGATTTTGAAGGCAAAATACTCAACGGCAAGAAGGTCAATTTGCCTCGCTGGAAGCGTGTAATTGCAGCCACTAATGGTGGACTGGGCGAAGCTGTCGGTCAGCTTTATGTGAAGGAAACTTTCTCGGCAGACGCCAAGACTCGCGCACTGGATGTGGTGCAAAAAGTCCGTGCTGTGCTCAGAGACGAAATGAGCCGTCTGGAGTGGATGGACCCTGAGACACGCAAAAATGCCATCGCTAAACTCGATATGTTTAAAGCCAAAATTGGTTATCCCGATAAGTGGCGCGATTATTCCAAATTGCCGATGAATCGTGATTCTTATGTCGGAAATATTTTCAAGGCTGAACAATTTGAGTTCAACCGTCAACTGGCGAAAATCGGTCAACCAGTTGATCGCAACGAATGGTTCATGAATGCTCAAGCAGTTAATGCCTATTATTCAGCCGAGATGAACGAAATCGTTTTTCCTGCTGGCATTTTGCAGCCACCATTTTTTGATGCCAAGGCCGACGATGCGGCCAATCTTGGTGGCATCGGTATGGTCATTGGTCACGAAATGACTCATGGCTTCGATGACGAAGGCAGCAAATTCGACGGCTCTGGTAATTTGAAAAACTGGTGGTCGCCTGATGATCAAAAACACTTTGATGAAAGGGTGGCACGAATCGTCAAACAGTTTGACGGCTATGTTGTCGCTGGTGACACACACTTGCGTGGCAAGCTCGTATCTGGCGAAGCGGCAGCTGATCTAGGCGGTTTGACCATTGCTTACAAGGCATTGCAAAAATCTCTTGATGGCAAACCACAGGTCAAAGACGAGCATGGTCTGACACCAGATCAACGCTTTTTCCTGGCTTTCGCTCAGGTCTGGGCGACAAATTATCGTCCGGAAAAAGAGCGTCTGATCGCGAACACCAATCCGCACCCAACAGCAAAATTCAGGGTTAATGGTACGGTCGCTAATATGGAAGCGTTTCAGAAAGCATTCGACTTAAAGGATGATGCTTCAATTATGTTGCCGGCTGCTGATCGTTGCCATCTCTGGTAAACGCGAACCGTCAGTTAATTGCGTTCTTAAAATGATGCCCTTTGGAATTAATTCTGGAGGGCATCTTTCATTTCGGCAAAAATTAGATTACCAGCATCCGTATTCGGCCAAACCGTGTTGCGGTAGGAAAATCTAATTTCGAAAGCGGTATTTAAAATGGCCAATTAGGTTAAAAGGAATCATGCTCGAAATACCGAACATCATGTTAGACCAGACAAGAAAACCGTTTAATAAAAGCGCACCCGTAAAGCCACTAAAAAGTCAGCGTTACCACAGGTGTGCGTGGTAACGCGCTCGTCGACGCCGGACTGGTGATGATTTTAGAAAGTCGATGCGAGGGCGTTTATGAGACGCGTTTTGCGATACTAAACCCGTGTGTATCGCACCACATTAGACTAACGGTTACAATCGGCACAAGGTGTTGAATACTTACTTACTACCCTTTATTGCTGTCGTGCTTCAAGCAGTGAAAAGTGCATCGTCGATAGGTTGGTTAACGTTGATAATTTGGTAATTATAGATGTCACAAGAAGTAGATGGTTGAAATCCCTTCGCTAGCTCAGTCAATGTAAATTCAATTAAGTCTGACGAAAGTCCAGCTTTTTTCATTTCCTTAATCATCAACTTCTTGTGCTGTTCGCTCTGTGTCTCTTCCAGCATTCGACTGCAATCTTCGACTGTTGTTATTGTTTTTTCTTCGAGACGTCGAACGAAGAATGTGTTCTTTTCGATCCAGACCTTGGTATCATCACTGTGCTGACCGTTTCCGATGATATGAAAGCACTCGGCACCGTTGACTAAATCTTCAGGCAAGAAACGCATCTCTGTCATGTTGTGCCATTCGTTGCTTATCTCGACTGTTTTTGATAGGAGAATGTTCGTCGTTCGGTCCCGTTTTTCCGAAATGCGGATGCCACGACAACCATCGAAAATGAAATTTGCGAGGCCTTACAAAATTGGTTTGAAATTCCAGTGGCGGGCCCGGACTCTCTGGTGACTCCGCCGTTCCAACGTCGCTATATGAGTCGAAACTCCTATAGACTTGGCGTACTTTCTGTATGAGGTCTTGCTCGTTCACTCTGACTCCAACTGAGTTTCACTTCAGTGATTTGCGGTTCTCAAATATGGCCATTTGCTATCGCGGCAATTCATCAACCAATTTTTGCCAGTCTTTCAAACTGAGTGTGATTTCCTGATAGTTGCTAAAAATGTGATGTGGACCAATTGCTTTCAATTCTTCTATTTCGTAATAGACTTTGTGTTCTTCGGGAAAAAATAAAGCCATGTCCATGCCCGCCGCTTTGGCAGCCAGCATATCGGCGTGCGAATCGCCTACCATCAGGCTTTCTTCGACAGTGCTGCCTAATTGCTTGAGAGCAAGAAGGAGGGGCTCGGGATGTGGTTTGAAATTTATGATGTCGTCTGCGGTGACAACAGTGCTGAAATATTTGAGGATATCTGTTCTTTCGAGTACACCGCCGACGATACTTCGGGCAGCAGATGTGACGATACCCAATCGGATACCCTGATCGAGACAATGTTGCAATACTTCAACGACGCCATCAAATAAATGAGCGTGCACAAAAGCGTCCTGCAAGCCGGTTTCGATGTGATGTTCGAATTGTTCGACCGAAGGGATTGTAAAATCTCTGGTAACATCAGCCCAAGAACGATAAAAACAATTAGTGATTACCTCCTGGTCCGTGAGATTGTGTCCGAATTGCGCAAGCGCAAATTTGTATGCCGATAACCAGTGGGGCAAAGATGGCGATAAAGTGCCGTCAAAATCAAAGAGAATCGTCGAATAGCGATGAGCGGATTGCTTTTGCATATTTTGCGAACTCCTCGACCCTGAAAAAGTCGTTATTTCTCAACTGCCATCGTCAGACAGAGGGTAGTCAATTATGAACTAGAGCTAGTATGCAGTATCTAAGGAGTAATCATGACTGTAAATCAAGAATTGAATTTCAAAAAGGATACCGGTAAGAATTTCACCGCGGTGCACGTTGCTTTAGTCAAAGAACACACAGTTAATCTCTGACAGACTTTTGATCAGCCCTTAAGTTTTACCTAATGCGTTAAACTTGCACACCAGTACAAGTTTAATTGTGGGGAAAATATGTCGGCAATAATCAAGAGTGAAGAAAAACTTTCCAGACGGCATTTTTTAAGCAGAGGACTCGCTGCAGCTGCTGGATCCTTTTTCGTCACACATGGCTTGATTGATGGTCAATTGCCTACTGCCCTGGCGCAACAAGCCAAAGTGGTTGATCTAACAAATCTAAAAACAGTCTTTAAGGGTACATTGACTACTCCGACAGAGGCTAGTTTCAAGCAAGCTGTTTATGGTGACTTGTGGAATAAATTGCAGCCGACTCGTTCACCGCAAATCGTCGCTCGCGTCAAAGACGAAGCTGACGTCAGCACAGTAATCAAATTTGCTGTTGAAAATAAAATGAAAGTCACCGTTCGTGGTGGTGGTCACAATTGGTGCCAAACCTCGGTTCGAAATTCTGGCATCTTGATTGATCTGACTGATCTCAATCAAGTGATCAAAGTGGACGCCGCCAATCGCAAAGCAATTGTGCAGCCTGTCATCAGTAACCGCGAGGCGCAAGCCAAATTCAAACCTTACGATCTTGCTTTTCCAACAGGTCACTGCCCGCAAGTGAAGTTGAGCGGATATTTGCTCAGCGGCGGCATGTCTTGGAATCAAGGCGTCTGGGGACACGGATATGAAAACCTCGATGCCATTGAGATGGTCAACGCCAAAGGCGAACACATAATTGCGAGCAAAACAGAAAATCCAGAATATTTTTGGGCTGCTTGCGGTTCGGGACCTGGAATGTTTGCCGTTTGCACACGCTATCACTTACGTCTACATCCGCTGCCCAAAGCAATCGCCGCGAGTGTCTATTATTATTCGATAGCCGATATGGGCAAAGTGGGCGATTGGTTATCCGAAGAGGCCAAGAAAATGCCTCCTTCAATTGAATTGAGCATGTGGATGTTGCCTGCGCCAAAAGAGTTGAAGGAAAAATGCGCCGATCATCACGGTAAAGTTTGTCTGGTCACAGCTTCTATCTTTGAAGATGATTTCGGTCAAGCGCAAAAAGCAGCGGCGATTCTGGAAAAATGTCCAGTAATTGACAAGTGTCTGCAAAAAACGGTGTGCGAGCCAACTGACTTCGAAAAATTATTTGATGCGTCAGGCACTCTGTGGCCAGAAAATCTGCGCAATAAGGTTGATTCACTTTTTTCAAACGCAAAAGCCAGTGAAATTCTCGAGCTCACTCGCGAGCATGTCTATAAGACGCCGTCAGATTTGACCGTTGTGATGTGGGCGATATTTACTGGTCCAAACATTCCAGAACCCCAGAAAGATGCCGCTTTCTCTATGAGTTCGAAGTTGTATGGCGGCGCCTGGACGATGTGGAGAACGCCAGAAGAAGATGGCGCCAATATCGCCTGGCACGCAAAATATATGGAACTGGTTGAACCGCTTCTTAATGGTCACTATATCGGCGAGTCTGATATAGTCGGGCATCCGGAATATTTAAAGAAAGCACTCTCTGGGCGCAATCTCGAAAAAATCGAAGAATTGCGCAAGAAGTACGATCCAGACGGCGTCTTCTTCAACTATCACGATGGACTCAGTTAAGGAAAAAGCTTATGGCATTTTTTATGCGTCCATATGGTGCGACTCTAGCGTCGCGCTTGTGCCTTTCACTACTGCTGGTGTCATCAGTGGTTGCTTCTTTTGTTCAAGCTGCCAGAGCAGCTGACGTTGCTTCCGCGCTGTATGCGCCTGATCGCGCGATTATTGCTTATACGCCTGAACTGAAAAAGTCGTCAGCCTTAACCGACTTGCCGACGTCTTTGACCGAATTGACTCCGCGCGCGTCTGAGGCTGCAGATTTGCTTAAGATTAGACCTTATGTCGAATACCTTTTCAAACTGCGCCGTGACGGACTGACGAGACCGGGTCTTGCCGATAAGCGTGTCACTGCTATTAAGCTCAACATCTATCACAAAATGGCCATCGGTTCTCTCGAGGTGCGCAAATGTACCGCAAGAATCGATCGAGAACTTGCTTACACCTACGACATAGAAGCCTCTGTTTCTGGGCGTCGCGCTAAATTAGTGGCACGCACAAACACAATCAACTTTTTGCAGTTCGGTGTCCTTGGTGCCATTCGAACTGGCATGTTGATGAATTCGCATAATTCGCATGCAATTCTCGATTCATCTAATTACATCCGTTCGACGTCGTCAGGACTGGGTATTATCCTCACTTCTCTCACTTTTGCGGAGATGAAGTCGGGCAAACGTAAAATTGATACAGACCCCAATTCTCTTGCTGGCATCTACAGTATCGAATCTGCTCGACCGCTTTATCTGCCCGGAATGGTCTGGACTTTTCTAAATGCCGTTCCGCCTGATGCCAAAAATGGTGTCAGCAGGCGCGAAATTTTGCTCAAACAGTGGCAATCGTTGCGTAAGTTAGATCCAGCAAATGTGCCGCGCATACATTCAATTGCTGCAGCCCCTCAGACAACTAGCGAAGAAACAGAATCCATTCGCACTCTCAACGACAGAATTTTCATGCTGCATGATTTGCACGCGATGATTGAACAATTTGATTTTGAGTTATACGAATTACAAAAGGTGGTCTCTGGTGACTCCGCTTCTCCAGGTCTTGCGCCCTATGGTGTTATGGACCTGCACACCAATGGGCCAGTTGATGCCAATACAGCGACAGCGGTTCATGGTGCCACCATCAATAGAAGTCTCGAACAAGAAGGAAGGACTAACAAATGAACGGTAATACTTATAGACGCGGCGTTTGTTTGAGTCTCAGTTTACTTATTCCAAGTAGCTGGATGATGATTCTTCCCGTCATTGCTCAAGAAAATACAAAAGATTCCGCAAAAAATGATGTTGTGGCAGTCATCGCTTCAGCCAATCCTAAACTGGCGAAGCCATATTCAATCAATGCCTACACCAATGGTGAGTCAGCAAGCAAGATTTCCGCTGATGCGCTGGAAGTAGCAATTCTCATGGGCATCTTGCCTCAAGTTGAAAGATTGCGTCAGCTCAAGTCGCAATCGTCTCAGGCACCAGGTGTAATTCCAAGCGATGAGCAAATGGCGTTGGAATTGTTTTTGATGGAAAAGGTTTTTGGTGCGTCGTTGCAAGTACGAACAGTTGCCGATCGAATCGACGGTGAACTGGCTTATGCTTACGATGTTCGCTCTATCCTCACCGCCAGAAGAGATAAAGCCCTCAACTACGACTTTATCGCCAACTTTGGTCAGGGCAGTGCTCTGGGATCTACAGCTGGTGGCTTGTTTCTTGGTCAGCAACATCTGGCTGCCAACATTTGCTTGCTGACTACGTCCGGCTTTTCCATTCTTTTGACTTTAGCTGCCTTAAAACTGCAATCTGGTGGCAAAAGAGCTTCCGATTCGGGCACTAATATGCTCGCTCATTTTCTTGATCTAGAGCCGGGCCCAGAAAACACTTATCCAGATCTTGTCTGGAGATATTTAAACGCCGTGCCTCCTGGCGCCACTATCAGTCGTCGTCAGCAGACTCTCGATCACTGGCGTGCTGCTCGTCGCCTGAACGAGAAATCGGAAAATGCAAAACGAGCAGTCTCTTCTATGCCGGTCAATAACGTTTCGCAGAAAGAATCTATTGGTCTTCTCACAGACAGGACGTTCATGTTGCATTACGTGCACGCAGATGTCGAGCAACTCGACGCCTCTTTACTAGATCTGATGAAATACATGGATATGAACTAGATGCTCCCTCACATGTATAATTTGCAATTATGCAAGAAGTAGATCCGGTCTCACAAATATATAAAGCTGTGGGTACAGACGTGCCCTTTTTTGCCCTGGTTGAAGAATTTTACAAGCGTGTCGAAATAGATACCGTTTTGCGCCCGCTCTATCCAGAGGACCTTGGGCCTGGCAAGGAAGCTCTTGCGCTATTTTTGATTCAGCGCACCGGGGGACGCCAGACCTACAGCGAGCAAAAAGGGCATCCCCGCATGCGCGGCAGACACATGCCTTTCAAAATTGGCATTATCGAACGCAATGCCTGGGTCCACAATATGAATGAGGCACTGAATATGGTGCCCGAACTGCAAGCTTGCAAAAAAACACTAAAAGAGTTTTTTGAAAGTTTCGCCACATTCATGATTAATCAGCCAGATTGAACTTTTAAGCAATTGTTGAAGATTGGGCAAAGCTTGCTCAATGGCGCTTGCATTCATGCTAAAAACGAACAGGCGTTCGGCGACATCAACAAACATTTTCTGGAGGCGCTTGTGAAAAACATCGGCATCATTACGTCTGGCGGCGATTGCGGCGGACTCAATGGCGTTATCAAGGGCGCAGCTTTGACTGCCTTAGCCAAGGGGATGACTGCCTGGATTATTCCAAATGGATATGCTGGACTTTACAATCTCGTCGACCTTAAACAAATCACCAAGCTCACGCCCGAACGCATCGAAGCAATTGAAGTGTTCATGGCCGGTTCTGAAGCTGGTAACTCACGCGTCAAAATTTCAAAAATCAAAGACGACAAAAAGTATGATCGCATCAAAGACGGTTTGAAGAAATTCAATATCGATGCTCTTGTCATAGCCGGAGGTGATGATACAGGCTCTGTTGTGGCAGATTTAGTTGGACAGGGCATTCCCTGCGTTCATGCGCCAAAGACAATGGATCTGGATTTAATGCCTTATAGCGTCGGTGGAGATTCAACCATCAATCGTATTGCCGATCAATTGCGCGATTTGCGCACAACTGGTCGCACGCATAACCGCATCATCGTCATG
>Ga0182030_10026487_pt1 | contig 10494 bp, 11 predicted proteins | sample 812S3MmetaG_FD_121299 | JGI IMG/M metagenome (GOLD analysis project Ga0182030, IMG submission 121299) | Permafrost microbial communities from Stordalen Mire, Sweden - 812S3M metaG (Illumina Assembly) | ecosystem: Environmental > Terrestrial > Soil > Wetlands > Permafrost | place: Sweden... | reverse complement strand
GGTTGTCCACCACCAAACAGCCTACATCCTCGCAATGCTCATCACCCGGGATAGAGCCGTTGTATCCTGTGGCGATGACATTTTTATTTTTAACGAGCACTGCCCCGCAATGCATGCGCGGGCAGGTAGCACGTTCAGACGCCAACATCGCCAGCTTTAGAAAATATTCATCCCAATTAGGTCTTTTGGCCATATATAATCCTTTCCTATCTTAACAAATTCCGCCTGTATTGTGGAATTTTTCGGCTTAAATCTTCGTTAAATTTTATATTTTAGCAAGTCTTTTCAATATACGGCCCGCGGCCTCTTGAAAAATACTTGCCCTTGGCAACAAACTCAAAATAATATATGCTTCCCTTTCAAAATCAAAAAAATAGCCGGGATAAACCAAGACTTGGGTCTCCCTTAAGAACTCCAATACCCATTCCTCCTCTGATTTGACCGCGGGAATGCGCAAGGTTGCATACCATCCCCCTTGAAAAGATAATAACTCTGTATGATCGTTCAAATGCGCTCTTAGCCATTGACTATTTTCTTTGACCCTGGAGATGATCTGCTCCTGGATTTGAGGAGCATGGTCCAGCCATGCCCCCAAGGCATTCTGCACCGGAGTATTGACTGACAAATAGGTGTCTGCGATGATCTCTAATCGGGACCTTGATTCTTGCAATATGCCTTGAGGGCCGCAAGCCAGGATCCAGGCGCATTTCATTTGCGGCAACCCAAGTGTTTTCGACAGGCCCCCTAACACGAAGGTCAATACCTCACGATTACCCACACAACTGACCGCATCAGCAGAAAAAAGGGAATATTCAAAAAAAACTTCGTCGGAAATAATGGCCATCTGATGTTTGCGGCAAAATCCATTCAAATAATCCAATTCCGCAAGGTTTAAATAAGAACCTGTGGGATTGTTGGGATTGACTAAAATGATGGCCCTGGTCCGAGCATCCACCAATCCTTCCAACGCTTGAAGGTCCAAATGCCATTGCCCATCGTAAACAAGCGGATAATAATCAAAATTTACATCATTGATCTCTAATAAGAATTGAAATAAGGGGTAACTTGGGGCGGGTATCAAAACTTTCTCACCGGGGTTGACCAAAAGCCTCATCAGAAATGAATAGGCTTCAGAAGTGGTGGCAGTGAGAATAACATCATCAGGTGGCAAAAAAAGCTTTTGGCGGGAGTAATGCCTGGCCACCGCTTCGCGGGCCCGGGATAGCCCCAGGGCATCGGGTTGGTAATGAAAATTTTCTAATGAGTTTAAAGCTTGGAGCATTTCCGGGGGGTACAAAAAACCACAGCTTGTGGGATTAGAAGCTGTCAGATCCAATACATCAATGCCGCGCTTTTCTAATCCTTCAAGTTCCTTGTTTAAGGCGTTGGGTTGCCTTAGCCAATTGGTCCGGCGGGCGAAGGGAAATTTATCCATTGTTGTTTTTTAGCTGGGCAAGTTCTTTTTCTTTTGACGCAAAAGACCTTTTTAACTCATCAAATTCGCTTTTAGTTACCCATTGGACATCTTCACGCTTTTCTTTAAGCTGGGAATTCTCATACTTTAATTCCCGCAGTTCTTTGGTATTGGACTCAAGGGTGGTTTGCTGGCTGCTGGCTTTGATGGATAACTGCCTTTTTTCTTCGACGATCCCTTCGAGTTTGATCTTTATATCCTGCAATTCCCGCTCCAGGCGCAGCCGGTTGGAATGTTCTTTTTCCAGGTCACTTTCCGTGCGGTAGATCTGGTCTTTAAGGTCTTTCTCATGGTGCTTGAATTTCTCGAGCGTTTCCTGTTCTTTTTCCCGCCAGCTTTTTTCCAGGGCCAATTTCTCCACCAAATCCTTAGATTCAGACTTGCGCTCGTCAACCAATTGCTGCGCCCTTTTTTCGTCCATCTTCATCTTTTCAATCTCACCCTGCAATGACTGATTATTCTTCTCCCAGCGTTCGGCGATGGACTTCCAGTCTTTGCCGGTATCAAGAACTGCAGGGTCAGGCGAAAGAACAGGTCTTTTTTCCTTTTCCTTTTTCCTTTTGGCTTTGACTGCCGGGTCCGAGGGCAGCATGTAAATAACAATGGCCAAGGCCATTAGGACGACGAAACTCCAAATAATGATCCAAAACATATAGCATCCTTATTTATAAACCTCCACAGTCCTTTTTAAAACGCGCGGCAAAAACCTTGATCTCTTCAAAATATCCGTCGATCTTTAATGCCACCTCTTGCATGCCATCGGTTTTACCTTCTTTGGCCAGGGTCTCCAATTGCAGGCAAGCCGCGTGCAAGGGCTTGGCAGAGATATTCCCGGAAGCCCCTTTCATCGAATGGGCCACTTCCTTGACCTTGGCGATATTATGAGAAGCTATTGCTTCTTCCAGGGCTTTGCGTTTGATCACAAAATCTTCCTGATAGATATCAAAAAGCTCATTAAGCAACTCCTTGTCATCCTGGACACGTTCTAAAACCTCTTTTAAACCAATAATCTCTTCGCTCATACAACCCCTTTTCCATACTGGACCCCGCCGTTTAGGCCATCAGCCTGGCGGGGCTCATTAATTAGTTTTTAACCGTTGGGTGACAAGATTGACAATCTCCTCATAAAGTAAATGACGATCAATGGGCTTGGAGACATACCCGTCCATTCCTGAGGCCAGGTATTTTTCCCTGTCTCCGGTCATGGCATTGGCCGTCATGGCGATCACCGGCACATGGAGGCCTGTTTGCTTTTCTTCCCGGCGGATGATCTGGGTGGCCTCTATGCCGTTTAGCGTCGGCATATTATCGTCCATCAGGATCACATCAAAGGTCTGGTTATTTAAAATATTCAGGACCTCCTGACCATTACTGACAGCTGTTACTTTCCATCCTATTTTTTCCAGGATCCTGGAGGCAATGCGTTGGTTGACCGTATTGTCTTCCGCCAACAAGATGCGCAAGTTAGCCAATTCCGCAGGCACCTGGTCCCCATTATTTCCTCCCACAAACTTCTGAACGCCTTCAGTCTTTTCAAAAGTACCGGGTATAAATCCGAAGATCATGTTAAAACGGAAAATACTGCCCGCCCCTTCCTTGCTCTCGACCTCAAACCTGCCTCGCATCATCTCTACGATCTTTTTGCAAATAGCCAATCCCAGGCCGGTGCCCCCATATCTCCTGGCGGTGGTGTTATGCGCTTCGGTAAATACATCAAAAATATGGGGTAAATTCTTAGGCGATATCCCGATACCGTTGTCAACCACCTCAAAGCTTACCTCGCAATCGTTGTTCGACAGTGAGATCAACTTCACATTGACCTGCACCTTGCCTTTATGCGTGAATTTAATGGCGTTATTGACCAAATTGACGATCACCTGACGAAGCCTGACAGGGTCTCCTATCAAAAGGCGCGGGATCGCTGAATCAATTGACCAAATAACATCAATGCCCTTGTTGCGCGCCAGGATCATCAAACTCTTGCATACATTCTTGATAATGTCAGGGACGTTGATCTCAATTTCTTCGATCACAACCTTGCCAACCTGGGCGCGGGAAAGGTCCAGGATATCATTGATCAGGCTCAACAAATTATCAGCCGCATCTTTAGCTACTTTTAAATTATCTTTTTGTTCGTCATTCAAAGGGGTATCCAACGTCATGTCAATCATGCCGATGATGGCATTCATCGGAGTGCGCACCTCATGCGACATTTTCGCCAAAAAAACACTTTTGGCATTATTAGCCTCTTCCGCGTCGAGCTTGGCCTGAAGAATCAATTCGTTGGCACGTTTGCGCTCGGTGATATCTTGAAAAATACCCACTGAACCCACGATCTTGCCCTGCTCGTCTTTCAGGATATTGACCGACAGGTCTATATCAATGATAGAGCCGTCTTTACGGATGATCTTAGTTTCCAAATTGTGTTTAAATCCGCTTTCACGTATTTTTAAAGCACGGATGGTCTTCCATTCCTCCGGAGGATACAGGCTGCTGATCGGCCTGCAAAGAAGGTCTTGGGGCTCCATCCCCAAAAGTTTCTGGGTAAAACTGTTCCAGGAAATAATTTGTTCCTTCTCGTCGGTCATGGTGATGCCTGCGGCGGAATTATCCAAAATGATCCGTAATTTGTTCTCCGATTCGCGCATCTGGTGCTCGATCAATTTCTCATGGGACACATCGTTCAATATGCCGATGGAACCGATCACCTTGCCCTTGCTGTCTTTCAAAACAGATATTGAGGCGCTGACATCCAGAAGAGAGCCGTCTTTGCAAATGACCTTGGTGATGATATTGGAAAGCATGCCTTTATGGCGTATATTCATGGCACGCATGCGCTTCCACTCTTTGGGCGGGTATAAGAAACTAACGGGCTTGTTGAACAAATCAACCCTGCCCATGCCCAGCATTTTCTCGGCCATCGGGTTCCAGGCAACGATACGCTCATGGCTGTCCGTGACCGTGATGGCACATGGAGAATACTCAAAAACGATCTTAAAGAGCTGTTTAGACTCGATATGTTCCTTTTCTAATTGCTCTTCTATCTTTTTTTCTTTGAATTTAGTCATATCTTATTCTTGGTAAATTGAATGTTCCTGATTATTGCCACCAGGTTGAAAATACCTACCACCAAGGCCAAAACGATCAAACAAATTCTGAACATATGCACCCATCCCGCATGAAAATCCGCGGGCTTCAGCGCGTGTAAGATCAAGGAGACTAAAAAAATAATTAGAAGAATAGAGAATCCGCAGATCAAGAAAATAAATAAGGAAAGCAGGCAGGCGATTAAAATAACATATAAATTATAGTTAAATAAAGAACCCTTGGACATTTTACTGGCAGTAATTCCGATGCGTTGCATTTTATTATGTTACCACTAAAAGTTTAGCACGCCAAATAGAGATATAAATTCTTAACGTTCGAACTTAACCACGTTTTGCCACCAGGCATGACTGTCCCAGGAAAGCGCCTGCTGCCATAATTTCCGGGCCGTGACAGTCTTTAAATGGTCCGGGGCACGTTTAAAAAAAGTCCGGGCCACCGGGAAGCCCAAGTCAACATATTCTTTAGCCTGGATCAGGCATTCCAGGATGTCCGCATCGCGGGCAACAATGCTCTCGGCGGATAATTGCTCCTCATAATCTGCGCGCATCGCCTGCAAAGCCATTTTGACTTTTTTTTCCAAAAGAGCGATCTGGTCGCCAAAAGCTTTTTTTTCTGCTTCGCGGAAATTGATATAATGATGGCCCATTTTATGCAGGTCATTGATGCGAGCTTCGTGGATATCATTAAAGAGCGTCTGTGTGACGACCTTGAAAGGATCAACCCCTTCGCAATGGGCGATGTAGTAGCCAATGATGGCACAACGAAAACAATGCTCAGCAACTGTCTCGGGGTCCTTAATGCCGGCCACCCACCAGCCGCTACGCTTGACGCGTTTTAAAAGCCCGGCTTCGGCAAAGAAATTAAGGGCCGCTACCTGAGGGTTTGTTCTTTTATTTTTTTTGACGGACGATTTCATAGCACAGCATCGAGGTCGCGTGAGCAACATTAAGTGACATGCGTTGGTTTTTCATAGGGACCATCACTTGCATGTCCAGCTTTTTAAGGATGATGTCCCTGACCCCTTTTTCTTCGGAACCCATCACCAGCCCCATGGGAAACTGTAAGGATACTTCTGTCAGACTGCGGGCTTCTTCAACCACCGTACCCATGATCCAGAATCCCATTTTCTTTGCTTTTTCAATAGCATTGCCTAAATTATTGACCTTGGCAACAGTTAAATAATTCTCTCCGCCGCAAGCTACCCTTAATACAGACTCGGTCACGCTGACCGATTCTGTGGTGGGAAGGACAATATCAAAGATACCTAAAGCGCCACAACTACGTATAATACCACCTAAATTCTGCGGATCGTTCAAATTATCCAAAAAAACAGGCACGCGTTTTTTATCCAGGGCTTGGATTAGCAATTCATCAATTTGGACATACTTAAAATCTTCAATATCCGCCAGGATCCCCTGGGTGTTCAGGTTTTGGGCCAAGCGCTGGATCTTGGAATGCGGTACTGTTTGGACCCCAATCCCCCATTGATTACACTTTTTGCGAATATACGCCAGATCCACATGATCTTCATCGATCATGATCCGGCGGATGGTTTTAGGATTAGACTTTAGCCGTTCAATAACAGGGTTCTTACCATATAGTTTCATATTTTTCCATTTCTACTTCTTTATACCCAATCGCAAATAAAATAGCGGCTTTAGTATACTCCACCAGCTGAGAATAGGTATCATTTTAGTGTATCCGCCTAATTTTGTGGGTGGATAGATCTTGGTAACATACGCTTCTTTATATTTATACCCTAAGGTGATCACCTTCCATAAAATGTAGGGTTCCAACTCATAGGTGTCTAGCCAATCCTGCTTGAGATCTATCCGCTTGTCGTTAAAAATACTTACGCGGATCGCACGGAATCCATTGGTAGTATCAGTGAGACGACGGCCGGTAAAAAGAGAAAACATCCAGGGATGAAGCCGGGTCGCGAATTTCCGGTAAAAAGGCATTTGCCCGCCGGAACCAACCTTACCCAAATAGCGGGAGCCTTGCACTAAATCATAGCTATCACGAAGAATTGGTTCCAGCAACTGAGGGATCTCTTCGGGGTTATCCTTATCATTGCCGGCCATGATAACAATAATGTCATACCCTTGCCTCCTGGCATATTCAATGCCCGTGCGGATCGCGGCACCCACCCCGCGACGTTGGGGATGCTTGAGACTCATGACCCCGCGATCCTTGTAGGAGGCGATCATTTCACTGGTGCCGTCATCCGAACCATCATCCACAATTAAATAATCGGCCTGAGGCGGCATCTGACTTTTTAAAAATCGTTCAATAACATTGCCGAGTTTGATTTTTTCATTATAGGCCACCGGTACCACTAATATTTTGGGGATCATAAAGGGACGATCTTATTATTACTGATTTGGTAGGAAGCACCACAGTTACATTTTAAATCATCATTTAAAGCCCGGCCGCAACGACAGGCATACCCGGCCAACCTGGATGGATTTCCAACGACGATATTATAATCAGGGACATCCTTGGTGACCACTGTGCCAGCACCAACGATCGCATAAGTCCCTATGGTCACAGAGCACATCACCGTGGCATTGGCCCCAATTGTTGCTCCCTTTTTCACAAAAGTTTTTTCTAAAACCCAGGCGTCCGTCCGATGGCTGCGCGGATTGCGGTCATTAATAAAAGCCACCCCGGCGCCCACAAACACATCATCCTCTAAGGTCACCCCGTTGAATACCGCCACTGTATTTTTCAAGGTCACATGATTCCCGATGATCGCACCATTTTCAACATAACAGCCGTCACAGATATTGCAATGCTCACCGATAATGGCCCCTTCCAGGATATTGGCATTGGCCCATACCCGGGTGCCTTCGCCGATTTGTGCAGCAGGATGGACTATCGCCCGTTCGTGTTTAAAGAAACTCATAGTTTAACTATTTCACCTTTACGGTTAATGGACTCCCCGATAGCAACCAGGGTGCGCACCACATCCGCTGCTTTACCGGCATCAGCGAGCAGCGGCGGTTGGTCCTTTTCGACACACTGGATAAAATACTGGGCTTGGGTTTTTAACGGCTCATTAAAACCGATCTTAGGGATCATGATGCTGCCCTCGCGGGAAAGCAATTGGAACTCGCCGTAGGTTTCATAATAAAGGGATGTTTTTTCAACATGCTTATCGTAAAGTTTAATGGGTCCCTCAGCATCCAGATCATCCCAGACCACCATTTTCTGGCTTCCTACAACAGTGATCTGACGCACCTTTTTAGGGTCCAGCCAACTGACGTGGACATTGACCATGATATTATCCGGATAGTCGATGGTGGCAAACCCCAGGTCTTCCAAATTGCCGCCCAGACATTTATGCCCCCGGGCCGAAACCGACAACGGGGCACTGTTAAAAAGAAAATTAAAAATTGAAATATCGTGCGGAGCCAAATCCCAAAGCGCATTGACATCATAACGAAAAGGCCCCAGATTGGTGCGCTCGGAATGTGCATAATGAATCTTGCCCATTTCGCCTGAAGAAATATACTCGCGTAATTTGACGATACCCTGGTTAAAAACAAAAATGTGCCCGGTCATTAATACACGATGGGCACTGTTGGCCAGATCGCCCAGCTGCAAACATTCTTGCGGATTCATCGCTAAAGGCTTTTCGCACAGGACATGCTTGCCGGCTTGCAGGGCTTCCTGGGTGATCTTAAAATGGGCATTGGTCGGCACCGCCACCACCACCGCGTCAATAGCAGGGTTCTTGAGGATATCTTTATAATCTTGAGTCGCTAAAATCTCGGGGAAAAGCGTCCGGATAGAAGTCAGCCGCTTATCATCCAGATCCGCGCACATCAATACACGGGAATTACTCAGCTGGGAAAAAATACGGATATGATTCGGCCCCCAATGCCCGCAACCAATAACGCCAATTGAAATCATGCTGAACTCTCCATCTGAACCCCGCCTGCCCCGCAGCTTTATTGCGGTGGTCGTTTGGGCCAACAGCCCTAGGTAGGGCTAAATATAATAAATTTCTTTTTATTATACTGAAACTCCCCTAAAATCCAAAGTCTTTGTTTGTGGATTTATTTAGTGGATTTATTTAATATTCCCTATTGCTTGCTCGGCCAACCTAGGTTAGAGATATTCCCTATTGCTTACTCGATTATCCTAGGTTAAAATTACAAAATGAAGAAACTAAAAATTACTTTCTTTATATGCCTGTGTTTAATTGCGGCATTTAATCTTTTAACGGCCTATGCCCAGGCTATTTTGCAGCTCCAGGACCGCACCAGCATTCCCCTGCACAGTTTAGGATATCAATTCATGGGTTTGGAGAAAGTTTTTAAGGATATTCGCAGCGTAGGCTATTACACAGACAAAGACCTTGACCAGCCATTAGCCATAGCCCAGTTCGAACAAGCCCAATACATGCTGGCACCAACTGTTTTAGAACTCAACAATACCCGATACCACTGGATGATATTTGATTGCACGAGCCCCCAGACGGCCTTGGAGGTGATAAAACGATTAAAATTTATTCCTATGAAATCTAATCATGGTATTATTTTGGCTATAAATCCTAACGGTATTTAATTGATATGATTTATTCTTTGGGTTTACTTATTAGTTTAGCGGCAGGCTTTCTTTTAATACGACCCCTGGTCGCGGGACGGCTTAATCTCATCTTGCATATTTTATTGGCTTTTGTATTGGGCTTTGGGATTGTTGGAGTCGTGGATTTTTATATACATATCCTTTTAAATCAATTTAATCGATTTATCCCTATTGGGATTGTGGTGTTGGGTATAGGAATAGCGTCATTGCGAGCTTCACACTTACGTGTCATTGCGAGCGAAGCGAAGCAATCTTTTAGAGAGATTGCTTCGTCGCTGCTTGGCGGGCGGACACAAGGTCCGCCCCTACAGCGTAATAACACAATCTGGGGACTGTCGACTTTAGTTATTTTAGCAATTCCTTTAGCCATCGGCGCCCATTATTACCCTCTGGGCGGATGGGATGCGTGGTCATGCTGGAACTTGAAAGCAAAATTTATCTTTTTAGGGCATGAGAACTGGAAAGACATGCTTGCTCCCGGTCTTTGGCGCAGTAATACCCAGTACCCGCTGCTTTGGCCTTTGATCAATGTTTGGTTTTGGGATTTGAGAGGCCGCTTTGATCAAGCAATCCCTATGCTAAATAGCATCGTTATTGCCCTGTTAACCGCCGGGATTTTACTTTTTGGGCTATTGGAATTGACCGGTCAGCTTATATCTTCCATCCTGGCCGCCGTGATCGTGACCGCCTTACCTTTCGGTATTTTATTATATACAAGCCAATACAGCGATGCGTTGCTGGGTCTTTTTCTTTTGTCAGCCTTTGTCTGTTGGTTGTTGGCGGAAAAATATGAACTGCCGAAACTCAAAATATTAAGCATGGTATTCTTGGGACTGATGAGCTTTACCAAGAATGAAGGCTTGATTGCCGCCGTTATAGTGGCTGCGTTGATTGTTTATAAAGAGATTGCTTCGTCACCTTCGGCTCCTCGCAATGACGCCACGCAAAAAAATGACGTTATTAAAATAATATTTTGGTTTATTATCGCTGCTTTACCGACCATTATTTTCACTCTTTTCATGGCCCCTAAAAACGAAGCGTTCGTCAACGGTCTCGTTTCTACGGACAAAACCACAACTTGGGCTCGCTTGAGCGTTATCCTGGTTTATCCCTGGTATGAATTTATTTCGGGCAAATGGAATGGTTTTTGGCTGCTGGCTCTCGGCGGGATTTTATTGTCCGGGAAAAAATTGTGGCGATCAACCTTGGGTGTGATCGGTACGAGTTTGATCCTATATCTTGGGGTGGTAATGGCTTATTATGCCGTGAATACTTATTTTGAGATCACCTGGTGGCTTGGGCAAACCTTATCGCGC
>Ga0182030_10026485_pt1 | contig 10495 bp, 10 predicted proteins | sample 812S3MmetaG_FD_121299 | JGI IMG/M metagenome (GOLD analysis project Ga0182030, IMG submission 121299) | Permafrost microbial communities from Stordalen Mire, Sweden - 812S3M metaG (Illumina Assembly) | ecosystem: Environmental > Terrestrial > Soil > Wetlands > Permafrost | place: Sweden... | reverse complement strand
CGGTGCTGGAAAACGCCGCGATGGAACTCTTGCGGCAAAAAAGACGCGCGCGTCCAGTCAGGATAGGGCTAGCCGGCGCGACTGTTCCGAGCGAAAAGCCGGTTCCGAGCCTGCGCGACCGGCATGATCCGGTTGCGCAGGGCCGGCCAGCATTCACCACGATCTCCGATTCGGCGCGAAAAGGGGGCTTTTTCCGCGGGTTCCGGCCCGAAATTGCCCTCCGCCGGGCCGATGCGTGGTAGGACTGGACCCACAGGCTGTCGCCCGATGATGCGCGCCCCTGACCTTTGAGGCCCCCGATGGATGAAGAACCGAAAACCGCCGCCGAACTGAAAGAGATTCGGCTGAACCGAAAGCTTGCCCAGGATGCCGAAGGCATCAAGGCCATGGCCGATATTGCGGCCGCCGATGTCGCGATCCGTAAGCGGACGGCGAACCTGCGCGCGATCCGATTGGCGAAGGAAGCCGCCGACCGCGACAAGCCGGCCGAATCCAAAGCCAAGGCCAAACCCAAGAAGAAGAAGACGACTTAAATGACAAAAGAAGATCGCAGCCGCGCCGATGCGCGTTTCAACAAGGCCGCGCGCGCAGCCAACGACGCCCATAGCGGCAAGAGCGACCGCGACGCGGCGCTGAAAGCCGTGACCGACAACATGGCGAAGCTGAAAGCATTGCGGCTGGCCCGCGAGGCCGCGGAACCGCCGCGTCCCGCCGCGGCGGCCAAAAAGGCGCGGGCCAAGCCGAAGAAGTCGGAAGAAAAGGGCCCGGCATTGGCCGACTGGCTGGCGGGCCAGCAGAGCGGCGGCCGCCGGACCTGACGTCCGGCGTTGGAGCGCAATCAGGTAGAGTCAGCAGCTGCGACGGGTGCGCGCTCCCTCTCCCGCTTGCGGGGGAGGGTTGGGGTGGGGGCGCTTGCGCAAGACACGTTGATAGGCTTTCCCCCACCCGCCGCGCTCTGGCGCGCAATTGCGCTGCCGAGCGCGTCGACCTCCCCCGCAAGCGGGAGAGGTAAAGCAAAAGCAGAGAGGCGCTAGGCTGGCGCCGGCCATTCGATCATCGATCGCGTCTTGGTCGCGGCATCGTAAACCTGCACCTGGAGCATCTGGTATTGATTCTTCAAGGCCATGCCCGCCTCTTCGGCGGCTTCGACCGTATCGTGGTGCGACTTGAAGTGACCATCCACCACCAGCGAGTAGCCGTCGGTGGGCGCCTTGTCGGCGCGAATGATTTTGCGCGGCTGTTGTTCTTCTAGTTCGATTTTCGGCTTCTTCATTCCTGGCTCCTGCATCGCGATCCGATCAAACCGGATCACGGACTCATCAGCTCATTTAAGCATGATCCTTCGAAACGCCAGTTCTCACGGTTCCGGACCATGCTGTCGTTGCGCCTGCCTTTATACTGAGCGCCGGAAAAAGGCAGGAAAGATCGTCCAACTGCGGCTAATATGACGGTCAAAGGCGGTGAGATTGAGGTTAATGGCGAGGGGGCCAGGCGTCGATCGATCCGAACAAGAGGGATATCATGGGCAGAACCGGCCGAAAGAACGAGCTTCCCGACAAGGACCACGGCAAATCGAAGAAACCGCCGCCGGCGCCGATCGAGGATGACGATAGCGAGGATGGCGACATCGCCACGCCGAAGCCCGATCGCAACGGCGACGACGATCAGCCATTATAGAAACGTTCGCTCTCGATCGGCCGGATGCTTCCGGTATCGCGCAGCTGCGCAAAACCTCTCCTCACCGATCCCTGTGTTTCGATTGACCGACCTTGCAGCCGTTCCGGCGCCGTCCGCGAGGGCTGCCATGCAGCGGCATTGATGGACAAATAACCAGTCTGGCCGATAGTTTCGGCGGGGCCTTGCCGGGCCGTCCAAATGAAACGGGGTCTGAATCCGAAATGGTCGACGTTTTGGCCGCACCGCAACAAGCGAAAACCGACAGCGCGCTGCGCACCCTTGCGGCGATTTCGACGGCCCATTGGGTCAGTCACTTCCATATGTTCGTACTGCCGATGCTGTTCCCCTTCCTGAAGGACCAGCTCGGCGTCGGTTACATCGAGCTTGGCTTTGCCCTCACCGTCTTCGCCGTAATATCCGGCCTGACCCAGGCGCCGATGGGCTATCTTGCCGATCATATCGGCGCCCGCAAAATCCTGCTGATGGGCCTCACCCTCGGCGGCCTCGCGCTGATCATGCTCGGCCTGCATCTGAGCTACCCCTGGCTGATCGCCAGCGCGGTGCTGCTCGGGCTTGCCAACAGCGTCTATCATCCGGCCGACTATGCGATTCTTTCGGCTCACATGGATGAGGCGCGCATGGGCCGCGCGTTTTCGGTCCACACCTTTGCCGGCTACCTCGGCGGCGCGGTCGCGCCGGCCATCGTCGCCGCGCTGGTGGCCGTGATGGAAGGTCGTGGCGCCCTGATCGTGGCCGGCGCGGTGGGTCCATTGGTGGCGCTGCTGCTGGTCGTCGTCGGCATTCCCGACGCGAGTGCCGCGGATCGGCGGATCGCCGGCGCTCCCGCTCCGCGGCAAAGCATCGTCACGCCCACGCTTATCGTGCTGACGATTTTCTTCATGCTGCTCAGTCTGTCCAGCGCCGGAATCGGCAATTTCGGCGTGGTGGCGCTGATGAGCGGCTATGGCGCGTCCTTCTCCAGCGCCAATGTCGCGCTGACGGCGTTTCTCGGCGCCAGCGCGATCGGCGTGCTGGCGGGCGGCTTGCTCGCCGACCGCACCCAGCGTCACGGACAAGTCGCCGCCGCCTGTTTTACGCTCAACGCTGCCGTGGTGCTGGCCGTCGCGACGATCACATTGCCGTCGCTGCTGTTGACGGCGGCCATGGCGGCGGCGGGATTCCTCGGCGGCGTGATTGCCCCGTCGCGCGATATGCTGGTCCGCAACGCGGCACCGCCGGGTGCGGCCGGCCGGGCCTTCGGCATCGTCTCCACCGGCTTCAACCTCGGCGGCATTATCAGCCCGCTGCTGTTCGGCTGGATCATGGACCAGAATTCACCGCACTGGGTGTTCGGCGCATCGGTGGTGTTCATGGTGCTGACCATCGTGCTCGCGCTCGTCACCGACCGCAGCCCGCAGGAAAGCCCCAAGGGATCGGACGCAAGGCTGCTGCATTCCTGAGCCTCACCCCCGGCAGTTGACAGCATCGGCAGACCACCCATGATGCGGCAACAAAAATCACCGCGGGATGAAGCACCATGACCAGCAACCCGGACCTCGTGATTCGCGGCGGCACTCTCGCCGACGGACTCGGCGGCGAACTGTACGAGGCGGATGTGGCGATCGCCGACGGCCGCATTGTCGAAGTCGGCCGCGTCTCGGGCCAGGGCAAGGAAGAGATCGACGCCCGCGGCAAACTGGTGACGCCCGGCTTTGTCGACCTTCATACCCATTATGACGGCCAGGTCACCTGGAGTCAGGACATTACGCCCTCGTCGCAGAACGGCGTCACCACCGCCATCATGGGCAATTGCGGCGTCGGTTTCGCGCCCTGCCGGCCGGCCGATCATCAGCGGCTGATTCAGCTGATGGAAGGCGTCGAGGATATTCCCGAACCGGTGCTGAGCGCGGGATTGCCCTGGGCCTGGGAAAGCTTCCCCGACTACATGGACTGGCTGTCGCAACGCGCCTTCGACATGGACATCGGCGCGCAATTGCCGCACGCCGCATTGCGGGTCTTTGTGATGGGCGAGCGCGGCGCGCGCCGCGATCCCGCCACCGCGGAGGATAACGGTGCCATGGCTGCGCTGGCGGAAGACGCCGTGCGGGCCGGCGCGCTCGGATTCTCGACCTCGCGCACGCTCAACCACCGCACCTCAACCGGCGATTTCACGCCGACCCTGAAGGCCGGCGAGGACGAGTTGACGGCGATCGCCGGCGCGATGCACCGGGTCGGCCACAGCGTGCTGCAATTCGTGCTCGATCAGGGCGCCATCGACGAAGACCTGCCGATGATGCTGCGGGTGGCCGAGAACACGCGGTGCCCGATCTCGTTTTCCGTCACCCAGGCCGACAAGGCACCGCGGCGATGGCGCCAGACCCTCGACAGCATCAACCAGGCTTCCGCCCGCGGCCTGTCGATCACGGCACAGATCGCCGCGCGCCCGGTCGGGCTGTTGCTGGGACTGGAATTGTCGCGCAACCCGTTCCAGACCCATCCGAGCTACCAGGCGATCGCAAAGCTGCCGCTGGCGGAGCGTTTGCTGCGGCTGCGTCAACCCGAAATACGCGCGGCCATACTGAGCGAGACGCCGACCTCGACCGACGATCCGCTGTTCTTCCGTCCCGACTACGACAAGATGTACCTGCTCGGCGATCCGCCCGATTACGAGCAACCTCCGGAAAATGCGCTGGGACCGCAAGCGCGCCGCCAAGGACGACAGCCGGAAGAACTGGCCTATGACGCGATGCTTTCGGATGACGGCCGCGGCATGCTCTATGTGCCGTTCCTGAACTACGCCGACGGCAATCTCGATGCCGTGCACGAGATGCTGCGCGACCCGCATTCGGTGCCGGGATTAAGCGACGGCGGCGCCCATTGCGGCATCATCTGCGATGCAAGCTTTCCGACCTATTTGCTGACGCACTGGACCCGCGACCGCAGCCGCGGCGACAAGCTCTCGATCCCCTTTGTGGTCGCGGCGCAGTCGCGCAAGACCGCGGTGTCGGTCGGTCTCCACGATCGCGGCGTCATCGCCAGGGGCTACAAGGCCGATCTCAACGTCATCGACTACGACAAGCTGCACCTGCATCCGCCGAAAGTTCACTACGACCTGCCGGTCGGCGGCCGCCGCTTGCTGCAACAGGTCGATGGCTACGACGCCACCATCGTTTCAGGCGTGGTGACGCAACGCGATGGCGCGGCCACCGGAGCGCGTCCGGGCCGGCTGATCCGCGGCGCGCAGGGCAGTTTGAATTAGCTGTTTTAGCGCACGCGCCTAAACATGGTCAGCGTCGTCCCGGCCTTGAGCCGGGACCCATACCCACCGGCATTCGTGTTTAGACGAACAGTTGTTTCATCTTTCCGTAAAGATCGACGCGCCAGGGGGTATGGGTCCCGGCGTTCGCCGGGACGACGAGAGTTTTTTCAGCCTGCTCCCTCACGCGTACTTCGGTTGCGGCGCCTGGGCCATCAACCGGGCGCGTTCGGTATTGGGCCAGAGCAGCAGCAAGCCGAGCAATCCGGACGCGATCAGAATGACGGCGTTGATGGTAAAGCCGGTCATGTAGCCATCGAGCGGGACCGCCGCGCGCTGAATCATGCTGCCCATCACCGACGGGGCGATAATTCCGGCGAGGGTGTAGATCGCACCATAGATCGCGATCACGGCGCCGCGCTGCGACACCGGCGTGAATTCCCCGAGCATCGGCGCGCAGACCACATAGATCGATCCGCAAAGCCCGGAGCCGATGACGAGAAGCGCGATCATCCATCCGCCGACGCCGGCATAAGGAATAACGGCAAGGATCGCTCCTCCGACGATCAACGGGACCGCGCCAAGCACGCCGCGCGCGCCGCGCGTGGACACGCCACGCGCCATCAGCACCTGCGAAATCCAGCCGGTGAGCAGCACGACCACGGCGCCAAAGGCCCACGGCATGATCGAAATCCAGCCGGCGTCCCTCTGCGAGAAGCCCAGCCCCTTGACGATGAAGGGCGTGAACCAGGTGAGACCAAGCGACAGCGCCCAATAGGCTCCGAACGTTGCAGCACAGCAGCCGATAAAGGTTCGCGAGGTCAGAAGCTGGAAATAGGGAATCCGGGGTTCGGCCGCGGCCGAGGCGACGGTTTGAACCAGCGGCCCTTCCTTGCCCAGGATCAGCCACGCCACGACCCACATCAGGCCGACCACGCCGAGCGCGCCAAACGCATGGTGCCAGCTGTAATTGACGATCACCCAGTTCAGCGCCGGTACCGCGAGGATCACGCCGAACGCCGATCCCTGCGACAGGATCGCGGTGGGGAGGGTCCGCTTCTCGTCGGGAAACCATTTGTAGATCGCGTGAACCGCCACCGCACCGGCCGGTCCCTCGCCGGCGCCGAGGATAACGCGGCAGATCAGCAGCGTGCCGAAGCCGATGGTGCCCACCATCGGAAACTGCGCCAGCGCCCATATCGCCGCCAGCACCAGAAGAACCCAGCGCGTCGCCACGCGATTGACGATAAAACCGACCACGATGGCCGCGATCGAATACAGGAAGAAGAATGAGGAGCCGAGCAGCCCGAACTGTTCCGGCTCGAGCTTCAGGTCGGTCATGATCGGCACGCCGGCGAGACCGACCACGATCTTGTCGGCGAAATTCACCAGCATGAAGAGAAACAGGAGAAACGTGATTTTCCAGGCACCTTTGGGCGTCGGTTGCGTGGTCATGATCGTTCCCCCTCATCGTTTTATCGACCGTTGACCGGTCTGAGCCGATGCTACCCATTGGGTTACCGGCAATGCAACTGGCCATTTTGGCCGAATCGCGTGCGGTGCAACTCAACATCTGCCTGACGCGGTGCCGCCCCGATGCGGCTTTGCAAGGCGATTGGGACCGTGATCTCCGAGCCCGGGCTTGGTATGCTGAGTGGCAACCAAGGGCCTTCAAAGATGATCCTCTCCATCCATCGCGCTACGCGCCTCATCGGCGTGCCTGCCTGGCTTTCGATACCCGGATGGCGCGTGGCTTCGGTGGCGGCGCCGGACGCGGCGGTGTTCCGTCAGAGCTTGCCGGTTGCCAAGCTCGTACTGAAGCATCAAGGGCTGTTGTGAGGCGTCGCCTGCGTCTGACATGGCAACCGGCAACCCAATCGTGCTGAGCGTTCGCAATCTGACCAAGAGCTATCGCGCGGCCGGCGAGCAGGTCGCGGTGCTCCGCGGGGTCAACCTGAGTGTGGCGGCAGGCGAGCGCGTCGCGCTGTCGGGAGAATCCGGCAGTGGCAAGAGCACGTTGCTGCATCTGATCGCCGGGCTCGATCGGGCTGACGGCGGCGAGATCAGGCTCGGCGACGCGTCGGTCTCCGACCTGTCCGATGCCGGCCGGGCGGCCTTGCGACGCGATCGGCTGGGACTGGTATTTCAGCAGTTCAACCTGATCCCGAGCCTCAACGTCGAAGACAACCTCGTGTTCCAGTCCCGCATTGCCGGCCGTCACGATACGGCCTGGCACGGGGAACTGGTGGAGCGGCTCGGACTCGGCAGCTTGCTGAGCCGCTATCCCGAACAGTTGTCCGGCGGCCAGCAGCAGAGGGTCGCGATCGGCCGCGCATTGGCGGTGAAGCCGCTGCTGCTTCTCGCCGACGAGCCGACCGGAAATCTCGATGAGGCCACGGCGGATGACGTTCTGGCGCTGGCGCGTGACCTCGTGACCCGAACCGGCTGCGGCTTCCTGATGGTGACCCACAGCGCGCGTCTGGCCGCCACGCTCGACCGCCAGATCAATCTCCATGCCGGGTTGATCGCATGACCCGGGTGATCTGGATTCTCGCGGTTCTGTTCAGCCACTGGCGGCGGCACCCGATGCAGCTTGCAACATTGCTGATCGGACTGATCTGCGCGACCGCGCTGTGGAGCGGCGTGCAGGCGCTGAACCAGCAGGCCCGCAGCAGCTATGACCGCGCCGCCGCCACTTTCGGCGGCTCAAGAACACCTGCCCTGGTCGGCCGCAACGGCGCAACCTTCTCGCAGCAACTCTTTGTCGACCTGCGCCGCGCCGGCTGGCCGGTGTCTCCCGTTCTCGAAGGCCGCGTTCAGATCGGCGGACGATCGTTCCGGCTGTTGGGAATCGAACCCGTCACGCTGCCTGCCGAGGTGGGCAACGCGCCGGCGATCGCAAAGGCCAACCTGCAATCGTTCCTGGCGCCGCCCGGAGAAACGCTGGCGGCGCCCGAAGTGCTTTCCGATCTCAATCTGCCGGAAGGCGCCGCGCCGCTAGCGAGCGGCGGCACCGTGCTGCCGCCGCTGCGCGCGCAGGCGCAACTGGTGCCGGGTGTGCTGGTGGTCGATATCGGCACAGCGCAGCGGCTCTTGAAAATGCCGGATCAGGTTTCCCGCCTGTTGATCGGCCGCGCCAAAGGCCAGCGCGCGCCGCTCGAAAACATCACCGGCGACAAACTCCGGCTGGTCGAGCCCGGTGCGGAAAGCGATCTCGAACGCCTCACCGACAGCTTTCACCTGAACCTGACGGCGTTCGGCCTGTTGTCCTTTGTGGTCGGACTGTTCATCGTCAATTCGGCGATCGGGCTTGCCTTCGAGCAACGCCTGCCGATGCTGCGGACCCTGCGCGCCTGCGGCGTCTCGGCGCGCATGCTGAACACGGTGCTGGTGATCGAACTGGTATCGCTGGCGCTGCTCGCCGGGGTGGTGGGTCTCGCCTGCGGGTACCTGGTTGCCGCGTCGCTGCTGCCCGATGTCGCCGCTTCATTGCGCGGCCTCTATGGCGCGCAAATTCCCGGTCAGTTGACGCTGAAGCCGGAATGGTGGGTCGAAGGCCTTACGATCAGCGTGCTCGGCGCGCTGGCGGCGGCGACCGCAAGCCTGGCAAAGGCAATCCGTCTTCCCGTGCTGGCGGCGGCGCAGCCCTATGCCTGGCAACAGGCGCAGCACCGATGGCTGCTTCTGCAGGGCACGCTTGCGCTCGCCGTGTTCGCCGCCGCGGGCGGTTTCCTGCGGTTCGGCGATTCGCTTGTGTCGGGATTTGCCGTGCTCGCGGCCTTGCTGCTTGGCGCCGCCCTTGGCCTGCCTGTGATCCTTGAACGGGTGCTTTTCCTGGGGCAGCGAACCGCCCATCACGCGCTCGCGGTATGGTTCTGGGCCGACAGCCGCCAGCAGCTTTCAGGTCTGTCGCTGGCGTTGATGGCGCTGCTGCTGGCGCTCGCGGTCAATGTCGGTGTCGGCACCATGGTCGAAACCTTCAGCCGGACCTTTATCGGCTGGCTCGACGGACGGCTGGCGGCGGACGTCTACATCAACGCCTCGGACGACACCCAGGCTGCCGAGATCAAGGCGTGGCTGCGACAGCGTCCCGAAGTGGCGGCCATCCTGCCGGGTGGCCGGGCCGACTCGCAAATCGACGGGGCACCGGTCGAAATTCTCGGTCTGTCGGATCACGCGACCTATCGCGAACACTGGCCGCTGCTGCAATCGGCCGACGATGCCTGGAGCCGCCTTGGCCCGGGCGATGCCGGCTTCGTCAGCGAACAGTTGGCCCGGCGTCTGAAGCTCGTTGTCGGCGACCGCATCGAACTGCCCGCGCCGGGTGGAAGCTGGACACTGGAGGTGGTCGGCATCTACGCGGATTACGGCAATCCGAAGGGCCAGGTCGCCGTCAATTTCGCAGGCTTGACCCGACGTTTTCCGGATATTCCGCAAACGCGGATGGGCCTGCGCGTCGCTCCGGCCGCGGTTCCGGCGCTGATATCGTCGCTGCAGGACAAATTCGGGCTGGATGGCCGCAACCTCTTGGATCAGGCCACGCTGAAGGCCGAGTCGCTGCGGGTCTTCAACCGCACCTTCGCCGTGACCGCGGCGCTGAACGTCTTCACCCTCGGCGTCGCCGGCGTGGCATTGCTGACCAGCCTGTCGACGCTGAGCAATTCCCGCCTCCCCCAGCTTGCGCCGCTATGGGCGATCGGAATCACGCGGCGGCGGCTTGCCGCCATTGAACTCTTGAAGACCATGTCGGTTGCGTTGATCACAACGCTGCTCGCGCTGCCGCTGGGCTTGCTGGTGGCGTGGTGCCTGATCGCGATCGTCAACGTCAAAGCGTTCGGCTGGCGGCTGCCGTTCCACGTCTTCCCGCTGCAATTGCTCGAGCTTCTCGGCGTGGCCATGCTGGCTTCGCTGTTTGCTGCGCTGCTCCCCGTTCTCAGGCTGGCGCGCATGCAACCGGCGGCGCTGATCCGGATCTTCGCCAATGAGCGATAGGTTTCCGATATCGCGCCGCGCCTTTGCAGGTGGCGCCCTTGTTCTCGCGGCCGGGCGCAAAGGCGCACTTGCGCAGGGCTTTGCCGGACTTGGCATGGACGGGAGCGGATTCGCGCCCGTTATCCCCGGCAAGATTTTTTCCTTTCCTGCCGATCACGGCCCGCATCCGGACTACCGCATCGAATGGTGGTACGTGACGGCGAATCTGGTGGATTCGACCGGCGCCGCCTATGGCGCGCAGTGGACCTTGTTTCGCCAGGCATCGAGGCCCGGCGCGGCGCAACCAGGCTGGGCCAATCAGCAGATCTGGATGGGCCATGCGGCCGTCACCCGCGCGGACACTCACCGGTTCAGCGAAACCTTCGCCCGCGGCGGCGTCGGCCAGGCCGGCGTCGAGGCCAAGCCTTATCTCGCCTGGATCGATTCATGGCAAATGCGCGGTTTGGATCAGATGCGCGATACGACCATCGCGCCGCTCGAGCTTGGCGCGTCGGGCGCGGACTTCAGCTATGCGCTGCGCCTCGACGCCGATCGGCCGCTGGTTTTGCAGGGCGACGCCGGCTACAGCCG
>Ga0182030_10026483_pt1 | contig 10495 bp, 10 predicted proteins | sample 812S3MmetaG_FD_121299 | JGI IMG/M metagenome (GOLD analysis project Ga0182030, IMG submission 121299) | Permafrost microbial communities from Stordalen Mire, Sweden - 812S3M metaG (Illumina Assembly) | ecosystem: Environmental > Terrestrial > Soil > Wetlands > Permafrost | place: Sweden... | reverse complement strand
ATTGGTCGGGGAGAGAGGATTTGAACCTCCGACCCCCTGGTCCCGAACCAGGTGCTCTACCAGGCTGAGCCACTCCCCGACTGAGGCAGGAACTGCGGGATTCGCGTCGACGCGCTATTTAGAATCTGCTGGGTCAGTGCGAGCGCGCCGGACTTCATTATAGCAGAGGAGGCTCACTGCTCCCGCGGCAAGAATCGGCCTTCGCGAAACATCAGAAGCTAATTCAGGAAGAATTTGGTGTACAGCGTATCGCGCTGCGCGGGACGGAATCCGGCGTCGCGAATGATGCGGCGCAGTTCCTCCTCGGTAGTGCAGTTGCGGACGCCGGCGGCGCGTACTACGTTCTCCTCGATCATCACCGAACCCACATCGTTGCCGCCGAAGCGCAATCCGGTCTGGCAGACCTTGAGTCCTTGCGTAACCCAGCTTGACTGCACATTTTCAAAGTTGCTGAGGAAGATGCGCGCGATGGCCAGCGTCTTCAAGTATTCGACGGCGGTGGCTTCGTCCCATCCGCGTCCGCCGAGCGCGGTGTTTTGCGGCTGGAATGACCAGGGAATGAATGCGGTGAAGCCGCCGGTTTCTTCCTGCAAATCGTAGACAGCCTGAAAATGATTGATGCGGTGTTCGTAGGTCTCGCCCACGCCGAACATCATGGTCGCGGTAGTCCTCATGCCAAGCTTGTGAGCGGTGCGATGCACATTGAGCCAATCGTTGGTCAGGCACTTGAGGCGCGCGATCTTGTACCGCACTTCGTCGTCGAGGATCTCCGCCCCGCCGCCGGGAATGGAATCGAGGCCGGCATCGCGCAAGCGCCGGATGGTCTCTTCGATGCTGAGAGCGCTGACCTCGGCAATGCAGATGATCTCCGACGCCGAGAAGCAATGCATGTGCACTTGCGGGAAGCGCTGCTTCAAGCCGCGCAGCAGGTCTTCGAACCACTCGATCTTCAAGTCAGGATGCAGCCCGCCTTGCAGCAATACGCCCGTGCCGCCCAGCTCCACCGTCTCCTGCACTTTGTCGTAGATGGTCTCGAAGTCGAGGATGTAGCCTTCCTTCGCCAGTTTGCCCTTGAGGGGCCGGTAAAAAGCGCAGAAGGTGCAGTACTCGGTGCAGAAGTTCGTGTAGTTAATGTTGCGGTCGATGATGTAGGTGACCACTCCGTCGGGATGCAGCTTGCGGCGCACCGCGTCAGCTTCCATGCCGATGCCGATCAGGTCATCGGAGCGATACATTTCCAGCGCTTGAGCTTTTGTCAACGACATAAGAAATGCGGGCGAGTTCGAACCCCACACGACATTCTAGCGGTCTGGGAGTCAGGAGGGAAGCGGCAGACAGACTGCGTTCTGAATCCCTGCTCGCGATTCCCGCGAACCACATGCGATTTGCGGAGATTGCGTAGCCTGAATTGAACAGACATTCCGCGAAACAATGCCGCGCGAGGCGCGTTTATATCTGCGAGGACCATCTCGCTTAGCCGCCGGACAACGTAGAATTTCAGATAACATTACCTTGCATGTTCCCGTCCCGGCCGGCGTGGATCTCTAAGCCGCGGGAAGGAAGGCGAAACGAAATGAAGCTCTTTACTTCGACCGCAAAGCCGCTGGCGCGAATGCTGTGGCCTGCGCTTCTGATGTTGCTGCCCATTCCGATGTGGGCGGCGCTGGGCGACACCGCAGCCTCGGTGCTGACCGACCAGGCACAATGGAAGGGCACGATCAGCAGCGTGGACAACGGCAAGTATGTCGCGCACGAAATCACGATGGCTTCGGGCGCCAAGGTGCGCGAGTTCGTCTCGCCCGCGGGAGCGGTCTTCGCTGTCGCCTGGGATGGGCAGTTCGCGCCCAATTTTGCGCAGCTGCTCGGCCCGTACTATCAGCAGGTGCAGCAAGCGATCGCGGACCAGAAGGCCGCCCAGAAGGCAAGTGAACTGGAAGCCGGCAGCGCCACCCGGCTTCGCCGTGGGCCGGTGATGATCGAAACGCCGGGCATCGTGTTCTCGCAAGTCGGACACATGCGCAGCTTCCACGGCGTAGCCTACATTCCACAATTACTGCCGCAGGGCGTTCAGGCCAGCGATATCCGCTGAAGGAGACAATCTCGTGATGGTGCGCATATTTGGGCTATTGCTGGTACTGGGAAGCATTATTGTGATGGCTGCCTGCGGCGGCGGCAGCGGCGGATCCGGTTCGACTTCTACGGTCACCTCGGTGAGCGTGCTTTGTACGCCCACTGCGGTCAGTTCCGGTGGAACCAGCCAGTGCACCGCGACGGTGGGCGGCACGGGCAATTACAGCTCGACGGTTACATGGACCGCCACCGCTGGAACGATCTCTTCGGCCGGCCTGTTGACTGCACCTACCGTAACCACGATCAGTTCGGTAACGGTGACGGCCACTTCGACGCAGAATACAAGCGTGGCGGGAACAGCGAGTGTGACCGTGAACCCGCCTGCGTCGGGGGCCAATGTTGCGCCGCTCACGGTTGACGCCGGACCATCGGGCCTGGGCTACGTCTCTGCTAACGTTGCGTTCACCACCGTCCTGGTTTGCGTGCCAGGAAGCACGACTCAGTGCCAAGCCATTGACCATGTCATTGTGGACACCGGCTCCTTCGGCCTGAGATTGCTATCGAGCGCCGCCGGCGGCGAGTTCAATCCCTCTCAGGTGCCGTTGCCTGCGGAAACCGACCCCAATAACAATAACGACCCTTATGGCGAGTGTCTTGTTTTCCTGGATGGCTATATCTGGGGAACGGTCAACACGGCCGACATAGGCATCGCGGGCGAAACGGCCAACTCCGTTCCAGTGCAGGTCATTCTTCCGCCAACCAGCTCACCTGGCGTACCCGGTAGTTGCTCCAGCCAGAATCCATCGGGAGGAACGGGTAACGAAGGTGCAAGCCTGGGAGCCCTCGGCGCCAACGGCATTATTGGTGTGGGGCTGTTCCAACAGGATTGCGGACAATACTGCGTGTCCCAGGGCTCGAGCTGTAATAGCAGCAACAACAATCCGTGCATCTACTATGATTGCCCGTCTTCTGGGTGTACTCCTGCCAACATTGCAATCGCGCAGCAAGTGCCGAACCCGGTGACGATGTTTCCGGCCGACAACAACGGAGTGCTCATCGAACTGCCGTATGTTCCCAGCGGCGGTTCCCAGACCGTGACCGGCTCGCTGATCTTCGGCATCGGTACTCAGTCGAACAATAACTTGTGCTGCGCAGCGGTGTATAACGTGCCCGACAGCGGCAACAACGCCGGCGATTTAACTACTACGTTCAATGGAAACAGCATGCCCGGTTTCCTTGACAGCGGCTCGAATGGGTTTTTCTTCAACGATTCCAACATTACGACCTGTGCCAGTCCCTTTCAGCATTGGTTTTGCCCGACTACGCCTGACAACCTTACCGCGAGCAACCAGGGCACAAGCATGACATCGGGGATCCAGGTCAGTTTCACCATCGAGGCCGCTAACAGCCTCTTCAGCGGAAATAGCGGCAACAACAGCGCCTTCAGCACGCTGGGAGGGCCTTATGCAAGCACGCCTGCCGCCTTCGACTGGGGACTGTCGTTCTTCTATGGCCGGGACATTTTCACCGCGATTGACGGCGCGAGTACTTCGGGAGGAACTGGGCCGTACTTTGCCTATTGAAGATCGCTGATTTTCGCTGGCCGATTTGCCGCCGGAGTCATCGCTGATTCCGGCGGCCTTGTTTTTGTCTTGCCTCGCCTGGCCCGACCGGTGGAACGTTGCGCCTGAAGGATTCACCATCAATTCATGCTTTCGAAACCCATGTGCAATGTGTACTCCCCAGAATGCGCACTAGATTCCCATTTTCAAAATAGGAATCCCTTACGCGAAAGGAAAATCATGTCGAAGGAAGCTGCGCATCATCACTCTCAAGCCGCCGAGCATCATGAGCATGCGGCCAAGCACCATCACGAGGCCGCCAAACACCACGAGCAGGGCGATCACGAAGCGGCAGCGCACCACGCGCACTTAGCCCACGGCCACCATGTCCACGCCACGCATCACTCCGAGGAAGCCTCCAAGCATCATGTCGAGGCACACGGCGCAAAGTAAGCGTTCCCGTAATTCACGTTGACAGCGGCCGCTCTGGCCGCTGTTGCGCTTCTGGCCTGGTCAGACGCGCCCTGGCGCCGGGGCTAAGCGGCTTCCTGTGCCGGTCCGCTTGCGCTGGGGTTCTTGTTTTTTCGCTGGCGTCGCCAGTAGTAAATCGCCACCAGCGCACCGACCACCGCCAACGCAATCAAGATGTATAGCAAAGGCTGGTAGTAGCGGCTAAGCCAGCGCACGATGTGGCGTCCATACCGGTGTCCCAGGTAGGCGAGCAGGGTATAGCGTGCGCTTCGTCCCAGTGCCAGGGCAGTCAGGAACTTTTGCGGCGGATACTTGAGGGCCCCGGCAACAATCAGGGTGGGAACGATAGGCACTGGTGGCGGACAAATGGCAGTTACCGCAACCGACCAGAACCCGTACCGCTGGACAATGTGTTCAGCCTGTTGGGCGCGTTTCCTGGAGAGCTTCTTGTCCAGCGTTTGCTGCCCACCCTTGAGTCCGATCCGGTAAGTCAGGTAGCCGCCGATGAGCGATCCGATGGTGGCCATGACGGCGTAATACCACCAGGGCTCATGGTGCGCCGCTGCCAGCAGAATTGTCGCGGCATCCATGCCGCCGGGCAAGGGGATGAAGGAGTTGTCGATCAGGCCAAGGGCGATCAGGCCGGGGCCACCCAGGCGCCTGACCAGGTGCATCAGCGTCTTCTTCACCACAACGGCTGCGAGCAGATGCATGGGAAATTCCGTGGATCGCTTGCCAGAACTCCTAAGGCTGGATCGTGCCGGCGCTGGCCGCGCCGTGGACTGGGCCCGGCGCCGGGAAACCACCCGGCTCCTTGGACATCAAGGCAGGAACTGTTTACCGGAATCCCAACACGATTGTCTCTTTGCTTTCCACCAGAGCGTTTCCCTGAAACGCTAGGGTCTTTCCAGCCTTTTCTTGAGCTGCCTTGATTGTAGCTGCCTGAGTGTCGTCCGTTGCTTGTTCAAGGCTAAGCGGCCCCGGTTGCTTACCAATCGGGACGTCCTCCAGCACGGCTTCATTATTGGTGGTCCCGGTGCTCGTCGTATACGAGGTCACCTTGGCAAACAATGTCAGCTCCATTTCATTCAGCGCTCGTTCCTGCGCAGCCAGGGTCTGTCCACCATCCACCAGATGTTTGCGAGTTGCCATTTCCGTATCCTCCTATCTGCTCGGCGGGGCTTCTAATTAGTCAGTCCGGCCTTCTTGGCTTCCTCGTCAAATTTCTTCTTCAGTACGGGATCGTCAAAGGCCTGGTTCGCCAAATCCCGGTAGGCCGCTTCGACCTTGGCCTTATCCGTCGGATCGTCGACCTTAACGCCCATCGCGGTCAAGAAAGCAACCGTCTTAGTCAGTTTGTTGGACGCAAATTCCGCCGCGATCGTTGCGTTCAGCTTCTTGGCATTTTCCACGTCTCCCACGGTGACATCCGTCAGTGCCTTGCGCTCATCTTTAGCGCTCGCTGCGGCTGTCTGATTCAGTTGCTGTAACGCACCGGGCAGCGTACCGGCAAAAAAATAAGCGGCCAGATCAGATCTCGCGGCCTGAAACGGATAGGTCGTCGCATCGTCGTTGTTAAGGTGCTTGATAATTATGGTCTTGGTTCGATCACGGCCAGCCTGCATGCTGCTGATCAGGGCCTGGACCGTCTGTTGCCGGAAGAAGTTCTTATCGATCGACAGACTCGTTCCCGTGACCCCTGTGAGGACCGCACTCAACACCGTCTTCGAACGTTCTCCGTTTGTGATTGTCGAGGCCATTCCAAGTCCAAGTTGGAGAACATCCGAGGCAACTTTGAACGAGCCTTCGTTCATGAATAAAGATATTTCGTAGTTATGGTAGACATAGTCAATCTCCGCCATCACCCCGTATACCATCCTGTTCCGCAGTGCCGTAGCGTCGTGGAGCTGACTTGCTGTCGGAATTGGGCTCTGCGTCGCCGCCTTGTAAGCGGCGAAGTCGGCATTGAATAGCGGCAGGGTGTAAGTGCCGTTGGTTTGGTTGGCTGGCGGGGGATCGACAAACACATTGGGTAGACGGGGCTTTTCCAGACTGGTGCAACCCGACAAGACAGCAGTCAGGGCGAGAAGCGAACCTGCGATAAAGCGATGGCTCAACGGTATCGTCATATGTCACCCGCGATCTCAAATTCGACGGTAAATAGTTAGAAGCGCGCCGTCCTTCGCGAAGTGGACGGTGAGAGGGATGATGGGTGTAAAAATTCAAAATCAAGTTCTGGACTCCGGGAATCAGAACAGACCCGGAGGGAGCAGGTCAAGCAGAAATCGCCGCATTGAGGAAGCCTCGTGCCCCCGTTGCGGGCTATTTTCGCGGGCTGCCGAACGCTAGTGGGCCAAGGAACCGCAGGTCGGGAATCTCCGGTATGAGGCCGATCTCCTGCGAATATTGCAGGAATAGCTTGAGCCCGGAGTGGTTTTCGCGGTCCAGATAGTAGTGGATATTTTCCGTGAGATAGCTGCGAATATCGTCCTCACTGAATCCCAGCTTCGGAGACCATTCGCGAGCGATTACATCGAGGTTATTTGATTCGAGTCCGTGGTCGCGCGACTGCTGAAACACTCTTGCCAGATTTATCCCGGTGGGTTTCCGGCTAAGAGCGTCGAGCCGAACCGCCCAAAACGCAAACACGAATGGCTTGCCAGTCGCTTGGTGCCAGAGGTGCGCCAAGTCGTAAAGATGATACCCAGCATCGGTCGGCACCTGTAAAGCGGCGTCACCGATCAGCAGCGCTGCGTCGTGATTTTGCAGCATCTCGTCGAGCTTGGGCGGGTGGGGCGTCAGATCGCGCGCTCCGCCGAAGAACTTTGCGAACAGGACCTGTAGCAGCGCAACGGAGGTGCGCGAGGAGGTGTCGGCGGCTACGGTGCGAACGTCGGCGATGGGCCCTTTGCTGACCAGCAGGATGGAGCGGACGCGGTCTTTGGCGGCGATGGCGATATTGGGAAGGATGACGAGCCCGGGTATTTGCGCATACGTGAATGCCGGAATGATGCCAATGTCAGCTTGCTCGGCCGCCAGCGCAGCCGCGCAGGCCGAAGGGAGCGTGTAGTTGATTTCGAAGTTCTGGCCGGCATCGCCGTGTTCGAAATCCCACATCAGGGGAGCGGTGTTCAGGAAGGAAATGGCAGAGATTCGCAGGCGGGGCATGGAGGATTGAGTCTAACAAAACGGGCGGCGGAGCGTTGTCGTTCCGTTGAATGCATTTCACCACGGAAGCACGGAGAACACGGAGGCTTTCTCTTCCGTTCCCTGTCCTTTGACCTTTTTCTTTTCGATCTTTTCTTTTTGGCTTTTTCTTCCTTCTCCGTGTTCTCCGTGCTTCCGTGGTGAGCACTTCAGGCACTCGCGGGCGTGACAGACGTCCTTGACGGTAACCTTGGAGGAGGTTACCCTGCGCTCATCTGGGCCCAGCCGGATCGCGGAGTTTCCATGGACACCGAAGTGTTGGTCCGGGCAGAAGATTTCGCGCTGACCCGCAAACTGCAATGGCTGGCGCTTTCCCTCACCCCGGGAGTGGGCGCAGGACGAGGTCGAAAACTGGTTGAGTACTTCGGGGGAACGGACCGGCTCTTCACCGCGTCTTTGACCGAACTGGAAGCTGCCGGTCTTCCTGCGGCCGCCGCGCAGAACATTGCCTTGGGTAAGTCGCTCGAACTCGCCGCTGCCGAGTACGATCATGCGCGCGAGGCTGGCGTCTCCATCATCGTTCCCGGCGACGCGGAATTTCCCCGGCAACTGCTGGAAATCTATGATCCTCCTCTCGCGCTATACCTTAAGGGTAATGCTGAAGTTATTGATAAACCTGGAATTGCGATTGTTGGAACCAGACATCCAACCCCCTACGGAGTAGGCATGGCGGAGCGCCTCGCGTGCGATCTCGCGGCACGGGGCCTGGTCATATTCAGCGGGATGGCGCGCGGAGTCGATACTGCCGCCCATCGGGGAGCTCTCACCGCCCACGGGTGCACGGTTGCGATCTGGGGAACGGGAATAGACGAAGTTTACCCCAAGGAGAACCGAAAGATCGCCGACCAAATTCTCGACACGGGTGGAGCGATCTTGACCGAGTTCCCCTTGGGAACTTTTCCCGCTCCGCAGAACTTTCCCATCCGCAACCGGATCATCAGCGGCATCTCGATCGGCGTGCTGGTCATCGAGGCAGGCGAATACAGCGGAACCCGTGTCACCGCCCGCTGCGCGCTGGAGCAGGGGCGAGAAGTTCTCGCGGTTCCGGGCAACGTCACCAACAAAATGTCGTGGGGACCTAACACCTTGATAAAGCAGGGTGCTGCGCTGGTTGCCACCTGGGAAGATGTGTGGGAAGAACTCCCCGCGGATACCCGCCTGGCGCTAACCCCTCCCGAGCAGCCTGCATCGGAGACGGGCACTTCAGCATCATTGTTTCAGGGGGCACAGCTTTCGCCTCATGAAAAGCGGGTGTTGGGGTTATTGCGGTCCGACGAATCCACCCATATCGATCAACTGGTTGAACGTCTCTCCTCGCATCTATCGTCATCGGAGATCTTTGCCGCACTGTTCGAACTGGAAATGAGCGGTCACATCCGGCAGCTGCCGGGGAAGTATTATGTGCGGACGATGTGAGGCGGCGCGGAGCTCCCGCTTGAGCTTTCAGCTATCAGCCGTCAGCATTGCGTGGCTCTTAGCCCTAAGCCTTTAGCTCTTAGCAAGCTTTGATTCCAACTGCGTCCGGATAGTCGGGAGGGATGAATGAGAGACTTCAACAAGCTGCTTGTGTGGGAGCGATCACACAAATTGACGCTCGAGCTGTACCGACCCACGGATCATTTTCCGAAATCGGAAGTGTTTGGTTTGACAAGTCAAATTCGGCGCGCCGGAGCATCGATACCGACCAACCTGGCTGAAGGCTGCGGAAGGTGGGGCGACGGCGATATGGGCCGGTTCTTGCAAATCGCAATGGGATGGGGAAGTGAATTGGACTATCTCATGCGACTTGCAAGGGATTGGATTGTCTTCAAACCTCCGAATATCAGCGGTTGGGTGCGGAGCTAAACGAGATAAGGCGAATGTTGACAAGCTTTTATAAGCGCGTCAGGCGTCCCGCAGAACGACAGATTGTTCCGCGGCCTGCTAAGAGCTAATAGCTAAAAGCTAAGAGCCGGCCCGCTGGCGGCTTTGCCGCGAACGGGCCACCGTGCTAGCTTCATACACGTAATTATCAATCCAGAGGTTCTATTGGCAAAAGGTTTAGTTATCGTCGAGTCGCCCGCTAAAGCGAAGACGATCCAGAAATATCTCGGCTCGGGCTATGACGTGGAAGCTTCGCTCGGGCACATCAAGGACTTGCCCAAGAAGTCTCTGGGCGTCGACTTGGACAACGACTTCTCCACCGAGTACGTCGTCATCCCCGGCAAGGAAAAAGTTGTCGCCAAGCTGAAGAAGCTGGCCAAGACCGCCAACGCCATTTACCTGGCGCCTGACCCGGACCGCGAGGGCGAAGCCATTGCCGCACACCTGGCTGAAGAGCTGGGCGGGAACCGGGTTGACGGCAAGAAGACCAAAAAGAGCGCGATCATACCGATCCGCCGCGTGACCTTCAACGAGATCACCAAGCGCGCTGTGCAGGAGGCATTCCTCCATCCGCGCGACATCGACACCAACCTGGTGGACGCACAGCAGACCCGTCGCGTCCTCGACCGTCTGGTCGGCTACCAGATTTCTCCGCTGTTGTGGGACAAGGTGCGCCGCGGCCTCTCCGCCGGCCGCGTGCAGACCGTGGCCCTGCGCCTGATCGTCGAGCGCGAACGCGAGATCAAGGCGTTCGTCAAGGAAGAATACTGGACCATCGACGCCCATTTGCAGGGGCAGAAGCCGCCAGCGTTTGACGCCCGTTTCATTGGTATTGGCGACGAGAAGACGCCGATCGGCAACGGCGAAGAAGCCGAAAAGATCAAAGCGGCGCTGGAGAACGCCGACTGGGCAGTCCGCTCGGTTGACACACGTGAGCGGCGCCGCAGTCCGGCTGCTCCGTTCACCACCAGCAAGTTCCAGCAGGACGCCTCGCGCAAACTGCGCTTCAGCGTGAAGCGCGCCATGATGATCGCCCAGCGCCTCTATGAGGGCATCGATCTGGGAGGCGAAGAAGGCACGGTCGGCCTCATCACCTACATGCGCACCGACTCGCCCCAGGTGTCGAACGACGCGCTGGCCGAGGTGCGCGAGCTGATCGGCAAGGACTTCGGCAAGGAATTTCTGCCCGAGTCGCCCAACACCTACAAATCGAAGAAGAGCGCGCAGGAGGCACACGAAGCCATACGGCCAACCTCGGTGGCGCGCCATCCGGACGAGGTCAAGCAATTTCTCCAGGAAGACGAGTACAAGGTATACAAGCT
>Ga0182030_10026482_pt1 | contig 10495 bp, 8 predicted proteins | sample 812S3MmetaG_FD_121299 | JGI IMG/M metagenome (GOLD analysis project Ga0182030, IMG submission 121299) | Permafrost microbial communities from Stordalen Mire, Sweden - 812S3M metaG (Illumina Assembly) | ecosystem: Environmental > Terrestrial > Soil > Wetlands > Permafrost | place: Sweden... | reverse complement strand
TGGCGGTTTTGCGAACGATGTCACGAGCAAATGACCGGCGATATGCGACCATCCGTTGCTGATTTGACAATTGCCCGATCGGATACCGATAGTAGCCCGATGATTCGCCTGGGGTTTATCTTAAGTCCATGAATGACAACGCAATTGCGGTAGCGGGAGGCACTAGTCGCGTAGCCTTGGGAGGCCTCGCGCAGCGACTGGTACAGGATGGCTTGCTGGACGAGATCGCCATGCAGGACGCCATTGCCAAGTCGAAGGAGAAGCGCGTCAATCTGGTGACGCACCTGGTGTCAAACAACTTGGCGGCCGCCCGCGACATTGCCATATCGGCGTCGAATGAGTTCGGGGTGCCCTTGCTGGACTTGGACGCGGTCACGGCGGATTCCGATGCGCTGCGCGCCGTCAGCGACAAGCTGCTGCAAAAGCACCGGGTATTGCCCCTGATGAAACGTGGGAAGCGGCTGTTCCTCGCGGTCGCCGATCCCACCAATCTGCATGCGCTCGACGAGATCCGGTTCCAGACCTCGATGAGCATCGAATTCGTGGTGGTCGAGGACAACAAGCTGCAGGCGGCCGTCAACAAGGCGATCGATCAGGCCGAAGCCGTGATGCCGAGCTTGACGGACGATGATCTCGACCTGGAAAACCTCGAGGTCACCGGCGGCGATGATGAGGCGAATGCGGAGGCGTTGGGCCGCGATGATGTCGAGGACGCGCCGATCGTGCGCTTCGTCAACAAGATCCTGCTCGATGCGATCAAGAAAGGCGCCTCGGACATCCATTTCGAACCCTACGAGAAATCCTTTCGCATTCGAACTCGTATCGACGGCGTTTTGAAAGAGGTCGCGCTGCCGCCGGTTCAATTGGCGGTGAAGATCGTGGCGCGGCTCAAGGTCATGGCGCGGCTCGACATTGCGGAGCGCCGGGTTCCGCAAGACGGCCGAATCAAGATGCGTTTGTCCAAGAATCGAGCCATCGACTTTCGCGTGAGCACGTGCCCGACGTTGTTCGGGGAAAAGGTCGTCACGCGTATTCTGGACCCTTCGAGCGCAATGCTCGGCATCGACGCCCTCGGATACGAGCAGACGCAGCGCGAAACCTACTTGCGCTATCTGGCCAAGCCGCAAGGCATGATTCTCGTGACCGGCCCTACGGGCAGCGGCAAGACGGTATCGTTGTATACCGGCCTGAATATCCTGAACACCGAAGATTGCAACATCTCCACCGCGGAGGATCCCGCGGAAATCAATCTGCCCGGCATCAACCAGGTCAACGTGAACAACAAAGTGGGACTCACCTTCGCCGCCGCTTTGCGCGCCTTCTTGCGCCAGGATCCGGACGTGATCATGGTCGGCGAAATCCGCGACCTGGAAACCGCCGAGATTGCCATCAAGGCGGCGCAAACGGGGCACTTGGTGTTATCGACCCTGCACACCAACGACGCCCCTCAAACGCTCACGCGCCTGGTTGACATGGGCGTGAAACCGTACGCCATCGCCACCTCGGTGAGCCTCATCATCGCCCAACGTCTGGCGAGGAAGCTCTGTAGCAACTGCAAGCAGACCATCGAAGTTCCCGAGGAAGCGCTGCGCAAGGAGGGCTTCCTCGATGCGGATATCGCCACCGGATTTCGCATCTACAAGGCGGTCGGCTGCGGCCAATGTACGGACGGCTACAAGGGCCGCGTCGGCATCTACCAGGTGATGCCGGTCACCGAAACCATCGGACGCATCATCATGGAAGGCGGCGGTGCCATCGACATCGGCGACCAGGCGACGAAGGACGGCATCTCGAATCTGCGCCGCTCGGGGTTGCAGAAGGTGATGGCCGGCGTGACCAGTTTGGAAGAAGTCAACAACGTCACCATTGAATAGCTAACGCAAGGATCGATTTATGGCGGTATCAGCAACGGCGACCAAGAAAGATATCCAATTTCTTTGGGAAGGCAAGGACAAGCGCGGCAACAAGGTCCGCGGCAAGTCCCTTGCCGTCAGCGAGACAGCGTTACGCGCGGACCTGCGTCGTCAAGGTGTCGCAGCAACCCGCGTGAAGACCCAGGGCAAGCCGCTGTTCGGCGGCGGCGGGTCGGTCAACAACGCGGATATCGCCGTGTTCAGCCGGCAGCTTGCCACCATGATGGCGGCGGGCATTCCGATGGTGCAAGCCTTCGAGATCATCGGCAACGGCCATGAAAAGCCGGCCATGCAAAAACTCGTGTTGGACATCAAGGGCAATATCGAGGGCGGAAGTACCCTGCATGAGTCGCTCGCGAAATATCCGCTTCACTTCGACACCCTCTTCGTGAATCTGGTGGAGGCCGGCGAACAAGCCGGCGCCCTCGAATCGTTGCTCGACAAGATCGCCACGTACAAGGAAAAGACCGAGGCCCTGAAAAAGAAAATCAAGAAGGCTTTGTTCTATCCGATCGCGGTGCTCGCCGTCGCGGTCATCGTTTCGCTCATATTGCTCATCTTCGTCATCCCGCAGTTCGAGGCGCTGTTCAAGGGCTTCGGTGCGGACCTGCCGGCATTCACCCAGATGGTCGTCAACCTGTCCCGGTTCGTTCAGCACCAGGGATGGTGGTGTGCGCTTTTGATCGGCGGCGGCTTCTATGCGTTCTTTTATTTCTTGAAGCGCTCACGCAAGATGCAGCTCGCGATGGACCGCATAATGCTCAAAGTGCCGATCATCGGCCCCATTCTCGTCAAGTCCGCCATCGCCCGCTATGCCAGAACCCTCGCCACCATGTTCGCCGCCGGCGTCCCGCTGGTCGAGGCCATGGGATCGGTGGCCGGCGCGTGCGGCAACATCGTGTACGAGGAGGCCGTGTACCGCATGAAAGACGAGGTGGCCACGGGCCAGCGCCTGCAGCGCGCGATGGAAAACACCGGCCTATTCCCGAACATGGTGATCCAGATGATCGCCGTCGGCGAGGAATCCGGCGCCTTGGACACGATGTCGGGCAAGGTCGCGGAGTTCTACGAGGCCGAGGTCGACAACGCCGTCGACAGCATGTCGAGCCTGCTGGAACCCATGATCATGGCTATCCTGGGCGTGCTGGTCGGCGGCATGGTGATCGCCATGTACCTGCCCATCTTCAAGCTCGGGTCGGTGGTCGGCTGATCGGCTGACGCCAGGCGCCTCGCGGCGCGCATAATATTCCATCTCGCCGCGAGGCTTAAGTGTATGTTCAACGACATCGCCGACCTCTTCGCGGCGAACCCCGCGCTGTTCGCTGGTACGGTATTCCTGCTCGGCCTCATCGTCGGCAGTTTTTTGAATGTCGTCATCTACCGCCTGCCGGTGATGCTCGATCGGGAGTGGCGTGCGCAGGCGGCGGAGTTCACGTCCGCGACCGCAACCACCGTGGTCAGCGAAACGGCGGCTGCCGCGCCCGAGCGATTCAACCTGATGGTCCCGCGCTCGGCCTGTCCCCGCTGCCGGGCACCGATTAGCGCCTGGCAGAACATTCCGCTGATCAGCTGGCTCGTGCTGCGCGGCCGCTGCGCGTCGTGCAGGGCGCCCATTTCCGCGCGCTACCCCGTGGTCGAGCTCACTACGGGGGTGCTGTCGGCCTGGGCTGCCTGGCACTTTGGGTTTGGCGCCGCCACCCTCTGCGCAGTGCCGCTGACCTGGGCGCTGATCGCACTCACCGGCATCGACTTGGACCATCAATTGCTGCCCGACAACATCACGCTGCCGATGCTCTGGGCAGGTCTGCTGGCGGCAGTGGCGATCGGGCCGCTCGACGGTGCCGCGCTGCCGGTATCCCCGCATGAAGCCATCTTCGGGGCCGCGGCGGGCTATTTGAGCCTGTGGCTGGTTTTCCACGCGTTCCGTCTGGTCACCGGCAAGGAAGGCATGGGGTATGGCGATTTCAAGCTATTTGCGGCATTGGGCGCCTGGATGGGATGGAAAGTCCTTCCGCTGATCATCCTCTTGTCCGCAGGAACCGGCGCCGTCCTCGGCATTGCGATGATCGCCTTGAGAGGCCGCGATCGCGCCGCGCCCATGCCTTTCGGCCCGTATCTGGCGGCAGCCGGCTGGCTCACCATGCTCTACGGGCATCCGCTCATCGACGCTTACCTCCGGATCTCGGGGCTGAGGCACTGATCATGCCCTCGCGCCTGCGTATCGGCCTCACCGGCGGAATCGCAAGCGGCAAAAGCACGGTGGAGCATCGCCTGATCGAGCTCGGGGTACCCGTGATCAACGCGGACGACTCCGCCCGCGCCGTGGTTGCGCGCGGACAACCGGGGCTCGCCGCCGTCGCCGAGCGTTTTGGCAGCGTCGTGTTGAGGCACGATGGCGAGCTCGATCGTCCCGCTCTTCGCAACCTGATTTTCCAAAGCGCCGAAAAGCGCCGCGACCTCGAGGCCATCCTGCATCCGTTGATCCGTGAGCACATGGAACATCTGGCGGCGAGCGCCGTCGGGCCGTACCTGGTGCTGTCGATCCCGTTGCTCGTCGAGGGCGGCGGCCGCGCTCGAACCGCAGTGGACCGCATCCTGGTGGTGGACGCGGAGGAGGCGCAACAGCTGCAACGCCTCATGGCCCGTGACTCGGTGAGCGTTGAGCAGGCGCGCGCCGTACTCGCGGCACAAGCGAGCCGCACGGACCGCTTGAGGGCAGCGGATGACGTGCTCGTCAATTCAGCATCCGTCCCCGAATTGCGACAAGCGGTCGATCGATTGCACCAGCGCTATCTGGAACTCGCGGCGAGGGCGCAGCACCGAGGGGTCTGACGGTCGGCCGCCGACACCGGCCGCCGAAAATCCAAGGTTTACCATCGCCCTTCGATTGGATCAGAATAGGGCGATGAATTCGTACCCCGACCTTCAGAGCGAGCCCGAGCTTGCGCCGATCGTGTATGAGCAGCCGCTGAACGAGCGTATGCGCACCTTCCTGCGCCTGGAATTTCTGTACACGCAGGCCACCTATCACAGCGAGTCGGAAAGCCCCTGGAGTTCCCGCGCAGCGGTGTCGAGCCTGTTGGAGATCCTGGCCATCACGGCGCGCGGCGACTCGCGCAGCGATGTGCTCAAGGAGCTGGAGCGGCACGTCAATGTGCTCAAGGAATTCCAGACCAAGACCGGTGTCGATCCGAGCCGCTTGAAGTCCTTGGTGTCGAACCTTTTGAAACTGCGCGAGGATCTGTCGACGGCCGGCGCCAACCTCATGGCCCCGCTGCGCGACTCGGAGTTCTTGAGCGCGATCAAGCATCGCAGCGCCATCCCCGGGGGCACTTGCGATTTCGACCTCCCGGATTATTCTTTCTGGCTGAATCGCCCGGCCGCGGTCCGCCTGGCCGAATTCGGGACCTGGCTGGCGCTGATCAGGCCGCTCTGCGACAGCATCGCCGAGCTCCTCTGGCTCACCCGTCAGAACGCCAAGCGCAAGTCGGAGCTCGCAGGGGGCGGAATCTTCCAGCTGCAGTTCGACCGCGAAAACCCCTGTCAGCTGGTGCGGGTGACCATGCCTTCCGACAGCTCGCTGTATCCGGAGATCAGCGGCAGCCAGCACCGCTGCACCATCCGATTCCTGCAATGGGCCGATGGCACCCATCGGCCGGTGCACATGGAAACCGATGTGCCCTTCCTTCTGACGTGTTGCGCCTGACCGGGCGGCGATCGTGGCGCCGACGGTCAAATGCCCCACCTGCGGCCGGCCGGTCGAGTGGTCGGAATCCTCCACCTATCGGCCGTTTTGCAGCGATCGGTGCCGGCTGATCGACCTGGGGGCGTGGCTCACCGAGCAGCACAAGATTCCCGAGGAGTCGGACGCCGAGTCCGAAGACACGCAGAATCGAGACACCTGAGCGATGGAGCCGCAATTCTGGCAAAACCGCTGGCGCAACGGCCAAATCGGTTTTCACCAAGCCTCGGTCGATGCGAGCTTGCGCAGTCACTGGCCGAGCTTGAATATCGGGAAGGGCCGCCGCGTTTTCGTACCCCTGTGCGGCAAGAGCCTCGACCTCGTGTGGCTGCGTGATCAAGGCCAGCTCGTCACGGGCGTGGAGCTGTCCGCCCGGGCACTGGAGGATTTCTGCCGGGAGAACGGTGTTCCGGCGCGCCGGCGCACGCAGGGCGACTTCGATATTTACGAGGCGCAGAGCCTGGAGCTCTACCGGGGGGACTTCTTCAAGTTGACACCCTCGATCTTGGGCGCGGTGGACGCCATCTACGATCGGGCCGCGCTCATTTCTTGGGCTCCCGAGCTGCGTTCGGCGTACGTCGAGCACATCGCCGCGATTGTCCGCCCGGGTACCGAGATGCTGCTGATCACGCTCGAATATCCCCAGGAACAGATGTCGGGACCGCCCTTCTCCGTACCCCGGGAGGAGGTGGAGCGGCTCTATGCACCCGGTTTTCGAATCCGTGAATTGGCGCGGCAGGACATCCTGGCGAGCGAGGAGCGGCTTCGATCGCTTGGCGTTACCACGCTGTTCGAGGTGTGCTATCACCTCGTGCGCCAATGAATTCGAGGTAACTTCATGGCTGATTCCCGTCATTCCGGGCGCTATCTGGCACCAGCCCTGGCCGTCTGCGCCGCCGCCACCGCCGCGGGTTCACACGCGGCGGAGCTCACGATTGATCGGCTGTTCGACGCCCCGGCCCTGTCCGGCCCCTCGGTCACGGGACTGCAGATCTCTCCGGACGCTTCGCGGGTCACTTATCTTCGAGGCAAGCCGGACGACAAGGACCGTCTTGACTTGTGGGAATACAATCTCCGCGACAAGACTGAGCGTGTCCTGGTCGACTCCAAGGTGCTCGCCCCGACGAGCGCGAAGCTCTCGGCCGAGGAGATCGGCCGCCGCGAGCGCCAGCGCACGGCCTCGTTATCCGGCATCCTGGAGTACTCCTTCGCCCCTTCCGGGAAGGCGTTGCTATTTCCGCTCGACGGGCGCCTGTATTACTACGATCTCGCCCAATCCGCCGCGAACGCACTGACCGAGATCGCCGCGAGCGCGGGCTCGGTCACCGATGCCGGCATCTCGCCGCACGGCGGCTTCGTCGCCTTCATCCGCGACCAGAACCTGCATGTGTACGATATCGCCGCCAAGGCCGACAAGGCGCTCACCCAGGATGGCGGCGGCGCGGTCAAGAACGGGATGGCGGAGTTCGTCGCCCAGGAAGAGATGGAGCGGAGCACCGGGTATTGGTGGGGCCCCGACGATCGGCACATCGCCTTCGCACGCGTGGACGAGAGTCCGGTCAAAGTGACTCAGCGGTTCGAGATCTCGGCCGATAACGTCGAGACCTTTCCCCAACGCTACCCGGCCGCGGGCGAACCGAACGTGCTGATTCGCCTCGGCGTCAGCGACATTCGCACCGGCGCGGTGACCTGGATCGATCTGGGATCGGACCCGGACATCTATCTGGCCCGCGTGAGCTGGTTGCCGGATGGCAAGACCCTCGCGGTCCAACGCGAAAGCCGCGACCAGCGCCGCCTCGACCTGTTGTTCGCCAACATCGAGACCGGCGAGAGCCGGGTGGTGCTGACCGAGACCAGCGCCACATGGATCGACCTCAACGATGAACTCTCCTTCCTGCGACATTCGAAGGAATTCGTGTGGGCATCCGCGCGCGACGGCTTCTTGCATCTGTACCTGTATGACTACCAAGGCCACCTGGTGCGCCGGTTGACCGAGGGTCCCTGGATGGTCGACGATTTTCGCGCTCGCGCCATCAAGGCCATCGACGAGAAGCACCGCGTGATCTATTTCTCCGCCACCGAGAAGAGTCCGGTGGAGCGGCAGCTCTACCGCACCTCACTCGACACGACGGACCCGCGGCGCATCGAGCGCATCACTCAAGAGCCTGGCGTTCACGGCGTGACGTTCGCGCGAAACAGCGCCTTTTATGTCGATAATTACACCAGCGTCGCACAGCCGCCGCAGCTGAGCCTGCGCTCGGCCGACGGTCGCTTGATCGCCTACCTGGTGGAGAACCGGCTGGATGCGGGCCATCCGGATTTCCCCTATGTCGCCGAGAATTCTGTGCCGGAGTTCGGCACCCTGGCTGCCGCCGACGGGCAGTTGCTGCAATACCGCCTGTTCAAGCCGGCACACTTCGATCGGTTGAAACGCTACCCGGCCATTGTCGACGTGTACGGCGGCCCGAGCGTCCAACGGGTGCTCGATAGCTGGACCGGGAGCAGTTTCACGCAGATCCTGACGCGCGCGGGTTACGTGGTTTTTCAACTGGACAACCGTGGCAGCGCCTTTCGCGGGACCGCTTTCCAGGCGCCGATTCACGGCAAGCTCGGCGAAGTGGAGGTCGAGGATCAGGTCAGAGGGGCGAAATGGCTGGCCTCGCAATCCTTCGTCGACCCTGCTCGACTCGGCGTGTGGGGCTGGAGCTACGGCGGCTACATGACCTTGATGCTGATGTTCAAGGCGCCCGACGTGTTCCGCGCCGGCATCTCCGGCGCGCCCGTCACCGACTGGCGCTTGTACGACACGCATTACACGGAGCGGTATCTGGAGCGCCCGTCGGACAACCAGGCGGGCTATGAGGCGAGCGCGGTGCTGCCCTATGCCAAGGCGCTGCGCGGCAAGCTTCTGGTGATTCACGGAATGGCGGACGACAACGTGCTGTTCCTGCACAGCACCAAGCTGTTCCGCAAGCTGCAAGACTTGAACGAGCCTTTCGAGGTGATGGTTTATCCGGGCGCAAAGCACAGCTTGATCCGCCAGCATGACGGGCGCCACGCGTATGCCACCATGCTGCGCTTCTTCGACGCCAATTTGTCGGGTGCCGTGCCCTAGCCCCTCGCCCAGGCCATCAGGTTACCGACCCGTGCCTTGAGCATCGCCTGCCCGGCCGGAGCAGTCCGCAGACGTGCGTACACAGGCTGTTTGAGCGCGCGGGGAATCGGCAGCAGCCGCGTCCAATAGTGCAGAGGATAGCGGTTGGCGAAGGGTTCTATGCTGACGCTCTCAAAGCCCGCCCTGGTCAAGGCGAACTCGAGGCTCGATCGCGAGAATAGCTGTAAGTGTCCGATGTCGATGATGGGCGAGCACCGGCCGAGCAGCCGCATGAGCAAATGCCGATAGTCGTGCGAGACGATCATCAGGGCGCCTCGCGGTTTCAACAGACTCCGGGCCGCCCGAAGGAGCTCGAAAGGCTCTGCGACATGCTCGAGCGTGTGATTGGCAATGACCAGCGTGAAATGGCGCGGCCGAAGGTCAGCGGGCAGCCGGTCCGGCTCGAAGCGCTCGATGCGGATCATGGCGCGCACCGCCTCGGTCGCGGCGCCCGCCGCCGCGCGCGAGGGCTCGACGCCGATCGTCTCGCTGAAGCCCAGCCCGCGCAGCTGCGCGAGCAGCGCCCCGTTGCCCGCGCCGATGTCGAGCGCCGCATCTCGATCCGGCAGCTCACCGAGCCGCCCGCGAAGCGCCTGCGCGTAGCTCGAGGCCGCGAATTGCGCTTCGGTCCCGCTTTCGTATCCGCTGTCCTCGTACGCGCGGGCGAGCTCTCCCGGCTCGGGCACCCGCGGCGCGTACAAGAGCTCGCAGTGCGGGCACACGACCATGCGCAGATTCATGAACTCCGGTTCCTTTCGCGAGGCGTAGGACAGCTCGCCGATGCGCCGACGATCGATCCGTTCGGCAAAACGCTCGTGCGAATCGTCGGTGTCCCCGCAGACCGGGCACGGGCGGGCCGTCAACATGCGAGGACCGTGTACCCCAGCGTGTCGTCCGTCGACTCGGGGAATCTCAGGCCGACATTTCCGAGCGTCACGGCAAGCAGCGCGACCGGCATCAAAACGACACCCGCCGCCCCACAAAAGAAAGCAACCATGCCGCGCTGCCCGCCCCCGAGCAGCATCAGCAGGATGAATCCCAGCACCTTGTAGCAAGCCACCGCCAGAGCCCCGCCGCGCGCGTACACGCGCACCTCGCGAAACCCCGCCGCTTTGAGCACATAATCGAGCGCAGCGGGGGTGAAGCGCCAAAAATCCTGCGGCACGTAATGCCAGCGGGCGGCGAACGGCACGGTAAGGATCAAAAGGCCACCCGGCGCCAACGCGCGCCTCAACTCGGCGAGGAATGGCACCGTGTCGCGCACGTGCTCGAGCGTCTCGGTGCACAGAATCGTGGTCGCTTCCGCGTCCGCAAGCGGCAGGCTCGGTCCATGAAAGTAGCGGGTATCGGGTGTTCGATAGCCGAACTGCCGCTCCGCATCCTCGCTGTCCACCGCGATGTAGCGCACATCGGGCGACAGCAGATCGCGGAAAGGCTGCGCACCGGCGCCCACGTCCGCCAGCACGCCCCGCACCCGGGGCAGCAGCTGCGCGAGGTCCCGCCGGATGGATCCGAACTGCAAGTCCGCCGTTCGACGCAGTTTTGACCTGAGGCGGGCGGCGCCATCCTGCGCTCGCTCATGCGGCAGCGGGCGAAAGGCTTCGGCAGCGATTGGCGCGCGCTCACGGCCGCCGGGCCGAGCCCCCGCATCATGACAGCCGCCGGCGCCGCTGTCGGTCCCGCCGG
>Ga0182030_10026481_pt1 | contig 10495 bp, 11 predicted proteins | sample 812S3MmetaG_FD_121299 | JGI IMG/M metagenome (GOLD analysis project Ga0182030, IMG submission 121299) | Permafrost microbial communities from Stordalen Mire, Sweden - 812S3M metaG (Illumina Assembly) | ecosystem: Environmental > Terrestrial > Soil > Wetlands > Permafrost | place: Sweden... | reverse complement strand
CAAGAAATCGTTTTAGATTAAACAAATTAATAATATTCTAATTAAGTTTATATATTATAAAGATTATTTAAAAGTATTTTGTCTTTGTAAAAAATATTTAAAAACAAAAAAAAAAAAATTATTACCTATATATCAGAATATTTAACTAAATCAAGCATTTAATAAGCTTTTTAGAACTATTAGAATAATACCTAGTATATTAATATCACACTATAAATACCTAAGTAGAATTTACAAATTATTTAACAAAGAATAATCAGTACTATTAATTTTTACCAGGTTTATAAGTATATTTTTTTAGAAAAAAGATTTGTATAATATAATTAGAATTTATAGAAATTACTTAAAAATTACTGTATAATTAGAAGTTTAATATTATAACTTAGAGATTATTACAAAAGATTATCAGAGTTTATATTACTTTATTTGTAGTTATTATTATTGTATTACTATATATAGATTTTATTATCTTATAAAAATATTTATTATAACTAGAAAAGTTATTAGCAATCTAAGATTTTAAGGTTATATAATCTTGCTTAGCTAGCCCTTCTACCACATACTTAAAAACTTTCCTATCCTTAACCAATAGACATCCTTATCTCTTTTTTTGAATTTTACGTACACCTACATTTTCTCTCCCGAGCCCAACACCCGTAAACGGTCCGTAGAACTAGGTCGCGACTAGTTCCCTACTACAATATCAAGAATAATCATTTAAGTAAAATATTAGTAAAATAATAATCATCTATTATTATTTTGTCTACAAAACTCTCGAATTGATTCTTAACTATATTATATACTTCAGAAATTATATAGCAAGAGTCTACAAGATCAATCTTCAACTCTGAGTTTTCTCTTATTAACTCGTAATATACACTCTGCACACCAGGACTCTGAAACTTGTCGTGCTTAAAAAACAGGAATCTAGAAACACGTGATGTTAGAAGGTACCTAGCACGTGCTAGCTCACCTGACATGAGCCATGCGAGGTACAATAAGATACAGTATATATAGCTTCAGCTGATTTATAATAGCTTATTATATGCTTAGGGGAGCAAAGCTTACTGTTCAAAAAGCGTACTAAGTCATTTCGCAAGCCTAGGAGATTTGACAAAGCACTTTAAGCGGAAGCATTTGTCTAACATTAAAGGAGATCGGCTCCGGTACAAGGTCTGTCGAATAACTCTACGGCATAAGGTAAGCGATATCTCCAGAATCACGCAGAGAGTATCCATGGAACCGTATCCTAATTGCGCAGATAGTCTACGACGAGCGTACGGCTACACAACGAGCTTTGCATTGCTTTTCTATCGATGGTGGGTGTCGGTATTAGCGCTAACCCTTTGCTGTCCTTCTATCGCACAGTCATTTCTTTTTCAATATCTTCTAGAATCTATTTTCATGCACCTAATTGGATGTGCGAATTTGGATTTTCATAGGCCTTCCCTCCGTCTGTCCCGTGCTCAACATTCAACTGTTTCGCGGTCACGTAAATAAACTTGCTATGAGATTACGGGGTACCCTTGATAGGGACCATTGTGGTTAGATTGTTCTAGCTCTTTCTTGGTGTTAAGTGACTTAAAGTGCATTTTCACGTGAAATGAAATAAAAATTGTATGCTGCAGGGCCAAGTCCAGGTAGGACTCTATGCGGCACGCTCCCAAGACTAGACGACACCAAGAGTATAGACAAACTTAAAGTTCAGCATTCTATATATTAACCTATTATTAAGAAAGTAATATACAAGAGCCATAATCCTTTAACATCTGCCCAACAACTATAAACCATCCTATAGCTCCAGCACAAAACACTAACGAACTCAGAAACATAAACATAAACGCAGCTCTCTTCCTCTCCATCTCTCTCTCTCTCTCTCTCTCTCTCTCTCTCTTATTTTTTCCATATCTTTCCTTGCCCTCTCTTTCCACTACCACTCCCTTTTCTCCCTCTCCTCCTTCACCATCTCCTCCCTCTTCTTCATCTCTTCCAAGTCCCTTAGCTCCCTCTCCTCCTTCCTCTTTGCTATCGTAATATTCTCGGAGATAAAAGCATCCTTAGTAATAACTATTATCTCTTATAAACTAGAACCATAAAATAAAATAGCAGCCCCTATGAAAATCCCAGATAAAAGCCAAAATATATTAAGCACACACTGAGCTTGTGTGCTCTAAACAGCATAAAAGTACATCAAGCTACCAATTACTACAATTATTATTCCGCCTAGAATAAATACCACCAAACCCCACCAGAGAAACCCTCCACGCGAACGCTTAAGCTTTTGGTAAGGTCGCCCCTTAATCTCAAATGGAGATCACTCATGGAAGTTCCCATAAGAATTTGAATATACATGCCCTGTAAAACAATTCTTACTAGTACCGTCTAAACTGACTCTAACTTTTCCTACAACCCCATCAATTCTCGTATCCTTCCTTGACTTCGCCTCCTCTAACTCAGACAAACTAACCAAGTACAAGATTGAATAATCTGAAGTCAATAGATTTCCTACTAAATTCACAAAGAACATAATAATATACGGAATAACAATAAAACCAAAAGCTGCATAGCCATATTGATTAAGCTGGTCCCCACAGATCTTATATAGAGTATACAATACATAAAGCACCTGGACTATAGCAATAATAACTTACGGTACATTATAGGGCAAAGAGAGGATAAGTTTTTTTGGGCAATCTTTTTGGTCATCAGTGTTCTCGATGACGTTCGGGATGACTTCGATATTTGAGGGAAGCAGCGCTAAATGATATCCTTCAGGTAGCTCGGGGAGTCCGTGAACTTTTCTGGAAGTGATAGGTTCTAGTTCGGTCGGATTTAACGGACTCTGAGTACGTGTTTAAGTCAGTCAAGGATGCATGAGGTAAAAGGTTTCTAGTATACTGACGCTTCAAGACCTCTAATTGGATCAGGTTTCCAGTCCGCGCTTCGAACAATGATACAGAGAGCTCCGGCTCGGGCCGCCTTCTTCAGATCATCGCAACAGAATGATGCATGCCGCACAATGGCCTCGAGATGACTGGAAACACCCGAAAGTGGGAAAGTGATAGCGAAAAACACAGCGAAGGCAAGGTTCTTGGTGCTTTCTCCAGAGAGAGCATTTACAGTTACAGTGTGCACAAAGTAATTTGCCAAGAAGAATATAAGAATATTAAACGATTTCATTGGAGTATACAAGAGGTTTGGATCCCCATAGTCGGATATATCTGCTGGAACAGATATTGTCAGGTTGATATTAGGGCCAGTGGATGGGAAGGCGTCTACTACAGTGTAGAGAAAAGCGACTGCGAAAATATAGAACTTCCAACTCCCGGAAGAATACATGATATTTAATACTACGCAAGGCATTGGAAAATATAGTAAAAAGTCGTATGTAGGACCACAATGGCACTGTTGATGAAGGAGCTGCGAAGAGCGCACCTTGGGAAAGCTAAGGAGCGGCGTGATCTGTGGCGCAGTGACATTGGCTAACCGATTTCCTGCACTAAAACACGTCCTGTAACGGCATTGGCCAGACGTCACCAGACTAGGTCAGCCCCTTCCTCCCTTTCCTTCCTTCCTCAGTTTAGTTTCTAAAATCATGCTCTTCTTGAGGCCTCTCTCTGTGTGGTGCCGTGACAGTAAGTAGAATCGATTAAGAAGATCTGTGGGTTACAGTAAAAACTGGCCTCTCCGCAAACACTCTCTCATGAAAAGTGGGCTCCACTTGGAAACGTATCGATTTCTTCAAACAACTTAAATTGCCTGCTGAGTCTGTTCATTCCTCTATAACTCTTCCGCGCAGACCCCATAGATATTGCGATCAACTCGCACGGATCTCCTCTCTCATACTCATTTTGGCTGACGAAGAGAGGCTCTATTATACCTGTCCGCAGTCCAGCGTTGTCGTACAGCTCGACAGTTAGGCACGGTCTAGAGCCGCTGATGTAGCCTGAAGAATTTCCCAAGGGACTCCCCAGGATCATCGTGCAATTCTGGGCATGGAAAGGCAAAATAGAAGAGTAAAGGTCCAAGTTCAGGGATGCAGCGTGAGTCATTATAGGAAAAGGATAGCAGATTCTCTGCCCTTGAATGGAAGGATGAGTGAAATCTTTGGAATAGTCGCTGATGTGCTCGTCTTCAAATTCGGCCGACCTAGTCCACCCATCTGGTAATACGATGTCTGAATCGTGGGTCATTTGTCTGTAAAGGTGGTAAGAATTGTCGATTCGAAGCTGTACCTGACTTTCATTCTGTACCTTCATCCACTCGACCATGGCAACATTTCCAGCTTGAAATAGGCTCTAATGTCAGGGCGCCATGCGTCATCCATTTTAAATTGGATTTCTCCTGACCATCCGACCCATGACCAGCTTGGGAAAGCTTTCCGTCGTTTCAGAGGTCCCGATCTTGTCCACAATAATCCAATGTCGAATAGGAACTCGGGCACACCGAAGAGGAAGCTATTTGGGAATGTGCTGCTGAAAACAGCAATGATAGCTGTGAAAGCTCTAAGAGTATCGCTCTCGAAAGACAGACTGCGAGAATTATATCCACAAACGAGATGGAAGTTTGCGCTAGATTTGGCCACGGATGAAGAGTAAGTGCGTAAGCAGGCCAGTTTCCCAACGCTATAATATTCCTGTGTGTACTCTCTCCTGAGTATGCCTCATAACAGCTAGCAGAACGGCAATACCAGTATACTGTACCATTAACAAATACAATAGTTCTTCTTGATACGGTGCTTTCCTGGAAGGTCCAAGCTCTCGTGTACCAGTTGGGCTTGTTCAGCATAGACTCGGGGGTTTCCCACTACAGAAGTTTGACGTTGAATAGAAATTCAAGGTACGTTTGCAAATAGCTGCGAGGTAAGGCTGGTGTTGGGATTCCGCGTAGTCCATTATTTGCGCCTCGACCACCTGCAGCAATGATTGTAAAACAAGAGTTAGCATAAATGGACGCCATCTGTTACAATTGACTATTAAAGTGGCGTGAATTGTCTTGCACTATGCAGAGCCTTTCTACCCAGAGGTAGTTCACATCCATCATCTTCTTAAACGCAATGGCATCTAAGATAGTCTTCAGGATGCGAGAATTAGTTTCTGGTGCTTTGAGGGATTCAGGAGTGAACAGGTAGCTAATATTTTGCAACGTTGCCATCAAGCTTCCGGGTATATCCCCCCAAACATAGCTCAAAGCAATGTATTTAACAGGGATTGTGGTGGGAATGATCAGACAAGAATGGTGGATGTCAATAAATGTTACAGGTGATGCAGTGTCTGTGATGTGCTACGTGAGACGTTTGTCACAATATTCACTGTTATTCGCCTCGCAATTAGCTGGCCACGTTTTAATTAGGTTAAGAGCGATTCTGTTGGATTAAAGAGAGACACAATGAGGATCGTTTGGGACGAAGAAGTGAAGAGCGACTAAACACAAATATGTGTGCTCATGGCGTTGTTGGGATTTCAGGGAGCTGTATTTCTGTTTAGTACTAAACAAAGAGCTTGCAATGGTATGGAGCAAACTTACACAAGTTATGAAGAAAATTTTATTAAGACGCTTGAGGATTATGGGGTATGATGGATATAGCGACCTCATACAAATTGACTGATGCTTCGGATCAAAAAAACGGACAACCTATTGACATGTTTCACAATCAACCCTGCGTAGAAAACCTTCCCAGTCATCTAATGAGACAACCATTTGGTGATCATTACTATCAATGGGCCAATTAGTAACAGCCTTTGCAATTCCTTGGCATACTAGGCAGGAAGATTCAGAAGAGGGAGGAGCCTTGGCTTTCGAGGTCAAAGCATTGTTGCCAATGAGTTGGCTAACCGCAGAATGTTTCCTTTCGGAGTCCTCTCGATCCCTTTTTGCTTTTGACCTTGACCACATAGTAAAGCGTTCGACAGGAATGAACTGTGATGAGATACAATGAAGAGAGTTGTGCGATGCTTTGGCTTACATAAAAAAGACCCAAGGTCGAGTTCAAAGTAGAGTCTAGTATTCGTATTTTGCCGTTAGCACGTATTCAAGCAGTGTGGAAAATGGGTATGTTTGCGATCCTTGAAAGACAAGTCGTTCTCTGTTTCATCGAAAGTTGAATGAAGTAAAACCTATCATTGACGCTCCGTGTTATATCGAGTATTGAATTGAAGAATGTACTTGTAGAATGGATAAACCTTCAACTAGGAAGATGTTCAGCTTTCTAGCCTTGTCTGATCGCTTCTTCCAGGTTTCTACAAAGGTACTCGATGTAAACCAAGACATGTGCAACAATACCACATAATTGCACGTTCAACACTTCAAAAAACGAACAGTTCTAGATTCTACATAAGCCTTCGCATTATAATAAAAAGAATACCAATGCTTGATAATCTTTGTCCTTAACAGTTTTTAACCTAAAATTTAATACTTCATTTATAAGTTTATAAGTTTGAATTATTAGCTTATTTAATGGAAGCCTGAATAGGAGATTGTCAGGACTTCAAATTTAAGAATCAATGTCTAGACTACTACATCAAATACTAACATTAATAGCAAGAGAATAATCCGAGTATAAAGCTTCTATTAGTTACTATTCCATTCTACCTCAAGACCTTGGGAGATCGAATGACTTTGAGTTATCCAAGATCATATAACACAACCCCTTTCCTTCTCTCTCCTACTCTAGATCTGCCCGAAAAAAGCAATTACTTCCTTAACCACTTGTTTTAACTGAGAGAGATACAGTAAAGAACTACCCTGACCAAACAGGTGACCAATGCACACAAATTCTTGTCAGTTTATCATCCATCAAGAAAATTTTGCTTAGACTTAAAAGTCTCTTTCTCCATTTTTTTCTACATAGTAGACAAAGAACACTTAATCAAAGTATTATAAATAATTGTCCTTTACAACCAGATAACTGGAAAAAGCATATGAATTTTTCTTTTGCTTGATTGCTGTGAAAGAAACCGAGGTCTCGTACAACCTTTCGAGTTTCAAATACTGGTACTCGAATCGTACAACAATTTTGCTTTAACACTGGATTCTGAGGATGGATTTGTATACTGTTTGACTCACAAGATATAGGCCTCCATCAAAAGTTCACATACTAATGAAATCATGGGAGAGATCTTTAAAACTATTAAAGAAGAGTAGAGACTTTCTCTTTTAGCTTATAGTATCTTAGATGCCAAAGCAAGATTTCCTAAAATAGTTTACTAATTTCTATCTATTCGAGGTCGAACAAAGCCATCTCTTCAGTAGCATTATTCCCATCAAGTTATTTAACTTCCTTTTGTATATACACAAACTTGTACCAAAACTGAAGTACATAGCCTAGATCAACCTGATTGTTTTCAGCTCTTCAGCATCTCAAATCATCTCCCCTTACATCTTGTCCAGTATAAAGCACATTCTAACGACCTCAAAACTCTCCAATACCAAGCTTTCCCTCAACACAAACGATACATACACATTTCAAAGTGCCTATACTTGCTCCCTTGCCTGACACGAATCTCTACAAATACCCATGAACCCCTTGATCGTCTTGAAAATACGATCAAGACTCTACAATTGTCCTACACTTCGAGTATATGGCAATGTCGTGTAGTCGACATCATCCCCAAGGGTCTAACGCAATGGTTCTTTTTTCCTACTATAACGAGTTACACTTTCTAATATCCTAGTGTATTGTCACATCTCATCCAAAGTAAGTACCTTGTCACCAAGAATCTGTTTAGTATTCAATGTATCTAGGCAGTTGTCTAGACAGTCGAAGTATTCTTCTGTGTTTTTTCCAGTTGCCTGTATCTTGGCAAGTATAGAGCTGTTTTTGTATACGATCATAACTATGAAACTAGTTGCGTAGTCGTCTGGAGCTGGCATTGTCTTGTTGAAGGTGGAGTCTAGAATTAATGTCTTCCACAAAACTTCCAGATGTGATCGATTGTTTATCATGATTGAGAATTGGGCACAGAATTCCAGTAGAGTGATTTTTAAGCGAAGATAGTCTAGATCGAGAAACATCTCAATCGTATCGAAAACGATACCATTGCAGACTAGATTACGATCCTGGACTATAAAGCTTGGTGTATTCTCTTCGCAGAGCCCAGTGTCTAGTGAGCAAGGATTTATCCTTGAAAATACTGAGTACCTTAGTAGAAACGTGTAATTAGGAACCTAGATTAGCAGTCCTTCATCGGAGCCTCTATCTAGATATTCTTGGATCCTTGTAGAGACCAAAATATCCAAGTATTTTGATCTCAACAATATAAATCTCGCAATTTCAATGCAGAACTCTGCCGGCTTCATTGTATATTCGATTCCTATCAGCGACATAATCATTGATTTATATTCTGGATCTGCAAGACCAATAGTCGAGAATACATTGTCGAGCAATTCAAAACAACGAAAGTTTGCCGTACAGACTAGCAAATAGTGAAAGCAGGTAAGGAACCGGCCTAGAGATCCTGGGGGGTACGAGAAGATCTCAGTATCCATAAGAGTAGGATGCTAATCAATATGGTCATTGGAGTTTAACACTCGTGACATTTCCTTCGAAATTCTCTTCTAGGTCAGTAGCTCGAAAAACCAATCACAATTCTCCCATTTATCGATGAAACGCCCAGCTGTTGATATTATGAGAGCGAGCTACTTAGTTCTTTCTATAATCGTGGCAAAGGTCTACAATTCAGCTAATGAGACTTCAAACTCTCTATAGAATATCCGAATATACTTGGCAAGTACAATTTCTTGTGTGACCCAGGCTCTTTTGAACTATCAACAGCCATTGTAGAAGAAATATACTCGCAACAAACACAATACAAGATTATCAACATTGAAGAACAAGTCCACTGACAGATCATACAAAGAATCCGTTGGCCAATTATAGACAGAATTCTTGAAGTTCTCGTACTTGTAGAACTCCTTAAGAAAGTTAGTTGTCGCCCATATCAAATCTTTGATAAACACATAGACATATTCAAGTCAACCAATGATCTCAACAACATTAAAATAGATAGTATCCATTTAGCAGATCAGGTCCAACTTCCCCTTTTCATCATCCTAATTGATGCAGATCACGTCAATCCAAAACCAGCCTATTATTCCGGTACTTCCTAGATAGTACAATACCCAAAACAAAATATCTATTACATATAAAACAGCATTGTTACAACAGAAGAACAAACTTAGACTTAGAGATAGATACACTTGTCAATACCAAAGACACAAAAGTGGCCTATACAATCCTACCCCTAGCATTCCCCGGATTTGCGGCGTAAATCCAAATCTCCTAGGCAAAATGACCCTGGATCAGAGAAATAAGCATAGGCCAATTTACTATAAATTCTATACTATAAATCCAGAATACTCTGAATACTAGAAGAGTTTTTTTTATAACTATTAGTAAGTAAAAAAAAGATCTGATTATTAAAGACTATAAATAATTCTTTTGTTTACTTAATAGAGTAGTAGATACTACTCTATATATTCTATAATTACTATTTTTGATTAGAATATAATATCTAGATTTAATATCTAAAATAGATATTTTATCTTTTACAAAAAGTATTTTTAAAGACTTTTATTAAGCTATTTACTAACTATATTCTATAAGTCACAAAGACTAAGCCAAAACGACTATTAATAGAGATTATCTTAAAACTATAGCTTTTTAATAGCTTTTAGTATTTTATCTACTTAGCTTATCTTATTAGGGACTATAAGGCTATACAGTATTACATATGAAAGATCTTACCTCTAGAAATCCGACTTATTATGGTTAACTATGCGGCTCTGTATGTAAGATCATTTCTGGTTTAGGGGTCTGGCACAGACCAGTTAACTATAATAAGTAAACTATACTATGTAAATTGTAAATATGTGTTTTTGTAGTACTTTAAAGTTTAGAACTTGGTATAAAGAAGAGCTAAGTCTACTAGTATAATTCTTTTTAAGCTATAGGCAATGTATTTGTATATAAGTTTGAGTAATAGATGTTTTTTTGTATTAAGTATAGTTTTTATTTATAGTCTAGATATGATATATAGTTTTAATATTTTAGATAGTAGTTATATTGTTTATAAGATATATTATTAAAGACTTTTGTTAAGCTTTTTGAAAGTTATAATCTATTGGTTTTGAAGTAAGTGATTATATTTATTTAGATGGTTACTAGTTTGTAGTTTTTAGATAGCTTTTAGTATTTAATATATTTAGTAGATTTTATACAAAGTTTTTAGATTATTTAGTTGTATATATCTAAGATATACTAGTAAAAGTTAGTACTATATAAAAAGAAGACCTTTTAATAAAAGTGTAAGTTATAGACTTTTTTTGTTAAGAAGTAGTATATTTAGTATTTTGTAGTAAATAATATTAAAAAAGTTATAAAAGCTTTAGATATTAGTATAAAAAGCTTAGATTTGAAAAAGATAGACTTTTTTAGATAGCTTAATAAGAATATGATTATTATAGAGAAGAATGCTAAAGCAAAAGCTAATATTGT
>Ga0182030_10026480_pt1 | contig 10495 bp, 8 predicted proteins | sample 812S3MmetaG_FD_121299 | JGI IMG/M metagenome (GOLD analysis project Ga0182030, IMG submission 121299) | Permafrost microbial communities from Stordalen Mire, Sweden - 812S3M metaG (Illumina Assembly) | ecosystem: Environmental > Terrestrial > Soil > Wetlands > Permafrost | place: Sweden... | reverse complement strand
TTTATATTATTTAAAGTAATTTTGAGTGCTATTGGACAAGAGAAAGATTAGATTTAAATTCTATAAATTAATAATAGTAACAGTGTTTTCTGCTTAGCTGTTTATTAATAATTATAATAATGATTTTATTTATATGCTGTATATTGATAATAATAATACTAATTTTAAAAAAGATCTGATCTTAAGTATACTATTTCTACTTTAAATTTTTATCAATACTCTTCTATTAATATTAGATTTAACTTTGACTATGATTAGTTAGACTTACTATCTATGCTTAGAACAATTATCTTACTTTGTAGTAGCTTTAGCCGTAAATATTTCAGATTTTTTATATATATATTCTTTTTTAATATCTTAATATTCTTTTGTAGCTGTTTCTATAATAGTATACTTTGAGGTATAAGAAGCTTTAGTATACTTGGTGGTGATAGTATAAGTAAAGCATATTATGAAGCCGGTTGAAGATTCTGTTTAGAAAGATAAGTTGTAGTAAGCGTACATATGAAAATTCTGGACCCTTTTGCGACCGAGGCCTACATGAATTCACCGGTCAACCGATAATGGTCCTCAACCGATAATGTGCTTTATAAGCCTGCTGGAAATTACAGGGAGTTATAGGGCAGTGACCACTAAAAATTTAGGATTATTGGTTGTGGATAATTATCGGTTGACCGGTGAATTCATGTAGGCCTCGGTTGCAAAAGGGTCCAGGGTATTTTCGATAACTATCGAAATGCTGAGCAAATCACATAGCATCAGGCCCTATCACCTGCAAAGTTCCCCAAAGAACAACCATCGCCAGCTTTCAGAAAATCCTCTCTACAATTGGCTACATATCATCACACTTCACATTAATATCAACGTCGCGATCAGATCGATGACGCAAGGCTCGTTTTTTTATAGGGGATCTCCCAGCAAAATAAAAGCGACCCCACCCAAATCTAGCGTAATCTAGGATAACACACATCCTTTATTCATATTTGAAACTAAAGCAGTCTGAAATGTAGTACTACAATTCGATTTGCTTCGATTTAAAGTATATAAATTTGGTATAATAGAATTTAGACCACATTGACTTTTAGCACTTGAAATCAAAATAAACTAGATCTTAGTACTGCAAATTAGTTTGCTTTGATTTAATGTATATGGATTATAGACGCTGACTGCAGAACTAGGGTATGACCGACAAGTTGGTGGACGAAAAGTTTTTGGTAAATATGTTTTATGATAGAGTATTTGTGGCTGAAAATCGCGGGGTAGAATGTAGCTGACAATTATGGCTTGGCTTTGTAGTATCTCTAAGTCAATACATGGTGGTGCGCAGAAATCAAGTGGTGCGCAGAAACCAAGTGGTGCGTAGAAACCAGTGGAATTTGCCCATGAGATCATATCGTTTGTTTGGGATCGTCTTAGTTTTTGGATGGTCTCTATTAAGATAATGCCCAGAAATCTATTTTACTGACTATCTTAGTTTTTAGATGGTGCTGGATAAGGTATCAGGAGCTGTAAACTCTTTTGTCTATTTTTAAAGTTCTTATTTTCTGTAAGATCTATGATAACTTTGAGATGTTAAATCATATGATATTATATAGTACATAAAAAAGGTATTATATGTAGTTTGTGTAGACAAAGTAATTGTCTTATTTTAAAAGCAGAAATCTAAGCCTAATTAGTCTTAGGATTTAATAGGCCTAGATTATAAATAAGGCTGAGTACTAAGTTCTGAGAACAAAAAAGCTATAGGACAAGTGTCCTAGATTAGGAATAGTCCTAAGACAAATGTTCCAGAACAAAAAAGTATTTAGGAGAAAGTTTTTGAAACCTGTGATAATCTAGGAGTATATAGCTCTTAGAAACTTTATTCCAGGAACTATAATCTCCTAGGATAATTCTTCTAGGAACTATGCTTTTTTAAGAGCTCTAATATTCTAGAAATCTTATTATATAATCCATGATCTTCTAAGAAATTTCTTCTAGAACTTTTCTCCCAAAATTCTATGGTTTTTATAAATCCGAGGCTTATAGGAGAAAGGTTTTGGCAGATTGTAGTTTCTGGGAGTCCGGCTATTATAGGAGTTTTCTTCTGATTATTATGTAGTATTCTTTTAGGAATTATTAGGGAAAGCTGTGAGAATGCAGGTTAGGTTACTCTGCTGAGCCAAAATACTGAGCAGAACAATTTGTATATGAATTTTAGTAATGGCTTGAGACTAGCTTTATATTGTATGGTTTAAGAGAAGATGGACAAAGGTCAAAATGAAGCAGTAAATTTATAACTTTTACAAATATACTACTTGTTTTGTTATACTATAAAGAGTCTTTTTTTTTTACTTAGCTGTATTTTAAGAATTCTAAGAAATAGTATATAATACTGGATCAAATACTTTATTTGTTTTTATAATAATATTTTTTATTTTAGATATTTCCTACATCGTGCTTAAAGAAGCTAAGTCTGTGTATTAGTTAACTTTAACTAAGATATTAATAAACTTGGGATGATTATACTGGACTTGAGCTGTAAGTACTTGGATAGTCTGGTCTGTGATAGAATTGTTTTGTCTTTGAGGTAATAAGTTTTGATAAAGTGGGTATAAGAGTGGGAAAGTATATATACGATTGTATTTGTAGTACGCGAGAATATAAATACTGAAATGGGAGATGGTTCAGCAAAGAAGGACTATTGCTTACCTCAACAGTAATAGTCTAATAGCTTTGTTCTGGAAAGTCCTTTTTTTGAAATCTTTTTGACTACAAGGTACATATTTATAACAATAGTAATATCACATTGTCTAATCCTTTGGCTAACCTGATCTTTAATTTGGTCCTTGGCTGCTGCTGTTTTGTAGATATTAATTATTTGGACTAAATAAATATATATAAACTGTAATAAAAGACGATAGATATGTTTCCTATTTATCAGATTCTGTACTATATTGAAAGTGGCGATGATAGATTTCTTAATATTATTATTATTGTATATTAAAGGCTGCTGAATAATTGATGGTATTAAGCTTTTGTAAATTAATTAATAGTTATTAAGAAAGTAAATGACAGAATCATTCTTAATTAGATACTGAGCAACGATACTTGTATCAGAAGGTATTAGGTTCTTCTTGTTGCTCAGCCGGAGCCTCCCAGTCTCCATTGTATATACTGTTTTTCGCGGTGATGAGGTCGATTGTAGAGGTGTTGCTTCCTTCTTTTTGATAAGGATATCTTATTCTTCTGTACTAACCCAGATATACTGTTTTATAGGAATATACTCTTTATTTAACTATTATTCTTGGTCTGAATTGGATAGCAATGGTAATAAAGTCGGTATATATATACAAAGGTAGGACGTTTTAATTGAAGGAGTGACGTTAAGTCTGTTGTCTGGGAGAAGTGATTTTTTTTAGGCAAATATATCCTTGAAGCTTTGTAGTGGACTGCGGTAGTGTGATAGAGCTACAGTCTTAGTGATGAGGCTAGATGGTATGTTGTAGATATTATTATCAATATTGCTTTTGCTTGGGCTTGATATTACTGTATCTTTATTAGTGGACTCTCTGTTACTGTAATTGTATATCGATCTGTTATTCTCTGTACTATTAGCAGCTGTTTATAGTGATTTATTTAAAAACAGAGCAGAATTACGGTACAATTTAATTGTCTATTAACTATCAGAGATTAGATCTTTACAATTAGTTCAGCTGATGAAGTCTAGTTTTTGATGTAGTTCTGTAATGTGTTTAGTGGAGATGAGAGTATGTATAATATTTTTCTATATTAAAAAGAGATCTTTGCAATCTAGGTTTTTAGTTGTTTAAGAAGGGATTATAGAATTGTCTTGTATTTTGGAGGGTTATTGAAGAGAAAGGGTGAATGAAGCCTTGTACTTGGATTGACAAAGTAGGCGCTGGGCTTGCTTTTCTTGTAGGGGATCTCCCAGCGAAATAAAAAAGCGACCCCATCTTACCAAATTACAAAAATAGCTTGTCACATCAAGGATAATTTTGGAATGCCCAAATTAGATACAGACTATACTGTATCTTCCTTTTAGGAACTTTAGGTTTTAGAGGCATTTACTATACTTGGCCCCTGTCAAAATGTAGACTTCTTCTCTATTTGGAAAGCAGTTAGAGATACTCCTTGTATTCTAACTTCCAACAATCCTATTTTCGTAGATGGGAGAATTGAATACAGTTGCTTGCCACATAAATAATGTCCTAATTAGGAAATGCAGGGGGTGTGGGAAATGAGGTGTATTCAGACTTTTTGCATCCCACTGTAAACCCTCAGGCATCCGAGAATCGCCCAGAGCCGAGGCATCCGCTTGGTGTGGACGATACATATCACGTGATCCTTCAACTTCCTATCGCGAATTCAGCAACGCGTGAAGATGGAGAGCGCAATAGCTTCACCCGCCATAGTAGCAGTGGAATAAACACGCTGGTAGAAGACTTAATGGGAGGATCACACTTGCGATTGGATTATAAAAAGCTAACGTGAGGTATTTTAGGTGAGGATAGTACCCCGTCAACCACGTGACAATGGCTTCTTCCCAATTTCCTGTGCCAGCGTTTGGTGGCTGGAGATCTTCAACAGAATTCCTGCCATTTGTTATATGATCAGGTATGAAAACGAAATCAGGTTCGGTCTTGTCATTGATAATATCTGTTCAGGAGAAGCAGGAGAAATCGATATGTAATTCTGGCATGGTGTCTTGAGATGTAAATACACGCTAATACCGTTCCAAACGAGGCTGAAATGTGTTGCCGAAGTTTTACCTTTTGAAGTCATCGCAAGATTTGTTTTTGCTGCCAACCAGTCCCCTATTGCGAGAAAAGATACGATAGCGTTCAATACTTTGACTGCCCTCCAAACTTCATCCTTCTACCTATCAACAATACTAAAGTTGCTATGACTTCAAGCAGAAGTACCGACTGTTCGGATTTTGTGCGAATTACCGAGTCAAGCCACAAAATCCAACGTCTTGCTGAAGATCTGACCCGCTATTTCAGCCCTAAGGATATTATCGCGGCGAATTTCTTTGCAAAAGTGGAATGTACAGGCGATGAAACGAAAGTTTTAGATGAAGTTAAAGAAGAATTTAAAAAGGAATTTAGGAAATCTAAGAAGGTAACAATAAATCTCTTGATAGAAGCATATACTGACTAGATGAAATTCAGATCACCGACATTGCCTATGCTATCATCCCTTCTCCCATCAGGAGACTCTATATTTCTCCCGGGGTACGACTCTTGGTGTTTCACAGTGGCTGGTCAACCTTAGGATCGTTGGTGGGCGAGGGAGACTGCCTCATTCTGATACCTGTGGCTATACTTGGCTCTGATGAGGGAAGCATTGAAGAACAAACGACGAGACAGCAAAAAACGGTCACATTCGACGTGAAATCAAACCTGTTTATAAGTGGACGATGTGCAATATATGTACAGCCGGAGAGCATGGTTGTATGTGTCGTGCTGTCCATAGGAAAGGATAAAGCATAAGCCATGGCATTCACACGTGGCGGTTGGAAGTAGCGTTCTCTTTAATACTCTTCGATTACATATAGCATTCCATCAGACTCAAGTATGCCTTCGATATGGTCTATGATGTCTGTCCGTCACCCAAATAAAAGTCCGATTCAAGGAGCTCGAACGGACGATTCACCAAATCCTGCCCGTTCCACAAGCTGAACTCAAGAGGGTCCATAAACATAAGCTCTTCATAACCACGACCCGACACGTCATCGGCAGTCCACAAATGAAGAGGGGGGCCAGGTCCGAAGCCTTCGCAGATATGGCTGTCTGAGTCACGTCCCAGAGATATTCTTGCGTCAAGTCCTCCTTGAGAAGTGTTGTTCACTGCAGTGGATAGAGTCGCAATCGTTGCCGTGCCACGGTAATTAACCATACCTCCCACCATCGACGAGCTGCCTCCCGGATGTATGAGCGAATGGTGTGGATAGAGTTGATTCGGAGACAAAAGATCCATATGTGCAACATCATCTTTATCCAGCCCAGCCTGTGCTGCAGCAATGGCCACAGCGGTGAGGGCGTCGAGTTGGGAGAAATTTGATTGACCACCACCTCCCTCATCGAATTCTTCATAGCTCCTGGTATCGGGAGGGGTGGTCTGTGAGGGGGCTGCTGGATCCAAATCATTGCGACCCGGTGAAAATCGCCCTGATTCTTCTGACCCATCAACATGCCGTCTTTTATTCGGAGAATCGGAATCTTCCTGTCTATCGTCACGCAGCTTTTTGCGCCGACATCTAGAGCAATGAGAGAATAGAGAACCCTCATGGACAGAAAGCTCGAGGGCTAATTCTACGTTGAACATTCGTAATGCGCAACATAGATACCGTTTCACTACTTTCATCAACCTAGTGTCGGATCTTAGGAGCCCCTCGAGGGACCATCCATATTCCATCAAGCCGATGAGAAACATATACGTTACTCCCAAGTCGGAGGACATATCCCATCTCTGCAAGCGCCGCTGCTGCTCTCCATACTGTACAAGGTGAGGAATGTCAGCCCTGGTTATGTGTTTTTCCCATCTTGCACAAGTATGTTAGCTATTATCAGAGATACACCAGGGGATGACTTACATGTATGACACATTGTCTCCTATCTTCAACAGTGAACTTGGCCCCAATTGTTCTATGAAATCCATATATCTTCTGCTCCTTCTGCAATCAGACTTCACACTTTTTAAAATAGACTTTTCTTGTTCTGGAGTTTCAGAAAGAGCTTCTGCTACTTCCTTTATTGCTCCAGATATTTTGCCAAGTCCTTTGGAGGTTTTGATCTCCTCTTGTTGAGATATATGTTCAACATCGTGAGCGAAAAAAATCAAGCAGAGACGCCGAGTAGTCTCATGCTTTCTCGGAATTTTTTGGCGAGCTTTGTGTAGTCGACTGAGCCTATAGGCACGTTCAATCTTGGCCTCTTTCGGCGCCGAGCCAGCTTGAGAGTCGTTGAAGATCTGTGATGTTACAGACCAAAAGTCTCTGTAAAATGTATCGGAAGGTTCGTATTCAACAAAGCCCTGAGCTACACGGAGTAAACGCTCTATCTGCTTCTCTTGCTGCTCCTCACTCTTGGTTTCGAGTTTGACCGCAGCCCTAAAGAATTCTTCGTGTTTTTGTTCGAATAAAGGCAAATCTGTTGATGTAGTCGCCGTTAACAAATTGTATGAGGTGTGGACAGTTGAAAGATGACTGGTCGAGGAAGGCGAATCGTTAGAGGGTTGAGTCGCCAAGGTCGATGCAGCGGGATATTCGCACCATAGTGGCGTAGGATTGTCTGCTGTGCCTGACTTGGGACTGATCACTTTCGTTTCTTCAGAATACGGGAGATAGTTCATTTCGTATTGCATTGTTGGGGAAGAGGAGAGGGAAACTCAGAGAACGGATCTCAGCGATTTAAAGGCCCGTTCAGGCATTTAAATCGTTAGCCGCTAATCGAATGAAACTCGGCAGGCATCCTGACTTGACCGAGAACACGGGTTGCAACATCGGACAGAGGCGACTCATCCAGAGCATCCATTTTATTCAACTATCTCTACAAGTAGATCGATTGGCAGGTTTCGGCGAGAGGCTAGACCTGATATTCTCTTCTTGTACAGCTAAATATGGCAAGATTGTACAGATCAATTCTGGCGCTCGATGCGCTTGTTAAAATGTGGACGCTGCAGCAAGCCCCTGATTACGAGAAATGTGACTGAACATGGGCTCGCATTAAACATATATCCTATAAAAAGCCTTCAAGGGACAAGGCAGTGAAAATCTACGCCCGACTTTGCAGAGATCCAATATTGCGAACCCCCGAACCCTTTATCATGGCCTCGTTCACATTCCAATACCCCACAGAGCAGATGCAACACACTGTTAGAAGAAAAGAAGAAAGAGTTACAGGGGCCTGTGAAAATTGTCGCAGCTTCAGAACCAAATGCTCGGGAGAGGAGCCTACTTGCTCGTCCTGCATAGACAAGGGCTTTACGTGTATCTATTCGCCCAGTGCAAAGTAAGTATACATCTTCGCAATCACCTCGACAGGACTTAATCCCATTATAGGCTTATTCGGAGTCAGCGAGATTTAAAGACTGTTAAGGGACGGTGCCAACAATTAGAGAATCTATTTGCAGAGAATTTTGACACCTATCAGCATAACATACAGGCCCTTCAGCGTGCCCTGCAGGACATTCGGCTTGGCTTGCAGGACATTTGGCGTGACTCGCCGGGTTTTCAGAAGGTCGGGGGACATCAAGAGGGCTTGGTGGACAAGAAGAGCAAGGAGATCTCGAGCAAGCAGTTATGGGATCACTTGTGCGGCACCAGCAAGATCCGCGCCGGCAAAAATCACACTTTGAGCAGGATTGACGGCACAGCTCTCTCAATTATTACGGATAGCGATGGAAAATGTCTGTTTGAGGAGATGTGGACGGAGGAACGAAGCTAAGCTTTGACTAGTTTAGCAACTGGCCCAAGTCCAGATTCTATGAACTATTGAATGGTTTCATAATCTTTTGTGTTGCAGTTTACTGGGCTGATTTGAACATTGACTGACTGGTTTCTGGTTGAGCAGTGGATTGTCTCCTTAGAGAATCTAGCCTGATCCGGCTGAACGTCCCCACTTCAAGTTGAAGAGAGTCTAGCTTGATCCGGCTGAATGTCCCCACTTCAAGTTGAAGGTCTCTCCAATTCGGTTTTCTACCCGTGTTTCTGCTGTTGGTGGATATAGAAATGCATTACTGTATACAATCCATTTTCTTGGTGGGGTGTGAGTACAATCAAGCGTAGAAGGACAAGTCTGGGAGTCTGGAGATTGACTCTCATGTATCTGTAATATGCTTCTAATTGATTTTACTCCTGGTTTAAGTGATGTTTCCTGTCTTTGTTTGATAGTTGAATGACGAATCATCATAGCGACCGCCCAGCAGAACTTAGGGTGAACAGACGTGTCGTGTACGGTATCAGCGGGTAGGGGAAAGAACGATAGTGGAAAGCAATCTGCAACTTTAGTCACCCCCCGCCGGCTACACTTGAGGTCTCTATCTCCTTTGATCATCAACCAACAAAACAAAAATTCCATAGATCTTTCAAATTTAGAGCCGAAGCCTTAATCTTCAGAAATTGTATCACGGCGGCAAGGGCCCAATTCCCATACACCTATCATCCCGGATATCTTCAAAAAGCAAAACTTCTCATCTCGCCACTAACTCGTGGCAATAAGGCTGACCAAAAGCTTCAAGTGTGTAGCTAGATCACAGGTACTTTGGCGAGATGGTATACGTTGAAATCAATATCCTACGCTTCCAGTCCCACAGTTAAAGCTCGTATCCGGAGGTCGTGCGGGGTTAGTTGAGCAACTCAGGGTGTGGGCGCAGCACTTCATGGCCCGAGAGACAAGGGGGACGCTTCGAGGGCTTGATCTGATTCCCTTTACCCCGGTCATGATCGTCCGCCTCATTTTTATTGAGCTACCTTTGCTTCCAAATTGGGTGTCACCCCCGAAAGCCTAGAAACTTCAATATCATTGCCCGCTTCATGCATAGCTGGGCAATAGTGAGTACTGAAGTGATGCGGCTGATGTGATCAATATGCAGATTTACAAGGTAGATGTGCGTGCCCCAACGCCAGACCTTTCTCTCCATAAAGTTGATCATTCCTGCTGGATCTTCCTGCTACACAAATCCTCCTAAATCTCTTCGTCCCTCATTCTCTATTTCCGTGGCATCATTCTACAATCCGATTTTAGCTCTCTCTGATGAACACTTTTGGAAATTCCAAATCCGCACTATGATTGACGATTCGTTTTCGAGCACTCCGGCAACCCATCCTTCATTCTCTCCACCATTGGGACCTCAGAATGACCTTGTTGTGACTCCAAACAACGATGGTCTTGAAGGGTCCCAGCTTAACGAAAAAGCAAAGCAGCAACTGAGCGTTTTTCTTGATCAAATACAGTCGCGTTATGACTTGCAGCCCAACGATATCCGCAAAAACATTATCGACGACGACGTTTTCAAGTCCATCCCTGTAGGCACTGTTGGGCACGAGATGTATAAACGTGGTTTTGCCAATCACGACCATTCGAGAGGTATCCAGCCATGGGTATCAATCCACAATCAGATAGAAGCAGGACAAGAATGTCCGGCTCCATGGTCCACCAGCACACCTGTATTGAAGTCTACCAGTACTTCCTCAAATAGCAACCAGCCTCCTACCACCAGCAATGAAGCTTTCACCTCAAGCGCTTTAGGCCGTGGTACACCAGTGCCTTCCTCGGAAAAGAAAACAAACCCAGACTCCACGAGCCAACACCCTAAGGAAGTTGAGGTAGATACAGGCATTACCAGAACCAGTGCTCTCAACTTATGGATGGCTCTACAAAAGCTTGTCATTTCATCGCAAACCCCACTACCAGATTCCCAGGCTCAAGTCTTTCAACCATCGTCGGATCTACCAATGTCGCAACCAGGACCGCCACCACCACCACCAACC
>Ga0182030_10026478_pt1 | contig 10496 bp, 8 predicted proteins | sample 812S3MmetaG_FD_121299 | JGI IMG/M metagenome (GOLD analysis project Ga0182030, IMG submission 121299) | Permafrost microbial communities from Stordalen Mire, Sweden - 812S3M metaG (Illumina Assembly) | ecosystem: Environmental > Terrestrial > Soil > Wetlands > Permafrost | place: Sweden... | reverse complement strand
TTCGCGGTGTCCGCCGAGTCAATTTCAATTCCCAGCATCAGCCCCATGCCGCGTACTTCACGGATCGAGCTGTGCTTGGCCTGCAACTCTTCCAGTCGGTGATGAAAATACTTGCCGGTTTCGTTGATGTGGCTCTTCAGCCCATCCACAATCTGCAGAAACTCAATCGCCACCGCGCAGGCCAGCGGACCACCGCCAAACGTGGTCCCGTGCAGCCCGGGGTGCATGCCGCTCGCCACCCGGTTCGTAGTGAGAATCGCCCCCAACGGCAATCCAGCCGCCAGTGGTTTGGCTACCGTAACAATGTCCGGGGTGATCCCGTAGTGTTGGTACGCGAAATACTTCCCCGTGCGCCCTAGGCCAGACTGAATTTCATCAATGATCAGCAACGCTCCGGTACGCTGCGTCAATTCCCGTGCCGTTCGCAAGAACCCCGCGCTGACCGGATAGATTCCGCCCTCGCCCTGAATCGTCTCCATACAAACGGCGCATACGCTGCCGTCGAACTGCCGCTTCAGATCCTCCACATCGTTGAACCCAACAAAGGTCACGCCGGGCAGCAGCGGCGCAAACGGATGCCGGTACTTCGCCTGCCCCGTCGTGGCCAGCGAACCAAACGTCCGTCCGTGGAAGGAGTTGTCGAGCGCCAGAATGCGCCACTTGGCTTTGTGGCCGTTCGAGTTTTCCACCCGCGCCAACGCCCGCGCGAGCTTGAGTGCGCCTTCCCACGCTTCGGTGCCGCTGTTGCAGAAAAAAACCTTGTCCAGGCCGGAAATCTTGGTCAACCGCTTGGCTAGAGCCGCCTGATACTCGTGGAAAAACAAATTCGACACGTGAATCATCCGCCCAGCCTGCCGTTTGAGCACCTTCTGAATTGCCGGATGCGCATGTCCCAGCGCATTCACCCCTAGTCCGCTCAGAAAGTCGAGATACTTCTTCCCGTCCGCATCCCACAAATACACCCCGCGTCCATGGGTAAAGAGTACCCGCTGGCGGTCGTAAGTCGGCAAAAGCAGTTCTTGCTCTGCGCGTGCCACCGAAGCCAGGTTCATGCCGAAATCACCTCGGTTCCGCACTCCAGCTTGGCGAAGTAAAGCTGCGGTAGAACTTCCGCTTGCGTTGCCGGCAGAATTCGCACCCTCCCCACACCTTTCTTAAGCGCCTGATTACAGGCTTCGAGCTTAGGCAGCATTCCGCCGCCAATCACAGCTTCCCGCACCAGATCGGCAACGTCTCTCATCTTGAGCCATGGACTCACGATGCCGTCCGCGCCCTTCACTCCCGGCACGTCGGTGAGAAAAATCAGCGTATCGGCATGGCAAGCTACGGCACAGGCCGATGCCATCTGGTCCGCATTCACGTTGTAGTACTCGCCGTCCGAACCCAAGGCGAGTGACGACAGCACTGGAATTCCGCCCTCTGCCCAAATTGCCTCCAGCCAACGGGGCTCGACCGAGCAAATTTCGCCCACAAATCCCAGGTCGTAGCCTTGAGTCTGTTTTTTGCGTGCGCGAAAAGACATCCCATCCCCGCCGCAAAGACCAATCGCCGGATTCCCCGCGGCCACCACCGCGGCCACCACGCTCTTATTCACGATGCCAGCCAGTACCATCAGGGCCACGTCGCGCGTCTCGGCGTCGGTGATACGCAATCCGTTCACGAAGTCGCTCTTCTTGCCAAGCAGTTTCAGAGTGCGGGTGAGCGTGCTGCCCCCGCCGTGCACCAGCGCGATCTTGTGCCCATCGCGCGCCAAATCCACTACCGCACGAGCGCATTTGCGCAAGGTGTCTTTATCTTCCAGAGCCACTCCGCCTATTTTGACGACGATCTTCACTGCAGGCCCTCCTCTTCCTTCCAGCCATACATTAGATTCATGTTCTGCACCGCCTGACCCGCCGCGCCTTTCAGCAAGTTGTCCAGGCAGGAAACCACCACCAACCGGTGGCCATCCTTCGCCAAGCCAAAGCCGATATCGCAAAAATTCGTATTCACCGAAAATTGGATCTCCGGCAGCCTCGGAGGAGCGAAAATCCGCACCCAGCGTTTTCCCGCATAAAACTGCCGGAAACAGGACTCGACCTCCGCCGTTTCGGTTTCCCGCTTCAGATGCACATAAATCGTCGAGAGGATTCCTCGTGGGATGGGCAATAAATGCGGCGTAAAAATCAATTCCTCCGGCGCGAGCCTCAACTGCTCCAGAATTTCTCCGGTGTGCCGGTGGCCAAACACCGCGTACGCCGAAAGGTTATCCGCTACGGAAACAAAGTGCGTGCGCGCCGTCGGTTCCTTGCCTGCGCCCGACACGCCAGACTTTGAATCCGCAACGATCCCGTGCTGCCGGTCAATCATGCCTGCCTTCACCAGCGGCGCCAGCCCCAAAATCACGGACGTCGCATAGCAACCCGGATTGGCCACGACCGTCGCGCCCAGGATGCAGTCGCCATGCAACTCCGGCAGTCCGTACACGGCTTTTTCGGTAAACTCAGCCGCCGTTGCCGAACCTTCATCTTTGAAGCCATACACCGCACGATGCGCGGCTTCCCGCAGACGCCACGCGCCGCTTAAATCGATCACCCGCAACCCATGCGCCACGGCCTCCGGAACCAGTGAGCGCGACGCCTCGTGCGGCGTCGCCAGAAACAACAGCTGCACTCCCTGCTCTTTCAAATTGGTCCAGGAAAGTGGCAGCAGCGGATAACGTCCGTTTCCGGAGAGCACTGGGAACAGATCCGCTAAATTGACTGGCACGCTACCTTCACTCTGCCGGCTCAGCAGGAGAGGCGTTTCGACATGGGGATGCCGCAGCAAAATCCGGGTCAATTCCAATCCGGAATACCCGGTCGCTCCCACGACCGCTGTCTTGAGTTTTGCCGGCATCAGGCAAGCAACTCCTGGGTGCGCGCGGCTAGGCGGGTCGCGGCTTTCTTGTCCGCGCAAACAATCAGGATGGTATCGTCCCCGGCCACGCTGCCCACCGCTCCCGGCCACTCTTCGTCGTCCAGGGCGGCGGCTACCGGCTGGGCACTCCCCACCGTCGTTTTGATCACCAGTAGGTTCTGCGCCCGCTTCACATCCAGCACGAACTCGCGAACCAACCGCGAAACCGGAGGCAGGGACGGCTCCGAGTAGGCGTCACCCTGCGGCAGAGCATACCCTTCCTGCGTCTTCGCCAAGCCGAGCTCGCGGATATCCCGCGACAGCGTTGCTTGTCCCACGCGAAATCCGCGCTTGTACAAAGCCCGCTGCAGGTCCTCCTGGCTGGCCACCGGCCCTTGCTCCAGCAGAGCCAGGATCGCTTTTTGACGTAAAGGCTTGCTCATGAATTCTTATTCATCCGCAATGCATACTTATTCATTCATGGTAAAGGATTGAGGGCTGGTGTCAAGAAGAAACTTAGGCTCTTGCAAACGTACAGCAACCACAAGTTCCGGAATGAATCAGGAGTGCCAGTCGCGTAATGGTCCGCTATATATCCGTCTCCGGCCTCGCCTTTGGGCGCGTTCAAACTCGTCTCTTAGCACGTCCCGCCCAAAGTTTGAGACATCGAAGGAGAAAGCTCACTTTCCGGCCGCGCTGGCACCGCGAACAGCAAATCGTGCAGCCGCCGCACTGCTTCCTCCGCTCGCGAATCGTCCACCAGAAAAGTAATGCTGCGTTCTGAAGCGCCCTGGCACATCATGCGCAGATCGATGTCAGAAATGGCATGCAGCGCTTGACTGGCGATCTCCGGCCGCCGCCGAATTTGTTCTCCTACCAGGCAGACCAGCGCTTTCTGCTTTTCCCACCGCAGACGCGCCGAGCCTTCAAGTTCCCGCGAAATTGCCGCCAAATCCGCCGTCGCACTCACCACCAGCGACAAGCTTCCGTGCGAGGCAGTCAGCAACTCCAAACCGTGCTGATGACGGTCAAATACCTCAAAGACCTTGCGCGAGAGCTCACGCCCAAACCAGTTCACCGGCTCGACATCAACCACCGTGATCCCGCGCTTGGCTGCGATCGCCTTGACCTTTCCCCCATCGCTCACTTTTGCGGTGATTTCCGTTCCCCCCTTCTCCAGACTTCGCGAATTCAATACCCACACGGGAATGTTGCGCTGCATTGCCGGGGTAAGCATGGCGGGATGCAGCACCTGCAGGCCGAAATATGCCAACTCCGCCGCTTCGCCGAAACTCAGTCGGGTCACGCGGCGAGCTTCCGGACATAGTTTTGGGTCCGTGGTCATCACGCCGTCCACATCCGTCCAGATTTCGATGCGGCTGGCCTGCAGCCCAGCGCCTACGATAGCAGCGCTGAAGTTCGATCCCCCGCGGCCCAGCGTGGTTGGGATCCCGTCCTGCGTAGCCCCGACAAATCCACCCAGAACCGGAATTTGCCCGAGGTGCAACAACGGCAGCAAAACCGCTTCCAGCCGCGCGTACGTCTCTTGCCACAAGGGCATGGCGCGAGTATGGGCTGCGTCCGTCACAATACAAGCGGTCGCGTCTACCCAAGTCACATCGAGTCCGGTACGCCACAGTGCCGCTTGCAGAATTTTGCTCGAAAACCATTCCCCCATGCCTAGCAGCCGGTCCTGGGCTGGCGAAGGGAATGCTCCCTCAGACGCTATTTCTTCCAGCAGGCAATCCAGTTGGTCAAACCCGGGTTCCAGTTCAGCCCACAGGCAGTCGTATTGTTCTTTTTCCACCAGCTCGCGAGCCACCGCCTGATGTCGCCGGCGCAGCTGTTCCACCGTCTCACACGCCGCCCGCAGAGATCCCTCGACTGCCGTTTTGCCCGCTTTCAGAAGCTGGTCGGTCACTTTCGCCAGGGCACTAACGATCACCACCGGCCGGTGCCTCAGCCGCCTCTTGACCAGTTGGCTCACTCGCCGGATGGCGGTCGCATCCTCCACCGAGGCGCCACTAAACTTCATCACTACGCAATCCGGTCGTCTTCCGTTGGCTCTCTCAGCTATCAAGTCGTTCATGGCTCCACCCCCGTTACTCAGAACAAAGACCCACCGCCAGTTTTGACTTCTGGCGATGGGTCTCGTTAGCGGTTCAAATCGAATTTCTTAGATCGGCAGCCGGAGTTCCCCAGCAAACCACACAACTCGTACCATAGCCTTCTCTATGCCCGTTCGCACCAACTCTTGAGGAGGCCGGAACCACAAATCCGCGACTTCCTTAATTCTCCTGCTTGCGGTCTGCTTGTGCCTTCTTACCGGGCTCCTTGGTTTGTTCGAAAAATTCCACAAGGCGGTCCACCAGTCGCCGCTGGCCGCCAATCATGTGCAGGCCACTTTCATGCTGATGCTCTTGGAGAATCCGGTTCAGGTCGCGCTCTAACTCGCTCATATGGCACTCCTAGTTCGTCCCAACTTCGCGAGTAACCCGCTGGTTACTGCTATCCCAGACTCCCTTAATACGTTAGCAACTTCCTGACTCGACAATGAATTCTAATTTTCGATAGAGCCCATCAACAAATTTTATTACGCCTAATTGCCTGTGTTTTCAAGGGCTACTTCGAGGCTGCCGCCAACTGCCGCACGGTACTAATGAACGTACTCGTCGCCCGAGTAGGGGTTCGGTCGCGACGATAGGCCAATCCCAATTCGCGCCAAAGCTCCTGATCCTTGATAGGAATCAGCTTAACTCTTCCCGCCAGCACCTGGTCGCGAGCGAAACTGGCGCTGATCAGCGACACCCCTAACCCCGCCGCGACGAAGCTTTTGATCATGCCTACGCTGGGCAGTTCCATCCGCACCTGCAATTGCGCGGCGTAGGGTCGAAAAAGTTTGTCCATGAGGCGGCGGCTAAAGCCGGTTTTCGGCAATAGTAGAGGCTGCTTGGCAATCTCGCTTACCGGCACGACCTCGAGTTTCGCCAAGGGGTTTTGCGGATTGACCATCAGCATGAGCTGATCGCGAAAAATGGGATGCGCCTTCAGGCTGGGCGATTTCACTGGCAGGGTCACGATGCCCACATCGATCGTCCCGTTCTCCAGTTTCTCGACAATCTTGTAGCTGAAGTTGCGGTAAATACTGATCTGTACGCCTGGATAGAGGCTGGAATACTTGGCGAAAACGTCGGGCAAGACGTACAGACAGGTGGCTTCGTTGGCGCCCACCACCAGCGTCCCGCGCGGCGTACTGCCCTGATCGGCGACGGCCAGCAGCGATTCGTCGCGCATTTGCAGCATGCGCTCGGCATAGGCAAAAAATACCCGGCCCGCAGGCGTCAAGGTTACGTCTTTACCCGAGCGGTCGAGCAGGCGGTCGCCGTATTCCTGCTCCAGTTGCCGGATTTGCGCGCTCACTGCGGACTGCGACCGGAATACCTTCTGCCCGGCGCGCGAGAAGCTGCCTAGCTTGGCCACTTCCATAAAAGTGACTAATTGGTCGAAGTCCATGAGGTAAGCGAGATTATAGCTGAGAGCGCGCGTCAGAGCGCATGGCTTCGGTGACTAACTTGCGAATCGCGGCTGCAGCCTCGAGCAATTGCGGCTCCGCCTCGCGGATTGCAGCCGGATCGGCCTTGGCGCCCCGCGCGGCCGAGAAGACTACTCCGCCGTCGATGAGATTTCCCGGATCATCAGCACCAGGGGAAAACTGCCGCATCCAACTCATCCGCGGGAAAACATGAAAGTGAACCGCTGAATCGGTCTCATTGAATAAGCAGACGTAAACCCGCTCCGGCTTGACAACATCTCCCACCGCTTTGACGGTGCACTGGAGGAGAGGCCCAAGCTCTTCGCTCGCAGCTTTTGGCAGTTCGCGCAAACTGGCAAGGGCATGAGTCGAATAGAGAACGACGTAACCTGGAATTGCCGCTTCGGCGCTATGCCGGATCAGCCAATGAGGCGTACGAAAAATCTCCAGACTTTCATTCGGGATCATTCCGGTCTCGTCTGGCTCCGCGATTAAAGTTGAGAAGGTGATTCTTGCTTGGCGAAGGCCAGCGAGAGCAGCGTCTTCTGCTCGACCTCGTGAGCCTTGGCTGAACCCGTCGACGGGCTTGCACTTGCCGACCGCTTGACTGAGAGCACTGGAATCTCCCCAGCCAGCCGCTTTAAGCGTGGCAGCACATAGGAAAGCGCGCCCATGTTGGCCGGCTCTTCCTGCACCCAGACGATATCTCGCGCTCCCGGATGACGCGCCAATTCCGCCGTTAGCTCGGCCTCGGGGAACGGATAGAGTTGCTCCACAAACACCACTGCGACGGAATTATCTTTTCGCTTTTTACGTTCCACGCGCAGTTCATGCCCGATCTTGCCTGTGCAGAGCACGATCCGGCTGGCATTCTCTGCCCCAACGTCCGGTAACACCGACAGGAACTGCTTGTGAGTCAGGTCGGCAATGGGCGATGCCGCATCCGGATGCCGCAACATGCTCTTGGGCGTAAATATCACGAGCGGCTTGCGCCACACTCGCAGCGCTTGGCGGCGTAGCAGGTGGAAGTACTGGGCCGCATTTGAGGGCTGGCATAGCTGCAAATTATCCCGCGCCGCGAGCTGCAAGAAGCGCTCAATGCGCGCGCTGGAGTGCTCCGGCCCCTGCCCTTCGTAACCATGCGGTAAGAGCAGAACCACGCCAGACAGCAATGCCCACTTGTCTTCGCCGGAGGAGACGAACTGATCAATGACCGCTTGCGCGACGTTAGCAAAATCGCCAAACTGCGCCTCCCACAGCACCAGGGCCTCGGGATAATCGCGCCCGTACCCGTATTCGAAACCCAAAACACCAGCTTCGGACAGAGTCGAGTTATAAATCTGGCAACGCGCCTGGCCTTCGGCTATGTGCTGCAGGGGGACGAATTCCTGCTCGTTTTCGATGTCCACCAGCACCGAATGCCGCTGGTTGAATGTGCCGCGCCGGCTGTCTTGCCCGCTCAGCCGCACTGGGACTCCAGCTTTCGCCAGACTTCCGAACGCCAGCGCTTCAGCCATGCCGTAATCCACCGCGCGTTTGCCTTTGCCCATCTCGGCGCGCTGGTCCAGCAACTTCTTGATCTTGGGATGGATGTGAAAGCCTTCGGGATAGGCCGTGAGCCGTTGCGTAATGGCCGCTAGTTCCTCCAAAGGCAATCCGGTCTCGACTTCGTATTCTGCCTTGTGTCGTCCGCCGGTGTACTTATCCCAATATTTCGGCAACTCGCGCAGCGTGGGTTTCTTGCGAATATGCCCGGCTTTTTTTTGCGCAGCCTCGTAAGACTCGCGCACCGCCTGCACGCGCGCTGGCGCATCCTGCGCACCGATATCTTCCGCGTAGATCTCCCACAGCGACGGATGGCTGCTAATTGCCTTGTACAGCAAGGGCTGGGTAATCGTGGGATCGTCCACTTCACTATGCCCGTGGCGGCGATAGCCGATAAGATCCACGACCACATCGCTGCCAAAGTTATAGCGATACTCCACCGCCATGCGCGCTACCCGCACCACCGCATCCACATCTTCTCCGTTGACGTGAAAGATTGGGCAATCCTGGCGCCGCGCGATTTGCGCCGCAAAGCGGGAAGAATGCAGCTCGCTGGGCGTGGTGGTAAAGCCAATCAGGTTATTGACGATTACATGCAGCGTGCCGCCAACGCTGTAAGCGGGAAGGTCGGCGTAGTTCAGCGTCTCGGCCGTGATTCCCTGTCCTGCGAACGCGGCATCCCCATGCACCAGCAGGGGAAGATATTTTCTGGTTCCGCCCTCACCTGCCCGATCCTGCTTGGCGCGCGTGCGTCCAATGGTCACCGGATCCACCGCTTCCAGGTGACTGGGGTTCGACGCCAAATGAATATGAATCTTTACTCCGCGACGGGTCGCATACTCTCCCGTCGCCCCCATGTGATATTTCACGTCGCCGCTGCCCAGCACGCTGCGCGGGTCCACGTCTTCAAAACCGGCAAACACCTCTTCCGGCGATCGCCTGGCCACCTGCACGATCACGTTCAGCCGCCCGCGATGGCTCATGCCCATCACCAGTTCGACCGCGCCGCGTTCTCCCGCGGCTTCCAACATTTCATCCACCAGGGGGATCAGCGCCGTCACGCCTTCCAGGGAAAATCGCTTGCTGCCCAGATAACGATGCTGTAAAACCTGCTCGAACAAGTCGGCGCGAATCAACTGATCCAGGACGACGCCCTGATCCACCGCACCCTGTGGCCCTTCCAGCCGTTTCTGTATCCAGCGCCGCCGCTCCGGATCGGCAATGTGGGCAAACTCCACGCCGATGGTCGCGCAATATACCCGCCGCGCCTCCTCCGCGATCTCACCTTCCAGCTGGAGTTCGGGGCGTACTTCCGGCCGCAGGAAACCGAGCGGATCCAGGTCGGCTTCGAGATACCCCCAGCGGCGGAAAGCTTCGAATATGCGTTCACGTTCGGAATCGGGTGCGGCCGGCACGCTGGCGACCGCTTCAGAGGAAGACGGGTTCACTTGCTGTGTGCTCATATCGGTCAACTACTAGCATAAAGGATGAGCCGACTTTTGCGGAGATGCAGGTCTATCCCAGGGCCTAGTCCGATGGGCAGGCGCGCTGGAAATGCGCCAAAACGCGCGCTTCAGGGGAATCAAAACGAAGGTTATTGCAACATCAACACCAGAAGCCGCCCATCGGAGTGATATCCACCACCGGTGGCATTCTTCGCGTCCTGCACGGGATCGGGGGGCAAGTAATAGTTTATGGTCTTGGTCTTACCGGCTTTCTGCAGGGTTGCGCCAATGTTGTCGCGCTCTCCGTCCACCGCGGGATCGATCTTGTGTGTCACCTTGCCATTGCGCTGATCTTTCTCAAAACCGATGTCATGCGTGCCCGCTCCTGCCCACACCGTTTGCCCGTTCCAGGTGAATGGCGCCTTCCATAGACGGAAGTGGTGGCGGGTCGCGACTACCGCATACGGGTCGGCCTCCTCATAGCCAAAATCCTGCGGGCGATCGAACAGGTAGAGCGTGCTCATGGGCATGGCCAGGTAGTCTTTGTTCTGGTAGGTCTGGTCAACCGCATTGAGCACGGCCAGCTTATCGTCGCGGTCGGCAAGGTGCCAGGTGGCCGCCTCCAGCGCGCTCTGCACCTGTTGCTCGGTGCCAATCAGTACAAAATTCACCATGTCACCCTGATTGTTGAAGCGGTCGTGCACCCGCCGCGGCAACCCATCAATACTCTTACGCAGCGTGGCATCGAGCGCAGTGTCGGAGATTTTCAAAAGGGCCGTGCCCGCAGCGGTTGTCGTTGGGGTGGTCGAGGTGCCGGGTAAAGCCGTTGAACCAACCGCAGATGTAGAGGTCCCGGTACCGAACTGTCCCGATAGCCAAGTTTGCGCCGCTGCTGCCAGTTTGGCCTTGATGTCCTGGGACCTGCTCTGCGCTGTGTCGGCAGCGGCCGAGACTCGCACCAGTTTCCACGGTTTCGGAGCAGCACCGTCCGGCGGCGAGCCTAGCAGCCGAAGCTCCGCCTGATCGGTACCCGTTAACTTCATTTCACATTGGTTGGTGTCCTGCGAGTCTTGATCTTTCGCGGTCAAGCGGAGCGT
>Ga0182030_10026477_pt1 | contig 10496 bp, 5 predicted proteins | sample 812S3MmetaG_FD_121299 | JGI IMG/M metagenome (GOLD analysis project Ga0182030, IMG submission 121299) | Permafrost microbial communities from Stordalen Mire, Sweden - 812S3M metaG (Illumina Assembly) | ecosystem: Environmental > Terrestrial > Soil > Wetlands > Permafrost | place: Sweden... | reverse complement strand
TAATGGTTGGTCGGCCGTCCTTGCAAGGCCGGCGTCGCGGCGCCCATGTAGAAAGAGAGACCCGCCTCGTGGCACGTGTCGCAGGCGGTCGGCACGAATGCATGCTTTGCCGCACTCATGCTGGTCGGTCCGAAGCCGCCCGAGACATAGTTGGCCGCGTGGCAGCTGCTGCAGTCGGTGCCGGTCGTGTACGGAATGTGGGACGGCGTGAGCACCGCCGCCTTCGGGTTGTCGGTGTTGTCATAGAAGGTGAGCGCCGCGGCGGGGCTGCCGTGACACTGTGCGCAACCCGAAGTGATCCCGGTGTGAAGCACCGTGATGCTTGCGAGCGCCGTGTAGTCGGTCGGCGCCGCGGTGTGGCAGACGCTGCAGGTCTGACTCGCCGGGTTCGGCATATGCCCGGCCGGCATGACCGAGCTGGTCCAGTTCGCGGTGGTGTGGCACAGACTACAGTCGTTGGGCGCGACCTGCTGGCCCTGGGTGTGATCGGCCGGGCGCCCCTGAAGTGCGGGACTGGCAGTGCCCATGTAGAAGGAGAGCCCGGCCTCGTGGCAGCTCGTGCAGGCAGTCGGCACGAAGGTGTGCGTTGCCTGACTCATGTTCATCGGGCCGAATCCACCGGCCACATACTTCGCAGCATGGCAGGAACTGCAGTCGGTTCCGGCCAGGTAAGGGATATGCGAGGGTGCAAGCACCGCCGCCTTGGGATTGTCGTTGTTGTTATAGAACGTGAGCGCGCCGACCGGGCTGCCGTGACACTGCCCGCAACCGCCCGTGATACCGGTATGCAGCACGGCGATGCTCGCTAGCGTCGCGTAGCTCGCCAACGTGCTGCCGATGGCCGTGTGGCAGACCGAGCACGCCTGATTACCGGGGTTTGGCATATGCCCGCCCGGCAGAGTGTTGCTGTTCCAATCGGTCGTCTCGTGACAGCCGGAGCAGTCGCCGGAGACCATCTGTGAATTGGAGCTCGAGATATGGTCTGCCGGCCGACCCTGCAGCGGCGGCGTCGAGGCGCCCAGATAGAACGAGAGACCCGCCTCGTGGCAGGTATCGCAGGCAGTCGGCACGAAAGCGTGCTTGGCGGCGCTCATCGAGATCGGCCCGAACGTGCCGGGCGCGTAAGTTGCCGAAGAATGGCAAGCGCTGCAATCGGCGCTCGCGAGATAGGGGATGTGCGCCGGCGATAGAACCGCATCCTTGGGCGTGAAGTTATTGAAGAACGTGAGCGCGGTGGTTGGATTGCCGTGGCACAGGCCGCAGTTGCCCGTGAGTCCGGTATGCAGGACCGAGTTGGCTGCGAGCGTGGCGGGCGTGTAATTGCTCGGTGCAGAGGCGTGGCACTGCGCGCAGGTCAGGTTGCTCGGGTTCGGCATGTGCCCCGCCGGCATCACAGTGCTCACCCAGTCCTTGGTTTCGTGGCAGACCGAGCAATCGCTGGTCGCCATGCGCGGATCGGTGCTCGTCACGTGGTCCGCAGGCCTCAGCTGGAGCGGTGTGCCGCCGCCGACGTAGAAGCTCTTGCCGGTGTCGTGACAAGTGTCGCAGCTGGTGGACACGAAGGCGTGCTTCGCGCTCGACATGGCGGTCGCCGGGCCGAAGCCGCCCGACTGGTAGGCCGCACCGTGGCACGCGCTGCAGTCCACGCCCACGAGGACCGGGATGTGCGGCGGCGAGAGCGGCGTCTTCTTGTAAGGCGAGACGCCGGACATCGACATCGGGATATAGGGTGCCGGTACGCCCGCGTAGGTCTCTCCCGCGTGGCACATGAGGCAGTTCGAAACCGGCAGCCCGGAGTGCAAGGTTGCGATGCTGGCTGCGAGCACCGTCCAGGTCTCGGCGCTCGGCGTGTTCCCATGGCACACGCCGCAATCGATGGTCGACGGAATGGGCGGGACATGGTTGGTCGGCTGTCCGGAGACAAAGCCCCCGGCAACCAACTTGACGGTGCCGCTGTGGCAAGTAGCGCAGGTCGTTACCGTCATCTGAGTGTGATCGAACTTGGAGGGCACCCAGGCCGGTGTCTTGGTCCCGATGCCGGTGGTATGGCAGTTCTCGCAGAGGTTGGTGGTGGGCATGTGATTACCCTGCTTGCCCACCGCCTTGGCGCCGTTGTGGCAGCTGAAGCAGCCCGAGGTGATGCCGGTGTGATCGAAGCTCGCGCCCAGCCAGCTCGTCGTCAGGTGGCAATCGCCGCACTCGAGGCTGGTCGCGATGTGGTTCGCCGGTTTGCCCGAAAATTGCACGCCGTTGTGGCAGATGATGCAGAAGCCGGCGACCGCAAGCGGAATCTGCGTGTGGTCGACGGTCATCGTCGGATTCCAGGTGAGCACCGTGTGGCAGGCCGCGCAGTTCTGGCTGGTGGCCGGGTGAGCCGGGTGAGCCGAGCCCACGCCTTCGGCAATCTTGTCGTTATGGCAGCTGACGCAGGTGCCCATCACCTCGCCGTGATCGAAATGCAGGTAAGGCCTAAATGCGGTCGTGTCGTGGCAGGCCGCGCACTTGTTGGTGCTCTCGATGTGGTTCGGCGTCTTCGGCGTCGCGGTATAGGCGGAGCCCCTGATGTGGCACGTCCCGCAGTCTCGGGGCGTGCCCTTGAAGATCGCATTGAGATGGCAGGACTCGCAGGGCAGATCGCGATGGACTCCGTCGAGCTCGAAGCCCGTCGCCAGGTGATCGAAGTCGAGCGTGATCGGCGGCGCGCCCGCCGCGACGCCGGCGCTCGAAGCGAACAGCCCCGACGCCAGGATCGCTGCCGCGGCGATCATCGTCTTTCTCATCTCCCTGATGGCGGCGAATCTCACGTCCATGACCTATTGAATTCGCGCGCCCTTCCAGGAATAGACCGAATGGCACCGGTCGCACTGCGGACCGTACTGCCCCAGGTGGCGGTCATCCTCGCGATGGCAGGTGGCGCATTGCTGCGACAGCTTCACCGATCCCGGCGGCTCACGGTGACAGTCGGCGCACTGCAGCTTTGCGTGAGCCCCGAGCAGCGGGAAATGCGCCTCCTTGGCATGATCGAATATCCACAGCGACCAGCCGTTCGGCGAATGGCAGCCCGCGCATTTCTCGCCGAGCGCCTTCTTGTGTACATCGTCCTGCGCGTGACACCCGATGCATGTATCGGGCGCTCGATCGAACGCGAGCGTGTCGTGACACTGCGCGCAGCTCACCACGCGATGCAGCCCCAGCAACGGATAGTGGGTAAGGTCGTGATCGAACGTGACCTCCGTACGCCAACCACTCTGGCCGTGACAGCTCTCGCAGCCGCCCTTCATCTTGCCGTGCGGATTCCCGCTCCTGTGGCAGCCGGCACAATCCTCCGCGAGCTTGGGCTCGCTCGTGGGTGCGATGTGGCAAGTGTGGCAATCGAGCTTCGCGTGCGCTCCCACCAGCGCAAACTTGTCGCGCGCCAGGTGATCGTATTCGACCGGATGCCAGCGGTCGTTGTCGTGGCAGTTATCGCACTTGGCTCCGAAACGCGCGGCGTGCGCGTCATCGGCACGGTGACAGCCCTGGCAGTCCTTCGGGATCTTCTCCTTGTAGTTGCCGCTGCGGTGGCACGCGAGGCAATCGATGTCCGCATGAACCCCGAGCAAGGCGTAGCCGGTCTCTTTGAGGTGATCATACTTTGCGGTCTTCCATTCCTTGGTCACGTGGCACTTGCCGCAGTCCGCCCCGCGCGCTCCACGATGCACGTCGTCGGTGGCATGACAGCCCACGCAGGTCTTCGGCGTCGGCTTGTATTGGCCTGCCGTGTGACAGGCGTCGCAGGTGATCGCGGCATGCGCGCCGGTGAGCTTGAACTCTGTCCTGTCGTGATCGAACTTCCCGCCCGACCAGTTCGCCGAGCTATGGCAATCCGCGCACGATTGGGTGAATTGACCGTGATGGGCATCGTCGCTCTGGTGGCACCCGGCGCATGTCGCGGGCACTTTGCGATACGCGACATTCGGCTTATGACAGGCGCCGCAATCGAGCGAGGCATGAGCCCCGGTGAGCTCGAAATCCGTGAGTCGATGATCGAATTGAATCTTGTCGAGCTGCACGATGTCGGCTTCTCGTCCCTTGTGCTCGGTATGGCATGCGCGGCACTCGCCGGCCTTCGCATTCGCCATTCGGCCATGAAATCCGCGATGCTCCGCGATGTCACGCGCGATTTCCTTGTGGCAATCGAGGCACAGCGAGGTCTGCGAGCGCGCGTTGCTGCGATCGTGGCAATCGGCGCAGGTCTCCTCCTGTTTGATATGGGCGCGCGTCACCTTGCCCGGCATCAGCAGGGTCTCGACGGAGGCCGCCATCGCGGCCGATGATGCGATCAGCGCCATCGCCAATATCCCTGCGATACGCATGACTCGCGCTCAGTACATGTTGACTGCGGCGACATGGACGATGCCCGCGATCAGCAGCATGAAGAACAGCGGCAAATGCAGGACGTGCCAATAGGAGAACAGCCGTGCATAGACCTGGTATTCCGTCATGCGCCGCCCCGCGTCGAGGCGCCGCTTCGCATACAGTCGCGCTGCCTCGGCCACGAGCCGGCCCTGGCTGCCCATCAGGACGGGTTTCTGGGCGCGAGCCCGCTCGACCGCCCGCTCGATTTCCGAGCGCATGACCCAGCGGGCCGCGGCGACCCGAATCGCGCCCGTACCGAGGTGAAAGGGCTTCACCAGCGGGTTATTAGGCGGCTCGATATAGCGCTTCTCGACCCGCTCGAGCGCCTCGATCAATCCCGGCAAGAATGCGACGGAATTGGTCTGCGAGGCGAGCTTTGCGCCGGCGGCCCTCAGTTGCCCGAGCGTATCTTCGTGGCCGTCGAGCCCCGCGTGCAGACGGGTGTAGATATATCTGCCTACCACCCCGCTGCCTGCGACCAGGAGCATCGAGAATAGCGCCACATTCGAGTTGGTCGCACCCAAACTGAAGTTGGAATGAAACAGCACGAGGACCGGACCCACGACACCCAGCGTCATGTGGATTTCGAACCATGCGGGGATGCTGCCGATCCAGCGAAGCCAGGGGACGCGCTTTCGCGCGGAGTAAATCAGCAAGAGAACCATCATCGAGCCGCCGGCGATGCCGAGCCAGTAGCCGATGCCGCGCACGGGCGAGATGTAGCGCTCCAGATGCGCGTAGCGGCCCCAGGCGAGCACGAGCGCCACTAGGACCGTCCATACCAAAGGCCAATGCAGGCGCGGTCTGTGACGCTGCCGCCTCGATGGCAATTCTTCCGCTGCTACGTTCACCTGACGACCTCGTCGATGACGATCGAGAGCGGTTTGCCTTCGGTCGGGGCGATCACAGCGCTCGAACCCTTGAGATCGCCGGTCGCGGGCAGCGCCTGACCGCTCGCGGAGATGCGCGCTTCGATCTTGACGCGCGCGGCACTCGAGAGATTTCTTCCCGGCACCATCGACTGCGAATCATCCAGTTTGAACTTTACCGGCCAATCGCCGACGCTCGAACGGAACACCGCGAGCGGTGCGCCCGGTGCGTCGATGGACTTCGCTACGATGAACAAGGTCTCGCCCGCTATCGCCTTGCTGCGAAGCGCTTCGGCCAGCGACACCTCGCCGACGATCGCCGTGCCCGATTGCGCCGCGCCGAACGGTATTGAGGGCATTTCTCCGGAGGGCACCGCCTCGTTCGATGGCGGCGGAAATCGATGTTCGCGCGCCCGGGCCGCATCCTCGGGCCGGCCCACGAATTCATAGGACTTCGCCAGCAATTCCCAATCGTCGGGCGTGCCTCGCCCTTTGGCGAGCCGCGCTTCCAAGGAAGCGATGGCGCTCGACATCGAGCTTGCAGCTGCGCCGCTTTTCCCATCGGGGCCAACGGCCGCGCCGCGCACGGACTCCACACCGACAGGCGCCGCCGTTGGGGCCGCCGGCTGACCCGAGAGTTCCGGGCGACCCCACCGATGGAAAAGCGCGAGGACAGCAACCACGGCAACGATCGCGACGATCGGCACCGGCCAGGGAACGGCGGGGAGCGCCTGCAGCCCCGGTATGGTACGCAGCCAGGGCAATATCACAACGAACGCGGCGGCGGCCGTGAGCATCCCGGCCAGGAACCAAAATAGCGCCATTCTTTTTATCCGCTCCCTGCCATAGGTTGATTCGCTTTTGCTCTAGTCGTCAGTCTGATTGCATCAAAGATGCTCGACGCCTTTGCCACACAAAGCATTTTATCTTGCCGAAGAACTGTTAAGAAATGTGTGCGGAGAGCGACAGTTTCGAGCTACATGTGGAGAGCTGTAGGTGGGTAGCGACACTTGGACTGATCGAGGGCCGTGACACAATTCACACAACGAGCTGGTGACTGGCCTCACAGAACCGGCGGGTGGTTATCTCTAACGTAGCGTGGTTTATCGGCTCAGAATCTGCCCCGATTATGGATACCGTTTGGACTCTCAGTCTCTATGTTCTGCCGTTTGCGGCGATCCTTGCTTTTTACGTGTTGCGTCAGCGGAGGGTCGAAGCGCACCACCGCCGGGTGCATGAGGAATCGATCGCAGCGGGTCTCACCGAGCCAGCCTCGCTCCACCCGCTCATCGATCCGAGCAAGTGCCTCGGCTGCGGGGCCTGCGTGAAGGCCTGCCCCGAGCAGCCCCACCACACCGTGCTCGGTCTCATCAGCGGGAAGGCAGTGCTGGTGAGTCCCACCGACTGCATCGGTCACGGTGCCTGCAAAATCGTCTGTCCGTTCGATGCGATCACGCTGGTGCTCGGTACCGAGCGTCGGGGCATCGACATCCCGATGGTCAAACCGAATTTCGAGACCAATGTGCCAGGCATGTACGTTGCGGGCGAACTCGGCGGCATGGGCCTCATCAAGAATGCTCTGAGCCAGGGGCAGCAGGCGCTCGAGTCGATCGCGCGAGCGGGCGTGAAACGGCCAAACGCCCTCGATGTGCTCATCGTCGGCGCGGGCCCCGCCGGTCTCGCCGCCTGCCTCACCGCCAAGAAACTGGGCCTCAAATATCAAGCTGTTGAGCAAGACTCTCTCGGCGGCGCTGTGTTCCAGTACCCTCGCGGTAAAGTCGTGATGACTGCCCCGATCGAATTGCCGCTCGTCGGCAAGGTGCAGTTTCGCAATACCTCCAAGGAGGAGCTGCTGGAGTTCTGGACTGATGCCTGCAAGAAAAATGCACTGGCCATCCGTTACCGGGAGCGGGTCGAGAAGATCGATGTCCAGGATGGCGTGTTTCGCATCAAGACCACCTCCGGGGAATACTTGGCTGCGGCCGTGCTGCTTGCCATCGGCCGGCGCGGCACGCCACGCAAGTTGGACGTGCCCGGGGAGGAGCTGCCCAAGGTCGTCTATCGGTTGATCGATCCCGAGCAATATCGCGGCCAGCGGGTGGTGGTGGTGGGCGGCGGCGACAGCGCGCTCGAGGCCGCGGCGAGCATCGCCGAGCTCGGTGATGCGTCCGTCACGCTCTCCTACCGCGGCGAGGCGTTCCAGCGCGCGAAGCAGAAGAACCGACAGCGCGTCGCCGAAGCCGGCGAGAAAGGCCGGCTCGAGGTGCTGCTCAATTCCCAGGTGCGCGAAATCAAGCCCGACGAGGTCCTAGTGATGCACCAGGACAAGGCGCTCAAGGTCGCCAACGATGCAGTGATCGTGAGCGCGGGCGGCATTCTGCCGACCGACTTTCTACGATCGATCGGCATCGATATCGAAACCAAAAACGGAACCGCGTGATGCTCGTTCGGCGGCACCTATTCAAACCGTTCTGCGCACGCCTGGTGATGTGCTGCGTATTCAGTGCAGCCGCCGCCGCCGCGCCACCCGATCACATCCGCACGACGCGCTCCCTGGATCCCGTTTACGCCGCGCTCCGGTCCCTGCAATTTATCCGCGCCGTGGGGTTGTTGAGCGACTCGACGAACGCCGGCAATCCCGATGCGCAGTACCTGCTCGCTCTCATGTATCTGAATGGCGTAGGCGTCGATCCCGACCGCGCGCGCGCGCGCACCCTCCTGCGCACGGCGGCCGATCACGATCACGCGGCGGCCGCCTATGTTTTGGCGAGCGAGCTCGAGCGCGATCCGGCCTCACCGCCGGGGGCCGCACGTGAATGGCTGAAGCGCTCCGCAAAACTCGGGTACGCGCGAGCCGTCGAGGCCGCGCGCACCGGCCGCGTGCTGCTAGCTCCCGAGATCGCCGGCACGACGGAGCCGGCGCTGTTCGCGGCGTGGGTCATGGACTGCGTCCGCAAGAACGACGCGCGGGAGCTCGAGCGACTCGGGCCACAAAGCGCGAAAGTGATTGACGACTTCGGCCGCAGCGCCCTCGCGCATGCCGCCGAGACTGGAAGCCTCGAGGCTGCCCGGGTGCTGCTCGATTTCGATGCGGACGTCGGCGCGGCGGACAGGGCAGGTACCCGGCCGCTGATGGTCGCCGCGTCGGGCTCTCGCTCGGACATGACCGAGTTGCTATTGCAGCGCGGAGCGGATCCGGAGGCAGTGGACTCGCAGCAGCGCACCGCGCTCAACTACGCCGCGCGCGCGGATCGTCTGGTGAATCTGCGTGCGCTCGTGCATGCAGGCGCCAAACTCGATGCGCGCGACGCCCGCGGCTACAACGCGCTTGAAGCCGCACTTGCCGACGGCGCGCAGCAGAGCGCGTCGGAACTGCGCTCGCTGGGACTGCGTGCCGCGATATCCGGGGTGGACTCTGCACGACCGGGCGGGAAGTTCGATCCCGAGCATCCGGGAAATCTCTATCGCGACTGGCCGCCGATCGCGCTCGCCATCTCCCGCAACGACACCGAGGGCGTCGCGAAGCTACTCGGCATGGGAGTCAATGGTGGAATGCACCTTCCGCACGGCGATACGCTGCTTCAGGTGGCGGCGGATGCCCATGCGTTCGCGAGCTTGCCGCTGCTGCTCGCTCACGGCGCGGATCCGGTCGCGACCGATCACTCGGGACATACCGTGCTGTGGCTCGGGGTCGAGCGCAACGACCTCCCCGCCGTCAAGGCGCTGCTCGCCGCGGGCGTCAGACCCGATACCCACGCGACCGGCGAGGATCCCCCTCTGCTTGCGGCATTGCGCAACGCGCATCCGGAGATTGCGCAGGCGCTGTGGGCCGCCGGAGCCGACAGCCAGGCGACCGATGCGCAGGGTCGAACACCGTTGATGCTCGCCTCCAGCACCGGTCAGCGGGGGTGGATCGACGCTCTCGTCGCGCGGCGTGCACCGGTCGACGCCAGGGATGTCAAAGGGCGAACCGCGTTGTGGTACGCCGCCACCGAGGGCGCGAGTGAAGCGGTGTCGGCGCTGTTGTCCGCCGGAGCGACTCTTTCGACGGACGCCTCGGGTGTCGGCGTGCTGCACGCCGCCGCCGCACAACCGGGTACCCGCGTGCTCGAGGTGCTTCTAGCGGCGCGCGCCGACGTGAATGCGCGCACCAGCAGCGGGGACAGCGTGCTCATGGTCGCTGCCGCCGCGGGGCACCTCGAGACAATCCGCATCTTGTTGGGTCGATCACCCGATCTGGATATTCAAAACCAAGCGGGCGACACGGCACTCATCATCGCGAGCCGCGCGGGCCACGACGCAGTCTGCCGCTTGCTGCTCGACGCGGGCGCCAACAGGGCGCTGCGCAACCGGGCTGGAGTGTCGGCCGCCGATGTCGCGGCCGCCCGCGGCTTCGCGTCTCTTGCCGCGGAGATCGCGGGCAGGAGTTAATGGGGCTGAGCCGCTCCCGACTTCAGAGCGGGTCTAGTAGGCGTAAAAGGGACCGGTGTGCCCTCCGCTCACCCGTTGCTCAAATCCGATGTAGACCGCGCGGCCGTAAAAGAATGGCATCCCCCATATGAAACCCGTCGATCCTCCTCCGCCTCCGAGATCGATGAAGGCGGCCGCCCCCGAAGCGAACGTGTTCGGATCGGCGAGAGCGAAATCCACGGTGCTCGTCGCGTTTTCGGCCCCAAACCCAGTATTGACCGCGAATGCGCTCATGGGGGCGACTGCGGGACAGTAATAGCCGACGAACGCGCCGGAAGAGCAGACCGCGATGGTAGCATCGCTGAAAGAGTACGCATCGGTTCCAGAGTCGATGAGGGCCGGCAGCGCGGTCGTTCCCCCGTTGTAAATTGCAGTGAAGTCGCCGGAGCTGTTCGCCCCGAGCACGGCCAGGCCCGTAGCGGGCAGCGAGTTATCGGACTGGGTATCGATACCGAAGATCAATTCGCCCTGGACGGTCGCATCCCCGTTGGCGTTGGCGAGATTCGGTAGTTGTATGATCACGCCGGTGTTGTCGGCCGCGAACTTCGCGACCGGGTTCGCTACTTGCTCATCGAGTGGGACATTCTCCGCGCTACATGCGCCCGCGGCGCTGCATCCGTAGTAGAACGGCAAAGCGGCGGCGGCGCCCGCGCAGGCCGGCCCACAGTCCTGGATCAGCACGCCGACCCCGAGCACCCCGTTCGCAGAGAAGCCCGTGACGCCGTTGATCAGCGTCCCGTTCGCGCCGCAGCCCGCCGG